>OOCU01000856.1_pt1 | contig 17479 bp, 16 predicted proteins | sample 1671781 | NCBI WGS metagenome assembly OOCU01 (sample SAMN06348192, study PRJEB24527) | human gut metagenome | reverse complement strand
GTAAAACTTTTCTCTTGATTTAATAAGAAAGAGGAACATTTACGGAATATCCCTACTTAATACTTATTACTTAATACTTATTTCTAAATTACTCATTTTATCAGTTGTGCGGAAGGGGAAATCAGGATACTCGTAAAGACTAAAGCGAGGTTCGGTTTCTCCTTTCGTATAATTCCAGATAGAAGCATAATCTTCCGGATCTTCTCCCATCTTGGCTAATTGGCGCAGATAAGCGGCCAGTGATTTATTTTCTACGATGTAAATCTGTCCCATCTGGTCGATAATCGGGCTATGATGACGAGTGCCGTCATGTTCGAAGCGTAGAATCCGTTTTCCTTCTTCCGTTAGTCCCACCAATTGGAAGGTCATACTCTTACCGATAGCCGGTAAATTCAATACACTGCGATCCGTAGCAAGGAAAGGCAAATGATGTTTTCTCATGAAACGTCTTAATTGCTTGGCAACATCTTCTTTCGTCTCCTCTTCCGTTCCGACTTTCGTCTCTAATATTTTGTATAATTCCTCCGCCTGTTCCGGTGTCATCCGACCATAAATCTTTTCCTCCTGTTGTTCCTGCATCGAACGGCTGTTGGGAGCAAATACTGCATAATTCTCATTGAATCCCTTCACCGAGAAAGTATAATAACATACCACCCCCAATGAATTGAGCACCTGGCGAAGCCGTGTCGTATGTCCCCGACGTGAAGCAGCCACTGTATATACCAACTGATTCGTGATAATCCATCCGGCAGAAAGAATCTTCCGAATCGCCTCTTTAGCTTCAGGCGTGACCTCCAGCGGTGTTTGAAAATGAGTCTGGATAATAAACTGTTTCACCCCGATAGCCGAAGCCTTTTCTTTGAATTCCCGCAGAATATCCACCAATCCGTCATTGATACGCATCGGCAAATAAGCCAACAACCGTGACCCCAGCCGTACCCGTTGCAATTCCGCATATTTCTCTCCTTCCGGTCGTTCGAGATTTGCCTTCTGCTTGCGTACCGCCATCCGATACACCGCATCCAAAATATGTTGAAGCGTCTTATTCTGACTCATCAGCGCATCGCCCCCTGTAATCAGAATATCCCGCAACTGTGTATCCTCCTCAAAATAAGTCATCAACCGGCGTAACTTACGATCCCATGACTCCTTCGGGCGTAAAGACTCAAACTCGAAATTCAACCGTTCGCTTTGGAAATCATACATCCGCTGGCAAGAAGCACAAAGTCCCCCGCAAGCCCGTCCCATCGTGTCAGGAATGAGAATAGCCACCTCCGGATACCGGCGATGAATATTATGTCCGTCCGGCAAAAGCCATCCCGCAGCATTAGGTTTACCAACCTCCACAATATCCTCCTTTTCCCACGCACGAATATTTCCATACGTCTCCACCAATCGTGGCGAATACAGAATATAACTCCGGATAGCCTCATCATTATACCCATATCCTGTAATATTGAGTAGCGATAAATAATAAGGAGTCGCAAAAAACGGCATTCCCTTCTTCCGTGCCCGATAAAGCAAATACATCGTCTCCGAAGAAAGAGAATTCCCCAAGAACCGATTCAGTTCTCCCGGACTCTTCACAGCCATCGCCAAATGAAAGCGGAAATCATTCCACCACTCACTCACCAACCTGTATTTCTCCTCATAACTCATTCCCTCCTCAAAGTGGAAACGCACCGAAGGCTTCGACTTCCTGTTCTCAATCTTCTGAATCAGCAAGTGCAACATCCGCTCTTTATTCTCATCCCGTATCTCCCGTACCTCTTCATCCAGTCCGGTTTCCCACCGGTCATTCCGACTTTTGATACGCTGCGGTGACGGCAAAGGCGTAATTTCTCCCTTCAACCGTTTAAACATCTGAAAAATTTCAATAAACAAATCCGTCGGCATCTCCATATTCTCCAACGTCCCCGTCAGAAACTCATAAAGCAGCCGAATAGTCTGTACTGACATATCCTGTCCCGTAGACAGTTCATGGACATTCTGCCCATCATAATGGAGTAAGAGTCGAATTTGCTCCCTCGCCTCCTCCGCAGCTTCGTTTTCTATCCTGCAAGTCTCCAACAACCGCAGTATTCCAGCCTTGAAATCCTCAACAGTAGAGCTCTTATCCGCTATCTCCACTATCTCCGGAATCTCCTGACCATAGATTTGTTTCAACTGTGAAAAAGTAAGTGTAAGCATTTTCTTTTGTTTCATAAGCAATCTATCAATTTTTAAATTATATAATGAGCATTTTAAGTTTGAACGACCTCCCTTCCCCCCGAACTATATGTCTCAAATCCCGAACAGCATCTCATCCCCTAAGTATCCTCCATCCATAACCTACCAACATAATCATCAAAGCGCAACATAATACACAATCACACCGCATAGCACTCTACACTGCATAACACTCCACGCCGCATGGCCTCCCGGCCTCGTCTGCACGGCGTCAAGCGGAGGTTTCATTCCCGGCGTTAAGAAGGGCAGACTGTTTGAGCGAAGCGAGTTTCTGCCCTTTAGCCGGGGATGAGACCGGAGTAGCCGGGCAGACGCAGCCTTGATTTTTTCTTTTTGGTACTTTTTCTTTTGTATCAAGACAAAAGAAAAAAGTACATAAAGATAACAAAAAAAGCGGAAGTACAAACCCCCCGCTTTCTCTATCATATTAATCTTTACGCTTTTCTAACATTTAACGCAACTTATTTTTTCGTTTCCGTGTCGTCATCCTTCCGTTTCGGTTCCTTCTTGGCAAGTAGAACGATATTATATACATAATCCGTCATCCACTGCTCCGAGTATCCCAGACGCTCTTTGTATTGGCGGATAGCCGCAGCCGTCTTATGCACGTCATCCGCTTTCCATACCGTCTTGGTGCAAACATCATGTACCGTCTTCTGCGTCATGCCATACAGAGCCTTTTTAAAGATCGACGGCATACGGAACTTCCACTGCATCAGATTTCCCATCAACATCATCAGGTCATTAGAAAATCCCTGATACATGAACAAATAAGATTGAATATCATTTTGAGTGCGGCAGTTACGTTTCACGGAAGCGTCGATTTCCTTGAAGAAATTCTCATTCAACCCATAATCCTGCATCAGCATTTTGCGTGACGCAGACTTTTCGGCCAATCCCAGTTTACCGTTTTGAGTAGGCACTTTAAACAAACGTTTGAAGTTAGCTACGTCCGGCAAGAATCGGATATTGGTGATACCTAGGTTTGTGGCGATCACTGACTGGAAATACACCCGGGTCAGTGAAATGAAATCTTCTACATTGCCGACTTTCGTTTCATCGGATTTTTTCTTGAATAAACCAAATAAGCCCATTGTTATATTTACAATTTTACAATTTACAATTTACTATTTGAGTGCGTGGAAGGTATATAATATAACTACCATCTGTCAATTTCCGTGCAAAGGTACAAAAACAGTTGGTTTTCACCAACATTCCAAGTCCTTTTCGATGTCCGGCATAGACTCTTTCTTAAAAACAGGACTTTGGATGCCGGCTTTCTTTTGCGCCCGGTAATCATTTAACAGGCGGATCGCATATTTTCCAAGGAAGAGGATAGCGATCAGATTGCAGATAGCCATTAATGCCATAGTGACATCTGCCAGGCTCCATACCATATCCAATGTGGCAAGTGAACCGAAGAGCACCATACCGCCCACTAATATCCTGTAACCATGAAGTACCCACTTCCGGTGAGTGATAAAGCGGATATTGGCTTCCCCGTAATAATAATTTCCCAGAATACTGCTGAAAGCGAAAAAGAAAAGAGCCACAGCAACGAAGACGCTGCCCGAAGAACCGATCTCGTTCGTCAATGCCTGTTGAGTCAACTGCACCCCATTGGTCGATCCATCCAGCGGAGCACCACTAAACAGAATGATAAAAGCCGTACAAGTACAAATCAATAATGTATCCGTAAATACTGCCAAAGTCTGTATCAATCCTTGTTTCGCGGGATGACTGACATGAGCTGTGGCAGCCGCATTCGGAGCCGATCCCATACCGGCCTCATTGCTGAAGAGTCCTCTCTTGATACCTTGCATCAATGCCATGCCGACTCCTCCTGCCAGTGCCTGTTCCCAACCGAAAGCATGACTGACAATTAGCGCGATGACACCCGGTAAATGAGTGATATTGAGTATAACAATCACCAGCGCCAGCCCCACATATCCCAATGCCATAATCGGCACGATAATGCTGCTGACACGGGCAATGCGTTGAATACCTCCGAAGATGATAACCAACGTCAGCAATGTCAGTACCCCTCCCAATATAATATGATTGAACCCGAAAGCATGCTCCACAGCAGCACAGATGGTATTGCTCTGTACAGAATTGAAAGCAAAACCGAAAGTGATGCTTATTAATATGGCAAAAAGCATTCCCATCCACGGTTGTTTCAATCCCTTCTTCATATAATAGGCAGGACCTCCGATGAATGAATCCTTTCCGCGTATTTTGTATAATTGCCCTAAGGTAGACTCGATGAAAGCACTCGAAGCCCCTAACAGTGCGATGACCCACATCCAGAAAATAGCTCCGGGACCGCCGATAGCGATGGCGGTAGCCACTCCCGCAAGATTTCCCGTACCCACACGGCTGGCGATAGAGATAGCGAATGCCTGAAAAGAAGATACATGTTTCTCTCCCTGCTTCCCTTTGCCCGCAGATTCGCTTAACAGTACGATCATTTCGCGAATCATGCGGAATTGTACGAAGCGTGTCCGTATGCTGAACCAGATAGCACATCCCAATAACATGATAATCAGAATATAGGTCCAGAGTATGTCGTTAATCTCGTTGATAAAGGTCATAGTTAAGTATTAAGTATTGTTTGTGGTTATTCGTTTTTTATTCGGAAGTAGAATTTATGATTTTCGAATACGGGTTCCACAATATCATAACGAACAAATTTGGCGAGCAGATGTTCAGCGGCACGTCGTGAAAGTCCGGTTTGGCGACAGTAGCGGTTGAGTGAGAGTAAAGTGCCATGCTCCAGTTGTTCGAGCAGGAGCTGTTCACGTTCGGTGTAACGGATCAGTTCGCCACGGGGGCTGTCGCTCTGTTGCCATACACGGAGGTGTATAGGTGTTGCCAGAATATTTTCATCCTTGATGCGGAGATAGGCTAGAGGTTTCCCGGTTTCGTCTTTGGCGTAGACAGGTTTGTGGGGAGTTTCTTCGATGGTCGCTACCAACACTTGCCGTCCCTCCACTATATATGTTTGCAATGTGTATTCCACTTCCGGCACGCAATAAAGTTGTGCGGCGGCTTCAATCATATATTTTTCTTCTTCGGAGCGTACTCCCGCGATTTTTCCATTGTCTTTTACGCCAATAAGTAATCTTCCTCCGTCCGTGTTGGCAAAAGCCGAGAGTGTTTTGGCAATTTTGCGTGCGTCGGAAATTTCGAATTTAAAGTCCTGTTGCTGGTGCTCCCCTTCAGCAATCAATGCATGTATATAATCGGTATCTGTAAGCAGTTTCATGGCTACAAAGGTAGGTAAAAATGGTGAAAAGCCCCTTTTTTAGATATTTTTCGAAGAATATTTCAAAAAAAATATTGATTTTATGCTTTTATTTCGGGAAACAGTGTATTTTTGCGGCACATTATTAACGAAAAAAATAAAAGGATTATGAAAGAATTGGTAGAAAAGGTAGCAGCTCTGTATGCTGACTTCTCAAAAGATGCTAACGCACAGATCGAAAACGGTAACAAAGCAGCAGGAACTCGCGCTCGTAAAGCTTCTTTGGAAATCGAAAAAGCAATGAAAGAATTCCGTAAAGCATCTTTGGAAGCTTCTAAGAAATAATTTAGAAGACTACTAAGATATCAAAAGAGGCTGTCTAAACTTGTTAGACAGCCTCTTTTATTATAATACATGAAAATATATACGAACTTTAAACTTCTTCGCACACCACCATTTTCATCCCTTGATAAACGACTATAATTTTGTGCAGCGTCGTTGTTCCGATTGCTTTTTGCACCGTTTCACTGGCGGCATAGCGGTTGGCTTGTGTGATAGCCTCTTGTCGGAGTTGCTCCACCTTTTCGTCACTATCCTTTCCTTTGGCATACTTCAGTTCGATAATGTAAGAATGGAGCATATCTTTATAAATATCCAGTAAGGGAAACATGAAAATATCAGCATATCCTTCCTGATTCTCCTGTTCGGAGATGGGGCGATAGAAACGGTTCTGTGCGGTCATAGCCAACGTAAATCCATGTACGTATGCTTCGCCTTTTTGCTTGTCGCGCTGGGAAGAATATCGGTGCAGACATTCGGCGATATAGTCGAAGTAGGCTTTCCAGTCGCCACGATAAGCCATAGCGGATGCCAGTTTTCCTTTTTCCCAGTTGTCAAAGCGGAGGTCCGCTTCGTTGTAGGTATCTAATAAGTAACTGTACAATTGTTCACGTACTACTTGATTGGGAATAGTCAACTTCGTTTCTCCTTCTAAAGTACCGCTGATAGTCAACATTCCGAAATAGAATAATAGGCTGGTAAAGTTATCCGGTTCTGCAACTGTTTCGGCTGGAAAACCTGTTTTCAATTCGCCGGTGACATATCCCTGTTGCACCAACGTCTGAATGGTCGAGGCATCATGAGCAAATTCTTTGTCTTTGCGGATCAACATTCGTAGTTTGTTGTAATCCACGCGGATGTTTTCTTCTACCATATTACGTGGCATATAGCCTCCATTCCGGATGTAATTATCCACAAAGTAGAGTACCATATTGGAGTTGTACATTGTAGTACTGCCATAACTTTGTTCTGCAAAACAGTAGTTGTCATACCAAGGCTTCATGGCTTCTATCAGCTCGTCGGTAGAGTGGTGAAACTGGCAGGTAGTGGCATAATAATCCAGCATTGCGCGCACCTCTTCTTCGTTGAATCCGGTCATTTCATTAAATTCCGGAGAGAGCGAATAATTGGTGCCGATATTGAATCCGCTGGTGAGATCGTCCATCGTGACGGGGCTGACACCAGTCACGAAGCAACGTTTGATAGTGGAGTCCGTGCCTGCTTTCACCGTATCGAAGAAGCTGCGCAGATAACCGGTTCCGTGTGTTTCGCTTTTATAATCTTCGAGGCAGGCAGGTTCTGATAGGATTTTGTTTGTAAAATGGTCGTATTCATCAATGAACAGATAAATCTGCTGATTGGTTTTGACACATTCTTTATATAGATAATCCAGTTGCTCTACGGCTCCCTTTTTCTTATTCATTTCTTCCTTTATCCCTTCGGGAAGATATTGGGCGTAGACATCACAGAAAAAGTTGAATTCAGTGTTGCAATGTGCGTCCAATGATTGCCGATAACTATTTAATTCGGCATTAACTACGGCAAAGTTTAGATAAATGATGAGATATGAATTTCGTTCGGGAGTGGGATGCTTTCCTATGTACAGGTCGCCATACCATTTCTCAAACTTGTCCGCCTCTAATATGTTATAATAATGTCGGAGCATGGAGATCGTTAAGCTCTTTCCGAACCTTCGTGGGCGAATGTAAAAGAAATACTTGTTCGCGTTTTCTATAAGCGGGATATAATGTGTCTTGTCCACGTAATAACAGTCGTCTTCGCGGACATCGATAAAGTTCATCATTCCGTACGGAATACGTTTGCGCTTTACTGGTTGGTTCATAACTCTTTCATTTTCTCACAAAAGTAACAATAAAAAATGAATATTGATGGATGGCAGTTATATAAATGATAGAATATCTTTGGATATATCCGGGTGGTAATAGCGAGAATACTTGTATCTTTATTGTCGAATAAATTAATAAATTGAGAAATGTTGAAAGTAGTAACATTTATGAAGCAGGTAGCCATGGGGCTACAGGTGGAGGGAAACTTCGGTACTGCACATGTTTATCGTAGCAGTCTGAATGCCATCATTGCTTATTGTGGGGAAGAAGATTTGCTTTTTAGTGAAGTAACTTCGGAGTGGCTGAAGGGATTCGAAGTTTACCTTCGTAGTCGTGGTTGTAGCTGGAACACCGTTTCCACTTATCTGCGTACGTTTCGTGCGGTTTACAATCGTGCCGTCGATCTTGGGAAAGCTCCTTATGTACCTCATCTGTTCCGTTCTGTTTATACCGGTACTCGTGCCGATCATAAACGTGCGTTGTGTGATGACGATATGAAGAAGGTGTTTGCAAAATTGTCTCGTACGTCCGGTGTGCCATTTGCTGTATGCCAGGCGCAAGAATTATTCATTCTGATGTTTTCGCTTCGTGGTATGCCGTTTGTCGATCTCGCTTATTTGCGTAAGAGTGATTTACGTGATAACGTAATAACGTATCGCAGACGTAAGACAGGACGACCATTGTCGGTGACATTGACTCCCGAAGCGATGATCTTGGTGAAGAAGTATATGAATCGCGATCTCTCTTCTCCTTATTTATTTCCATTGTTGAAAAGCCGTGAAGGAACTAAAGAGGCGTATCGCGAATATCAGTTGGCATTGCGCAGCTTTAACCAACAGTTGATGTTGCTAGGTGAATTATTGGGATTATCCGATAAGTTGAGCTCGTACACCGCCCGCCATACCTGGGCTACGACAGCTTATTATTGTGAAATTCATCCGGGCATTATTTCCGAAGCGATGGGGCATTCGTCTATCACTGTGACGGAGACTTATTTGAAACCTTTCCGGAGTAAGAAAATTGATGAAGCAAATAGACAAGTTCTTGACTTCGTGAAACGCTCTATTGTGGGCGTAAACGCTTGAAAATTATTCTGTTACTTTGTAGGTAACGGGAATGAATATCGGTGCAAATATGAGCATATTTCTTAAAACAACCAAACGAAATCATACATTTTTTCTAATAAACTACTCAAAATAGGAATTAACCAAATAAAACACGCGGATTCTTTGTATTAGGGCTTTGTTAACTTTTAAATTTTTGCAAAAGATCTCCTTCCCTCTACTGCCTTTCAGAAGCAGGGGTAAAAAAGTTTCATTGCTTATCGTATCATTTTTCAGTATTGACTACTCCCGAAGAGCAGGCACAAAGGTTTCTCCGTTACCTACAAAGTAACGGGTGGCTATTATTGAAACTTAGTGTTTAATAATATATTATTAATGTAATTTTTAAGTAGTTATGAAGAAAAATTTTGTTAGGGTAATGCTTTTCGGGGCATTGGCGCTTACAGTAAGTACAACCGTTACAAGTTGTAAGGACTATGACGATGACATCAAAAATCTGCAAGAGCAGATTGATAAAGTAACGTCCACTAATCCGGTGAGCACAGAGGACATGAAAACGGCCATATCTAGTGCCATTCAGACTTTGCAGACACAGTTACAGACAGCTATTGATGGTAAAGCAGATGCTAAAGCAGTACAGGATTTGCTGAAAACAGTAGAAGCATTGCAGACTGCATTGGAAAACAAAGCAGATGCAAGTACTATTAAAACATTGGGCGACCAGATCACCGCTCTTTCAGAACAAGTGAACTCTATCGAGGGAACTTTGAACAAAACGAAGGAAGACCTAGAAGCTAAAGTTGCCGACCTGGCAGAGAAGCTGGCTGGTGCCGCATCTAGCGAAGACCTGAAAAAATTAGCTGATGAACTGGCAGAAGCTAAGAATGAATTGAAGGCTGTGACAGAAATGGCCGAGAATAATGCGGCTGCTATCGTTAGTATACAAGCTGATATTTTAGAATTGCAAAAATTGGATGGCAGAATCACCGCATTGGAAACATTTAATCAAAACGCTGCATCGAAGGATGATTTGGCTGATTACGTAGCCCATTCTGAACTTGCAGGATTGGTTGATGACGAAGTTCTGGAGTTGCTGAAAGACAATGGATCTATTGCTAAATACGTAAACGATGCTATCGAATCACAGGTATTGGCGGAAGCCTCTGCTATCAATGTTTCTATCAAAGGTGTAGACGATAAATTAGCAACGTTGAGCACTAACTTTGAAACATATAAACAAGAACAGGCAACTGCTTACCAAACTGTGACTGGTAATATCACTACGCTTACCACATTCAAAACGACTATCGAGACAGCTTTAACTGATGGTGGTTATGAAAATTTTGCAGCAGTATTGACTGAAATCTCTACGATCAAAACTAGCTATGGCTATTGCGCTACAAAAGAAGCTTTTAATGGTAAAGTAGAGGCCTATCTTACCACTTATAAAAGTGAGGTAGATGAACAGTTTACTAAATTGGAGACTCGTATCAAAGCACTTGAAAACCAGATTCAGAGCATTGTTTATATTCCTGAATACGAAGATGGACAGGTGAAATTCATGTCTTATTATTATGGTGAAGGAGAAGCTAGAAAAATGATTGCGCAAGCCGATCCTATCCAGGTGAAGTTCCGTATTTCTCCGGCAACAGCTGCCGCCAACTTTGTAGCCAATTATACTCCTTTATTCGACACACAGGAAATAAAGACTCGTGTAGCAGAAGAGATTTATAGCATTGAAGGCACGCCGGAAGTGGACGAAGCTACAGGTATCGTAACCTATACTCTTTCTACGACTACAGACAAGAGCTATGCTATTAGCCTGAATCTGAAAGCTAAAGATGCAACTAAGAATTTGACGGATATCAGTTCTAATTATTTCCCTGTAATTGCGGATTATAGAGTGATTACATCTGTAACATTGAATTCACCGAACCAGGATGTGGCTACTATGCTTTCTGATAACGCTGCTTCAAAAATCGACTATGGTACAGGTGCTAAAGTGCTGATGACTGGTAAGGACAGAGCAGGAAATGCTATCATCGACGAAGCTATTAGTGAGAGTGCAGTGAATAAGAGTTTTGCGGTGAAATATACACTAAAAGTAGAGGACGACTACACAGTCTTCAAAATTGGAGAAACTAATGGTGTTCTGGAACTAAATACCTATAATTCTTCGTCCAATGGTAAAAAAGCAACCGCCCAAGCAGAAATTACAATGAAGGATGCTGCAGGGGATGTTGTATCTACTTTTACAAAAGAATTTGCGAAAGTAACAGCTAATGACCAGACTGTTAAAACTGTAGCAGTGACTCCTTCCGGACTCAATGCCGTAGAATTCAAAAGTAAAGGAGGAGAAGCATCGGTATTTGATGTTGACTTAACTGGTCAATACGCTACTCTTGGTATTGAAGAAGAGGTTTACAAAACTCTTGGAAGTGACTGTTTCGACTTTGAGACAGGTGCTAAGAGCGGTATTAAATTTGCATTTAAGGAAAATACAACTACGAACGACTTAACAGTGGTTGTTCCGGCAGGTACACCGGCTGGTAGTTATAATGATGTGACACTGACAGTAAATGTATCGTCTACCCAGAAATTTACGATTACAGCTAGTGCTACGGTTCAGATAACTAATGCAAATTATGCTTTGACATTCAATGGCGATATAGCAACTGGTGGCAATATGACACTTCAGCCTACTTATGTTCCGCTTGATAAGCCGACATCTGTGAGCTTCTCATCTGATTTGAAAAATGCATTTAGTAATTATGCTACAGTTGAAGGTAATGCAGATGACGCAGGCGCTTCCATTAAGTTTGCAATAGATAATGCTCCTATAGCAGGTGTATCTATTAGTGAAGATCATGTATTGACGGTTGATGGCAGTAAATATAAAGGAGATAATATTGCTGTTAAGGTGAATGTTGTAGGTAAAAATAACGAAGATGCTGATGTTACATTATCATCAGCAGAAAAGACTTTAAATATCACTCCGACTAGCCTTGCAGGTTCATGGACTGCGGGAACAACGACAGTGAAGATTGGTAGTGATAACTATTCACAGACGTTTGCTCTGGCAGATGGTTTCTCATGGAAAGCGTCTAATAATAAGACAATCTGGAAAGATGGTAGCGCATTCACTGATGATTGGGGTACATCTCCGTTAACTGTATTTGGAGTAGATCTTCCTACTTTCACAGTGGCATCTGCTGATCAACAATATGTTTCTATTACTGAATCGGGCGTATTGTCACTTACTGAAACTGGTAAGGCTTTGGCTCCTGCTGTTAAGAAAACAATTACGGTAACCATCGTTGCAGCTCCCGGATGGGGAACTATTACTAACTATGCTTCAAATAAGACAGTTACAGTAGAGATTAAATTAGGTACAGCATCAGACCAAAGTTTTGACTAATAGCTGTTTCTAAGATCATCTCTCCCTTACATTCATTCTAACATCTTAAATAGAGGGAGAGATGATATCTTTTAAATAGATAATTTTTTATAAACAATAAAACCATTCTTCACTTGTGTGTGAAGATATTTTTACCCCAGAACAAAGCGAAGGACACAGCTTGTGAAAGTCCATCCTTCCTCTTTGTTCTTCTTTAGAAAAGGGATACCTCCCACATTTCCCACAGGTATCCCTTTTTATTTTTACTCTCGGAGCGTCTTTTTGTTGTACTAGAATCAAATTACTAGTCCCCCATTTCCCTATAGGTAAAAGAGGCGTTCCCAAGATGCAGAAAACCCGGGCTTGTGAAAGTCCGGGTTTTCTTGATTAATAACCAATAACAATTAACCAATAACAACTAATAATAGAGTATGTAAATGAAAAAAGAAACCTATTCTTTATCCCAGTCCTTGCTCGCTTCGAAACAGGGGCAAGCCTTGATCCACTCTTCCGGCTCAATCTCGCCGTCTCCGTCAAGATCAGGACTAAGATCACGATGTCCGCAGACACGGCATCCCGGAAAATCTTTTAATAAAGTCAGGATAAGAACCCGTAGCGAGTGTTTCTGCCAACAAGTGCGCGTGTCTTTCGGCTGTCCCATGCAGTCCAGTCCGCCTTCATAGCAGATACCGATACTTTCCCGGTTGAAACCACGGCTATGCGCACCGATCCGTTCTAACGGACGGGTAGACTTAATATCCCCGTTCTTACGAATATAAAAATGATAACCCACACCATTGAAGCCGCGACGACGATGACAAACGTCCAAATCATGTTCGTTGAAAGATTTATCCTCGCGGGTAGCGGAGCAATGAACGACAATCAGATTAATAGTTCTCATGCGTTAGGCAGGTATTAAAGAAGTGGATGATGATGCGGATTCGGAACCATTGTTGCGCTGAATACACTCTTTATTGACACACTGTAAAGTGACAGCTTCCGAAAGTTTGCCTTTTAATGAAAAAATCTCCGAGTGCATTTCCTTCACACGGTCGCTCAAATCGAAATAGTCTTTTAGCACCTTTTCGAGCTGCTTCATAAGGAAGCCATACTGCTCTTTCACTAGTTCGCTGAACTCTTTGACGTCCTGCATCATTTGCTGACGTTTTTTGCGACCTCCGAAAAAAGGGAGGATGGCTGTAATAATATCAATGATTTTGTCTAACATCTTTCTTGAATTAAAGATTAAAAATTAAAGATTGAGAATTAAAAAATAAGAGAAACTAAAAATAGGAAAATAAAAAAACACGAGAATGAAAGAAAATGGAGAAATAAAGAACATGAGAAAATGCGGGAAAGAGAAAAACAGAAAAACAGCAACCACATGGCAAGGAACTATACATGGATCAGTTCCTGAAACCATGTGATACTGTTTTTTCTAAGGATGAAGTTTCATTCTGCCAAAGAAGATAGAGCGGGCAGCCTATTTACGCTGCTGGATCCGGTGCTTCTCCACCGCCCGGTTTATTACCCCCCGAACCGCTGCCGGAATCATCGTCCGAACCACCGTTTCCGGAATCGCTTCCATCGCCCTTTCCGCCCAGGACGAAGTTCACGTTGTTTTCGCTTCGTGTACTCGTATGGCTCGAATTCATCAGCTTCAACGCTTTGTCGGCAACAAAGCGGACATTGACACGGCGGATGCTGCGCACCGTACAATCTTTCATAGTCTCCGTACCGTCACTAGTCAGCGTGATGTGGAACGTACCCAATCCGTCAATCTTCACCTTATCGCCCTGGGTGAGCGACAGACGCAACTGTTCCACAAATGCCTCGATGGTGTGTTTCACATCTCCGGCAGTCAGTGACGATTTACTTTCGATGGCGGTAGCCATCGTATCAACGTCCATCACTCTTACATTGCCCGATTTCTGACGTATGTAATACAGTAACGGAGCATCCTCCTGATTTACATACTTTCTGCGCTGATAGCGTTCTACTAATACATCCATAAATTTGAAAAGTTAAGGTTTAAGTGAATAATTATATGTTTTCTTTTTGATACTACAAATATACAAAATCAGAGAGGCAAAGTCAAGTAAATATGGTTTTATTTTCTCTGATAATATAAAAAGTTTTGCACCGGATATGTATCAATACTATTTCGATAAATTGTCTTGATTATTTGTACAATAGATCGTTTTATTTAGCATGTTTTTCTAAATATTCCAATGGCGGAATATAGTCATATATTTTTGTCATCGACGGATTATGTCCGAAATATACATTCCCAGTCTCTCCATTACGCTGCTTGGCAACGATAACCACCCCCAGTCCTTCTGTCGGGTAACCGCTTTCCCGGTCGGTGACGACGCGTTGCATCGCCGGTCGGTAAAGCAACATCACGACGTCCGCATCCTGTTCGATAGCTCCGCTCTCGCGCAGGTGTGCCAGTTCCGGACGTCCTCCGGGACGATTCTCCGACTCGCGGTTCAGCTGACTAAGCAGTACGACGGGAATATGCAGCTCCTTGGCTAGCAACTTGGCTTTCCGGGTGGCTTGTGCCACTTCCTGCTCGCGGTTGCGGTTGGCCTGCTTGGTAGTCATGTCGCAGAGTTGCAGGTAGTCGATAATAATTGCGTCACACTGATTGCGGCTTTTCAGTAGCCGGGCACTTGAGCGAATGTGATCCATGCTGACAGAAGTGCTGTCATCCACGTAGATGGGGAGTCCTGACAGTTCTGAAGCTGCGGTGTGGGCATTTTCCATCTCTTGCAGGGTAGGTATTCCGTTTCTCCACCGGTAAGGATTAATGTTGCTCGCTGCTGCCAGCCATCGGTCGGCAAGGCGTTCCCCTTGCATCTCAAGGCTGTAGACGGCCACCGCATTGCCCGCCATTGCTGCGCTGCGTGCCAGGTGCAGGGCAAAAGCCGTTTTACCTACGGAAGGCCGGGCGGCTATCACTATCAGATCACTATCCTGCAAACCGCCCGTTTTCTGGTCGAGTTCGGTCAGTCCGGTGGGGATGCCGGTGACGCCGTTCACGCTTTTGGCAATACGCAATTCAGCTTCTTTTAGCGTGTCGGTCATTAGGGTGTCCATGCAGCGCATGTGGTCGTGGTGGCCGGATTCGCCTTCGAGACGGTCGAGTAGGTTGTGTGCGTCGATGAGGGTGTCGTCGATGTCGATTGTCTCATCCATGGCGCAGGTGAGGAGTTTGTTGAAGCCGACTACGGCTTCGCGTGCCAGATATTTCTGGTGGACGATTTGCGCGTGATACTCGATGTGGGCGGAGGAGGCTACCCGGCTGCTTAGTTGTACGATGGTATACGGCCCGCCTATCTTTTCGAGCACTCCGCGACGGGTGAGCTCTTCTTTGACGGTGAGAATATCTATCTTTTTGTTTGCCTGATACATAGCTATCAAGGCGGCGAAGATCAGCTGATGATGATCGTCGTAGAACATTTCGGGACGTAGCTTGTCGGCTACGAGTGGCAGGGCCTCCTGTTCTATCAGGCAGGCTCCAATGATGGCTTCTTCGAGTTCGCTGGCGTGTGGTTGCATTTCTTTTCGATGTTTTTTAGTCTATATATTCGTTTAAGAAAGCCTTGTCTTTCAGGTAGGTGGCGGCGAGGGGGATGAAACGTGTGTCGTTGGTGTGGTAGTAGACTTCCTCGATGTGGTCGATGGCTGTCCGTTGTTCCTCTTTGGTGAGCTTGTCCCATTCGCGGTGGGCACGGGCGACGTACTGTTTGGGTTTTTGCATCGTTTCATGATATTTATCCCAGAAAACGTCGAACGCTTCGGATTTTTCTTTCTTTTTTTCTTCGCGGGCTTCCGGAGAGATGCAGCCGGTCCAGAAATCATAGTTGTTGATATGAATGTGGAAGATTCCTTTCTGGTGCGGGATGATCTTGATAATGCCCTCTTCCTGGATTTTTTGAAAGAAGCGGAGGGTTTTGGATCGGCTCCATTGGAAGAGTTGGCTCCAGTGTTGCTGGCTGATGACGGATTCTCCGCGTTGGCATACGATGTCGATCTGCTGAATCTTGTACGTGGTTTCCGAGTAGTTGGCGTGTATCAGGACTTGGAGGAGCGCTTCCAGTTCTCCCGGAGCTTTATCGTTTATCTGACGTTTTAACAGTGCTTTGGGAATCAGGATGTAGCCTTCGTGCAGGAGGTTTTCTGGAAGTTGTTTCATTGAGGCGTATTTTTATTTACTTGTTGTTGTTTGGGGTTATTCCCATGTGCATACATTGTCGGATGCGGCTGCGAAGGTAGTGTATGAATGGCTGTTCGTGCAAATCTTTTTTGGCTGGGATGGAGGTGTTTTGAACGGTATGGTGGTATTTGGGCTGTATTGGGGGCTGTAGGACGGAAATAATGTTGTTCTGTGTGACACCGCGCGGGTGTAAAAGATGAGATTGGGGGAATGAATAGAAAAACAGAGGTTCTGTTGGGATGAAACAGAGCCTCTGTTTATTAGAAATAGAACCTCTGTTTGCCGTAAATAGAGGCTCTATTCGGGGACATGCGGCTTTCTTTTTAGTATTTTTTTTGACAAAAAATCGAACAGCCAAACGAACACCCCCTGACGGCGGCTCAACTGCTTGTCTGTCATGCGTTTGCAACGCTCGAAAAAAAGTAGGCGAACCACCAACCGAACATATATAAATACTAAAATATAATAATCTATATAATATAGTTCGTTCAACACGTTTTTTCTGTGTTTTCGGAGGTGTCAGGATGCAGTAAATCTTTACTTATGGGTGATGCGCTAACGTAGGATTATTTTTTCCGGTCCCCAGGTCATGAAAAGGATCTGCTGTTGCTTCGGACTTAGACGTGTTGTTTCGTGTACGTAGTGTGCGGCTTTTAATTCGTCGAAGAGCTGTTTGTCGAGTTCTATTTCGTTTCTCATTCTTTTGCTGGCTGTGTCAGCGTTAGAATATTCGGGAAAATACTCCTGCGCTACGGCAGAGAAGGTTTTAAAACCATTGATAACCCATTCTCGTTCTTCCATTTCTTCTTCGTTTTCGTTTGGATTCTCCATTTATGTTAAATTAAATTATGTATTAATACAACACTTCGTGTGTCGACTTTGCAAAGTTAATGAAAATATATTTGTTATGATAAAATAATTAATTTATTTTGTTCTATTGTTTGATCTATGTAATAAAATATTGTATTTGGTAAACTCCTTTTATAAGCGTAGCTTTTTGTATCATAAAATTTGACTTGTTTTGTATTGATATATTTGCTAAACTTTTTTTCTTCTATACGCGTCTCAAATTAAATCGTATATTTCCTCTATGAAAAGCAAGACCGCGACTATCTTTGTGAGTGGAAACGAGTG
>OOCU01000814.1_pt1 | contig 18490 bp, 8 predicted proteins | sample 1671781 | NCBI WGS metagenome assembly OOCU01 (sample SAMN06348192, study PRJEB24527) | human gut metagenome | reverse complement strand
TAATAAATAAGGTGTGAATTAATAAAAAAAAGCGTTGACTCTCCTCAACGGAAAATCAACGCCTCTTCGCATATATATTCTCTATTCAAAAACTATTACCAAATAGACACTCGTTTATCCTTAGGTACGAACATCGGATCCTGCTCGGTGATTTTGAATGCTTCATACCAGTTTTCGATATGAGGAAGAGCACCGTCCACACGCCATTTTCCTAATGAGTGAGGATCGAGTTTAGTTAACCGGAGAATTTCTTCGGGACGGATATTTCCTGCCCACACATTAGCGTAAGCCAGGAAGAAACGTTGTTCCGGAGTAAATCCGTCAACAATTTCCAACGGTGCGGCTTCTGTTGCATTCTTGAATGCCTGGAAAGAAACTTGCAAACCTCCGTGGTCGGCAATGTTCTCTCCAAGTGTCAGGCTACCGTTTGCGTGTACGCCTGGAGCTACTTCAATACTGTCAAAGAAGTTAACCATCACCTGTGCCCGTTCTTCGAATTTTTTAGCATCCTCTTCTGTCCACCAATCTTTCAGGTTTCCGTCTTTGTCATATTGACGTCCCTGATCGTCAAATCCATGAGTCATCTCATGGCCGATTACCACGCCGATTGCACCGTAGTTCATAGCATCGTCCGCATTCATATCGAAGAACGGAGGTTGCAGGATAGCTGCCGGGAAGCAGATTTCGTTGGTAGTCGGGTTATAATAAGCGTTCACTGTTTGAGGAGTCATCAACCATTCATCCTTGTCTACCGGTTTGCCGGCTTTGGCAATCATTTCGTTGTAATCCCATTCGTTGGCACGCTCGATATTTGCCCAGTAAGAATCATCTTTGATCTCCAGTGCGGAGTAATCTTTCCATTTATCAGGATAACCTATTTTTACATGGAAGGTTGCCAGTTTCTCCAACGCTTTTTCTTTGGTCGGTTCACTCATCCATTCCAAACCTTTGATACGTTCTCCCAAAGAAGTTTGCAGGTTCTTCACCAGTGTAACCATACGTTCTTTGGCAGCAGCCGGGAAGTACTTCTCTACATACATCTGTCCTACCACTTCGCCAAGAACACCATCCACGGTGCTCACGGAACGTTTCCAGCGAGGTTGCATTTCTTTCTTACCAGACATTGTCCTACTGTAGAAGTCGAAGTTTTGTGCTTCAAAATCATCGCTTAGATAAGAAGCGGCAGCATCTATCAATCCCCATTGGAGGTACAGTTTCTGATCGTCCAGTGATACGGTATTAATCACATCGGCTACTTCCTTCATGGCAGCCGGCTGACCTATATTCACTTCTTCCAAATCTTTCAAACCGGAAACGGTGAAATAAGTATCCCAGTCAAAAGTAGGGAAGTTCTTTTTCAGCGTCGCCCTGTCCATCTTGTTATAATTAGCATGAGGATCACGCAATTCCACTTGTGAACGAGCCGCTTTCGCCAGGCGAGTTTCGATGTTCATCACTGCTTTCACCGCTTTCTGTGCAGTAGCCTCATCATAACCTGCCAACTGGAACATTTTGGCGATATGTTCCTGATATTTATTACGGATATTTTTAGTCTGCTCGTCATTCTCCAGATAATAGTCACGCTGTCCCATTCCGATACCACCTTGATAGGTCTGTACGATATTCATGGAACTGTTCATATCATCCGCACTTACGAACATGGTGAAGTAAGGACGGATGCCTTTCTTCTGGCTCTCTGCTATATATGCATAGATTTCTCCTTTATCCTTGAGAGCGTCAATGGCTGCCAGTTCTGCTTTGATCGGAGCTACACCTTCCTGGTTCAGCTTCACGCTATCCATTGCGATATTATAAAGATCGCCTACTTTCTGCGCAGCACTGCCCGGTGCGTTATCTTTCTTCGCTGCCAATTCGGCAATCAATGCTTTCAGTTGTTCACGACTGTTTTCGCGCAACATGTCGAATGTACCGAAACGTGAATACTCGTCTGTCAGCGGATGATCTTTCACCCAACCTCCACAGGCATATTGATAAAAACTTGTACCCGGCATAGCCGTGGTATCCAGATTAGCAAGGTCGATACCGGACGTCAGCACGGCCTCTTTCTTACTGTTACATCCTGTTGTCATAAGGCATACGGCAAGAATTGGTAAATACTTAGTTACTTTCATATTGCATACATAATAATTTATCATTTTTTCGCGTCTTCCAGCTCCAACGAGACACGTTCCCATTCTTCTACGATAGCATCCAACTGCTGTTTCAATTTCTGATGCCGCTCATAGAGTTGCATATCAGAGGCTCCTTCGGGAGTTGCCATTTGTGCTTCAACAATAGATATTGCCGCTTCCGTCTCTTCTATCGAAGCCTCACAATCAGCCACTTGGCGTTCGAGTTTCTTCAGTTTTTTATTCAACTCCTTCTGTGCCTCATAAGAGAGTTTATTCTCCGAAGGTTGTACCGGCTCTTGCTCACTTCCCTTGGCAGAAGCCGTAGGCGAAGAAGATAAAGATGCTCCTTTCTGAAGTTCATTCAGGTTCTCTATCTTTTTCTTTTGAAGGAACTCATAGATACCGCTGAGATGTTCTTTTACATGCCCGCCACCAAACTCATATACTTTAGTCGCAAGTCCGTCCAGAAAATCACGGTCGTGACTGACAAGTATCACAGTACCGTCAAACTCACGGATCGCCTCTTTCAACACATCCTTCGAGCGCATATCCAAATGGTTGGTCGGTTCATCGAGAATCAGGAAGTTTACAGGCTCAAGCAAAAGCTTAATCATCGCCAGACGGGTACGTTCTCCACCGGAAAGTACTTTCACTTTCTTATCCGAGGCTTCACCGCCAAACATGAAGGCTCCCAATATATCCCGTATTTTCAAACGTATATCCCCCGTTGCCACACGGTCAATCGTATCAAATACCGTCAGATTTTCGTCCAACATTTGTGCCTGATTCTGGGCAAAATATCCGATTTGCACATTATGCCCGATTGTCAACTTACCGTCGAAGTCAATCTCGCCCATGATACATTTTACCAAGGTAGACTTACCTTCACCGTTCTTGCCGACAAAAGCGACCTTCTCTCCCCGATTGATAGTCAGATTGACGTCGTGGAAAACGACATGGTCTCCATACGTTTTGCGTACATCCTCACAAATCACCGGATAATTACCGCTGCGGCTGGCAGGAGGAAATTTCAAACGTAATGCCGAATTATCTTCCTCATCCACTTCGATACGGTCAATCTTTTCCAATTGCTTGATACGGCTTTGTACTTGTACTGCCTTCGTTGCTTTATAACGGAAGCGTTCGATAAAGTCTTCCGTATCCTGTATTTGTTTTTGTTGATTTTCGTAAGCACGGAGTTGTTGTTCGCGACGTTCTTTGCGGAGAACGACAAACTCATCATACTTCACCTTATAGTCATAAATCTGCCCGCAAGTAATTTCAATCGTACGGGTAGTTACATTATTAAGAAAGGCACGGTCGTGACTGACCAGTACAACGGCATTGGCACGGGTCGCCAGAAAGTTCTCCAACCACTGAATACTTTCAATATCAAGATGATTGGTCGGCTCATCGAGCAGAAGTACGTCCGGACGGCGAAGCAACAACTTCGCAAGTTCGATACGCATACGCCAACCACCGGAAAATTCCGAAGTAGGGCGTTCGAAGTCCTCACGGCTGAAGCCCAATCCTAGAAGCGTCCGTTCTATTTCCGCCTGATAGTTTGTACCGCCCATCATCAGGAAGCGATCATTCTCATGCGTAAAACGGTCTATTAACTGGTGATATTCTTCCGATTCATAGTCTGTCCGTTCTGCCAGTTCCCGGTTCATCCGCTCCAGTCTCGCCTGAAGTTCAAAAATATGTTCGAATGCCAGTTCCGCCTCTCCCATCACCGTCCGGTTATCGGCGAGAATCATCACCTGCGGCAAATATCCGATCGTGACATCTTTCGGAGTAGCCACTACTCCATGTGTCGGTGATTGCAAACCTGCCAATATTTTCAACATTGTTGATTTACCTGCACCATTCTTGCCGACCAGTGCAATACGGTCTTTTTTATTTATAACATAGCTGACGTCTTCAAAAAGCGGCGTCGCATTAAATTCTACTGATAATCCTTCTACTGAAATCACTTCTGCTTCTGATTTATAACATTTTGGACTGCAAAGATACTGAATATTTATTAGATACTACTTAGTATGATACGTTATGAAAAACAAAAAAAGCAGTCATTCTTATGAATGACTGCTCTTTATCTTAATCAATGGCTCTTCTTTAGAACAACTTAGCAGGATATTCACCGGCATCTACCAATGCCTGAATCTTGTCTACTACGCTCTGACGGTCTTCCGGATAAGTGACGCCGAACCACTTGCTGGTAGTATCCAGTACTTCAACAGTGGCAGTTCCGTCATTAATCAATTTATCTACCATCAATGGGATGAAGAACTCGCTCTTCAGGTTTTCCATATTCTTCGGATCGCTAAGGAAAGTCTTGAAGAATTCCTGGCTGTAAGCGAAGTAATCAGGAGTGAATCCCCAGAAGTTCATACTTACCGGAGTCGTGTCGGGAGTAGCCGTCCATTCGCCATCATCACCGATATATTTCACTTCACCGTCCAGACGTTGAATCTTCGTACGTTCTACTACAGATGTCAACAATCCTTTAGCATCTGTACTACAGATACCACGAGATACCGTACCGCTTTCGCTCAATGTATTTCCTACACGAAAACCTACCATTGAATAAACGTTCTTTGAATTTTCAGGAAGAGCAGAAAGGAATTTGCCCATTACCTGGAAAGAATCACGACCATAGAAGTCATCGCAGTTGATCACTGCAAACGGTTCTTTAATCACATCAGCACCCATCATTACTGCATGGTTAGTACCCCAAGGTTTGGTACGGTCTGCCGGGCAAGTAAAGCCTTCCGGAAGATCGTCAATTGACTGAAATACCAGTTCGCAAGGAATGTGACCTTCGTATTTGGAAATAATTTTATCACGGAAATCTTGTTCAAAATCTTTGCGGATTACAAATACAAGTTTGCCAAATCCGGCATTGATAGCATCATAGATTGAGTAATCCATAATAGTTTCGCCATTAGGACCCAGTCCGTCTAATTGCTTCAAGCCTCCATAACGGCTACCCATACCGGCTGCCAATAAGAATAAAGTTGGTTTCATAAATTGTGTAATATTAAAAGGTTAGTGATGTCAACGGCATCAGATTTCGTTGCAAATTTACAAAAACTTTCTTTCTTTTGTCTTGAAACAAAAGAAAGAAACAAAGAAAAATTCAAGACTGACTTTTTTCTCCTACTCACACCCTTCACTACGCTAAAGGGCAGAAACTCGCTTCGCTCAAACAATCTGCCCTTTTTAACGCTTCGTTACGGGTGTTCGCTTAACGGAGAAAAAAGTAGGTCGGAAAACCTTTCGGCATGTAAACCCATGCAGAATCAAAAGTACATCAATGACAAATCAAGAAATCCGGTAATTCATTAACCTATGCAGCAAACACGCCGAAAGGGGATCGGCCTCGTTTTTCCGGCGTTAAGCGCAGGCGTTTTCTCCAGCGTTAAAAAGGGCAGACTGTTTGAGCGAAGCGAGTTTCTGCCCTTTAGCCGGAGAGAACACCGGAGTAGCCGGAAAAACGCAGCCTTGAATTTTCTTTGGTTCTTTCTTTGTTTCAAGACAAAGAAAGAACGTTAGAAGGGATAACCGATAGCAAAATGTATTCCCAGATTTTTCATAAAGGATCCTGTGACATTGTAATATCCGCTTCGTTCTGTATCGTAAGGCAGATGCAAAGGAATACCGAAATCAAGACGGAACACAAGAATATCCATATCATAACGAATACCGACACCGGTGCCCAAAGCGATCTGTTTCGGGAATGTTTTCAGTTCGAGTTGTGAATTGGGACGGGCCTCATCCTTGCGCATCAACCAGACGTTTCCTGCATCCAGGAAAGTGGCTCCCCAAATGCTCTTAAAGATACGGAAACGGTATTCTACATTTGCCTCAAAACGGAAAGTACCCGTCTGGTCGAGGTAAGAGTAGCGGCTTTCTGCCGGATGGTATCCGCCCGGGCCGATGCTACGTACCGTAAAAGCGCGGATGCTGTTGGCACCACCCACATAGAATTGTTCGCTGTAAGGGGCTATCGTTGCATTACCGTAGGCGAAGAGAGCACCCAAAGCTACACGGGAAGCAATCTTATTATTCTTGTCCATATTCCACAAATGGCGAAATTCCGTATTCAGTTTCACAAACTGCGCGAAAGGGACGTTCAGCAAACGTTTGTCCTCTTTGCTGAAAGACTGACCGAAAGCACGGTAAATCACCGAGGTCAGGTTACCGGCAGAGGTTACAGTCGATTGCCACCAAATCGGATTTTTAATACCGCGTGCGGAAGCATTATCATACGTATAGGTATATTCCATAGCAGGAATAAACTGGTCTTTCAAACTGATATATAATGCAGGATTGGCATCAGCAATTTCCCTGAACTCTTCCGATTGGTGTTGAAGGACGTTGAATGTCAGTTTGAAAGGGGTGATACTATGCCGGCTTGTACGTGTCGGTTGGAAATCGTAGGTAGCATTTCCGCCGAATGACAATAGTTTATAATACCTGGCACGGTTCAACTGGTCGATGTATAAACGGAATGTAGTGGTAGCCGGGAAGTCAAACTCCCTTTTCCCCCAATGCGGGAAAACCACGCGCGGGAAAGTCAGAGAGGTAGAAACTCCCATCTCCCAGCTGTTCATCAAAGAGCTTTTTTCTCCTCCGCCGGTTTGCCATTCATAAGAACCTTTCAACTTCACGTTCCAGCTTTCGCCACCTCCGAATACATTGTTCCGGGTGACGCCAAATGATGCTCCGGGCCCGGTTTGGTCGTTACTTTTGGTTACGACATTCAATTCCAGTTCGGCGTCCAGCGGCTTGGCAAACGTAGCCTGCATGGTTACGTTCAACGTATCACAAACGGCTGTCGTATCTTTCGGAGTATATTGCAAATCCAGATAACTGAAGATTCCCAACTGGCTAAGTTTCTCCTGCACCTGTTCCTGTCGATACTGACTGTAAAGACGGGTACGATTGGAAGCCCGCATCTGTGCGTTCCGCACAAACTGTTGATAGTTCAACCAACGATAAAGCATATTCGGACGTACCTGCAATTTCTTATAATAATGTATATTCAGATTCTTATACATCATGCTGTCATTGGGCGCCTCACCATTCTTTCCAAACAGGTAAACAGAAGCATCTCCTACATAGTAAGGACGTTGTGCCGCAGCGGGTAATCCCGGAACGGGAATCAGACGAAGGCTGATATGTCCACCGGGAACCAATGTCGTATCTGCCTGATAAGTCATATAATCGGGACGGAAGTAAAAATATCCCCGGTTACGCAACAGCGTACTGATACGGGTACGCTCTTCATCCAGATCGACCACGTTAAACTGCTCGCCGGGACTTATATAAGACATTCGACGTCCCCGTTCCATAATGCGCAACGTTTGGGGAGTGAAACGCTGATAATAAACCGTATCTATAAAATAAGGATTCTTCATGTCTACCGTATAAAGAATACTTGCTTTCAGGCTGTCTTTCTTATCGACCAATGTTTCATAAGTCACTTTCCCATTGAAGTAACCATAATCACGGAGCAAGTTTGTAGCCACCTTGATGCGGACCTCCGGATTGACAGTGGAAATAAATACCGGAGGGTTAGCAGCCAGACGGTTGAACATCCACTTTCCAAATCCTTTTTTATATTTCACAAAGTCATTGTACATCCACATCTTAAAAGGAATAGGCAGAAGCCCTCCCAACATCTTCGTACTGGGAGTTTTATCAAGGGCCGCCTCAATCTCTGTCAGAGCTGTCCCTCCTACCGATGTTGTCGATTTATTCTGTATGACAGTTTTTCCTCCTGTATAAAGTACCTCCCCTTCGGGCAGATGCTTTGTCACCGAACAACCCGAGAATAAGATGATACCCATCAGGCAACTTATTAATATGTTACTATATATACCTTTCATGTTTACTTCTTTTTCTTAAAGATGAACAGTTCGCTAAGTTTATCCAGCTTCTTGCGAAGTACCAGACCGACTCCGGTTTCCGTAATCTCGCCTTCGAGTACACTTTCGTAATTTTTATCGTAGAACAGACGGACATAACGGGTTCCGGTTCTATCCAAACGATATTCCAGAGAGATGTTATCGATGAAAGATTCCGCGTCATTCGTCGCATTCTCACCCGTAGAAACTTTACCTCCGATTACAATCTGGAAACGGTTATTGAAGAGACGTTGTGAATAACGGAAACTGTAATCCGTACGCTTACCACCCGTATCCGACAGATCGTGATCTTCGATACCAACAGAAACGCTGGCATTTTTCAGGTTCCCCATCAATGAGTTGATTTGGCTACTTAATACGGAGTTCAATGCAGAACCCATATTCAGTTTACCCAGTCCACCACCTCCGCCACCAATCGGTCCGGTGCCAAGGTAGGTTTTCATAACCATGATATACAGAGCCTGTTTACCTCTCTCTTCCGCTCCCATAGCCGTCAATTCATTTTGTATGGTTGCGTCTTCGGGGGCAGATACGTCAAAGGCGAAAGAAAGATTATCCAGTCGGTTCTTGACGACGATGGACACATCGAAATTAACCATACGTGTTCCGCCATTCTCTCCTTCGGAGACAGAAGCACGGATACGGTCGGTTGCTTTGAAGTTCAGCATCGGGTCCATAGGATTTCCCGTCCATTCCACATAGCTGCCGTTGTCGATAGCAAATTCTTTGGCAGCGATGACAGGCAAAGCATATTTCATCAAACCGCCGCTCAACGTATAGCGTCCGGTCAATGTCAGATCACCTTGCGGAGTGTATTTCATTGAGAGATCACCTCCTCCCTCCAATTCAACACGATTGTCATTGCTTGCGTCCAAATCGACTTTCAAACGAACGGACGGGTCGATGTGTACCATCATCACCATATCCAGCCCGCCTAAAGAAACGGTCGGCACTTCTTGCTGAACAACCGTCGTGGTGTCACTAAATGAAGTAAAGGTTACCAAACTTCCCAAACGGTCCTGCACAGTCAACGGTGAATCGGTCAATATATAAGAAACATCTGTATTGCCCAACAAGCTCATGTTTCCACGCATGTTCAATCCGTCTAACGGACCTTTCACCGTTGCCCGGAAATCAGCATATACTTTTCCGTAAACCAGACTTTCACGGGTACGTTTGGCATCCAGAAGCGTATAGTTCTGCGCCAGCAGATTCAGATTTGCCATTGGCCGGGACATATCTCTGAAATCAACAGATCCGTCAATCGTAAATGGATTCTTTCCTGTTGTATAAATAGCGAACTTATCAAATTCCAAACGATTATTCTTTATCTGCACCGGGCGGTTGTCGAACCGGAAGTTAGCCCCATACTGCCGGGAAAGGACAGTAACACTATCCAATATTAGTTCGCCATTAATCAAAGGTTGTTCGGTGCTACCGGTAATGTTCAGATTACCATCCATATCACCGGCTAATGTAACCATCTGATCGGGAATGAATACGTTCGCTACACGAAGCGGGAAGTGTTCCAGAGTAGCATTTACTTCCAAACTATCTTTTCCTGTCCGGGTTGGAACCAATTTGCCATCTGCCACCATCACTTCCACATTGTCATGATTCAGATAAGCGTTAAGATATTGTTTTCCTTGTTCACCCGGCAACCAGGTAGCTCCTAATGTCACATCACCAATTCGTTGACGTTCATAAGTCAGCTCGTCAATAGATGATTCAACCGAGAGTTGAAGATCTTTTTCAGTCTGCACGTAGTGTGCTTCCGCAGAGAATAAACCGGTTATTTCCGGGAAGTAAGGTAGTACTTTACTTAATTCGGCTAAACTGATTCGTCGGATTTCGACATCAATATTCTGTAAAGAAACAGTGTCCCCCCGCACCGAATGTACACGGAATCCCATTCCTTCATCATCCCACATATCTACATTAGCGTATACACGCATATTCTTATGCACATAAATCCAGTTGTGATTCTCATTAAAATGAAATTTTTGGAAGGCAATAATCGGTTCTTCCGGGATTAATGTGAAAGCTAATCCATCGCCTTTTCCTTGCCCTTCAAACAAAGGACGTGCATTGACACCGAGCAGTACGCCCGTTTCTCCTTTTCCATTCTTAAAATCTACCAGCAGTTCCGCATCCCGGTCACGAATCTCTCCTGTCAGTGTAGTAGAGAAGGAGAATTGCGGATTCTTCGGTCCGTTAATAACACCGGCACGCAATTTCATGAGTGTGGTATCTTGTTTGACTGTAAAGAAAATCGTGTCCAGTTGCAAGGTGTCTACTTTCAAAGCATGAATAGCGGCTTTTCCATTAATTCCCCAATTAGGAGCTGCTCCGAATTTCACAGAAGCATCATGGTAAGCTATCTTTTTAGTAGCCAGAAAATATGCCAAAGGGTTTTCTTGTCCTGCAGAGAAAGAGAAAACTGCCGTCGGTAACGCCTTACGCAGTTCAGCGTGATTCAATGCTTTCTCATCAATCTGCTTCATCAATACATCCACAAAGTGAGTAGATTGGCGAATTAAAGGATTAACGCCGGAACGTGCGTTCAAGTCGAGTTTCATATCTCCGGAAACGAAATGTGCCGAGACTAAATCCCGACGAGCTTCGGCAGCTAAATTAAAAGTAAGCGGACGCTTCATTGGCTGTGGCATGATTCCTAATTCATGTAAATCCAGTTGAGTGACATCAACCGTTATCTTACCATCAGGATAACTGTGCGCCAAATTATATTCCGCATCGGTTGTCATTTTCAATAAAGCATTGTCACTTGTCAGATGTGCGGTGACCAGTGCGCCTTTAAGGTCTCCTGTCAAATTAAGATTGGAGAGATGATATTTTGCATAATGAAGCTGATCTAATGAAAGATTCAGTTTGGCAAAAGAATGATAAGACATGACATCCAGTCCACGACCATTAGCCGCAGCCGAAAGAGACAGTTCGTAGATAGAATCTTTCGGAAGGAAGTTATGGAGTTGCAGATTGTCTATCTTCAGATCAGCTTTGTAAACTTCGGTAGATGTATTTAATGCTGCATTCACGTCCATAGCTCCTTTTCCTTCTTTCAGACGGAGGTCTGCTTTATATTCAGGACCTTTAATGTCGACTTTCGCCACCAGACTCATGCTGTCAGGAACTACAATCGTACCATTGGGAGCTTCTCCTGACAAAGCGGTCAGGAAGTTTAAATTTTGAGTTGTCATTTTCAGACCGATGGTTCCGGTACGAGTCAGGCTGTCGGCCAAGTTTTCTATCATACCGACGCCTTCTAAAGCAAAAGCACCCGGCAGGTCTACCGTAAAACGGGAAATCTGCATTTGTTTCAAGTTACCGTCCGTACCGGCACGAATGACAAGCGGACGAAATGGATAGGCTTCTTTAAAGCTATCAGGCAATCCTCCTGCAAATAACATAACATCTTCTTTGCCGATATAGGCATTGAGGTTAGCGGACAAACGACCCGTAGTCGGGATATTGACAAGTTCCCAATAGGTATGGGCAGATAAATCTATTTCAGAATGAGGGGTTTTTAGTTTTAAACCAGGAACACTAATGATTGAATCGTTAGAGTATGCTCTACCTGTCAGTGAAACAACACTTAATCCGGAACGTTCATTCATTGTAAACTCACGAATGACAGCATTCATGTCCCTGCCTTTATACAACAGGGAATCTAAAGCGATGCGAACATCACGAACGGCAATATGGGAAGCATCAAAACCTTCTATTGGTTGCGCGGTTCCTGTATCATAACTGACGGAAGTTCCCGACAACAGAAACTTTTTCAAGCCATAAAACTGATTTTTCAAATCAGCCTGTGCATCATCAATAGCAGCCTCCCCGATATGAGCTGCCATCCGCATGGAATCAACAGGAAGTTGCATACTGAATGATACATTCTTTAATTTCAACTGATGAAGATCCACTTTCCAGTTTACAGGAGCAGAGGTTGTGGTATCTTTAGGGGTGGTGGTAGTATCATTCATCAGCAACTGCACATGGGTATCAGACAGTTCGGCCTGATTGATAATCGCTATTTCATTGGACAAGTCAACACCATGGCTTTGCAGGAAGAAACGTCCTAAAACGCCTTTAATCTTCATTCCTTCCATCAAATTGGCTGAATTAACGGCTACCCGGCTCAAAGTGACTTCATCCACTTCGACTTTTCCTTTTATTAACGGCCATGCCTGCACACGGACATTCAGGCTTTCCAAAGACAAAAGAGTATCCGGCTGTTGAATAACCTCTACGCCACGAACCAACAGATTAAGCGGGAAACGAAGGTCTATCCGTTCCACCTGAATCTGCATACCGGTTGCCTTAGAGGCGTATGCAGTAACCTCCCGACGCAAAAGATTCTGAACGGGAGGAACATAAAGCAATACCATTAGTATTACAAAGAGTATTATAGGAGTAAGCAGTATCCAGCTTACCCAGCGTATCCATTTTCGTTTCATGTAAAATGTGTCAGTGTAAATAAGGTGACACAAAGTAAACAAATTATTTTGAAAAAAGGTTTGGCTAATAGTAAGAAAGATACAGATACTAGCCAAGGAGTAGAAGAAAATAGCTTATCGGGTATTTTTCATCACTATCAAATAGCGCTCTGCCTCACTTATTATTTTATGGACAGCCTCTAATATATTAAGTGTTGTTTCTTCTATTTTTTCCGAGAATTTTTCTCCACGACAAGCTTCCAGCCATTTTAATGGAGTTATGGTTTCATCCGCTCCAATCATTGTAAAGAGAGGGAGGAGCTTATGCGCCATAGCAGCTATCCCGTCCACCTCTTTATCGTTCAGCGCTTGTTGCATCCGTTCGATATTCTTACCTGTTTCTTCAATAAAAGTCTGAATAATGGAGGATGCTGCTTCCGGATCGTCTTCAGAATAAGCAGTAAGTGCAGAGAAATTTATTCCGGCTGTTGCCATATCTTCTGTGATATGCGCTTCATCAGCGGAGAGTTGCCCTTCATTTACCGTCATCAATAATTCTTTTACTGTAAACGGTTTATGCAGACAACCGGCAAAGCCATGTTCATGTAAAGCTGCCTTATCCATTTCGCTACGGGCGGTCACAGCAATGACGGGGATTGTTTTTGCTTGTGGTATATTAGAAGCCCGCAATAATTTTACCAAATCAAAACCGTTAATAGCAGGCATTTGTATATCTGTCAGCAATACATCGAAGACGGAAGAGCGAAGCTGTTCGCTCAACTGCTCCAGCTGTTCACAACATACCGCATCGATACCATGTTGTTTCAACATGGCAGCAGTCAGATTCAACTGAATCTTATCGTCATCGATCAAAAGAACACGGATGACTTTCATCGGAGGAATCGCGGCCGACTCCTCTGTTATATCCACATTTTCGCTTTCGGGAGATTCACTTTCCGCAATGGATTTACCTACCGGATAAAGAGGCAGAGTTACAGTAAAACAGCTTCCTTTTCCTAATGTGCTTTGCACGTCAATGGTTCCTTCAAGCAAGGTTACCAGTTTCTTCACAATAGAGAGTCCGAGTCCGAAACCTTCCTCTCCCTGCGCACCGGAAAGACGTGTAAACTCCTGAAAGATACGTTCACGATCTTCTGATGCCATTCCTTTTCCTGTATCGGCGATAGCAATGGTTAACTTAGAAGAATCATAACCGGCTGTCAGGCTAATCTCTCCTTTTTGAGTAAACTTTACGGCATTAGACAAAAGGTTGTTCACTATTTGCCGGAGTCGCAAAGGATCACTGATATATCTTCCGTTCAGTTCCGGGGCGACGTGACATTGCAAGGCTAAACCTTTGGCAGCGGTCAAAGGTTCGAAACTGACATAAATTTCGTCGAACAGCTGGGAAGGGTTAAAGGTTACACGGTTCACTTCCGCTTTATTGAGATCGAGCCGATGGAAATCGAGCAAGTCACTGACTAGTTTCAACAAATGTTCCGAAGAGCTTTTCATATTGTCGAGGTAGAACCGTTGCCGTTCATCTTCTGTCAGCCGGGACAGAAGTTCGGTATATCCCATGATTGACCCCAGCGGCGCCTTAAAGTCATGGGTAATGGCCAGCATTAATTTCTCACGGGCAACAAGCAAATCTTCCGCGCGTTTATTCGCCACCTCCAATTGCTGACGATAACGGTTGCTGCGAGAGATATCCCGCATAATCAATATCAGGAAAAAAGCAGATAATAGTACGGCACCAACCGCGATACCGCCGATGATACGCGCCGACCGCATTCTTACCTCCTGCTGAAGCTCGGCATCCTGACGGGCACGCAGGGTCATTTCTTCCTCATATTGTTTAATCAGACTATCCATTCGTGCCGTCAACTGTGTATTCACCCGCTGGTACTTCGTACTGGTACGCCGGATGGTTTTCTTCCGTTGCAACCGTTTTTCTTCGGTAGCCATGCGGATTTTCTGCTGAAGAGAATCTTTAGAAGTAGTCGGTTGAAGAATGGTATCAGTGGCTACTTCCAGCGATGTATTAACTAATACGGCACTGTCTTGTTTAGAAGGGGAAAACACTTCGGCGAGCCGTTTGAAGAATCCCTTCTTTTTAGGAGTAGTTATTAACGAGTCACGCTTGGTAATGACCCGATGTTGTACCCGTTGCTGGGTAATGACAGAATCTTGTTCGGAAATGATTTCTTCAATCTCCGAAGCAGAGAGAAGGCTGTCGTTTGCTTCACTTAACACCCGCAACATCTGAATCGTGTTTTGATCTTTCTCGTGGAGAAGGGTCAATAGACTATCAGTTCTTAAGTTCTGCTGATCGTCGGCTGCCGACAATGCTTCCATCTCACGATGTACAAACACCAGCGAGAAAAGGAGGATCGCCAGTAACAAAGTGTAACCGGCGGTTATTTTCAACTTTGTAAAACGGAAGGAAGCCATTGGGATAAAAGTTTTAAGTATTAAGTATTAGGTTTTGGGGTGGGGTTCGGGGAGTTTTGTCATGTAGTGGAAACGCCACCAGAGCATTAGTCCCGCACTCGTCAGACCAAAAGGAAATGCCATCCAGACACCTACTATCCCCCATCCCATTACAAAGCCGCAGAAATATCCTACGGGAAGCGAAATAACGAAATAGGCGATAAAGGCGATAACCATCATTAGTTTTACATCTGAAATTCCACGCAAAGCATTGGCGAAAGTAATCTGCAGTCCGTCGCCAAACTGGTAAACGAGGAAAGGGAAGATTAGAGAGGTCACCATAGCAGCCACTTCCTGACTGTCGGTAAACCAGCCTCCCAAGTAATTCCGGCAAAGGAAGACAATCAAAGAAAGCACAACGCCCAATGTCATCATCAGATGAAAACCTGCATAGGCAGAACGACGTACATTAATGATATCATTCTGACCTTTGAAGTTACTGACACGAACAGCCACAGCAGCACCCATACCGTAATACATCATAAATGTAAACTGCGAAATAGCCAGCATAACCTGATGAGAAGCCAGAGCGATAGTACCCAGCCAACCGATCATGATCGCACTTAGACTAAAGGAGGCTGTCTCCATTCCCATTTGAAAAGCAACCGGCCATCCGAGACCATTCAAATGCCCAAATACAGCTCGTGACCATCCCAAACGGAAAAAGCCAATCTTATAGCGGACAAAACGCGGACTACGCATAAAGATGATGATAAATATAATCACCATCACGATACGCGAGAACAGCGTGCTGACACCTGCTCCCAACAGACCTAACTCGGGCAATCCGAGCTTTCCATAAATCAGGATATAGTTTCCTATGATATTCAAGACATTTCCACCAAGCAATATCCACATAGCGGTTTTTGTATCCGTAATTCCGTCTGTAAACTGCTTGAATCCATTGAAAAGCATGACAAACACTAGTGAAGCGAGCAAAACAAGGTAATACGGTTTAATCAGGGGAATCAATTCTTCCGGCTGTCCGAGACGTTCTATATTTAGATAAAGAACAGTCATACAGACAGTCAGCAGCAATGCAACCATCAGGTTTGCCAGCAAACTGTTGCGTAAAGCCTGTCCCGCAGGGGCATACTGGCGGGTTCCATACAAACCTCCCACAATGGGAGTCAGCCCATACGAAAAACCCGTACTGAAAATAATCGCCAGATTGAACACATTATTGACGAAGGAAGCTGCTCCCAGCTCAATCGTACTATGATGCCCGATCATTAACGTATCCGCAAATCCAAGAACGATTACTCCTATTTGACCGATCACAATCGGCAGTCCGAGAAAAATTAGTGCTTTATAATGCTCTTTATATGTACTATAAATATGTCTCATTTACTTTTCCGTTACCTAAACGTATCTCCATTTTCAGGCAAAGGGACTTTCCCCTTTCACTGATAGATTATAAAAAGGGAGAATTTAATTTTGTTGTTTCTTATAATATAGTATTACTCCGTTCTCCTTACGGAAAGCAGATTGAGCTACCGCCCGCAATTGTTCAGCCGTGACAGACCGATAACGATCGACCTCTTTTTCCATGTCCTCCGCCCGGCCAAGCAATTCGTACCAAGCCAGGTTGGTTGCCACATTCAAATAATTGATGTTGCCGAATATCTGGGTGGACTCAAATTTGTTCTTCACTTTTTCCAGTTCCTGTTCGTCAACCAATTCTTGCTGCAACAGTTCCAGTTCTTCCCGCACTGCCGCTTCCGCCTGTTCCAGGGTGACACCTGCCGAAGGTTTACCACTAATATGGAATAACCCCGCATCTACACTGCCGGAAATATAAGCATCTATACTCGAAAATAATTGTTTCTGTTGTACCAAACGCTGGTTCAACCGGCTGGAACGTCCGTTGCTCAACACATCCGACAAAATATCAAATGCATAATAATCCGGATGGCAATGGGCAGGCATGTGGTATGCCATAAATAAAGAATCGAGAGGAACATTTCTCTCTACCGTCAGCCGCCGTTCTTCCGTCTGTTCCTGTTCTTGTGGCAGGTTCCGTTGAGGAACTTCCCGACGAGGAATAGAGCCGAACCATTTTTCTGTCAAAGCAACCGCCTCTTCGAAAGAGATATTACCGGTCACAGCTAATATGGCATTATTAGGAGCATAAAAACGGAAAAAGAATGCCTTCACTTCTTCCAGCGTAGCATTGGCAATATGCGACAACTCTTTTCCGATAGTAGGCCATTGATAAGGATGCGTCTGATAAGCCAGAGGACGCAAAAGATGTCCGATATCCCCATAAGGCTGATTCAAACAACGCTGTTTGAATTCTTCTATTACTACTCCCCGCTGTACCTCCAGACTCCGTTCGCTAAAATCAAGACTCAACATCCGGTCGGATTCCAACCAAAAGCCGGTTTCTACGTTCTGACGAGGTACAGTGAGGTAGTAATTGGTTATATCATTATTCGTCCAGGCATTATTCTCTCCACCCGCCAATTGAAGCGGCATATCATAATCGGGAATATTCACCGACCCTCCGAACATCAGGTGTTCGAACAAATGGGCAAAACCAGTATGCTCGGGATCTTCGTCGCGAGCTCCCACATTATATAATATATTAAGGGCAACCATCTGCGTACTTTCGTCCTGCGAATGTACCAGACGTAACCCATTATCAAGAATATGCCTGTTGATTTTCATATATTTCAGTCAAGTATTGTCACCTTTGTTATTTTTACATCTTCTTCGGGACGATCGCTACGGTCGGTTTTCACCTGCTGGATTTTATCCACAATATCCAGACCTTTCACTACTTCGCCGAACACAGTATATTCGCCATCCAGATGCGGAGTTCCTCCCACCGTTGTATAGGCTTCAATCTGTTCCGGAGTGAAATGAAATTCCGGTTGTTTAGCTGCCATTTCCTGTGCCTCTGCAAACAACTTTTCCTGCAAATCATAAAGACCGTTTTCGTCATTTGCTTTTCGCATCTTATAAATTTCCTTCATGTGTTTCTGTGCCAGCGTATTGAAAATAACATTAATCTTATTCTCATTCATCTGGCTTTCCATACCCAGCAAGGTAGAGTCATTGAACACCTTACCTGTCACGATATAGAACTGACAACCGGAAGATTCTTTCTTCGGGTTCACATTATCTCCCTGACGGGCAGCGGACAGGGCACCTTTCTTATGGAAATATTTAGGATATACAAATTCAGCGGGAACAGTATAACCTACATCTCCCGTACCCAGCATTTTTCCTTTCGGTGCATTCTTTGAGTCCGGGTCACCAGCCTGAATCATAAAATCTTTGATAACACGATGAAACAGTGTGCCTTCATAAACACCGTCCTTCACCAGTTTGATAAAATTATCACGATGTTTCGGTGTCTCATTATATAGTTTCACCTCGATATCTCCTACAGTTGTCTCAATCTTTACCAACGTTTCTTTATCCATGTCTCCTCCTTTTTTTGTTCCGGTTTTGCAGGCAGTAAGTCCGC
>OOCU01000800.1_pt1 | contig 18743 bp, 17 predicted proteins | sample 1671781 | NCBI WGS metagenome assembly OOCU01 (sample SAMN06348192, study PRJEB24527) | human gut metagenome | reverse complement strand
TTTCCGTTATGCTATTGAGAAAATGTGCAAGGAAAAGAAAAGTTTAAATCACTTCATTAAAAGTTATGATTAAAATGATAAGTATTAAAGTCATGATTTTGCTTTATTATATACTAACTTAAGGATTTTAAATAACAATATAATAGTATTATCAAATAGTTTTCCACGAAGGGAAATACTCAAAATTGTGTAATACGAAAAGCCTATTAATCTACAATGAAAATAAGCAAAGAATTTAAAAATAAAAGTAAAATTAAAGACATTATATTCTTATTTATAAATCTTAATTAAACTATTATACAATAAATTTTCATTTACATAATGCATTTTATCAAAAAGCTTATCTATCAAGCAACACATACACCTATAGGGAAAAATATCATTGCAAATTTCTTTAAGGTATTAATTATATTTATAAATCAAATTATGCTAGTCCCATTATATATATTATATTGGGGAACAGACTTATATAGTGACTGGATTATTTTATATGCAATTACGTCTTTTTTTACGCTATCAGATATAGGGCTGAATAATGTCACTACAAATCGATTCTGCATGGAATATGTACAGAACAATCTTCAAACATGTAAATCTTTACTTGTAAACAATTTTATACTTATAACCTTTATCGGAAGTATTTTTACAGTTTCGACATTCTTATATGGATATAATAATGACTTAACAAGTTCTTTAGGACTTCATTGCGTTAATAATCAAACTGCCAATTTTGTTTTAACAACATTAGTTTTACAGATTTTCCTAACAATGGCAAGCAGCATTATGGATGCAGTGTATTATGCACATTCAAAATCTGCTAAAGCGACTTATTTAAATAATATAAATAAATTGTCAAATTCTCTAATTATTTTAATTGGTATTCTACTACATTTATCATTACCTTCAATTACAACTATAGGGCTATTCCCTTCCATTATCATATTAATATATAAGCATTATAATACAAAAAAACTCTTTCCCTATCATTTATCTTTAAAAGATAAAAACTTTATACTCTTAAAAGAGATAATAAGACCTTCCATTGCATACATGGCATTCCCTATAGGAAATATTATTATTTTTCAAGGATTTACCTTACTCATTAACTCATATTTTGGGCCAGCAAACCTTATATTATTCAATACAACTAGAACAATGGTAAATTTCATTAGAACCATGATACAAACAATAACATCTGCGATAAAACCAGAGTTTACGTTGGCATTTGGAAGGAAAGATTATAATTTCATGAAACAGATACACCGTAGAACATTATTCTCTTGTTTAACACTATCAATAATTATTAGCCTATTCTTTTTAATAGCTGGACCTTTAATTTACAAGATATGGACATCAAACAAAATTGAATTTCATTATATATTAATGTTAAATCTAGCTATTGCTATGATTTTAAATTCAGTATGGGAAGCTAGTGGAGCTACACTTATGTCGACTAATAACCATATAGGTTTGGGTAGAATTTATATCATATCAAGTATTCTATCAATAAGTATAGGTTTTATTTCATCTAAATATTTGGAAAGTTTGAATTTTACAGCACTAAGTTTAAGCATTTGTGATTTATTCATGAGTATATATGCTGTCAGAAAAGCATTATCATTAACTAAAGATAAATTGTCTATCAAGAAATGGGAACATATACCAAAATTTGTTTTATAGTGCCATATTTTGGAAAGTTACCAAAATATTTTCCTTTTTGGCTAAAATCATGCCAAATTAATGAAAGCATTGATTGGTTGTTTATAACTGACCAAAATATAGTCAATCCACCTAAAAATGTAAGAATAATAAAACGATTATTCTGTGATCTCAAAAAAGACATACAATCAAAGTTTAATTTTGACATATCATTAGAAACTCCATATAAATTGTGTGATTTCAAGCCAGCATATGGTTACATATTTTCCGAATATATTAAAGATTATACATTTTGGGGGCATTGTGATATAGATTTAATTTGGGGTAAAATAAGAGATTTTGTAACTGAAGATTTATTATACAAATACGATCGATTGTTTATTCACGGTCATTGCGTACTATATAGACATACACCAGAAATAGACATTTGGTTCAAAACTCTCCCCCCCATAAAAGAGAATTATACATATATCAAAATATTCTCAAGCAAAGAGAATTGGGCCTTTGACGAATTCGGTGGAAAAAGCTCATGGGGAGGAATAAACAAAATGGTAGAACTCAATAATAAAAAACAATATAAAAATGAATGCTTTGATGATATTTATATTACACAAAAAAACTTTCTATCAGGTAAAGTAAAAAATGATTTTAAAGATTTATTTCCTATAGAAACAATAAAAAAAGCATCTATCTTCTTTAAGTTTAGTTCTACGGGACTTTTAAGATATACATATATAAATAAAAAGTTATATGAACATAAATCAATGTATGTGCATCTTCAAAAAAGGAATATGACTATTAATACCCCTGAATCTAGTTCTTTTATAATTGTTCCTAATGAATTTTTATCAATAAATACTCCCTTCAATATTGCCATAAAAAAGAGTAAATATACACATTTCTATATAAAACCATATATAATTAGATTTCATAATTTAAAAAAGAAAATATGGAAAATATTATCAAACCTATAAAGTACGATTTTATTAGTAAGAAAATTACTATTCTAAATATTTTATTAAGCCTTTTAATCGTTATATACCATGCAGATTGTAAACGCGCCATATCGTATAATGACAAAGACATATTATATGTAACAACAACAGCGATTAGTACTTTCATTAATTTAGCAGTTCCTACATTTTTCCTTATCTCATCTTTCCTCTTTTATAGGAATTTCACAATTAATTTATACTTCAAAAAAATTAAATCTCGCTTCCGCTCATTATTCATTCCATATATAATATGGAATACATTTTATTGTATTGCATTCATATTATGTAATCAACTACCATTCCTAGAAGGAAAATTTAATTCTTATGTCGTATTCGATTTGAAAACCAACCTGATAGGGATTATAATGTCTGATTATACTCCATTATGGTTTGTAAGAGACTTAATGATTTTTGTAATCTTTAGCCCTGCAATTTATTATCTAATGAAAAATAAGATAATAGGAGCATTGAGTATAATAGCTCTTTTTATACTTAATGCATGTATAGCATTACCATATGAACATATGTTATACTGGACTCCAATATACTTTACAGGAGCATACATAAGTATACATTATTATAAAAAAGTAATGACCTCACAATTTATCAGTCGTAAACTTCTCGCCTTTATAATCATATTATTTACTGTATATATTATAGCATTAAATCTGTGCAAATCACCATTTCTACTTTTCTCATATCGTTTTATTTCGCCTATATGTTTTTGGATACTTATTGATTATATCTTCAATTATAAGAGCATTCAAATCAAACCATTTTTCCACTATGCCTTTTTTATCTATGCAAACCACTTTTTCTTGTTAACAGGACTTCAAAAAGTATGGTTTATGTTATTTCCAAAAAATGAATATACATTTGCATTTGCTTATTTTGGAATTGCTTTGATAACAATCATAGTATTAATATATGTTGCCTTTTTTATACAGAAACGATTTAACAAAGCATATTATACCCTAACAGGAGGACGATAAATGGAAAGAATTATTGCTGAAATACTTGTTGCCATATATATTGCTTTTAACATTAGAATAATTATCCAATACTATCGGCAAAAGGATGGAATTTTCCAGATGCCATTCATGATGGGAATCGTATGTCTAGGCGTAATAGTTCCACAACTTTTATCATTATATAATCTTCCATATCTCAGAAACATTACATTAATAAAACTAAGTGTCGTTCTCATATCCTGCAATTGGGGGTTTTACTATGGCTTCACAAAAGGAAGATTACATAGAGTAAAACACTTTACATTAATAGACCTCAATATAGATAAAATTAAATATCTAATTTTATTAATGGCCATTATAGGTTGCTATTTTAATCTTAAGAATGCAGATAGAGCTAGTATTGGTGGATTAGAAGGAGCGGAAAGAGCTTCTTTTTTAATAAACAATCTATTAACTTCATTTTTTTCTTATGCTGCAATATTTTCATTGATTAAATGTATCCAAAAGAAATCATTAAAAAATATATATTTCATCATATTTATATCTTATTGCTCATTACAACTTGTTACAATCTTAGCTGGAGCCCGTAGAAGCTACGTAGTTAATATAGCTTTCCTTCTTGCTTTCTTGATTTATAATATGTACCCTCAAAAAAAGAAAATAGTCAGAAGAAGCATTTTAATTATATTTCTAGCAGGGTGTTTTGTCTCTCCAAGCATTTCTATCATTCGTACTTATCTAAACAGCGACACATCATTACAAAATATCGATTACATAAAAACTTTTAAAAATAGTTTCACACACAAGATTGATCTTGATGTAGGACAAGACGTGTATAATTGTGCAAAAGGAATAGAATATTGTCAAACTAATAACTTGTATAGTTATGGAGCTGACTTATGGAATGGATTTGTAAATGTCTATATTCCTAGATTCCTAATTGGAGAAGAAGCTAAAAAGAATATGAAAATTGATACTGGTTATAATGACTTCATTGAACAAATAACTCATAATATCACTACAATGACTGGTTATTTTGATGCTTTTGCAGCATTTTCATTTGGAGGATTTATTATTTTTATTGGGATTGGATATTTTTCTGGAATTCTTTTCAAGTTTTCTAACTATTCAAGTTTATACCAACTGACATATATTTCATTGCTGACAAAAATACACTCTCTATTTTCTCATGGTATCCAGTATTATCTAAATGTTATAGAAAGTATGATATTTTTACTTCTACCACTTATAATTCTATATATTTCACGAAAAAAATTAACACTCATATCAAAAAAGAAAGAATTAAGATGCGATCAATGAGAATTTTAATACAAACAATACTGCCATCCCCCTATAGGGTAGATTTCTTCAATGAGTTAGGAAAATATTGTGATCTAACTGTGATTTATGAAGGAAAACGTCCGAATAACGGATTAAGATTTAATTGGAATGACAACAAACAGAATAATTATAAAGCAGTGTATTTACATTCCAAATTTGACAACAAATTAAATATCAAAGCTGCAAAATATTTCTTAAGTAATAAATATGATATTAAGTTAATATGTTGCTATCATACAAAAACAGGAATGTTTCTTATTTCCCTAATGAAATTATTTTCCATAAAATATTATATTGAAATTGATGGAGGAATGATAAAACCAGAAGAAGGATTCTTTCATAAAAAGCTAAAGCAATATATGTTACATGGCGCATATAAATATCTTAGTCCTAGCGAATCTACCGATGAATATTTTAAATATTATGCACAAGCCAATAAGAATCAAATTTATAGATATTCATTTACATCAATTTCGCAAGCACAGACATTAAAACAAGTTCTTTCTCCAACTGACAAAGAAAAGATAAAAAAACAATTAGGTATTCCATATCAAAAAATGATACTAGCTGTAGGACAATTTATTCCCAGAAAAGGTTTTGATATCCTATTACGTTCTATCAAAGATTTACCATCCAATGTTGGAGTTTATTTTATAGGTGGAAAAGTGACAAAGGAATACGAAAGTATAATATCAGATTTGAATTTAAATAACATTCAATTTCTAGAATTTATGGATTCTCAAAAATTATCGTTATATTACAAAGCATCTGATATTTTCATATTACCCACAAGAGAAGATATTTGGGGATTAGTCATAAATGAAGCTATGGCTTATGGGCTACCTATTATTACCACAAATAAATGCGTTGCAGGAGTACAACTTTTAGATCATCAAGAAATAACTATCATACCACCAGAAGATTCTGTATCTCTTCGAAATTCAATCAACAAATTACTAACGAATGATAATCTATTGAGAACTATAGGAACAAGAAATCTCGATTACATAAAAAAACATTGCATAGAAGATATGGCTCAAGAGCATATCGATATTTTCTCACAACATAAAACCTCAAATCAATGAATATTGCAGTATATTTAAATTCGATTTCAAGATTATCCGGCGGTGTTATGGACGCTACGAGAAGTCTATATTTGAATGCTAATTTGGCTGATATTTCTACAAATATTTTTTCGTATATTGATAAATATACAGAAGAAGATAAACCTCTATGGAATAATCTGCCATTACATTTGTATCCAAGTAAGAACTCATTCCACTATAATAAAAATTTAAAAAGAGATTTATTAAACTTCCAATCCGAATTGTTACACGTTCACGGTTTATGGCAATATCCACACCTGTTTATGAAAGAATGGAAAACCCATAGTTCAAAGCCATTAGTATGTAGTCCGCATGGAATGTTAGACCCTTTTATCATTAATTCTCAAAGTCGGATGAAACGTTTAATTGCCAATTTATTTTTTAACAAGCCATTAAAAATGGTTGACTGTTTTCATGCCTTATGCTTGAAAGAATTAGAAGATATCAGGCTATATGGTTTAAAACAACCTGTAGCTATTATTCCTAACGCAGTAAATATACCGAAAGATAATATAAAAAAAGCCTCAAATGATGGTAAAAGACACCTACTCTACCTAGGTCGACTACATCCTAAAAAAGGTATCGATCTGTTAATATATGCAATATCCAAAATAAAAAAAGAAAAACCAGACATCTTAAAAAATTGGATTATTGATATTGTTGGATGGGATCATGAAAACTCTTTACAAAATTTGCAACAAATAGTTAAACAGGAAAACTTAGATTCAGAAATTATATTTCATGGAGGACTATTTAATCACCAAAAAGATGAAATGTATTTAAAAGCTGACATTTACATTCTACCATCACATGGAGAAGGACTTCCTATGACAGTATTAGAAGCATGGTCATGGAGAACACCTGTTATTATGACTCCACAATGCAATTTAAATGAAGGTTTTAAATATGACGCGGCAATAAAAGTTGACGACAATATTGAATCAATAAAACAAGGTATAGAAATAGCCTTTACTATGAATAAAGAAAAATTAGACAAAATCGGCAATAACGGATTAGAATTAGTCAAAGAGCATTTTTCGTGGAACGCTTCAGCAAAAAAGATGTCACTTTTATATAACTGGTTAATTACAAAAGATAACAAGCCTAATTTTATATATACAGATTTTTAATATTTATTTCATTATGGAAAAAGAATTATGGTACCAAAGGAATCAGCAAACCCAGAATGTTACAAAATCATATAAAATAAAACTCCAAATATGGAGGTGCGTTGATACATTACTGTTTAAAACAAGTTTAAATCCACTTTCTTGCTGGAGAGTTTTCCTTTTACGATTATTCGGAGCTAAAATAGGAAAAGGATGTTACATATCACCTAAATGTACAATATTTATCCCATGGAACTTTGAAATGGGAAATTTCTCGTCTATCGATGATTATGCATATATTAAATCAAGAGCTAAGATTACAATTGGCGATTATGTAAGCATTGCTAATTTTGTTCATATTATACCAGGTGGCCATAATGTCAGGTCTAGACATTTTGATTCAGATCTGGCACCTGTGAACATTGGAAATGGAGCATTTATAGGAGCTGACTCTTATATCAGCAAAGGAGTCACAATAGGAGAAATGTCAGTAATTGGAGCAAGAAGCGTTGTACTTAAAGATATACCTAACAACACTATTGCATTTGGAAGTCCTTGTCAAATAAAAGGTGAAAGAATACCTGAAGAAGAATATAAGATGTATAGATACAACTATATTAAAAAATAATAATTATGGAAGAAATTAAATTTGTTTCTCCATATACAACTAGTAATCGTATAAAACGAATGCTTTGGAATATGACTTGGAACATCTTTGCTAGGCCTTTTCCTAAAAGCTCAGCCAATAAATGGAAAGTATTTATACTCAGACTTTTTGGGGCTAAAATCGCTAAAAACGCATATGTGTATGCATCTGCAAAGATTTTTATGCCCTGGAATCTAACAATGGAAGAGCACGCATGTCTTGCTTCAGGCGTAGATTGTTATAATGCAGCCCCTATTACCATCAAAAGATATGCAACTGTTTCACAAAGAAGTTATCTTTGTACTGCGTCACATAATATTTCATCTTCCCGACATGAACAAATTGAAAAACCCATCATTATAGAACAAAAAGCATGGGTAGCTGCTGAAGCATTCATCGGTCCGGGAGTGAAAGTAGGAGAAGGGGCAGTTGTAGGTGCAAGGGCTGTTGTCTTTAAGGATGTGGCTCCATGGACTGTTGTGGGAGGTAACCCTGCAAAATATATTAAGGACAGAATTATAAATAAATAAAAATATGTTAGATATATCTGTAATAATATTAACCTACAACGAAAAAATTCATATTGAACGTTGCATAAGTAATGCAAAGAAATTTGCAAAGGATATATATCTTGTAGATTGTTTTTCCAATGATGGAACAGTAGAAATAGCAAAATCTCTAGGAGCAAAAGTATTCCAGCACCAATGGGAAAACTATTCTAAACAATTCAACTGGGCATTACAAAATTTACCAATTACAACAGAATGGGTTTGGCGCATGGATGCTGATGAATATTTATCTACTGAGTTAATCGAAGAATTACATCAAAGATTACCTTCTCTTCCTAAAAATATAAATGGTTTTACAGCTCCATGCTTACGCATCTTTATGGGGAAATATATAAAGCATGGCATTATACCACTCATTCTACTTCGGTTATTTAAAATTAAATATGCTGTTTGCGAGAACCGTTATATGGACGAGCACATTCAGTTATCCGAAGGGAAAATAGATTCTCTAAAAAATCCTTTTTATGATGATAACTTAAATGGGTTAACTTGGTGGACTAATAAACATAATGGATATGCAACAAGAGAAGCGATAGACTTACTTCTTACTGAATATAATTTACTTCCACAAGAAAGTGTCGTAAATTCTGGTGCCCATTCGGCTGCCATCAGAAGGAAAAAATTAAAGTATATCAAACTCCCATTATTTTGGAGAGCCTTCGCATTTTTTATTCTACGATATATCTTCAGATTAGGATTTTTAGATGGGAAAGAGGGCTTTCTATGGCACTTCTTGCAAGGATTTTGGTATAGGACATTAGCAGATGCTAAAGTGTTTGAAATTAAAAAGAACCATGGATTTGATACAAAAAGAATCAAAAAATTCCTTGAAGAAAATTATCTTAAATAATCGAATTCCTATTATAAGAGGCCATATCTATTATATATCATAAGATGAAAATAAAGAGACCCAAGTGGGTGGCAATGTAAAACTATTTGATGGATAGGACTATATCATTCACATGACAAACGAAAAGAAAGTTGTGTTGGAAGGGCTGAACAGTTTCATCGTAGCGGAAAAGGACGGAAGGTTACTATGCCGCTTGGCGGAAGAACAGCATATTAAAGAGTTCTCACAAGCATAAGAATTAAGGATTAGCATATTACTCCATGTTTTACATTCTATCCAGATTATTTGCTTGTATAGCTAGCCCATGGCTATACATCTTGATACTGCTGTTTTTTTCCTGCTTCATGGCCAAACGGAAAATCCGCATCGGCTTTTTTTCAGCAGCCATGGTGTGGTTCCTCTTCTTCTCAAACGGGTACTTCTACAACCTTTGCCTCACGGCATACGTGAGGCCGTACATCTCAGAGTTTGATTCCGTCGGGCACTACAAGTATGCGTTGCTACTGGGTGGATTCACAGGTTATGACAAGATACGCGAACGGACGGATTACGGGTTTGCCGTAGACCGTCAGGTGGATGCCATCGAGCTATACAAGCTAGGCAAGGTGGAGAAACTGGTAGTGACGGGCGACGGAGCTTCTGGATCAGAGGGCAACGTAGAGGTGTATTTGGAACAACTAGAAAAAGTGTGGGGCGTAAGCAGAAAGAATGTAATCATCGAACCGAAGGCACTGAATACCTTCCAGAACATCGACTATTCGCTAAAATTGGTACCGGACATGCGCAGCGAGAATACGATAGTAATCAATTCGGCTATCTACATGCGCAGAACACTATTGAGTTGCCAAAAACTGAATTTCTACCCTGCCTATTATGCCACAGATGTAAACATTTCAAGAAAATGGACATGGCAGTCGTGGATTCCGGACTTCCACGTGATGGACGATTGGATGCGGTTAATACATGAGTGGATAGGAATGATTGCGTATAAAATAAATTTTTAAAGCTAAAAATATCGATAAAAACGAGTAAAATATTAATTAAGATGGAAAGAAAGGTAGCATTAATCACAGGTATAACGGGTCAGGACGGATCGTTCCTGGCTGAGCTCTTATTGGAAAAAGGTTATGACGTACACGGCACCATCCGCCGTTCGTCTGTGGATTTCCGCGAACGTATCGCGCACCTGGAAGGAAAACCGAACTTCCACTTGCACTATGCGGACCTGACGGACTCCATGAGTATGTTGCAGGTAGTAAGCAAGGTGCGCCCCACGGAAATCTACAACCTGGCCGCACAGAGCCACGTGCAGGTGAGCTTCGACTCGCCGGAATTTACGGCCAACGTAGACGCTACAGGCGTACTCCGTGTATTGGAAGCCGTACGTCTGTGCGGACTGACAGAGACTTGCCGCATCTATCAGGCATCTACTTCGGAACTGTATGGAAAGGTGGAAGAAGTGCCGCAGAACGAGAACACGCCGTTCCATCCTTACAGTCCGTATGCAGTGGCCAAGCTATATGGTTTTTGGATTGTGAAGGAATACCGCGAGGCTTACAACATGTTCTGCTGCTCGGGTATCCTGTTCAACCACGAATCAGAACGCCGCGGAGAAACGTTCGTCACACGTAAGATTACGCTGGCTGCGGCCCGTATCGCACAGGGCAAGCAGGATAAGCTGTACCTGGGTAACCTCGACTCGCTGCGCGACTGGGGATATGCCAAGGATTACGTGGAATGTATGTGGCTCATCCTACAGAACAGCGAACCGGAAGATTTCGTCATCGCTACCGGCGAACAGCACAGTGTGCGTGAATTCTGTTACCTGGCCTTCAAGCGTGCCGGCATCGAACTGGAATTCAAGGGCAAAGGAATCGACGAAAAGGGATACGACAAGGCTACCGGCAAGTGTCTGGTGGAAGTGAGCGAAGACTTCTATCGTCCGACTGACGTAGTGAACCTTTGGGGTGACCCGACCAAGGCGAAAGCCAGACTGGGATGGAACCCGACCAAGACTTCTTTCGAGGAACTGATCAACATCATGGTGGATTCAGATATGGCGAAGGTGGCTGTAGAAAAGGCGGGCGAAAAAATCCGTACGAACCTGGCAGAATACCTGGAGAAAGGAATCGTGAAATAATGAAGAATGAGGAATGAAGAATTAATAATGAAGATTATATGTTCTTTTGTTCTTCTGTCTCTGAAACAATAAACAATTAATTTGTCGAATATGGACAAATCAGCGAAGATATATGTAGCGGGACACCACGGACTGGTGGGTTCCGCTATCTGGAATAACCTGAAGGAAAGAGGTTATAATAACCTGGTAGGACGTTCGCACAAGGAACTGGATTTGCTGGACCCGATAGCGGTAAAGAAGTTCTTTGACGAGGAACAGCCGGATGCGGTGATTCTGGCTGCGGCACACGTGGGAGGCATCATGGCCAACCTGCAATATCGTGCGGACTTTATCTACCAGAACTTACAGATTCAGCAGAACGTGATTGGCGAGAGTTTCCGTCACGGGGTGAAGAAGTTGCTGTTCCTGGGCAGTACCTGCATTTATCCGCGTGAGGCTCCGCAACCGATGAAGGAAGAGGTGCTTCTCACCTCCCCGCTGGAATATACGAACGAACCGTATGCCATCGCAAAGATTGCGGGACTGAAGATGTGTGAAAGCTTCAACCTGCAGTATGGCACGAACTACATTGCCGTAATGCCGACCAACCTGTACGGTCCGAATGATAACTTCCACTTGGAAAACAGTCACGTACTGCCGGCCATGATCCGCAAGATTTACCTGGCCAAATGCCTGAACGAGGGCGACTGGGAAGCAGTGCGCAAGGACATCAGCCTGCGTCCGGTGGAAGGTGTAAACGGAAGTAATACGGACAAAGAGATTCTGGAAAAGCTGGCGAAGTTCGGCATCACACCGGAAGCGGTTACGCTTTGGGGTACGGGAAAGCCGATGCGTGAGTTTTTGTGGAGTGAAGAAATGGCAGATGCCAGCGTACATGTGTTGCTGAATGTGGACTTCAAGCAGACGTATGATGCATCAAAGAAGAATGCGGACGGTATTACTGAAATCCGTAACTGCCACATCAACGTGGGTACGGGCAAGGAAGTGTCTATCCGCGAAGTGGCAGAGAAAATCATGAAGGAAATCGGCTTCAAGGGTGAACTGCGCTGGGATGCATCGAAACCGGACGGCACACTGCGCAAGCTGACGGACGTAAGCAAACTGCACAGCCTGGGATGGCACCATAAAGTAGAAATAGACGAAGGTATTCACCGCTTGTATGAATGGTACCTGAAGGGTATCTGCATCAATCATCAGACGGTATAAGAAAGTATTTGTTTTTCTACGGATTATTCTCTTTCTTTGTGAAAGAAATAATTGAAAAACAATAAGAAGATGACACAATTAAATATCGCAGTAGCCGGCACAGGCTACGTAGGTTTATCCATAGCCACTTTGCTAGCCCAGCATCATCAGGTGACGGCTGTTGACGTGATTCCTGAAAAGGTAGAGAAAATCAATCACCGTATCAGTCCGATTCAGGATGAGTACATCGAAAAGTACTTGGCAGAGAAGGAACTGAACCTGACCGCTACACTGGATGGGGCATCGGCTTACCGGAATGCGGACTTCGTAGTGATAGCCGCTCCTACCAACTACGACCCGGTGAAGAATTATTTCGACACGTCGCACGTGGAGGAGGTAATTGACTTAGTGTTAGAGGTGAATCCGGATGCGGTAATGGTAATCAAAAGTACCATTCCGGTGGGCTACTGCCGCAGCTTGTACGTGAAGTATGCGGAAAAATTCCGCTCCACTCCTGCCCTTGCGGGAAAGAAATTCAACCTGCTATTCTCACCGGAGTTCTTGCGTGAGAGCAAGGCGCTGTACGATAACCTCTACCCCAGCCGTATCATCGTGGGCTTCCCGAAACTGATTAACGGACGCGACGAGGAGAACGCGGCTATTCAGGCGATTGCCGGGGAAGATCTGGAGGAAAAGGCGCATGAGTTTGCGGCGCTGTTGCAGGAGGGTGCCTTGAAACCGGACATCGATACACTGTTCATGGGACTGAAAGAGGCGGAAGCGGTGAAGCTGTTTGCGAATACCTACTTGGCGCTGCGCGTAAGCTACTTTAACGAGCTGGATACGTATGCAGAGGTGAAAGGACTGGACACACAGGCCATCATTCAGGGTATCTGTCTGGACCCTCGCATCGGTTCGCATTACAATAATCCTTCTTTTGGTTACGGGGGCTACTGTCTGCCGAAGGATACCAAGCAGCTGTTGGCCAACTACCAGGATGTGCCGGAGAACCTGATTCAGGCCATTGTGGAGAGTAACCGCACGCGTAAGGATTTCATAGCCGACCAGGTGCTGAAAAAAGCGGGATACTATGATTATTACAACCGCGGGGATTACAGTCCGGAAGCGGAGAAGGAATGTGTCATCGGGGTATATCGCCTGACCATGAAGTCGAACAGCGACAATTTCCGCCAAAGCAGTATCCAGGGAGTAATGAAGCGTATCAAGGCGAAGGGTGCCACGGTCATCATCTATGAACCGACTTTGGAAGACGGCACTACGTTCTTCGGCTCAAAGGTGGTGAACAACCTGGAGGATTTCAAGAAGCAGAGCAACGCCATCATTGCCAACCGCTACGATGCGTGCCTGGATGACGTAAAGGAAAAAGTTTATACACGCGATATTTTCAGAAGAGACTAGTTACAGTTAATAATTAACAATGAATAATGAAAAACGGGTACGTGCACCGTTCTTCATTCTTCATTCTTCATTCTTCATTATTCATTTTTTTCATTTTTCATTATTCATTATGGAGACTTTCAAACGTAACATACTGATTACCGGCGGTGCCGGATTTATTGGCAGCCACGTGGTGCGCCTGTTCGTAAACAAGTATCCGGAATACCGTATCATCAACCTGGATAAGCTGACGTATGCGGGTAACCTGGCGAACCTGAAAGACATTGAGAACCAGCCGAACTATGTGTTCATAAAGGCGGACATCTGCGACTACGAGAAGATACAGGAGCTGATGGAGCTGTATCACGTGGACGGCATCATTCACCTGGCTGCAGAGAGCCACGTGGACCGAAGCATCAAGGATCCGTTTACCTTTGCACGCACCAACGTGATGGGTACGCTGTCTCTGCTGCAGGCGGCTAAGGTGTACTGGGAAAGTCTGCCGGAGAAGTATGAGGGCAAGCGTTTCTATCACATCTCTACCGACGAGGTGTACGGGGCACTGGAGATGACGCATCCGGAAGGTATCGAGCCGCCGTTCACTACCACGGCTTCGTCGTCGGAACATCACCTGGCGTACGGGAAGGATTTCTTCTACGAGGATACGAAGTATAATCCGCACAGCCCCTACTCTGCCAGCAAGGCGAGCAGTGACCACTTTGTGCGGGCATTCCACGACACGTACGGCATGCCGACCATCGTGACGAACTGTTCGAACAACTACGGGCCGTATCAGTTCCCGGAGAAGCTGATTCCGCTGTTCATCAACAACATCCGTCACCGCAAGCCGCTGCCGGTATACGGTAAGGGGGAAAACGTGCGCGACTGGCTGTATGTGGAGGATCATGCGCGGGCCATCGACGTGATTTTCCACAACGGTAAGACGGCAGAAACCTATAACATCGGCGGTTTCAATGAGTGGAAGAACATTGACATCATCAAGGTGGTGATTAACACGGTAGACCGTCTGCTGGGCCGCAAGGAGGGTGAAGACATGGACCTGATTACCTACGTGACCGACCGCCTGGGCCACGACATGCGCTATGCCATCGACTCTACGAAGCTGCAGAAGGAACTGGGCTGGGAACCGAGCCTGCAGTTTGAAGAGGGCATCGAAAAGACAGTGCGCTGGTATCTGGACAACCAGGAATGGATGGACAACGTAACGAGCGGTGACTATCAGAAGTATTATGACTCAATGTATAAAGGCAGATAACGAAAGAGTAAATTATGAAAAGATATTGCCAGACACTGGAGCTTTATGACGATAAGGAGCTGATTGAGGCTTACGTGGCGGAACATGCGCACGTGTGGGAAGAGGTGAAAGCGGGTATCCGCGAGGTGGGTATCACGGACATGCAGATTTATATTGACGGAAACCGCCTGTTCATGATTATGGATACCACGGATGAGTTTGACATGGAACGGGATTATGCACGACTGGCTACCCTGCCCCGTCAGGCGGAATGGGAAGCGCACATGGCGAAGTTCCAGAAAGCTGCTCCGGGAGCTACCTCGCAGGAGAAATGGAAGCTGATGACGCGGATATTTAAGCTGTAAAGAGTGAAAGAGTGAAAAATTAAAAGTTAAAAGTTAAAAACGAGTGGATGTTTTCTCTTTTGACAAAAGAACAGAAAGACAAAAGATTTAATAATAAAGTGAAAACGGGATGCTTTTACCGCTTTTACTTTTTAACTATTAACTTTTAACTCTATATGTTCTTCTGTTCTTATGTCTAAAAATATATGCTCATGAAAAAGTTATTGTCATTGCCACCGAATCTGGTGGAATGTTTTCACGATATTATGCACGCAGACCACAAGGAGTGGTTCTGCACATCGGACCCGGTGGGAAAGAAACTGGGTTCGGGAGGTGGTACGGCCTGGCTGCTGAATGCTTGCCGGGAGGAAGAGAATAAGGATGCCGCACTGGGCGACTGGCTGGCACGGGAGAAGCGTATCCTGCTGCATGCAGGGGGACAGAGCCGCCGTCTGCCGGGCTATGCACCGTCGGGCAAGGTACTGACGCCAATACCGGTGTTCCGCTGGGCACGCGGACAGCGCATCACACAGGACTTGCTGTCGCTGCAGTTGCCGCTGTATGAGGAAATCATGGAACGGGCGCCGGAAGGGCTTCGTACGCTGATTGCGAGCGGCGACGTGTACATCCGTGCCACGGAGCCGCTGCAGGAGATTCCGGATGTGGACGTGGTGTGCTACGGCTTGTGGGTGGACCCGGAACTGGCAAAGAACCACGGGGTGTTCGTATCGTCGCGGAAGGAACCGGAGAAGCTGGACTTCATGCTGCAGAAACCGAGCGTGGAGGAAATGGGCCAGCTGATGCAGGATTACCTGTTCCTGATGGACATCGGCATCTGGCTGCTGAGCGACCGCGCCATCGAGCTGATGGTGAAACGTTCTACCGACAAGGACGGGGGCGTGAAGTTCTACGACATGTACTCGGAGTTCGGACTGGCACTGGGGGCGCATCCGCGCATCGTGGATGAGGAGCTGAACAGCCTGAAGGTGGCTATCCTGCCGCTGCCGGGCGGTGAGTTCCACCACTACGGTACGAGCCGGGAGATGATTTCGTCGACGCTGGCGGTGCAGAACTGCGTGACGGACCAGCGGGCGATTATGCACCACAAGGTGAAACCGCATCCGGCGGTGTTCGTGCAGAATGCGGAGATGGAGTTCCCGCTGACGGCAGACAACGCAGAGGTGTGGGTGGAAAACAGCCACGTGGGCAAGAGCTGGACACTGCACAGCCGGAACATCATCACGGGGGTGCCGCGCAACGACTGGGCGCTGAACGTGCCGGAAGGGGTATGCATCGACGTGGTGCCGATGGGTGAACGGGAGTTTGCCGCACGTCCGTACGGTTTTAACGATAAATTCAAGGGGAGCCTGAAGGAGGCTTCTACGGCATATCTGGGCCGTCCGGTGACGGAATGGCTGGCGGAAAGAGGTCTGACAGCGGACGAGATCCGGGGCTGTGAGGACTTGCAGTCGGCTGCGATTTTCCCGGTGACAGACTCGATAGAGGATTTGGGCACGGTGCTGCAATGGATGACGGATGGCGGACAGGGTGAAGCCGGACGGGCTATCTGGCAGAAGGCACGCAAGGTATCGGCCGACGAGATTTCGGCGTATGCAAACCTGCGACGGCTGTTCGCCCAGCGGGAGGTGTTCCGCAAGGAGAACTGGAGCCTGCTGGCCAAGAACCAGGAACGGAGCGTGTTCTATCAGGTGGACTTGCAGGAGGCAGCGGAAGCGTTTGCCAAAGGGGGTATCGCCCTGCCGGAGGAACTGCCGGAGGGGACTTCCCTGCTGAAGCGTATCAGCGACGCGATGTTCCGTGCGAAGGTGCGCGAGCTGGAGGGGAATCCGGAAGCGAAGGAACTGGAGGCACGGGCGTTCGGCCTGATGCGTCAGGGACTGACCAGCACGATGGATTACCGTCAGCAGCCGAAGTTGTCGGTGTATGCGGACCAGATTGTGTGGGGACGCAGCCCGGTGCGTATCGACATTGCAGGGGGATGGACGGATACCCCACCCTACAGCCTGATGGAGGGCGGAAATGTGGTGAACCTGTCCATTGAGCTGAACGGACAGCCGCCGCTGCAGGTGTACGTGAAGCCGTCGAAGGAATACCGCATTACGTTGCGTTCGATTGACCTAGGTGCCATGGAGGTGGTGTCTACCTACGAGGAGCTGCAGCATTTCAACAAGGTGGGTTCGCCTTTCTCTATTCCCAAGGCAGCACTGGTACTGGCTGGCTTCCATCCGGATTTCTCCATGGAACGGTTTGCATCGCTGGAAGCACAGCTGAAGTCGTTCGGCACGGGTATTGAAGTGACCTTGCTGTCGGCTATTCCGGCAGGTTCGGGACTGGGCACCAGCTCTATCCTGGCGGCTACGGTGTTAGGGGCGCTGAATGATTTCTGCGGCCTGAACTGGGACAAGCAGGGCATCGGCAGCCGTACACTGGTATTGGAACAGTTGCTCACCACAGGGGGCGGCTGGCAAGATCAGTACGGAGGTGTGCTGCACGGGGTGAAGCTGCTGCAGACGCAACCGGGATGGCACCAGGAACCGAAGGTGCGCTGGTTGCCGGATTACCTGTTCACAAGCGACGAGTACCGCAAGTGCCATCTGCTGTATTACACGGGCATTACGCGTACGGCCAAGGGCATCCTGGCGGAGATTGTGAAGGGCATGTTCCTGAACTCGAACCGTCACCTGCACCTGCTGGAACAGATGAAGGGTCACGCCATGGATATGTACGATGCCATCCTGCGGAATGATTTCGAGGAAACGGGACGACTGATACGGAAGACGTGGAAGCAGAACCAGCTGCTGGATGAGGGTACGAACCCGGCGACAGTGCAGGCCTTGACGGAACGGATTGACGACCTCTGCCTGGGATATAAGTTGCCGGGGGCCGGGGGCGGCGGTGCGTATCCGCCGGATTCTGACAGAGGAACGTCCGAACGAACGGGCACGCTTCGTGGAGATGAGTTTATCGAACAAGGGACTGGAAATCAGTAGAAGCTGAGATGGAAAAGATTGGATTAGTAAGAACCAGGGACGGAAAGAGTTTCCTGGTTCCTTTTATTTTGATTACTTCCCTCTTTTTTCTGTGGGGAGTGGCACACAGTACATATTCCGAAGCATACCCGTTCACTTTCCGGCAGCTTATTAGGGTATAAAAC
>OOCU01000796.1_pt1 | contig 19050 bp, 14 predicted proteins | sample 1671781 | NCBI WGS metagenome assembly OOCU01 (sample SAMN06348192, study PRJEB24527) | human gut metagenome | reverse complement strand
TTCGGCATCGGAAGGGGTCCCCGCAAGGGGTTCAAAAACGACAAAGCCCAGTGCTACCAACACCGGGCTTAGTCTTTAGAAAGGAAAGTAGGATGTGTGCTGCATTCTTTTCCTTGTTAGGAAGTTTAGCACAGGCGAACTTTGTTTGGAACGGCGACATTGTTCTCAATGTTGCGATGACCGGCGGAGGCGTTGATTGGCTGGGGCTTTTGGGCCTCGCCATCATTATCGGCGTTGTCTGGGTGATTGCTTCCCGCAAGCGTTAGTGGCTTCTTAGCCAACGGAAACGGGGTCTCCGAAAGGGGACCCCGCTTGCGCATGAGGCATCGCCTCATCCTCTCTGGCACAAAATCGTCAGAAGGCGTATCTCACGCCAGTTTTTCAGTCGCCTAAGGGAAAGACCTTAGATCGGGCGGTATGGATCCTTGACCCAAGGACAGATTTGCCGTTCTAAAGTGTTCGAGGCCCCCACAAACGGCTGTTTGTTTGCGATAATCACGCCAACATTTGCGGACGACCCCGTTCAGGCGAATCTCACGACGCCATGCGTCCGCGACTCAGATCTTCAACTTCCATACAAGAGTACAGCAAAAATGGGCGGCTTCTTCGGCGCTGTATCCAAGCGCGACATCGTTCTCGACACCTTCTTCGGCGTCGACTACCACTCCCACCTCGGCACCAAGTTCGGCGGCATGACGATCTACCACCCTGAGAAGGGCTTTCAGCGTCAGATCCACAACATCACGAACACGCCGTTCCGCACCCGCTTCGAGCCGGACATTGCGGACATGAAGGGCAACTGCGGCATCGGCTGCATTTCGGACGACGATCCGCAGCCTCTGCTCCTGAGGTCCCATCTCGGCCTCTTTGCGATCACGACGGTCGGCATCATCAACAATGCCGACGAGCTGATCGAGCGCTACTTCAGCAACAGTAACTCCCAGTTCCTCGCGATGGGCTCGGGCAAGGTGAACTCCACCGAACTCGTTGGCGCGCTCATCAACCGCAAGCAGTCTATCGTCGAGGGCATTCGCTACGCCCAGGACATTATTCAGGGCTCCGAAACGATCATGCTCCTGCAGCCCGACGGCATCATCGTCGCCCGCGACAAGCTCGGTCGTCTGCCCGTTCTCATCGGCAAGGATGAAAACGGCTACTGCGTCTCGTTCGAGAGCTTCGTCTACCACAAGCTCGGCTACGAGGACCACTATGAGCTCGGACCTCAGGAAATCGTCAAGATCACGCCCGAGGGCATCGAGGTTCTCTCGCCCGCTGCCGAGAAGATGCGTCTGTGCGCCTTCCTCTGGACGTACTACGGTTATCCGAACTCCAACTACGAAGGCAAGAACGTCGAGGTGATGCGCTACCGCAACGGCGAGATCATGGCCCGCAACGCCATGGCCGACGGCACGGCTCCCGACGTCGACTACGTAGCGGGTGTTCCCGACTCCGGCCTTCCGCACGGTATCGGCTACGCCAATGAAAGCGGCAAGAAGTTCGCCCGTCCCTTCATCAAGTACACGCCGACCTGGTCCCGGTCGTTCATGCCCGCGAACCAGCAGATCCGCAATCAGGTCGCCAAGATGAAGCAGATTCCGGTCCCCGAACTCATCAAGGACAAGAAGCTTCTTCTCATCGACGACTCCATCGTGCGCGGCACGCAGCTTCGTGAAACGGTCGACTTCCTCTACAAGTCCGGCGCGAAGGAAGTGCACATGCGCTCCGCCTGCCCGCCGATCATGTACAGCTGCAAGTACCTGAACTTCTCCCGCGGCAACTCCGACATGGAGCTCCTCGCCCGCCGCGTCGTTCAGGAGCTTGAAGGCGACGAGGGCCACAAGCACCTCGACGAGTACGCCGACGCCAAGACCGAGCGCGGCCAGTGCATGCTCAAGGCCATCTGCGACAAGATGGGCTTCGACTCGCTCGGCTTCCAGTCCGTCGAAGGCCTCATCGAAGCCATCGGCCTCGACCCCGAGAAGCTCTGCACGTACTGCTGGACCGGCAAGGAATAATCCGCTGATCCTGCATCCGGTGCATCCGCATTGAGAAGGGCCTGCCCGCGGCAACCGCCGTCGGCAGGCCCTTTCGCATGGGCGGAAAACACTCGGTAGAACTACGCAGTGAATCGGCCTCAATCCGCCCGCTGGAGAGGGAAAAAGAGGGTGCGCAGGGGTTTTTGGCCTTCAAACGGCTGCAGTTGAGGGGGAAATGCCACACTCGTTTGTAAATAATCATGTCACGGCGCACAGCATTTCGCGCTGTCCCCTTTCAGACTGAATTCGAGGCGTTTTAACGTCTGAACACTAAGGTACCTTTCGGGTACTGTTGTCCGGCAAACACTACAAACGCCTGTGCCGCGCGCGTTTTCAAAAGAATGAAGTTGGCGTGATCGTCAGCGGCGTTAAATCGAAACGGGTTTTTGGCCGTATTGACAGGAATCACATGAATGCAGGGGATTTCCCGAGGCTGACGGACCGTTCAGGAATGGAGGCCTAGACGAGAAGCATTTGCGGGCGAGTCGCTTTGGAAAACCTTACAATTCGACTCAGTGACGCCCCCAAGCCTACTTCCCCGCAGGTACAATTGGGGTGTCACATTAACGTGACAGGCGGACCACAACACAGGCGTTCCACAGGACCGGAACGGAAAGCGCCGCCGCCCCCAAGAATAAAGAGTAGGACTACCGCAATGAACAAGAAGGAAATCGCGCAGGCTGTCGCAGAACGCCTCGTGCTCTCGCCCTCCCTCGTTGAGGGCATCGTTGATGCCGTGCATGAAGAGATCGTCGAGGCCATGGCCCGCGGCGAACGCGTCACGTTCTGGAACTTCGGCCGCTGGGAACTGAAGACCACCGCCGCTCGCGTCGGTCGTGAATTCAAGACCGGCAAGTCCGTCGTGATTCCGGAACGCAACAAGGTCTGCTTCACCGCCAGCCCGAACCTCGTCGCGGCCGTCGAAGACGCCATGAAGACGCTCTGACGTTCGGGCACCAGAGAGATAAAAGGGGACGCCGTCCGAAATGGATGCCGTCCCTTTTTTCGTGCCCGCAGCCTTCACTCCGCTGAGGCGTCCGCCCGTCTAGTCAAAACACCTTATGTTCATTTTTCCAAATGTGTGCTTATAATACAAAAGTTTGCGCAGACGATTCGTCCTTCGGAGGAACCCTTACGACTCTTTGAGCCCGTGGCGTTTTATCCGGAAAGCCGAAGGACGAGGCGCCTGTGCGTATGGATTCAACGTGTTTCAGGAGTAAGGAAAAATGGGTTATTTCCCGCAGTGGAAGCTCAAGGAAAAGGGCGTGGTGGCCCCTGACGAGCGTCTTCCCGCAGGCCAGACGGTGGCGATGGGCGTTCAGCACGTGGTGGCCATGTTCGGCTCCACTATTCTCGCCCCGATTCTCATGGGCTTTGACCCCAACATGGCGGTTTTGATGAGCGGCATCGGCACGCTCATTTTTTTCGCCATCGTGGGCGGCAGGGTGCCGAGCTATCTGGGTTCCTCCTTTGCGTTCATCGGCGTGGTGATCGCAGCGACGGGCTACGTTGCGGGTTCGGGCCTCAACGGCAACATTCCCGTTGCGCTGGGCGGCATCGTGGTCTGCGGTCTCGTCTACTGTGTCGTGGGCCTCATCGTGATGCTTACGGGCGTGAAGTGGATTGAAAAGCTGATGCCTCCCGTCGTGACGGGGGCGGTCGTCGCCGTGATCGGCCTCAACCTCGCCCCGACGGCCTGCCGTTCGGTGGGTCCGACGGACTTCGACGCCTGGATGGCCGTCGTCACCTTCATGTGCGTGGGCGGCGTTGCCGTGTGGACGCGCGGCTTCATCCAGAAGCTCCTCATCCTCATCGGCCTCGTGATCGCGTACTTCATCTACGCTGTGCTCGCCAACGGCTTCGGCATGGGCAAGCCGATCGACTTCTCGATCATCTCCAACGCCGCCTGGTTCGGCGTTCCGACGGTTCACACGCCGGTCTTCGAGATGCACGCCATCGCGCTCATCGTTCCGGTCGTGATCATTCTCGTTGCCGAGAACCTCGGCCACGTGAAGGCCGTGACCGCCATGACGGGCCGCAACCTTGACCCGTACATGGGCCGTGCGTTCCTCGGCGACGGCATCGCGACGATGCTCTCGGGCTCCTTCGGCGGCACGGGCGTGACGACCTACGGTGAAAACATCGGCGTGATGGCCGCCACGCGCGTCTACTCCACGCTGCTCTTCCCGGTCGCCGCGATCTTCGCGATCATCCTCGGCTTCTCCCCGAAGTTCGGCGCTGTGATCCAGACGATTCCGCAGCCCGTCCTCGGCGGCACCTCGATCGTGGTCTTCGGCCTCATCGCCGTGGCCGGCGCTCGCGTCTGGGTCGTCAACAAAGTCGACTTCGGCAACAGCCGCAACCTGATCGTGGCTGCCGTCACGCTGATTCTCGGCGGCGGCGACTTTACCCTCAACCTCGGCTTCTTCAGCCTAGGCGGCATCGGTACCGCGACCTTCGGCGCGATCATCCTCAACGCCGTCATGTCGCTCGGCGAACCCAAGGAGGAAAAGGCCTCGGGCGAGCCCATCGAGCTTGACCGCAAGGCCTGACGCCTAATCTGACTTCAAGTCCCGAACGGGGCTGCTTCTCAAGGGAGCGGCCCCGTTTTTCGTTAATGGCAAAGGAGAGCAGGTTGGGAAGGGAGGCGGCAAAGTCGGGCCGTCTGAAACCTGCAAGTCGTCAAAAGATCACTCAAGGCCCAGAAACGATGGACGATCGCGTGCGCAGGCTGCTTTATCTGGGCCTCACCAGGGCGTCCGCACGCATCGAGCTTGTCGTGAGCACTCAGGCGATGGCCGCGCTTAACGCAGCGGCAGGCTGACCGCCGGAAGTCCGCAGGTCGCCTGAGGCCCGACGAATGATGGAAAAGAGAAGGGGACCCGTTGTTGATGGATCCCCTTTGTGTTCTCAGGTCCCTTGCGACAAGGGACTCAAGTCGAAAGATCAGCGGTGGTTGCGGCCGTGCCTGGCCTTGGGCTGGGCAGCGGGAGCGGCCTCAGCGGCAGGCTCTTCAGCCTTTTCGGACTCTTCGCACTTGCATTCGGCGTCGTCCTCGCACTTGCAGTCGCAGTCACACTTGCATTCGACTTCGCAATCACATTCGCATTCCGCGGGTTCTTCTTCCTCGAAGTCCTCGGCGGTGGCTTCCTCGACGTCTTCGTCCTTGCCGTCGTGCGTGTCGAGGCTTTCGACGAGGGCGAGAAGAGCCTGAGCCTCTTCCTCGGTGAGATGAATGTCGGCTTCGATGTTGGAGCCGAGGGAGCGGTTTTCAATTTCAGCCGTGACGTGCAGGGCTGCGTTGATCACCGCCTGGGCCGCGAAGGACTTCACGGACGTACCGGTGAGAGTGGCGGCAAGTTTCACGATGTCGTAGGAGACGGCGGGCAGCTTGATCTTGATGCGGTTCTTATCGTTGTCGGACATGACCTTTACCTCCGGAGGCCAACACTTTGAAAAATGCTGAACGGGGCGTGAGAACCACGCCGACGCTCATGACAACTATAATAACTCGACTTAATGAAATTTGCGCGGCAAAAGTGTGAACGTTGGTCAGGAACTTCCCCTGAACCACGCTCGTTTTGGGCTGTGGCCCCCTTGAGGCTGCCTCTGCGCGAAGCGAGGGGTGTTCAATGGGACCCGAGCGAGTTCAAAATGAATTTCATCGCACCGGGCACGCACAGGACTGAACGAGCGCTACAAAAGGAGAAGACCTTGCCGGAAGGAACTACAAGGGGCCCGCGGACCGTCGCTGGCCGCGTCCGCACTCTGCTGCTTCTGGCAGCCTGCGCCTCGATGCTCGGCGGCTGTGCCGTCGGAAGCGGCGAGGTGCGTGACCTCTCGACCGAGAAGGCCGCGAGGCTCATCATCGACGGCCGGACCACCATGGCGCAGATCGATGCGGAGCTCGGCGAACCCGACTATGAAATCCACATGGGCCACGAGATCGTGCGCCACTACAGCTGGATGAGGGGACGCCCCTCCGCCAAGAACTTCATCCCCTTCAACCCGATCTCGGAATTTCCTATCACGCAGAAGAACCTGCGCATCTGGTTCGACAAGACGGGCGTCGTGAAGCGGCATGAATTCACGGGCGTCTTCTACATCTACCGCGCGCCACTTGTCGGCACGGACGCGCCACACAGCTTCAGGCCGCTCACGCCCGCCGAGCTCGATCATTTCTCGGAGTAGCAAGGATGACGATTGACTTCAAGCGCAGAACGCTCGGAAAGGCCGCCGCCATTCTCAGCGCCTCTCTCGGAGCTCCGATGCTCGCAGGCTGCAGCGGTCCCCAACAACACGCCGACAACCGCATGATGCCGGGCACTGTCTTCACCCCGGAGGCGCTCAAGGCAACGGCCAAAGGGAAGACCTACGTGCGCGACTTCGTCGCCGTCTACGGCCGGCCCCTTCGCCGTATGAACGACCACGTGCGCCATCCCGACCAGAAGGGCTACGTGTGGGAATGGGTGGCGTCGAGGCCGTCGTTTTGCAGCAATCTCAATGACCGCCCCTACATGACGCCCACCGTCAAGAAGGAAATCCACGTCTGGCGACGCAACAGCGATGCTGTCGTCACCGACGTAGAGGTGGTCGGGACCTTCTACGTCCAAGTGAAGCACAAGATGCTTCCACTCGTCATCACCGACATCCGACCGCTCACCCGAGACGAACTCACCGCTTCGCGCGTGCCCGCGGGGCCGGGCGAGAATCCGCGCGAAATCGAGCTCTGGTACCAGAGCCAAGGCCGATAAGCTCAGTTGAATAGAATTCCCTTTGGGGAACTCTATTCAAAAAACAGGACAAATTGAAAGGGGAGGCGCTTTATCCCAGACGTCGAAGGTCGAAGTCCGAAGAACGCACTGTCTCGCTTTTGCAACTCGTGCCTTGCGGCTCCATCACTGCGGGACGGGCGCTTAGAGGAGAACGCTTGTTCAGGACAAGGCATCGTCCGCCATGAAAAGAGGGCCTGCCCTCGGAATGGAGAGACAGGCCCTTCGAAAGCGCTTAGGAAGTTCCCCAAAGGAGAAGAAGAACGCGCGTCAACCGATGGTAAGGACCATGCGGGGCGTGCCGTCGGGGCTTCCGAGTTCGGCGGGATCACGGTCCTCGGGCGCGAAGACGAGCTCGCAGATGCCGCCCGGGAGCCTCACGGCGAGGATGTCGAGGCCTTCCTCTTCATTGACCTCGCGGGTGAGGTCAAGGTCGAGCGCAAGGATGCAGGCGGCGCCAAGCCCGCCGATGTCAAGATCGGCGTCCTGATCCTCGATGCAGTCGAGCATTTCGCAGAGGGCATCCATGGCCTCGTTGGGCTCGCCCGACCACATGGCTCGCATGAGTTCGCGCGTGGGCGTCATCCAGTCGGCTCCTTCGCTCATCACGAACCTGAGCGCCAGGACGGCCAGCAGGCGAACGCCCCAGACGGAGGCGTAATCGTAGAGCCTCACATCGTCAGGCTGCTCGTCCGCAGCCCCGGCGGGAAGCGGCGTCCAGAAGCCGAGCGTCACCATCGCCTCGGCAAGAAGGTCGAGCCTATCCTTGCCGAAAACAGCGGGGATTTCCTGAAAGAGCGCCATGCGCTTCAGATCCATCAGGCCTGCGTTATGGAGTCGCTCGAGGAAGCGGGGCGTGAGCGCGCCGGACACGGGCGGGAGGATCCCGGCCTTCCCCTGGCGAACCCATTGAAGAATGTACGGTTCGACGTAGCGTGCGCCGAGTGCGGCATGGCGGTCCAGCTCCATCATGACGAGGTCGGGAACCATTGTCCTTTCCTCGGAGATGCGGGCAAGGTCCGCGCCGTAGAGAAGGCCGACCTGCTCATGGGAGATCGTGAAGAGCTCCTCGGTCTCGTGAGGCGCAAGAGGCTCGGCGTTCTCAAACGCTTCGCGGCAGATGTCCTTTGTGAGGCTCGTGAGGCCCGTCACGATGAAATGATGTCCATGTGTCGCGGCGATGCGTGCAAGCCCGCGCACGATGATCCCGCGCATTGCCTCTCGCTCCTCCTCGTCGTCCCAGGCCGCAAGGACGGGAACGTCGAAGTCGGAAAGGAAGAGGCAGGGCGCTTCCGGATTGGCAAACTCATCAAAAAAGGCTTCGAGTTCGGCCGTATCCCCAATTTCACTCAGCTTGACGTGCCTGAGATTGAGCCCGATCTCGGCCGCGCAGTGCTGCGGATCGATGGGGAGCCAGTCGGCGCAGCCGATGCCCCAGCGGATGCCGCCTTTTTCCAGGATGCGGATGAGGGGCTTCATGAGCGTACGCTCGTTGTCTGTGGGCGTCAGAGGCGCGCCGGGAACGGGAAATCGGAGCATGCGATGGATCCTTGATGGGGGAACGGTGCCCGTAGTTTATCTGAAAGAGAATCGGACCACGCAGACGGTCTGCTGCAGGGATCGCCTGAAGGAGGCGGAGAGGTCCTCGAATGAGATGAAGAGAGGCGCAAAAGCCCGGAAGCCGGAAAAGAGAAGGCCCCGCGCTTCGGGGAAAAGTGCGGGGCCCTTAGGGTTTTCTCAGTGAGTCCTGACCGGGGGCTTCACTTGAGAGTCAGGTTGTCAGGCCGGCTTGCAGCAGGCCTTGCAGGGGACGGCGGCCTTGTAGGCGAGGCCGAGGACGTAGCCGGTGACGGCGAACGGGACCCAGGCGAGGCCGTACTGGGCGAACGGGACGTAGGCCTTGATGGCTTCGGAGATCGCGCCGAGGTTCACGCCGGCGGTTTCGAGACCGGAGACCGCGGCCATCACGAACGTGAAGGCGGTGGTGAAGGCGTAGACGCACTGGCGGCCGTCGAAGAGCTTGTCCGTGAAGAGCAGCACGATCAGGATCACGCAGAGCGGGTAGACGAACATCAGGACCGGGATCGTGGAGACGATGATGGTCTTGAGGCCGAACATGCCGATCAGGAACGAGACGATCGTGAAGAGCAGGCAGTACTGCTTGTACGTCAGGCGGCCGACGATGCGCATGAAGTAGGCGGCGCAGCAGGTGATGAGGCCGATGGACGTCGTCAGGCAGGCGAGCAGCACGATGACCGAGAGAAGGATGGCGCCGAAGTTGCCGAAGAGGATCTTGGCGGTTTCAGCGAGCACCGGAGCACCCGTGTCCTGCATGCCGATGGCGGTGACGGACTCAGCGCCGATCTTCGCGATGAAGAAGTAGATCACGGCGAGGAGCGACACGGCGAGGATGCCGGACTTGTAGACCTGGGAGGTGACTTCCTTCGCGGTCTTGGCACCGCCTTCACGGACGAAGTTCGTGACGAGCGTGGCGAAGACGAACGCGGCGATGGCGTCGAGCGTGTTGTAACCGTCAAGGATGCCCGCAACCGTGGCGGTGAGGACGCCCGCATAGTTCGGCTGGGCAGCCTGCGGAACGCCGAGCGGATCGACGACGGACTTGACGATCAGGGCGCCGAGCGTGAGCACGAGGGCCGGTGTCAGGATCTTGCCGACGCGGTCGACGAGCTTCTGCGGCGTGGCGGCAAGCCAGTAGGACACCACGAAGAAGAGGACGAGGAAGACCCACAGGCCCATTTCAACCTGGCCTTCGGCGAGGAAGGGACGCAGGCCGATTTCAAAGGCCACCGTGCCCGTACGCGGGATGGCGAAGCAGGGGCCGATGGACATGTAGACCACGACCGTATAGAACAGACCATAAAGGGGATGTGCGCGGCCGGCAGCCTCCTGCAGGTCATTGCATCCCGCATAAGCCATCGCCATGATGGCGAGAAGGGGAAGGCCTACACCCGTAATGCAGAAGCCAATGAAAGCCCAAACGAAGTGATCGCCGGAAGCCTGGCCCATGGAGGCGGGGAAGATGAGATTGCCTGCGCCGAACAGGATCGCGAACAGCATCAGGCCGATCGCGACAAAGCGCTTGTTGTCTGTGTTTTGCATAGCTTTTCTAATGCGGGAGGTGTTGTAGGACTCTTGTGTGGGGCGCCTTCGGAACCGTCCGTCGTTTTCAGCAGAGACGGTGCGGCCCTTGTGACCGATGCCCTTGAATAGGATTATATGGACATGTAGCGTATGGTTACATAGGGCAAACAGCTTACATGAGGCGGATTTCTGCAAGGTTCCGTCACTTTGAACCCGTTGCGGGACAGGGACTCCACCCGAAAAGGGCTCTGCTGTTTCGCAAAAGTTGCAGGAATAAACGCCTGAAAACACGACTCCTGTCAGCGGAAGGCGGGCCGTCGGAGGCGCAAAGCGCATAATTTTATATGTGGGGCGCGCGCTTTGGGGGCATCGTTCCCGATCGGGCGCCAAACGCCCGATTCAGTTCGCATGACGTGCGGCAGTGGCCGAAAGCCCACGATCAGCGATAAGAGGAGGGTGAAAAATCAAAGGGCCCGAAGATGTCGTATCTGCGGGCCATCGAAACAACGGTTTCAGGTCGATCAGCTGTTGCCGATCTCGTTGTTGATGTCAAAGCGCAGCGGATCACCGTTAGAGGCGAAGAGGCTGCCTGCGCGACCGACGATGAGCGGGTCGATGTTGCCCACCTTCTTCATGTCGCGGTTGTCGTACGGAATCGATTGCAGCAGCACGCGGATGGCGTTGAGACGACCGCGGCGTTTGTCTTCGTTGCGGATCACCGTCCAGGGCGTTTCGGCCGTGTCGGTCATCTGGAACATGCGGCGAATGGCCTTCGAATAGTCGTCCCAGCGGTCCATGGATGCGATGTCGACGGGAGAGAGCTTCCAGCGCTTCAACGGGTTCTCGCGGCGTTCGCGGAAGCGGCGGCGCTGTTCGTCCTGGCTCACGGCGAGCCAGAACTTGATGATGTGCGTGCCGCCCCTGATGAGTGACTGCTCGAAGCCCGTCACTTCGTTGAGGAAGATTTCGGTCTGCTCGGGCGTGCAGAATCCCATCACGGGTTCGACCACGGCGCGGTTGTACCAGGAGCGGTCGAAGAAGCAGATCTCGCCAGGATTGGGCAGGTGCGCGCAATAGCGCTGGAAGTACCACTGGCCCGCTTCATTCTCGGTCGGCTTCGAAAGGGCCACCGTGCGCGCGCCGCGAGGATTGAGGTTCTCGGTGAAGCGGCGGATCGTGCCGCCCTTGCCGGCCGCGTCACGGCCTTCAAAGAGCACGATGATCTTCGAGTTCGTGCGCTTGACCCAGTCCTGAAGCTTCAGAAGCTCGACCTGCAGATCATAGAGTTCCTTCTCATAGAGCTTGTTCGGGTAGCGGTTCTTGTACGGATAGGCGCCTTCGCGGAGCTTGTCCGAAAGAGCGTTCATGTCGATGGGCTTCTTCGGGAAGAGGCCCGCCTGATGCGCCTCCTTGACGAGCAGCAGCTTGAAGAGCGCGTCACGTTCCGTCTGCGTCAGGTCGCGGTTGAGCATCTTGAACACTTCGGCGGCCGACTCTTCGGGGGAGACGAGCGGCGTGTCGCGAAGCTTGTCGCGAAGATAGGTGACGACCTGCGTCATCGAGTCGAACGAATGAGGTTCGACATGCTTGGGTTCAAGGGGAGCCACAGGATAGGAGGGCTTCCCTTCAACGTCTACGACTTCAAGGGTGCCGCCGCCGGTGGGTTCGACGGCAGACTTGTGAGAATGATCCTTGGCCATGTGCGTCCTCCTTTCTGATTTTTACTGTCACGCATAAGCACGTGGGATAAGTGTACAACCGCCTGTAACGAAATGTTATGAGCAATGTCCCGTAACCGTCACGACGCGACGGCCCTGACTCAGGGAATCGTCGCAGGCGTTGTGTGAGGGAGAATGGCTCCCGTTTCCGTCAATCATAATCCACGACGGCGTGCATGAGAATTTCCGCACCTGAGAGGAAATCCGAAATTCGCATCGCCTCATGCGGGTTGTGAGACCCATTCTGGTTGGCGACGAAGAGCATGCACGTGGGCACGCCCGCGCTCGTCATGACCGCGGCGTCGTGGCCCGCTCCGCTCGCCATCTGAAGATGAGGTATGCCGTGATCCGTCGCGGCCTTGACGAGCCGATTGAAAAGGATTGCGTCGGGACGTGCCGCCTCGCCTACGATGACGTCGTCAAAGATGAACTTCACACCGTGCTTTTCTTCGATGGCGGCCGCCTCCTCAAGAAGGAGGTCGTGGAAGGCGCGGATCGTCTCCATCGAAAGGCTTCTCATGTCGAGCCCAAAGGAAACGTCGCCCGAGATGATTGAGATGTCGGCCGTCGAAGGCGTGTTGATGACGCCGCAGGTGAAGACCAGATCCTTGCCGTCAGGGAGCCAGGCCTCCCAGTGCCTGTTCATCACGTAGAGAAGGTCTGTCAAGGCTGCGACGGCGTCGTGCCTGAATTCATAATCAACGGCGCCCGAATGCGCGGTCTCGCCCTCAACGCGGCATCGCTTGTGCCTCAGATACCCGCGGATTCCCGTGACGACCGCCGCACGGTTGACAGGTTCCTTGTCAAGCCTCGGACCCTGCTCAATGTGAAGCTCGACAAAGGCTGCAATCTTCGAGAGATCGATGAGCGACTCTCCCGAGGCGATGCGCTCGACATCGACCCCGCGCTCAAGGAGAACGTCCTTCAGAAGCTTCCCCGTATCCCTGTGAGGAAGTTCTAGCTCGAAGGGATTGAGCTGCCCCGTCAGGGCGAGACTGCCCGCATAGGCACGTCCAAATTCAGGGCACTCCTCCATGCGGAATGCAACAATACAGAAGTCCCGCTCAGGAATTCTATTCGCATCCTTCAGATATTTGGCCACGGCGAGCGGCGCGACGATGCCAGCGAGCCCGTCGTAATTGCCGCCCAGCGGAACAGAGTCGGTGTGCGATCCCGAGACGAAGGCTGGCAAATCCCTGTTGCGACCTGGCAAAGTCATCCAGAGGTTGAGCGCATCGTCCGCATGAACTTCAAGACCGATCTCGCGCGCGGCCTCGGCGAGTCTCTCGTGCACCTTTTCTTCTTCGGGCGTATACCCCTCGCGCGTGACGCCGCAGGTGTCGGCGGTGAGCTTGCGGATGTCTTCAAAGAGACGAGTGCAGAAGTCTTCAACGTGGGCGGCGAATTCAGTCATGAGGCGGGTCCTCCTCCTGTTGGTTTCGGCTGGACTGAGTGGAGTAGGGATCGGTTGGATTGTTTTTATTGTTCAAGTGTACCCCTCGAAGGATCTGAGCTGATGAAGGGTTCTGCGAAGCAGCTCCCAATGACGAATCCTGCGGGGAGTCGAAGTGCGGATTGCAAGGTACAAAAAACCTCCGGCATTCCGAAGGATGCCGGAGGCGGGGATCCCCGCCGCCCCGGATGGAGAGAGGGAGAAGGCGGCGGAGAGGGAGACGATCAGTATCAGAAGAGATACTTCATGTTGAGCTGGCCATAGAACTCGCGATGGTCGTTGTCGCCGAAGGCACCACCGATCTGGCCGCCGAAGGAGAGGGCGTCCTTGCGGGCTTCAAGACCGAAGCCCACGCGGCCGACGTTTTCGCTCCAGACGTCGAGGTTGGTGTTGATGGCGGCAGCGCCGAACTTCGTCGTGGCTTCGACGTCCGTGTCACCGAACGTGTGGACATAGGCCACGTCGACCGTCGGACGGAGCGTCCAGCCGGAGGCGAGGTCCATGTTGCCCGAGAAGGCCACGCCGATCGGCATGCTCACGAGGTTCTGGTCCATGTCATCCACGGAGAGGCCCTTGGCGGTGTTGTAGCCGTCAGTGGCGACGCGCAGGTAGTTGAGGCCGACGTACGGAACAGCTTGGCAGGACTTGCTGATCTGGAAGGCCATTTCGCCGCGGGCACCGATCGTGAAGATCGTGGCGTCGATGTCGGCGGAGTCGCCATCAGCGGACGTGACGTCGTTCTTCGTCGTCATGAGGCCCATCTGGCCGACGAGGTTGAACTGGCCCATGCGCTTGGCAGCGTAGCCCTGAACGCCGTAGTAGTCCACGTCGTTCTTGACGCCGTCGTTGTCGCCTTCGCCTTCTACGTCGCCGGTGCCGAAGTTGCCCATGACGCCGAACGTCATGTCGCCCATCGTGTATTCACCGCCGACCGTAATGCCGCCGAGTTCGGTCTTCGTTTCAAGAGCGCCGGAGTCGCCGCCCATCTTGAGGGAGGTGCCCGTCACTTCAGCGAAGCCCGTCCAGCCGTCCTTGAAGACGTTGGTGAGCGCAGCACGCTTCGTGGCCTGATCAATGGCCATCGTGGCGGCTTCAATGCCGGCCGTCTGGACACCGCCTGCAGCAGCGAGGTTGAGAGCGCCGTTGAGGCGGGCTTCGCGCTGGCTGCCGGACGTGATGGCAGTGTTGGCCTGGTCAAGGAGGGAACCGATCACTTCGTTGTCGGCCATGCCGTCAAGGGCAGCGCCGTCAAAGTGTTCAAGGCCCGTACCGGCGAGTTCGGAACCCGTGGCGATCTTGAACGTGTACTGGTTGTCCTCGTTTTCAACCTTGACAACCTTGTAGAGGAGGTTGTCGACCGTGACGGTCGTAAAGCCTTCATGTTCGACCTCAACGACACCCTTGTCGGCCACGTGCACGTAATGAATCGTGGAACCCTTTTCGCCAGTGATCTTGCCGGTCACGTCGGTGGAAAGATTGCCTTCCTGACCGTCATCAACAGAGGCATCAACAATCAGCGTGCCGTTGGAACCAATGTTCACGCCATTCTTGGCTTTGGTCTCGCCAACGTTGATGCTGGCGTTGGTGAGATTGACCGTGCCGCTCAGATAGAGGCCTGCCTTTTCGTTGTACCTGCCGAGACCTTCGCGAGCGTCAGCCGTCTTGGCGGTCGTGCCGAGAGCCAGAACGCCTTCCTCAACCACAAACTTGTTGGCAGGAGCAGCTGCGGACTGGACGGCGAGGGCGCCGCCTTCCGTGACGGCCATCGTCTGCGTGGCGGTAGCATTGAGAATTTCGCCAAACTCGTAATTGCCGGTGACCTCGACGCTGGTCTTGTCACCCATGTCATAGTTCGCACCGGTAACAAGGTCACCGGAATCGAGCTTGTTGAAGCCCTTGATCACGATGCCGGCAGGCTGGTCGAGCAGGGCGACTTCAGAGGCTTCAGCCTTGGAGAAGTCATAGCCGTTCACGAAGTTGAGCGTTGCCGATTCAGCGCCGGAACCGTCGATGACGGCGTCGTCAGCGAGGAACTTGAAGTCCTTGTAGATTGTGAGCGTACCGGCGCCAACCGTTGCCTTGGCTACGCCCTTGGTATTGGCGCCATCCTCAAGCACGCGACCGCCAAGGTAGACGTTGCCCTTGAGGCTGCCTGCTCCGAGCGTGACGTTGGCCGTGTCCACGGCAGAGAGGGCGTCGTTGTAGCACTCATGACCAACGCCATAGTTGCCGCCGATCGAGAGACCGCCGCCGTAGATGTCGCCGTTGATCGTGCCGCCTGCAACCGTGATGTTGGACGTGCCGACCCAGGTCGTGCCACCCGTGGAGGCGATGCCGCCGCCATAGATGTTGCCCTGCATGCCGGCCTTTTCTTCACCGATGACGCCGCCGGAGATGTTGATGTTGGCAACTTCAACACGCGCGCCCGCGGCATCCTTGGCAGAGCCATCTTCAGCGATGGCGATGCTGTTGCCCGCAGCCATGCCGCCGCCGACGATGGCAGCCTTGCCGTCCTGAATGGCCTTGAGCCCGGCCTTGAGGTACAGCTTCATGTCAGGCGTATCCTTGCCTTCACCGCTGGGATAATTTTCGACCTCGTTGAAGACCTCAACATGAAGACGGCCGACCTTGCCGCCGGCAACGTTGATGTTGACATTGCCGACATTGGCCTCGGCGTTGCGGGCGTCAACATAGGAGCCGCCGTTTTCAGGATTGGAATCGTCGACGGCAAGACCACCGCCGAAGAGACCATCAACGGAGCCACCCGTCACGTTAAACGTAACATTGCCGACATTGGCCTTGACACCTACGCCCTCATGTGCTTCCTTGCTGCCGGTCCAGACAGCCACGCCACCGCCCATCAGACCGACCGTTTCACCGCCGGCGATGTTGACGAGAACATTCTCATCAACATTGGCTGAAGACAACACGTCCTCGCCCGTGAGAGAGTGACCGGAACCAACCGCAAAACCGCCAGCAACGAGGGCAACGTTGTAACCGCTGTTGACCTGGATGCCGACATTCTTCACGGAAGCGTCAGCCTTGGGCGAATGTTCGCCATTATCGCCACGCATGCTGTCATAGCCGAGGGCGATGCCACCGCCGAGAACGCCTATGGTAGCGCCGTCGTAATCGTCAATGGCCGTGGCAAATTCGACGACCTTGTCAACCTTGGCCTTGCCACCGGAGGCACCCAAATTCTTGATGGCACTGATAAGACCGCTCTTCCAGGCGCCGTCAAACGTCTGATCCGGCTTTACTTCGTTGCCGCCGAGAAGGATCGTGACATTGTCAGCCTTGGCCGTACTGACTGCAGAAGAAGCAGGATGGTTGTTCTGATAGGTCGCTGCCATGCCACCGCCCACAAGGCCGAGCGTCGTCATGCCGGTGCCGACCTTGATGGTGATGTCGTGCGATTCGGCCAAAGCCGTGCCCGATTCCGTCTTGACGGTGTCTGTGAGTTCAGGACTGAACCCCTTCAGCTTTTCGGAGATCTTCTTGCCCAGTTCGTTGATGGGGTTGAAGGCATTGTTCTCCGCATGAAGCGTCCCGTTGAAAAAATCCATCATCGTGCCGCCGTCAACGGAAAGGGCCATGCCGCCGCCCATGACGCCGGCTGCGAGACCATTCTGAAGATCGATGACAGTGGAGCCCTCGACCTTGGACACGGCGTCGCCACTGGCCATGCCGATCGCAAGACCGCCGCCGGCAATGCCGGCAGCAAGAGCGTTGATGGAGCCATGGGCTTCGTTACCCTTGGAGTTGTTGAGGGTGAAGTAAGAGTTGCCCGTCACGGTGGAATTGGCAGTGCCGTCAAAAACAGCAATGGCAGAACCGCCGGCGAAAGCCCCGGCGACACATCCCGTACCCTGGACATTACTCGTCGAGTTACCATCGACAATTGTTTCGGTATTTTTGGCTCCAGTCTGTACCAAGCCACCCAAAAGTTTAAAACCTTCACCAACGTTGATGGCCGAGCTTCCACCAATGGCCCCGATGACATTGCCTGATTGAAGTTCAATCGTAGAATTGCCATGACGGGTGATTGTGTAATCACGAGAAAGATCGTCGAGGGCATTAAGACTAACGTTGATGAATCGGTCGGAACCGACCATGCCAAGGACAACCGGCGAGCTGTCGCCGTTTACATCACCGACAATAGTATGAGTCGATAGATTGAAGTTCAGCTTTGCCAACTCATCATCGACGTTTTTGGAGAATTGATTTAGACCCTTGAGCCAGCCGGGTTTGACTGGCCCGATAACAAATTGAGCTAAAGCGTGGGTTGTGGTGTCCATGACATTGCCGCCACCCGCGTAACCAAACACGATGCCCGTTTTCTTAGATTCATTGACCTGGCCGACGCCTTGAGGATTTCGTCGACATCCGTTCCGGCAGCGGACAGATCCGAGAACAGCTTGTTGGCGTCCGCATTGGTCTTGATGTTCGTGACTTCTCCCTTGCCGTTAAGGAACTTGAACGTTCCCTCGTTGTTGACGATCGAGTCATAAGTGAGGTTGCCGGCCATCGCGCCGCCGGCCATGAGCGCCGCCACAGCGGCCGCGATAACCGTCTTCGTACCCTTCGCCTGAACGGAGGACGTGGCTTCATTTACCACCATCAAGGCGCCGCGGGCCTTGTTGAAAACAACTTTGAATGTCGAATTCATTTTCTCTTCCTTGAAAAAGAAGTGAACAGTTGTTCACTCGTTCGGAAACAGATTTTACTGAACAAGCGTTCACCCCCCCCCCCCTAGGGTTTACCCGCATCCTCTAAAAAGAACCCAAATTCCGGATGTGTTTTTTGAACACTCGTTTCGTCTTTTGGACAGTCCCTCTGATGTAGTTGTGATTGCCGCGAAACAATTTGTCACCTGCAGACAGGTCGAAACCGCCTGCTTTGGGATCATTACCTGACCCCGCGCGGGATTGCCCGGTATTGCACACGTGAAACTTGATCTATCAAACGTCGTCTTGCTCAGACGACCGAAACGACAGAGTCGAGATCCGCTCACTCGAAAATTCTTCCAGAAATTCAGGCAATGCCTCAGCGAAGGCGCCTCAGCCGACTGAAACTAAAATTTCGCGCAACTGGCTGTTTCGGAGGTGCAAGTCTCAATTCATGCATTTCCAGTGGACCTTATCCATTTCCTGGATCTAGCCCTCAAATGAGCGTTGAAGGCTTAAAAAATCCCGATCGGGCGCGCACAGTCAAGTAGGCTGCGTTGTGAGTACGCAACATGACCGCGCCAGCAACTTGCAAAACCGGATCGGAGAGCATTCCCAGCTTCGATTAGAAAATGGGTGTGACACGCTTGACGAAGGAGGCGACCGAGCAGGCATGCCTGCATGCTTGTCATACGCAACCGGCCCACAGAAATCAGTCGCGGGGCGGTTGTGCTGGTTCTTACCGGAAGTCAATGTTCTTCGATTCACCCGTCAAGTGCAAAGCGTCGGTTGGAATGGATGAGGTGCGGATCACATCCTGAGCGTTGTGTGGACGAGAAGATCCCACGACCCCCACGACCATACGGGCAACATGATTACGGTGCATGTCAACGACAGGCTCCAACAGGGCGGATTCGGCATCATCGCCCCGAGCAGGAGTGTTGCCGCACTGTCGTGAAGGATGACGGTCGTGATTGGTCGAGAGGCGTGAACGTCATGACAAGATTTTCTTTTCAGCCTGGGCTCGCTCGAAAGACAGCGTGTTCCGATCAGCAGAATATGGTAATGTGGCTTTGAAAACGTCTGTGACCGTGGCGTTTTCGCCACATTTAAGGTTACCCACCCTTCGGAGCATTGGTATAATCCTCTTAGCCCACTTTGGTTTTCTCATTCCAGTAGGAAATATTCACGATGTTAACCTTTACCAAGTCCATGCTCGCCTTGTCCGTGATGGCGGCGGTTGCCGGGGGAGTGTCAGGATTTCTGTGTCTGGGGAGGTTATTCCAGGGGCAGCCCAACGAG
>OOCU01000792.1_pt1 | contig 19165 bp, 16 predicted proteins | sample 1671781 | NCBI WGS metagenome assembly OOCU01 (sample SAMN06348192, study PRJEB24527) | human gut metagenome | reverse complement strand
GGTTTGCTTGACGGTGTCAAGGGCTAACCCTCGAAAAAGTCATGCGATTGCCCTGGCGATGCGCAATTTCCTTTGTGCTAAGATGTAGGCATGGCGAAAGATCTCGTACATCTTCGCTAACCTCCAAAGCGCCCAGGGACACGAACCTTCGGGCGCTTTACTTTTGGCGGCTTTGAGTTTTCAGCCGGACGACAGGATGCCGCCGACGACTCGGAAGAAACCACCCCTTCCGAATCCTTTGACGCGCTAGACCTCCGTAGCGCTGGGACCAGTAGATATTACTACAAGTAAGTTGAAGACGTCTGTTGAATCTCTCCAACAGGCGTTTTTGTTTTGAGAGCAACAAAAACACCTAGGTATTACCTATACACTACCTAGGTAATACCTAGGTAGTGTATAGGTAATTTGCTCGTGATTCTGGTATACTGGTCGCATCGAAAAACACATGAGGAACACCGGCTATGAAACCCAAAATCATTGCAGTTGCAGCCACCAAAGGGGGCGTTGGCAAAACCACAATCGCTTTGCAGTTGTCGATCGCAAAGGCAAAGAAAGGTGCTGATGTTTGGTTGATCGACGGTGACAGACAACGTACCGCTACGATTGCGCTGACACTTAGAGACTCGCAAAAGGTGAAGCCCTTGGTGGCCTGTGCTTCGTACCCGGAAGGCCAGCTGTTGAAATCCCAGGTTCAATTACAACGAGACAAATGGGATGCGATCGTTATTGATGTCGGTGGCTTCGATTCATCTACGCTCCGTGCCGCACTGTTGCTTTGCGATGTTTTGTTGGTTCCCTTCCAGCCTAGAAGCTTCGATATTTGGGGACTTTCTGCCATGTCAAAGCTAGTTCAAGAGGCTAAGACGGCTCGCCGTGGTCGACCGCTGAAGGCTTATGCGGTTCTCAATAGCGCCGACACAAGTCCGTCCGGATCGGAAAACGAAGACGCCGTGATGGCGCTTCAGGATTTTCCTGAACTAACACTATTGGATACGAAGCTTTGTCGACGGAAAGCCTATGCAACCTCGTCTGGTTTTGGGATGGGAGTTAGCGAGCTAAAGGTGAAAGACAAAAAGGCGATGGCTGAAGTCAATGCGTTGGTTGAGGCCGTTTTTGCTGATTGGGAGACTGAATAATGCCAATTGCTTCATTCAGAATGGTTGAAGCAGCCAAGTTGAAGCTTGAAGATAGTGAATTGGAAGATCGCTTTCTTTCCGGTGCGCCTGATGCTGGTTACCGGGAAGGAGTTTCCAACTTCGAAGAAGAGGAAGAAGAGACTAAAAAGAAGGAAAAAAAAGTTCGAAAGCTTCGTGGCCGGAAAGCCGTTATCACACTGAACATCGATCCTAAGTTGCTTGATGAGTTCGATGAACTCTGCGAGGATCTTGATCAAACCAGATCGCAGATGCTAACCATGCTGATTAAGAAAGCGGTAGATCGTATGATCATGTAAGCGGTCACTAGTCTTCATGACCCACAAAAGAGGGGGCGTTTCTCAGAGAGAAGAAGCGCCCCTTATTTTTTTTGCAAATTGTTGATCGAAGTCAATCTGTAAGGGGGGGGGCGACGGACATTTTTTGAAACAAATGCCTAGGCAACACCTAGGCAACACCTAGGTAACACCTAGGCAACACCTAGGTATTTATGAGGGTTAACCCTTAAAAAATGATTGTTTGAGTCTCGTTGCAGTTCCCTTTGTGTTCGCTTTGGGTTCGGATCTTTTGAGACGTCACGAAGACTTCAAGTTTTCAGAAAAAGCATTAAACTTTGTTCATAAAGAAAGACCGCGTTGAGTTCGCACCTCAACACGGTCTTTCAAAAGAGTTTGTTTCGAACTTTTAGCAGAAGTTCGGAACTGTGGTGAGTCTTACGGATCTTTTTGGACGAGACGTAAGGACTCGATGAAGACGACAGATTTATCCTTCATCCTTCATCTTATGCGAGATTATAGCCAACTTCCCCCCCCCCCTACAAATCGAACTTCACAAGAATTCGACCTTGCAGTCATCGAGCCCTACGCTGAACCGTTTTGGTACTTAAACGATGCGGACGATGGCTTCTTCTTCGTCATGACGAAGAACGAAGACTCAGACTTCTTCACGGAAGCCTATCCGGTTCATCGACTTGAAGAGGTTCTCGCTCTTCACCAAAATTCCCAATCTGACGTTTGGATCTCCCAGGCCACGTTTTATCGCACTCGTCGCACTGTTGAAAATGTGCGCTCTGTTGGTTTGAGCTTCGTTGACATCGACTGTGATGATCTACCTTGGGCTCAGGACCTCACGCCAGTAGATCGAGCGAATTTCCTCTTGCAGGTCTGCGACGAGTCGCGTATTCCACGCCCATCAGTCATCGTTCATTCTGGTCGTGGGTTGCATCTTAAATGGCTTTATACGAAAGCCATTCCTCATCCCGCTCTTCCTCGCTGGTCTGCAGTTGAAAAGCATCTCGTTGAGAAATTCAAAGCTTTCGGAGCTGACCCGAAGGCCACAGATGCTGCGCGTTTCTTGCGACTAGTTGCTACGACGAACACGAAAGCGGCCAAGCAGAAAAATCGTTGCGAAGTTGTGTACGTCAACGTCGAAAGCACGCTGGACGGCTCGATCTGTCGCTACGAATTCGACAAGTTCGCCGATCAGATACTTCCGTTCACACGTCAGCAGATTCGTGAGTTTCGCAATCGGAAGAAGGAGCAAGCGCAATCAAAAGAGACCAAAGCCCAAAAAGTGAAGTGGAATCCGCAGAGCGTCAATGCTATGCGGTCGGATGATCTTGAAAAGCTCGTCGAAATCCGAGGCGGAATGCCAGAAGGTAAACGCATGATTTGTCTCTTCTGGCAGATGAATTTCATGTGTCTTGCCGGTCGTGTGACGGATGACAATTTCGACGCGATGGCTTCGCTGTTGGCGAGGAAGATCGATCCGAACTGGAACTTCCGTCTTGGCGACTTAGTGACCGTGCGCATGAAGATGCGTTCGACTCACAGAAAGTCTCAGGACGTGAAACGCATCGAGCTGTACACCCCGAAAACCGAGAAGCTTATTTCTGATCTTGAGATCACTCTTGAAGAGCAACGTCAGCTCAAAACGCTTGCTTCTGCATCTGTGAAGCATGAGCGCCGCAAGGAAGCACGTGAAGCCCGTCGCCGGAAAGCGAACATCATGCCGCGCGCACTGTATCTAAGTCGCGCAGAGCAACGCTGTGCGAGAGCACATGAGCTGCGTGCTCAGGGCTTGTCGATTCGAGCGATCGCTAAAGAGCTTGAACTTAGTCCTGCTTCAATCGCCGGCTATCTGAAAAAAGAAATTCCCTCAGCAAAGAGTGTTCAAAGTGCTGCCTATTATCTGGGGTACCCTCTGCGCCAAGCGCAGGGAGATTTGCCTCTCGAGGTTATCGAGAGAGGACTAGTCGAGAGAAAGGGGGGTAAGGGGGAAGGAGAGGACCCAGGAGGGAACTTATCCACAGGTTTATTTGCTCTTGATCTTGAAGAGTGGAGGATTGGCTATGCCTAAGAAAAAATTTCAAATTTCAAGAGAAAAGATCGCGTTCTTGAAAGCAATGCCATTAGTGTTGGTGCTTGAGGGCTTGCATTTGTACGTTAAGAAGGATCGTGATTTTCATCCGACAGGAAATTTGAAAACGATCCGGGTTATTGCTTCTGAACCTAGCGGATTCCAGCATGAGCTTGTTATCACTGATTCGCTTTGGTTTGATACGAGAAAACAGGTGGGCAAGAAAGGAGCAATTGATTTGGTGATGCACTTAACTGGCTGTACTTTCAAAGAGGCAATTAATCGGTTAACGGAAATTCACGTGTCGGCAGCAGAGCGCAGTAACATGTAATACGTTACATGTTACATATAGTGCTTCTTTCTATGAAAAAGCCCCGTTACCGGGGCTTGCTAGATTTTTTCAATTTTCTTCTTTTTTCTTGCGCCGGATGGCTGCAAATCGAGCATTCCTCGCTCGCCTCGTTGCAGCATCTCGCTCTCTCTCAAGAGCGCGGTAGTCTTTTTTGCCGCTAGTGAGGCCTTCTAGCCGACCGCGAAAAAGTCCCTCTTGAAAGCCTTTCTTCCTCTGTTCTTGGATCTGGGCTTCCGCGTTTTTCTGCAGATTGTTCGTCTCCTTTTGCTTCCAAAGCAGAAAATTCTCGCGATCGAGCCGCAGTTGAAAGCTGGCCTCGTCAAGAAGGTTCAGTTTAGCTTGCGCCGAAAGTTCGGTCTTGAGAGCTTCTTCTTTGCGCAAATGCGCTCTTTTGAGTTTTTCGGCAGCTTCTCTCTCCCATTGAGATACAGCGGTTTCACGCTCCTTGAGGCGTTTCTCTCTTATATTGAATTCCCGTTCGCGCACATTAAGCGCTTTTTCTCGTGCATTAAGTGCTTGTTCGCGTTCTTGGAGAAGTCGTTCTCGTTCATCAAGTTTGGCGGATTTTCCGAAACCGAACATGCTCACCTCAAATATGTGTCAGTGATGTCGGGTCTAAAATGCCCGACCTCTTGAGATACAGTTTCTTTTGCGACCGGCTCATGAAGTCCTTGTTTGCGCAATTCGTCCATTCGTTCTTGAGCGTAGGTATGCCGAAGGCCGTGAGCACCATGAGACCAGCCGAAAAGTTTTTCAGAGACTCTGGTAACTGACGCTGACCACGCGTTACCACCGCCGATTCCGTACCAGGTTTCACGGTTGATTCCGCGGTCTTGCACGACGACAGGTTCTGGGAGGCGCATCGCTTCCAATCGTTCGGCTAGCGCAGTAGGGATTCGGACTTCTCGTACTAATCCGCCTTTTCCGTGGACGGTGTAGGCAACAGAATCTTCTCGACCGCTGAATTTTGTCTCAAGTGTGCGGTCGCGACCGTCTCGAAGACGAATGTCCGGCGTTCGGTCTTCGATTGGTCTCAGCGTCAGCAATTCGGATGCACGCAGACCTGTCGCGTAGGCAATTTCAGTTGCAAGCGCATTTTTCGGTTGCTGGTTGTCCGCAATGGCCTGAACCTGCTCGGGAGTGTAGATGCGAGAGGAAAGTTGTTGAGGAATGCCTTGGACCATTTCAAGGCGTTCGTTTTCCTGGAGCTTGTGTGTGACATGCTGCATCATGCACTGAAGCGCTTGTCGATTAAGATCAATGGTCTTTTGTCCGACTTCTGTGCTTCGTTCTTGGAGGAAACGAACTGCGTCTTCAACGGACATGCCGCGAAGACCGCCTTCAATGCGATTTTCGTGAGCCCAAGTTGCGGCTACGCGAAGAGCAGATTCGTAGTTGCGTACGGTGCCGACTGATTCGAGGACGTTGCCGCGTCCTTGTAGGCATTTCATGACAGAGGCGGCTTGTTTTTCAGGCTTCGCGAACTTTGCCATTACGTCTTCACCTCTGGCTGATGCCAGCCCTGCTTGATGACGAAGCGCCGGACGGTCGAATAGGCGATGCCACGAAGCCCGCGTCGACGGCAGAGAAACTGCCAGACCTGATAGATCGTTAGCTGTTCTGAGAAAAGAAGCTCGTAGATCGTAGCGCTGTGGGGGGCAAGAACGGACGTCCGCTCCTTGTAGGGACGTGCCTGACGACCGATGCCGGCCATGTCTTTGAACTCTTCGACTTCGTCATGCAGCGTCACGCGGACCTCCTGAATTTTCAAAGAACTTCTGTAAGAACTCCTCTTCTCTCTTTCGAGAGGAGAGCGGCAACCACGAAGCCAGGCTTCGCAGCTCAAGCTACCTATTCGCCCCAGTATCGCTCGGACTGTTCTCGCGTCTCCTGTTTTCGCCTGAGAATGGCGCTTCCTTTTCTTTCGTCTGAAAGCTGACGAGCATTTTTTTCGTGAGCGGGAATGCGTTCCCAAATGTGCCTCTGGCACCGTTCCCCTCAAGCCGAAGCGAGGAGTCCGGATTCACGAACCGGTCAAAAAATATAAGCACTCCAAAGGGTGCTTTTTACATCCCAAGACAAGGGGGTGGTCAGCGCTTCTGATTCAAGTCGCTGGTCTCGACGTGTAACGTCCGTCGGTTTCAGACCTAGTGTCGACGCGCAAAAGATCGATTTGCGAACGAGGTTCGTTGGGGTGAACCACTCCACTGGAATGCGATAATTTTACATCAAAACTATGAGCGCGAAACTATGAGCGCGAAAGTGTTATAGGTTTATGAGGAGTTTACGTACGGGAATAGCTCATTTCTTGCGTAGAAACAGATGAAGTTCAGGAAGTTTTGAACTTTTTTATGGATGAGGAGTTATGGACAACTTTAAAGGGGAAAATCATTGTCCAAATTTCAAACTTGGTTATCGTCAATTTCTTACTTGCAGAGGGATAGAGCGTAGAAAAGTGGGTGTAACTCCTCATGTCTCCCGCTATGTGACGGCGAAGACGTAACATAGCGGGAGACGGAGCGGACGAGGCCGCGTGTCTCCCTGCAAGTGTCGGCCCGCTTGCGGGCCGACACTTTGGCGCGGCAATCGCCGCGCTAGGGGGTGCAGGGGGTATCCCCATGCGCGGCTCTGCCGCCGGGCGACGAAGGTCGCCGCAGCCCGGGAGGGCTGCACATCGGAGCATGGGCGACGAGCGGGAGCGAGTACGCTACATGCGGAGATGCGGTCCGCGTGGAGCGGACCGAAGAGGGGGCCGGGGATGCGTCCCCGGGCAGCCCGCAGGGCTGCGGGAGGTAGTAAGGGGTGCTCCCCTACGCCAGGGCCGCCCAAAGGGGGCGGGGGAGCCGCAGGCTCCCGTGGGGTGCAGGGGGTATCCCCATGCGCGGCTCTGCCGCTGGGCGACGGTAGTCGCCGCAGCCGCAGAGGCTGCGCATCGGAGCAGCGTCATGAGCGGGAGCGAATGGACGCGCGCGGAGATGCGGTCCGCGTGGAGCGGACCGGGAAGGGGCCCGGGGAAGTGTCCCAGGGCGGCCTGCTTGCCGGGACGCGGGGTGCAGGGGCCGAGATCTCAACCTCGAGGTACCTTCGCTGCTGTCCCTTTTGAGCACGAGCGCAGACGCGCTCGTGCGAACAAGCGACGACACGATTGCTGCCTCCACGCCGCTGCGCGTCGTGCGCGGCCTGATCGCAGACCGGTTGTTGGCAAGGCGTGTGGGGGATCGCAGGCGGGGGCGGTAGCCCCCGAGGCTGGGAGCGCGAGGGTTTGCCCCTCGCTTCGCCGATGCGTTAATCGCCGTTGCTAAAGAGCGTGGCCTCCTTCTTTTCCGCGGCCTTGAGCTCGGTCGCCAGCTTGTTGTTTTCAATCGTCAGGGTGGCGTTGAGAGCCTGCAGAGATGCGAGCGCCTTCTTTGTCTCCTCGAGCTCGGATTCGAGCATGTAGCTGTGTTCACGAAGACTGTCGATTTCTGCTTCCCGAGCCTTGCGCGTCATGGTCTCGGTGTCAAGCTCGCGTGCGAGCCAGCCTTTGTCCTGAAGGTACTGGTCCGCTCGCATTTCGGCCTCGAGCGCACGGTCGCGCAGAGCAGCTTCGCGATCGGCAGCTTCGAGTGCGCGCTGTTTGTCTGCTTCGGCATATTGTTCCATCGAAGCGCTCAGTGCTTCCGCAACGGCTGCGCGGATAGAGGCCATGGCGTCGTCAATCGTCTTGGAAACGCCTTCATCAAGAACTCGAGACGAGAGAGTATTGATTTCGCGGGCCTTCTGTTCCGCCTTGAGCTGACGCCACAGCTTCAATGCCGGGCTGACGTGGGAGGCGGACGCGTGGACTTCTGCAGCAATCACACGGATGGATGGGATGGGTTGGCCCTTTGCATCCAGAATGTCGAGGAAGGCGAAGATTTTGTCTTTAGTGGCTTCTGGGATAGTGGTTTCGGACATGAGCAACTCCCTTGGTTGATGAATCTATTATAGCATAAAAAGTAACGTGTAACGCGTTATGTAATACAAAAGTAGGGTGGAGCACGCCAAAAAATCCAAAATTGAAAAAACAAAGGCCCAGCCGGTTACCGAGAGCTGGGCCTTTGCATTTTGGGGTGGTTCTTGGCTTCAAAAAAGCTAGAACCAAGGAAAATAGTAGCACGCCTTCTTCGGCGACAACAGAATTGCCCCCTCAGGGTAGATAGGAAGAGACAAGAAAATGCGGAAGCAGCTCAAAAAAAATCGAGGCTTCGTGGAGACCTGTGGGTAGAAGTGATGAAATCCGCGCCAATGAGCGCGGGCACAGTACCAGTCGAAACGGATTCAGATGTGAGGAGGCTGGCCTAAAGGGACGGGCTCTCTGAGGAGTCAAGGCCGGGAGCGTATAGAGGAGGACGCAACTGCGTCCGAGCATATGCCGCGTACGGGCTTGACGGAGTGGGGAGATCGTCGAAGCCTTGTGTGAGAGGACATCTGCTACCCACAGATAATACCCGGTTGCCCCAGAAGGGGCCTCAGATAACCGAAGCAGCTTCGTTAACTGAGGACCCAATGGATGAACTATTAGTAGTGTTGCTTACCAGGCATAGCGAACGCCGACTGTTGCTCGCCAATCCGTGTCGATAGTTGCGCCGCTGGTGCGTTCAACGTCGGCCCAGAGATAGGCATTCTTGGTCAGATTAAAGTTGCCGCCGAAGCCGTATTCAACCCAGGTGTCGTCGCCGTCGATCTTGACGACGCCGGTACTGCCGGCTGCGGTGCCGGTAATCTTGCTGTCGCCAAGGAACTCATGAACGACGGATGCGCGGACGTAGAGGTCGCCTCTGTTGTTCGGGCACTTGATGCCGGAAGCAAACCCAAGACGGCCGGTAAGGTTGTCAACGTCGTCAACACTGTAGCGGGCGTTGCCAAGGTTGAAGTCGTCACCCTTGACCCAGGTGTACATGACTTCAGCCTGCGGTTCGACATAGAAGAGATCGTTCAAGTCAAAGCGCCAGCCGAATTCGCCGGACACGCTGAAGGCCATGTTGTCCATCGACCCCGTGAAGGTCTTGTCGACCGTCAGATCGTCTTCGAATTTGGCAAGACGAACAACCGTATCAACGAACATGCCGTTGTCGGCCATCCAGGTTGCATAGCCTGCGAGACCGTAAGCCTTAATGTCGGAAGTGCTGCGAGAGGCATCGAATTCGCCATCGGTGTAGCTGAAAGCAACGCCAATGCGAGTGCCGTAGTCGGCGAGGATGGTGTCGGCACCGACCTGAATCGTGTTGAAGTCGGTCTTGGTGTGGTTGTCACTCTTGAGCTTGCCGCCGTCATAGCGAGCCCATGCACCGTACGTGCCTTCGGAGGCGCGAAGATCGCCCATGCGCTTGCGAACGTCGTTCGTAAGAATACGGTTGGTCATCATGGGAACAGCTGAACCAAGCTCAAGCGTGGATTCCATGATGGAGTTGACCTTCACGGCAACAGTAGATGCGTCGACCTTACCGGTGTTATCGAGTTTGGCCTGGGTTTCACCGGCGACAAGGCCTTCCTTCATGACAACAGTGGTTCCTTCGGCACCATTGGTAATGGAGAAAGCGGCGTTGAAGGCATCAAGGTCGCCGCCCAATTTGTCGTTGAGAGCTCCGGAAGCGGCAACTTCGAGAGAGGAACCGTCGGTCAGATTCTCAATGGCGACCGTGTTTGCCTTGTTGTCGTTCAGGACGATCTGCCCTTTCTTACTGGCCAGTGCACCCTTTACAACAAAAGTGCTGCCTTCCATGAGTTCAACGGAAGAATTAGCCAGGGAAATGTTCGATGCACCGTCCACCTTGACGTCACCGGTAATTGCGGTGGAGCCATCCTTGAAGTTCATGGCGCCTTGGGTTTCGACGATAACGTCGCCAACGAGCACGTTGTGCTTCCCGCCGAGGGTGACTTCACTGGAAGCACCTGCTGTCTTAATTGCGATAGCGTCGTCTTTGGCGGTGACGTTAACGTTCAAATCTCCACCGATGGAAATCTTGCCGCCGTCGGCAGAATTCACGCCATAGGCAGTGCCCAACCCTTGATTAAGGGTAATGGAAGTCTGGGTGCTATTGCCGAGGGTAACATTGGCACCCGAGCCGGCATTGATGCCGAAGGCTTGTTTGGAGGTCGTGCCAGAAGGGGATTTATCCGTAAGAGTAGAGGGCACATCAATGTTGATGACTAGGCTCTTCGATTTGATGTCAATCTTGGCGTTTTCCTGAGCGGCAATAGCCTGAGTGCCGTCGGAGAAACTGGGGTTGGCAGGATTAAAGTCGACGCCTGCGCCCTTCAGATCAATTCTCAATTCTTGAACCTTATCGGTGACGGTAAAGGAAGAATCTTGGCTCATAACACCAACAACGTTGCGTTGGGCCGTTTGATTGCCGGTGATTTCGCTTTTCAGCAGGACATTCCCGGAATTGTTGAAGGTCACAGCTCCGTAAGCAACGACGGCTGTCGCACCAAATTCGCTGGAAGCATGGACGACGACGTCGCCGGAGTTGGAGAAGTCAATCTTGCCGGTAGGCTGAACGTCAATTGCTTCGGCCGAGTAGTTTTTAGTAGTAGCCTTAATGGAAACATCTTCGCCGGTGAATTTGGCTGATGCCGTTTTGGAGCCCATTCCGTTAACCAATAAGCCATATCCCCAAACGTTTGATGCACCAGGGCCGGTGACATCAATTTCAGTATGCTTGGAGTTGAATACGACAGAAGAGTCTTCATCGCCACATCGGATATGGATGCCGGCGAATCGTTTATCAGCGTCAGTGGTCGTGAAGTTAACTTTCAGATAGTCGCCACCAAAATTGGCGGTGGCTCCGTTGTAGATGAAAATTCCTTCGTTATAACCAGCTGGAACGTTTACATTGGCATCAGTAATTACGCTGGTACCGGTGACGGTAACATTATTGCCGGTGGCCGAGTTGCCACTACCTTGAACATTGATGGCGGAGTTCAAGGTTTTGTTGGAATAATCGGTGGTCGTGGCCTGACTGACGCCTGTGAGAGCCATTAAGACTGCGGTAGCCAAAAGAGTTTTATTCATAAGAATATCCTCGATCTGAAGCGTTATAGCTAGTTGACGAAACCAACTATTGGGGATGATGGAATCGTACAGTTGACTGTGACTTCGAAATAAGGAAGGGCGAAGTTATACGCTTGATCCTATCTTGTGGGATGTCTCCCAGAGTATTGAGGGGAACGATTTTCGAGATCACGTATGGGCAGTTTCGGTGATGTGAATTTCGGGGGGGGGGTATTAACCCTAATAAAATGATCGAGAAGAATGATTGGTGTACTAAAACAATTGGACGCGAGATCGAATCTTGAGGCTGTTCTGAAGTGAGACGAAAAAGCTCTGAACAGTAGGTCGTGACATTTTCGCAACGGATCTGTCTTTACTTCTTGAGAATGTCTGCTGTGATATTCTTTGAGAAGAAGTATGAGAGGCTTCGTTGAGACCTGTGGGTAGCGCTGGTGAAAACCGCGCCAACGAGCGCCGGCACAGTACCAGGCGAAACGGTTTAGAAGTGAGGAAGCTGACCTAACGGGACGGGCTCTCTGAGGAGTCAAGGCCGAGAGCGTATAGAGGAGGACGCGACTGCGTCCGAGCATATGCCGCGTACGAGCTTGACGGAGCGGAGAGATCGTCGAAGCCTTGTGTGAGGAGACATCTGCTGCCCACAGACATCCCCGAAGAGCCAAAAAATCTCATTGAGGACATTGTTTGGCCACCCTACAGACGTTGGCTGGAGATAAAAGAGGACGGCATCGACGAAATGGTTCGAGCAGGAATGCCGTTGCCAACATCTGTATCGGAAGATGCCGACAGGCGCGTGTTTGAAGAGCATGCGCCTAACGTTGCGCCGTTTATCGAGCAGTCGTTGCAAGTGCCAATCTTCTCGAACGAGGCGGAGGCTCGCAAAATGACGCTTGAGTATTTCGTGCCGCCGTTCTTGAGGACTTGGCTGGAGCCGCAGTGGGCGATTCAGAAGGTCATTGGGGTGGTGCCCTCGTGTGAGCTCGAACAACTCTTGGGAACGAAGTGGTGGTGCGATTACACGACCGACTTCATTCTTGAGCGCTTCAAGCCTTGGGCGATCTACATCAGCTTCAATGACATGGCGGATTCGACGGGGAGTGATCGCTTGTATGAAGGAGCCTACGTAACCTTTGACCACCAAGATGGTGAGCTTCGGCTTGTGATTCAGCACATGACACGAACTGGCTTGTGCAATCCAACGCTTTTCCATTCCTACCCTTTCCCGAAGGGGAGGAGCCTGGTGGAAATTGTTGAGAACTACGCTTACGACAGTCCTTACGCGCCACTTGTTGAAAGTCTCGATGTCGAGGGTGACATGCGTGAGGTCTTGCGCCACAGTGGCAAGGTCATTGCCTGTCGGGTTCTACCGCTTCTGATTGCGATTTTGAGTGAAGATTTTGAGCGCATCATGCTCAAGATTGACATGAGGACCGGGGAGTATGACTTGCATCGAACAGTCGAGCTGGCTAACCGTCCGTGGGGTGGAGATATTTTCTCGACTTTGAAGAGGGCAAGTTCTGATGAGGTTTCACTTTTGGTTGTGCGTCAGAAGGAATTTGGTTTGGATGGTCTTCTGAACTGAGTATTTCTACGAGCGGACTGAGGGGATTCGCTTGAGGGGACAAAGGCGAGAAGAAGAGCTGAAATTCCGAGTCGGAATTTCAGCTTAATTCCTGCGGCACAGTCAAAAATAAATTTCGATTGCATCACACTTCTGGTGTTTTTTAAGTTAAGATTTGCTTTGCAAGACCTGCGGCTTTGCCGGCTGCGTGTTTTGTTTTACACCCCCTCGGAAGTCCTTTCTGAGGGGGCCTCACCAAGGCAAAAGAAGGAGTTAGAGACGGACTCGTCGCTTTGTTTACTGCATCCCGGTTCACAAAGCCTTTTGGCCGCGTTTATCGCCGTCACTCTAATGACAACGAGCACCAGCCCCACCAGAATCCATCTTTCGTGCTCTCAGGAAGCGAGGCGATTCTAGTTTCATCACTATCTTCTTCTGCAAGACCCGTTGTTTTAGCCAACAACGGGTCTTGTTTTATCTCCAGTTTTAGCTCAGCTTTTATGAAGAAGTTTATCTAACGGGCCGTAAAACCTCTCCATTCATGGGGAGGATATAAGGCCCAAATGGGCATTTGGTTGTAAAGCACGCATTCTTGAAGGAAGTGTGCCATGATGTTCATATGAAGATCACCTGCGCCTTTCAATACGAACTCTACGTTGACGAGACCCGACGTGCGACCTTGAACCGAAACGCCGGTTGCCGCAGGTTTGTCTTCAACAAGGCGTTGGGGATCCAAAACGAGCGCAAGTCTAAAGGTGAAAAGCTTCTCACCTACAAGGAGCTCGCCCACGAGTTGGTGCTCTGGAAAAAACAACCCGAGACCGCCTTTCTTCAAGAGGCGATGTCCCAACCGCTCCAGCAGGCCCTGCGCGATCTCGATCGCGCCATCGGCGACAGCTTCCGTCCCAATAGCGATCCGGCACACAAAGGGTGGCCGAAGTTCAAGGCGAAAGATATCGGAGACGGCTTTCGGGTTCCGCAGTTTGCTCCAGAACACATCGACGATGCCAACGGGCGAGTCAAGCTCCCGAAGATCGGCTGGATTCGATACCGTAGAACGCGTTCCATCGCGTTTGAGTGTGCGAACGGGACGCTCGTTCCCGGTGTCGTAAAGCAGATTCACGTCAAGAAGGACTGCGGCCGCTGGTTCGTGATCTTCACGGTTGAGTTCGAAGTCCAGGCCCCCGACATGAAGGCGCTCGATGTCGGAATCGACGTCGGCGTCGTGCATGCCGTCGCGACGAGCGACGGACGATTCTACGATCTCGACACGGAGAAGATTCGCTCGATCGAGAAACGCATTGCGGGCTTGAAACGCAAGCTTTCGCTCAACCAGGAGTCGCGAAAGAAACTCGCGAAGTTGGGACTGGCGGAGCCTTTTGACAAGAAGCAGCCGAGTCGCAAGCGGCGTCGGCTCAAGGAGAGGATTCAAAACCTATACCGAAAGATTCGTTGCATTCGACAGGATTTCAACAGGAAGACGGCGCATGCGCTCGCGCAGGAGTACGGCTGCGTATACGTCGAGGACCTGAAGGTGAAGAACATGACGGCGTCCGCCAAGGGCACCGTTGAGAACCCAGGCAAGAATGTGAAGCAGAAAAGCGGGCTCAACCGCGCCATCCTGCGCACGGGGTTCTACAGTCTTCGCCAAGCAATCGAATGGCAGCTGCTGAAAGTGGGTGGTGTGGTGATTCCCGTCGATCCGAGAGGGACGAGCATCACCTGCCCGCACTGTCAGACCAAGGACAAACGCAACCGCCCAACGCAGGCGATTTTCAAGTGCGTCAACGAAAGTTGCGGCTTCGAAGCGAATGCCGACGTGGTGGGCGCCCTGAACGTGTTGAGGAAGGGCCGGACAGGCCCGAGTGCACACAACAAAAGCACATCGCCCATGTAGTGAGTGTTGGGGAGCAAGGCTTTCGGCCTAAGGACTCGATGCCATCAATGGGAACCGCCCTTGAACCACGAGACCGCGTGGTCCAAGGAATCCCCGCCCTTTAGGACGGGGAGGAAGTCAAAAACACTCTGGAACACAAAACGCGCATCGGGGAGGCATTAACGAACAGAAACACCGGGGATCAAAATTGAGGATTGAGCGTTCTCCTCGCGTCATCAGAGATGAAGAATTCATTACGCTGATGGCATTGAATTGAACGCAGGAAAGGACGATCATCGTAACTCCTGAGCACTCAGCATGAACACCCGAAGTGATCAATGAGCCTTGCGATGTTCGTGAACTTCTGCTAAAAGGAAGACAGCGATGCCGCTCCAGATGAAGAGGAGGGTGAAGAGTTCGCCCCAGCCGAAACGCTCGTTGAAGAATAGGATTCCGAGCAAAAGCGTGAGGATCGGCGAGATGTACTGGCAGAATCCGAGCACGTTCATCGGGAGGTTGACCGCTGCGATCGTAAAGAAGATAAGCGGGATGGAGGCGACGATGCCGGTGCCGGCGAGACAGAGCGAAAGCTCGGGATTGACCGTCGGCAGGAAGTGATTTTCACCGATCGACGAAAGCCAGAAGACATAACCCAAAGCAACGGGCATCATCATGAGGCCTTCAAGCAGAATGCTCACCCAGACGTCGAGCATGAGCTTTTTCTTGAGCGCCCCGTAAATTCCCCAGGTCGCCGAGACGCCGAGCGAAATCCAGGGAAAGTGGCCGAAGGAGACGATCATGATGAGCACGCCGGTCATGGCGAGCATCACGCCCGCAGTCTTCGTGCGCGAGAGGCGTTCACGGAAAAAGAGGACGCCGCAGGAAACGGAGATGAGCGGCGTGAGGAAGGTGCCGATGCCGAGCTCCACGACGTGACCGCTCAGAACGGCGATCACGTTGATCCACCAGTTGAGGCCGGCGAAGCACGCGGCGGTCGCGAGCAGAAGGGCGGTGACTGGAGAGGTGAGAATTGACTTGATGTCGGACCAGGCAGATCGGAGTTTTCCGCGGACCGCCATCACGAGCGGGATGAAGAGAAGCGACCAGAGAATGCGATGGGCAATCACCTCCACGGAGCCGGCTCCTTCGAGCAGGTTCCAGTAGATGGGCATGAGACCCCAGCTGAGATAGGAGACGATGGCTCCGGTGAGTCCGAGCCGGAAGTCCGGCTCCAGTCGTTCGGTCATTAAGCTTCTGCAGCACCTTCAAGATGAGAAAGGCCGTACTTCTCCAGAATGTTGCGCGCCCGCCTGATGCCTTCGTCGGAAATCCAGACCGCCTTGTGGTCACAACCGGAAAGATCGGAGGACTGCAAAAGATTGTCGAGCGTCTCCCAGTCGAAGCTACGCCAGCTGGCACGGGCGACCTGGTCGTCATGGTTCCACTTGAAGCGCTTCAGATAAAGGAGCACGAGGGTCAGTTCCTCAATGCCGGCCTCAATGGCATCGTCAGTCAGAGTGTCTTCATTGTTTTTTTGTTCTTGCATGGAGGCGTCCTGGCTTTGTATTGTTTTTGCTATCTGAACATTCTACCTGCTGTGGCGAAAACGTGCCCGATCGAAGCGTTTTCAGAGCCCGGAACCCTCAAAAGGGCTGTTTTTCACGTTCCAAAATACCTCTCTCACCCTGTCGCACAGCCCAAGAGAGAATTTTCGGGGCTATCAGGGCGCAAATAAACGCGATCTTTCGAGCGTAGGCCGACATCCCTCTCACCCAAAACCATTCAAACGCGCCATGGGAAGTGCTGTTTTTGTGGTTCTTTGTGCCGTCGCCCGAGTACTGTCTTCCTTGAAGACCCTCTTGAAAATCCCGCAGCCCTGAACCCCTCAAGGGGTAAATCGGATCGAAGGAAGAGATATAATATGTTAATGTCGTAGAATGTTCATTCTCGTGCGTTATTTGGAGCGTCCGTCGCCCGCACCAAGAAACTCGCGTCTTCGTTCTCCATCAGGGGTTTTCAGAAATGTCAACGGATTTTGAGGTCATGGTTCCGCCGGAGGGCGCCGATTCGGGCGCAACTCAGAAAGGCATGCTGTCGGCAACGGCCGCTGCAAATTCGGGACAGGTCAATGCGGCGCTCGCCTATCTCGCGACGCTTCATTCGCCGCAGTCGCGCAAGTCGGTGGCGTCAAAACTCAATGTCTTCGCCCGATGGACCGGCGCCGCCGATCTTCGAGACTGCCGTTGGGGAGAGATGAAGACCGAACACGTGCTCGCGTTTCTCGCTAAACAGGAGCGCGACGGCATTTCGGGCTCAACTTCGAACTGTTATTTGGCTGCCCTCAAGGGGGTCGCTCAGGCTGCCTGGCTCGCACGATCGATGGAGCACGAGGACTACCTTCGCATCAAGTCCCTGAAGCAGAGGCGTATCTATCGACTACCTACGGGGCGCGCGCTTTCCTTTGACGAATCCCGAAATCTTCTCGCGGGGTGCGATGCGGACACGGCGATCGGCGCCCGCGACCGCGCCGTCATTTCACTCATGCTCGGCTGCGGACTTCGCCGCGGAGAAATTCCCGGCATCCGCATCGACAAGCTCGATCTCTACAACCGTTCCCTCACCCTGATAGGCAAGGGCGACAAGGAGAGGAGGGTGTTTCTTCCGCCGCCAGTCGCACAGGCAGTCGAAATCTGGATTCGTAGCTGGCGTGGCACAGAACCAGGATTGCTTTTCGGACGGATCTACAAGAACGGCCGGATTTCCATTACCGACGCTCTCGATTCGAGTTCGATCGGTCGGATTACGAAACGCCGCATGGAGTCCGCGAACCATGAGTCGGCGACGGCACATGATCTCCGACGAACATTCGCCACACGACTTTTCGCGAACAATGTCGACATCGTGACCGTCAAGAACATGATGGGGCACTCGAACATTTCAACCACCGCCATGTACGACCGTCGAGGTGATGATGCAATGAGAAGGGCGGCAGAAAATGCAGTTCTCTAATCATGGGAGTTCAGATTGACAACCTATTTCCGGGACTGATGACGGGCCGCCCGGGCGTCAACCATCCGGACGTCATAAAGTCACGCGTCTCCAGTCCAAAAGCCAATGGAAAATTGCCTGCCATACTGGTATAGTAGGTTCCCATTCGTCATTGTCGCGATGCCCTGAAACTTTCTACTGCAGGGGCAGATTTCGATTCTGCGTTTTCATCGACCTGCTTCCGATCATGCATGCAGCTCTGTCCGTGATCATTTCGACCTCGAGGAATTCCTCATAGAGAAGCGGATATGGGCGCGTCCGGCTCTCTCATTGAGCCTCCTAGTCAGCCTGTCGTAAAAATTGTCGAGGCGATCTATAAAGCGAATTGCAATATTAAAATGAATAGCATAATGATACCCTCTCCCTCTAATTTACGATTCAACTTGCCTTTCAGAGCATAGGTTAATGCTTTAATTCTGCCGATCACGCTCTATCTTTTCGCAGTCTCCTTCATTTTTCTGACAAATGCCTTTCTGCTCGGCACATACAAACATGCTTTCGGACACGCTGGCTACACTTTGTTGACAGCCGTCGGTCTTGCCGGATTTTTGTACGTCTTTCGCAAGGATCGACGAGATCTTGCGGCCACGCTGATCTTGTATTTGCTTCTGAATGTGCCGGGCGCCATGATGTACTGGGATGCAGATTCGAATGTTAGAGATGTCTTCGGTCTGCCACGGAGCCTCACGAAGAACAACTGTTGTGCGATCTCGCTTGCCGTATTAATTATGTTTTTTACGGCATCTTCGTGCTTTTTCCAGAACAGATTCGTACAGAGGCTGATCCGTCTGGTTTCCGCAGTACTCTGGGGTGCTGCCGTCTCATTGCCGCTTGCTTTCATTGCATACTGGTTGTCTCATGATGGCTTGATGAACGCCGACACGTTGATTGCGATCTGGCAGACCAATCCCAGCGAAGCGGTCGAATACTTCTCGTATAAGGGCGCGATGTTTACGGTCGGCGTTTGTTTTTTTGCCGTCCTTTTGTCCGCCATCTCAATCAGAGCGCTAACCTGTCGTCAAAGCATTGGCATCTTCAGCCGGGCTGTTCCAGTCATATCCGTCATCATGCTGGCCACGAGCATCGCAGCAGCCATGAAAAACGCAGGGAATCTCACTACGAACATCGTGACTGCTGCTGTCGAAAAAGTGCAGGAACTCAATTCATTCGAAAGCAAGCTGGAGGAACGGAAATCCCTGATTGCATCCCTCGAGGGCATCCGAGAACAGGGGCGCCACGGTCTTTACGTCGTCATTGTCGGGGAATCCCAGACTCGCGACAGGATGTCTGCCTACGGCTATGAGAAAGATACTACCCTGTGGTTGACACGTCAGGCGGTAGACAATCATTTCGTTCTCATGCAGAATGCCTATTCCTGCTACCCAAATACTGTTCGATCCCTTGAACAGGCACTTACGGCCCGCTCACAATTCACCGACAGACCTCTCGCCGAGAGCCCCTCGATCGTGGAAATTGCCCGAGCAGCCGGCTACCATGTTTCGTGGTTGAGCAACCAGAACAGGCTGGGCGGCTGGGACTCTCCAACTACCGTTATCGCCAACGAGGCAGACCATCAGGTCTGGATCAACGAAACCATCGGTGAGAAAATTCAGAGCCGGCATTACGACGATACACTTGTGGACGAACTTCGAAAGATACCTCTAAACAACCTCGGCACTTAAGTGGGAGGGTTTCGATACAGTCGAGGCTTTTCGCCTCGGGGTTGCCCCCGATTTGCTGTCACTCCGACCACGAAATCCTTGCTGACGCAGCCCTTGTACGG
>OOCU01000767.1_pt1 | contig 20023 bp, 30 predicted proteins | sample 1671781 | NCBI WGS metagenome assembly OOCU01 (sample SAMN06348192, study PRJEB24527) | human gut metagenome | reverse complement strand
AGCATCTTTGCGATTTCTTTGATGGTGGTCATTCCCATGCTCCAGTGATGAGCGCTCCGGCGACGATGGCCAGCGCGCCGATGAAAGTGATGAGCGTCCAGATGCGTCCGGGCCGCTCGCATGAAAAAGGCTCGACGTTCTGCCGAGCCTGCTTTGCTGCGCGCCGCTGCTCGAGCGGTCGCTTTCGAGTAATTCGTTTCATGTCGAAGTCCTGTGGAATGTGGTCGATGATGCGGACCGGGTCGGAGAAGCTCATTCGAGCACCTCGCCTTCGTCCTCTTCGTCGTAACTTTCTTCGTCCTCGTCCTCGTCCTCGTCCTCGTCCTCGGGGTCGGGGTCGGGGCCGCACCACTTTTCGTAGTCGTCGGGGCCGCAGCCGTCGGGGTAGTTCCATGCCATTTTTGTCTCCTAGTCAAAAATCCAGTGATAGAGGGTGGCCGCAGCCATTGCGGGCAGGATCACCAGGCCGAAGAAAAATCCGTTGCTCATGCGAAGTACCTCAAGGCGAGAATGGGGATGGCGAAGGCTGCGAGGCCGCCGACCGTGAACAGGCGAAGTCCGAACGTGATGGTGTCTTCGGGCGTAGGCTCGTACTGGACGAGCTCGTCGGCGCTGCGGCCGGTGCAGAAATCGAGAAGAGACATAACTTCCTCTCCGTGTGGAATGGAAAAAGAAAAGGCATTCAGATGCCGCCGAAGGAGAGCGCCACAATGAAGTGGCCGGCGGCACGTGAATGCCTTCTGTTGAAAGGGTCGAGGGAGCCGGGGTGAACGCAAAAGCCTCTCGTCTGCAGATGCCCCGGCTTTGGGATTCGTCGGAGTGTCGCGGCACAGTGCGACAGGAACGAACCGGCTCATATCTGCGTCAAGCCGTTTGCCCTCGAAGTCGTTACGGAAGTTCGTCCAGGACGCACTGGACGTTGCAGGCGACCTGCTCGTACTTCTCCGCTGCGGGGCAGTGGATGACGGTCGGCTCGGTCTTCATGTAGAAAGCGAGCGCGGCGGCGTTCGCGATGCTCATGAGCGCGTACTCGTGGACATCAGCTTCGCTGCAGGTCTCGCGACCGATCGAACGGAGGTGATGCGCCAGTCGGGCGTCGAAGTCGTTGCGCTTCATTCTTCGTCCTCCTCGTCGTCATCGTTGAGCAAACCAGTCAGAAGGGCGTCAGCGGAGTTGAGTGCACCGATGTACGCATCGTCGTCGCCCCGGATGTAGGCCTTAGCGGCCTCATCCATGAAGTCTTTGATGTACTCGAGGTAGTCGAGCTTGTCCTTGTCCGTCATTGTGTTCTCCTGATAAGCCGTCCCGCGTGTCGCTCTTTGCGGGTGCCCGCGAGACGGCTGTGATCTTTATGAAAGTCCATCCAAGCGCTCTCGCGCCAGTCCCCTACGCATTGAACACATGCGCAAGAACGCTTGAATCGACTTTCTGCTGTGCACGGTCCCGCGTTTTCCGCAGGCAACCGCTCGGGTCTTCGTGACCTCTGCCTCTCTCGGCTGCATCAGCTACGTCCGCCGCTCCGTGCTTCTCAACACCTGCCACCACGCGTCCGCTTGTTCGCCCGTCGGGTTCAATGGACCTGGCGGGTATGTCTTGCCCTAACTGAAGTTCACAAAACGCTAACTCCGAATTAGTAACCAGATACTAACCGAGGTTAGCAAAACAGGCAAGCCAAAACTAACCGGAGTTTGTTGTTCTATTGACTTATGTCAACTTCGGTGGAGAAAAACAGTAACGTAGGTAAACAAAAAAAGCCCGGCATAACCGGGCTTGTGTGATGTGGGAGATTTGTCAGAGTTCTCGTGAGGCGTGGAGAGCGCGGCCGAAGATTTGGATGCGGTCGCATTCTTCCTTGACGTAGCGCTCGGGCGGGTAGGCGGGATTGTCCGACGAGACGAGCAGACCGTCTTTGATCTTCCTCAGGCGCTTTACTTTATATGCGCCGTCGATTGCCAGCACGTAGATCTGGCCGTCGATGACGGGGACGGCTGCGGGTCGGCTGTCGACCTCTTCTGCCCACAGGATCTTGTCTCCGCGCGAGAGGGTCGGCTCCATAGAGTCGCCGATCACCTCGGCTACCTTGCAGACAGATGGACTCACATGCTTCGCGATGAAGAATGATTCCGGGAACCACATTGGTTCAGATTCTGTGACTTCTTCCCAGTCGGGATTGTGTCCGTCTCCGGCGGAGAGAACAAGTTTGTACACGGGAATGATGACTACTCCTGGCGGGGTCTTTTCTTCTTTAGGCAAGCAAGAGCGCACCGGCTGGCGATTTTCTTTTTCGCCTTCGCCGGTCGCAAGCCATACGTGTGACACGTTGAAGAATTTCGCCGCCTGCATGAGGTTTTGCGGCGAAATCACTCCCTGATAACACCACTTGGCAACAGCCGCAGAGGATACATCACAGAACCGCGCCAATGCGGCCTGCGTCAGCCCTGCGTCTCGATTGAGCAAAGAGCGCAAGCGTTCAGCAATTTCAGCAGGTTTAGAGCGGTCCATGATGGCCTCCTTTCTACCTAACAAAGGTTAGCACAATAAGAAGTTAGCGGAACTAACCTTAAAATACTAACTTGTGTTAGTATTGGTTGTGAATTTTTAACCCATTGCTAACGCAAGGAAGTAACGAATGAGTGAATGCAACCAGCGGAAGAATCCAAAGCGTCTTTCGCAAGCTACTACATCGCGCGTTATCGATGCGCTGGGTGGCACGAACGCGGTTAGCCGCATGACGGATGTTTCTACAGCTGCAGTGGCCATGTGGCGCAAGCGTGGGATGCCGAAGGCGCGTGTCGTTTTTCTCAGGGAGGTTTATAAGCATCTCCCCGTCATGCGCCTCAAAGAGGTTCGTGAACTTTAAGGGGACGCGATGAGCTACGCCGCAGAAAGATGGGCGCGTAGTCAGAAGGTTGGCAATGCTTCGGCGAAGTTCGTGCTGATTGAACTGGCGAACGCGCTCAACAAGGATGACGTTGAGTGCTATCCAGGCATCGACACGCTTGAGGAATCTACCGAACTGAATCGTAAGACAGTGCTTGCCGCGACGAAGCTGCTTGAGGAAAAGGGCTTCATCAAAAAGCGCCGCGCATGCGAAAAAGGGAAACAGCGAATCTATTACTCGTTCCCGGCGTTCAATCCCGCTGACTGGGAGTTCAAAAAGGAAAGTACCGAAAACGGAACTTTGCAAAGTCCCAAATCAGGAACTTACGTCGAGCAAAGTCCCAAAAACGGAACTTTAGAAAGTCCCAAAAACGGTACTCAGCAAAGTACCGAAAACGGGGTTTTGCAAAGTCCCAAAAACGGGCCTGTAACAGGTAATAAGAACAGGGAAATAGAACACGTAATAGAAACACATGAGGACGCCGCGTCGGGAAGCACGCCGCCAAAAGCCAGAACCAAGAAAGGCGAGGCCTGGAAAAAGTGGATCAAGGTCGAAAAGCCGGCTGAAGTTCCTGAAGACCTCTGGAAGCAATTCGGAGAGATTCGCGCTCTGAAGAAGATGGCATTGACCGAAAGAGCGCTTGAGCTTCTTCGATCCGAAGGGGAAAAGGCTCACATGACGCTGCTTCAGGTCGTCGAGACGTGTTGCGGCAATGGTTGGGCAGGCTTCAAGGCCTCCTGGTTGACGAGGACGAGCGGTAGCACCTACCGAAAGCCTCAGAACGTCACCCAGACGGCTGAATACCGAGAGCGACTTCAGGCCTGCTGCCGAGGTGAAGGCAGAACCGAAAAACTCGCCGACGACGGCGTAACGATCATCGTGGATTGAGGGGAAACAACATGAAAAAAGCAGAAGGCTTGGTCGGCCTGTTGGGCTTTGCCGAGGGTGAGGAGGAGCGGGAATGCCCCGTGCACGGGCGATATATCTCTCACCTGACCTACCTGAAGGGAGAGCTCAAGAACGCGAGCGGATGTCCGAAGTGCCGAGCGATCCAGTTGCAAAAGCAGCGGGAAGCTGAAGAGCGCGAGCGCATGGAACGCGAAGAGCTTGAAAAGCGCCGCGCGTATGAGCAGACGCTGGACCGAACGGCCATCCCGACCAAGTACCGATCCAGAACGCTTGCATCCTTCAGAACCGATGGGAACGACCAGAAAGCGAAGGTGCTCAAGATCGCCGAGTCCTACATCACAAAGTTCGACGCGCTTCGCCAGTCCGGCATAGGGATGGTTTTCATCGGCGAATGCGGGACCGGCAAGACCCATCTGGCGTGTGCGGTGCTTCAGGAACTCTTGAGCAAGTGTGCCGGCATCTACACGACGGCGCATGAGATGGGGCAGACGGTTGCTGACTCCTGGGGATGCCGAGAGCCGGGAAAGACGACCGCAGACGTGAAAAGAGCCTACAAAACCTGTCCGCTGCTTGTCGTCGATGAGGTCGCAAAGGAAGACGCGAAGCCGATCACAAAGGAAGTTCTCTCAGAGGTCTTGTACGCCCGCTACGACACTCAGCTTCCGACCATCTGGATCACCAACGCCGATCCGACGCTGCTGAAGACCGCGATAGGAGAGCAGGAGTACGACCGGCTCAAAGAAACGTGCAAGTTCATCCGGCTCTCGTGGCCGAGCATGCGGAAGAACGACATCGATTTTTAACAAAGGAGAGGTCATGACAGACCAGAAATCAAATGAGCGAGACGGGCAACCGGAAGCAGTCCAGTCGCCCGAAATCACAACGGATTTCAGTTCTCTTGAGCTGGAGACACTAGATACCGCCGAAGAAGAAGGAAAACGTCTTATTCGTCATTACGTGCAACGCGCGAAACAGCTTCATCGAGAACATCTTCGTCGCTGGGGCAGACCTGATCAAGCCAAGCAAGAACTGCCTCAAGGCGTGAAACGTTGATCGAAACCAAAGACTGGACTTCTTCTGTGCCTGTGTCGCCCGTTGCGGAAATGTCGATCGGTTCGAGTTTCACCGCACCTGCAGCGCACATGGCGAGTAAGGCTGTTTTGGGGTCGAGTTTAGTAACAGGCATTTGTTTAAACCTCCGTGGGTTGGTTGATGGACGTGTTGGGGAACACAGCCTCAATCATCTCACGGGGGACCTAAAAAGGAGGAGTCATGAAAGAAAGTGACGAATACCGCCTCGGACGATCTGCCGCACAACGCGGTGAGCCGATGGCGAAATATCAGGGCTTGACGGCTCGAATGAATCCCAAAAAGAGAGCGGCCTTTATTCAAGGCTATTACGACGGACTGAGGAGAAAGGAAAAATGATTAGTTTCACGATTGAGGGGGTTCCAGTCCCCAAAGGACGCCCGCGCTTCACTCGCAGCGGCCACACGTACACGCCGGACACGACGCGCAAGTATGAGGCGCTCGTTACGGCTAGGGCAAAGGAGGCAATGATCGGCAAGAGAAAAATCGAAAAGCCGAACGCAGTCCGTGTGGACATCCTCGCCATCTTCCCTGTGCCCTCGTCATGGTCCAAGAAACGCCGCACAGCGGCTCTGCAGGGTGTGGAGCATCACGTCTCAAAGCCTGACCTTGACAACGTGCAGAAGGCGATCCTGGACGGCATGAACGGGATCGTTTTTGAGGACGACTCGCAGGTGATCGACAGCCGGACCAGAAAGGCGTACGGACCCGAGCCGGGAGTGAAAGTTTTTGTAGATGAGGTAGAACATGGATGATGCAGACCGAGCCGCCAGAAGCGATGAGTGGATCATGCGCGCGGCGATTGAGGAGAGAAAGCCAGAGGGACCAAGACCGATCGTGGTGAGCTTGTGCTTGAACTGCGGGAAAGTGATCGAGAGAGTGCCTGCAACGGTCGAGGGAGTTCGAAATGTTCGACGTTGGTGCTGTGCCGAATGCCGAGACGAATGGGAAAGGGAGCATGCGAATGGATGAAGCGGAGCGCCGAATTCTTGAAGCGCGCCTTGAAAACTGGAGTTCATGGGCGCGTGAGGGAAAGCCTTGTGGAAAGAGTTCAATGCTCGGCGTGATGCGAGAGGCCGGCTACGTGCCAGAGGAAGGCACAAAGGAACGTCCTCGCATTATCGACATCAATGACGCTGTGGAGATCGAGGCGGCGTGGAGCGCGATGCTCGATTCAAAAGAGAAGAGGTTGTTGCAGGAGGCCTATGGGAATCCGAGCCGGCCGCTCTGGATAACCTGTCGTGTGGTAGGCATCCGACCACGCAAGTACGAACAGCATCTCATGTTGGCAATGCGCATGTTGCACAACGTGCTGTCCCGTGATAGACTTCACTAATCAAATTATGCCGGTGTGTCCGAGCTGGAGGGCGAGTCTTTTAGGCTCGCTTTGCCATGCCTAGGAAAAACACCAGCAATTCTAGAAAGCGGTATCTCCTCCACGGTGATGCCGCTTTTTTGTTTTGAAAACAACACCGCGCACGCCTCTCAACGATGCGCAACCCGCGCGGTTTCCATTTCGCTACCTTAGGGCAGTTTGCTCCGAGGTCGGGGCGGGGAGAAATCCTCGCCCTCTCTAATTCCTTGGGTTACCTATGAAGAAAGCCATTGTGGCGGCCATTGCGGTCGCCTTTTTCGTTTCTACAGCGGCGGAAGCACGTGGCGGTCGAGGCTTTAGCGGCGGTCGTTCGTTCTCCCGTCCTGCTCCCGCGAAAACCTATGCCCCTAAGCGCACGACCGTCGTGAAGAAAAATACGACCGTCGTCAATCAAACGGTTCACCAAAACACCACCTCCAGTGGTGGCGGCTTCTGGTCGACTGTCATGGGGGCCGCCGCAGGCTCTATGGCTGGCAATGCCATTTACGACGCAGTGACAAAGGACGACGAACCGAAGCAGCCGGCACAGACTCAGCAACCGCAGGTCATTTACGTTCCTGTCGGTTCTGACGGCAAGCCCGTTCAGCATGCGCAATAAGGCAAAATCCGCAAGGTGCAGACCCTGCGGGTTTTTCTTTTGATGGTGTTGACTAATCTCTAATTGGATAGAACATCTGCGATTCCGCCGGGGAAGTTTGGAAGAATTTTTGGGTGCTTCCACGGATTACCCTTAGCCGTCTTAGTCGCCTGGAAGAATTCTTCGTCATGATCTGCAACCCAAGACACTTTGTATTTCATGCCAAATGAACGACAGCGGACTACGTTTCTGATGAAGTTCATTCGATCCCAGACAGTCCAAACAAGCAAGGTGGCGATTTCTTCCTTACTGGCATTCGTTCTGTGGGGCTTGGAATCCCATTTTTCCTGAATGCGCCGATCCCGGATTTTTTCAAAGATCTCGGAGTTGTTTTTCAGAAATGAAATGACATCGGCTTTTGTCTTGATCGAGGCGCCACCGTTGATGTAGTCCTTGATCAGATCTTTAGCTTCCTGCGCTTTGAGTGAGTTGACGATGGTTTCGGGCTTAGTTTTTTCTCGTTCCTTTTCCCAATCAATCTCGTCTGGATAAGGGCTGCAGAACATCATGTGCCACCCCCAAAGCTCTTCAGAGACGCATCGGGGTTGCCAGTAGTCCCACTCCTTCCAGTGCCAGTCGGCATCTCCTAGGATTTGAAGCAGATTGGTGGCAACGCTCTCTTGGCCTCCCCTGTCCGTTCTGTTCAGACGACAAAGCTCTTTTACGATGAGAGATCGTTGCTCTTCAGTTATTCCATCAATTAGATCGGCGGTGAATTTTGCGGCATCTTCCTCCGTATACGGGAAGAGGTTTGTCTTTGGCGAAGAGACGGTTTTTGGCTTTTGTTCTGAAGTTTTGCTTTTCTCGGATTTGAAAAGCATTTTGACTAAGGCTGAAAAAAATCCCATGACTTGCTCCTGAAGGAAATTCAAGGATAACGCCTTGCGTTTCGATATTTGATCAGGGTTTCCATTAGTGAGACTGTGCTATGACTGAAAAAAAGAAAAGCTCTAGCGCTCCGAGGATGGGTCGCCCAAGTAAGTACACGGAAGAGCTGGCTCAAAAGATCTGTGGCTTGATCCGAGAAGGCAAGTCCGAGCGCACGATTTGCAAGATGCCTGGGATGCCCACTACGCTCACGCTGAGGAAGTGGAAGGATGATCATCCCGACTTTCTTACCCAGTCCGCGCGCGCGAGGGAGGAGAGCGCAGAAAAGTTTAACGATGACCTCCTCGAGCTCCAAGACGAACTCAACGACCAGTTGCAGACGCGTCTCATGAACGGCGAGGACTTCCCGAAGGGGGCGGTCGAGGCCTACAAGGTGCTGATGCAGGAGAAGGCCCGACAGGCAGCTTGGCGTGATGATTCGCGCTACGGCAATCGCAAGACCGTGAAGGTTGATGCGACTGACGACGCTAAGGGAATGGCAGAGGTCTACGCCAAGATGCTGGAGGCTCAGAAGGATGACTGATCCTTTCCGTGAGATCTGGAGGCCACATAGATACAAGGTCTTCTATGGCGGGCGCGGCTCGGGTAAGTCGTGGGCGGTGGCACAGGCTCTGATTGTGATGTGCGACATGGCAAACATCAGAGTCCTGTGCTGCCGCGAGATTCAGAACTCCATCAAAGACTCGTCCTATCAAATCCTGAAGTACACGGCAGAGCGCCTCGGAATATCGGGGCGCTTTTCCTTTTTGGAGTCGGAGATTCGACACAAGCTGACGGGATCGCGCTTCATCTTCAAGGGCTTGCTCAGAAACGAGCAGTCGGTGAAGTCGACCGAAGGGATCGACATTTGCTGGGTCGAGGAGGCGCAGACAGTCTCCGAGGCCTCGTGGGAGGTGCTGATCCCAACCGTGCGCAGGCCCGGCTCTGAAATATGGATCACCTTTAACCCTCTGGGCGCAGACGATCCGACGACGAAGCGCTTTATCGACGACTCGCCGCCAGATGCCTACGTGCGCAAAGTCAACTACGACGAGAATCCGTTTTTCCCTCCCGAGCTTCGGCGCGAGATGGAGTGGGACAGGTCGCACGACTACGAAAAGTATCTGCACATCTGGGAGGGCTACCCGCGCACCGTCAGCGACGCGCAGGTTTTCCGGGGGTGCTACGTCGTGGAGCCGATCCCCGAGGATCTGTGGAAGCAAGCCGACCGGCTTTTCTTCGGCGCCGACTTCGGCTTCGCGAGAGACCCGTCGACGCTCGTCCGATGCTTCATTCTCGACCGGCGACTCTATATCGACCATGAGGCCTACGGCGTCGGCGTCGAGATCGACGAAATGCCGCAGCTCTACCGCTCCGTGCCGGGCTCGACTGAATGGCCGATCAAGGGTGATTCAGCGCGTCCAGAGACGATCAGCTATCTAAAACATCGCTCGGGCTTCCACATCGAGGCCGCCGATAAATGGCCGGGATCGATCGAAGACGGCGTCGCGTATCTCAAGAGCTTCGACAAGATCGTCATCGACCCGAGGTGCAGTCATACTGCCGACGAGTTCCGGCTATACAGCTACAAGACCGACAGAGTGACTCAGGAAGTGCTGCCGGTCATCCTTGACAAAAACAATCACTGCTTGGATGGGTTGCGGTACGCCTTGAGCGACTACATCCGCAACCCCGACAGCGTGTACTGGGAAGCCCTAGCTAAGCAATGAGACAGAAACAAAGACAGAACGCGGCGTCGGCCGCTATTCGCCGCTTCGCCGACGGCGTGTCGAATCCGCTGCTTAGGATCGGCACCGGCACGCCAAGCACTTTTAACGCCACGACGTATCTCCCGAAGTTTGCGACGATGGCTCGCCAGGTCCTCGAGTGGGCCTATCAAACCTCGTGGATGTGCGGTCTTGTGGTTGACATTCCCGCCGAGGATATGACGCGCGAGGGGATCGAGATCAAGTGCGATGATCCGAATGCGCGCGAGGCTATCCAACGCGCTTTCGACAGATACGGCGTCATGGATCAGCTCTGCGATGCGATCAAGTGGGCGCGCCTTTATGGCGGCGCGATCGCCGTTATTCTGATCGACGGACAGGACGTATCGACGCCGCTGACGACGGTCCCGCGCGGCAGTTTCCGCGGCCTTTATGTATTCGACCGCTGGCAACTCGACTCGCAAAATCTAGACCCCGTTCAGGAGCTCGGACGCGACTTCGGCAATCCGGAGTATTACCGCGTAATCGCGAAAAACTCTGAGGTGGACTTCAAGGCCGACCGCATCCACTACTCGCGCGTCATCCGCCTCGAAGGCCGCCGCCTGCCTTTCTATCTTCGGCAGTCTTATCAAGGCTGGGGCGCGAGCGTCCTTGAGCCGGTCTTCGATCGGATCAAGGGCTTCGACCTGGCGACGCAGGGCGCGACGCAGCTCCTCTCAAAGACCTATCTGCGCTACTACAAGGTCAAGGGCCTTCGCCAGATCCTGACGAACAGTCGGGCGAGTGAGGGCTTCAAGAAGCAGATGGACTACATCCGGGAGTTCCAGAGTGCAGAAGGGCTGACCGTCGGCGACACTGAAGACGACTTCCAGACGCTGACCTACAGCTTTACGGGCATCCCGGAGATTCTGCTACAGCTTGGCCAACAGATCTCCGGCGCATTCGGCATCCCGCTTGTCCGACTGTTCGGACAGTCGCCCGCGGGGCTTAACGCCACCGGCGAGAGCGACATCCGGAACTACTACGACAACATCAAGCATTTGCAAAGGTTGATGCTGCGCTCTGGCGTGCAGCGCCTGATCGACGTCGCCTTCGAGAGCGAGACGGGGCGCAGTCCTGGCTCCTCGCTCACTTTCGACTTCCGCAGCCTCTGGCAGATGAGCCAGACGGACAAAGCGACCGTCGCGTCGGCTGAGGTCGAGGCGATCCGCGGCAGCTATGCCGACGGGTTGATCAGCCTGCCGACGGCTCTAAAGGAGCTGCGAGCTCTGAGCGAAATCGTTGGCATCTTTTCCACTATCACGGATGAGGACATCGCGGAGGCCGAGCTTCAAGAGGCGCTCGATCCGCCTCCGCCTGTAGATCCCTATGAAGGTTTCAGAGAGGAAAGCGAGAACGGCCTTTCGGGAGCCGACGAGAACCGTCAAGATCAAGCGCTGGTATCAGGGACAGCTCCTGAAGGTGGTCGAGCAGATCGCGAAGCTGAGCGAGCAGAGCGACGCGGATGATCCCGTCGTTGCGGCGGCCGAGATCAGCGCACAGCTAAACGCATACAGCGGCAGGCTGCGGGACTGGGCTCGCGAGATCGCGGCGAAGATGATCGTCGACGTTTCGGATGCGGACTATCAGGCGTGGCTGAAGGTCGGGAAAAACATCTCGAACGCCACAAGGCGGATGCTCTCTAGCGACTCCGTCGGCGACGTCTTTCAGCGACTGCAGGACGAGGAGGTCGAACTCATCACCAGCCTTCCGCGTGAGGCGGCTGAGAAGGTTCACGAGTGGACGAAAGAGGGCCTCGCGCGCGGCGATCGCTACGAGCAGATCGCACAGCGCATCCGCGACGAGCTAGGACCCGTCACGAAAACTCGGGCGATATGCATTGCTCGGACTGAGACAGCTAGAGCGCGGACGAACTTCACGCAGGCGCGCGCAAGGAACGTGGGTTCTCCTGGCTACTACTGGCGCACGGTCGAGGACGGCCGCGTACGGCCCATGCACCGAAAGCTGAACGGCACTTTCCACTTGTGGACAGAGCCTCCGGCTTGCGACGTCGGGCGCGGCGGCGTTCCGCTACATGCCCATCCAGGATGCATCTTTAACTGCAGATGCTGGGCCGCTCCGATCTTTCCGGAAGATATGGAGATCAAGAAAAAATGAAGTACACCGACGGAAATTTTTATGCCGTCGAGCGGGTCTCCCCGAGTATCGAAAAGACGCCTGAGGGCTATCTCATATGCCGCAGCGTCCCGATCTCTCGGGTAGGGACCTTCGACTACTCCGCTATTGAGGCGGGGCTGCCCGCCGGTCCGGACGGCATCGTCAAGATGCAGCGCACGGCCGACGAGCTTTTTGCGCCTGACACGATCCGATCTTTTGAAGGAAAAGACGTCGTGATCGGGCATTCGACTTTTGTCGATCCGAAAAACTGGCGGCGCCGCTCTATCGGCACCGTCCAAAACGTCAGGCAGGGAGAGGGCGGCGACGCCGGCAAGCTCCTTGCCGACTTGCTCATCAAAGACGCCGACGGGATCAAGCTCGTCGAGGGTGATCGTCTTCGCGAAGTGTCCTGCGGATACGACGCGCAGCCGGTATCCGACAGTGTCGGGCATGGGCATCAGGTGGCGATCGTGGGTAATCACGTCGCTTTAGTACCAAAGGGGCGCTGCGGCGACTCCTGCAGAATCAGGGATGGTGAAATGCCGAATCTGAAAACGATTCTTCGTCGCGCCTTCAAGGATGGCGAAGAAGAAAAATTTAACGAGGCGCTGGACAAGGTCGACGTCAAGCCTATCGGTGACGAAGACCCGGATGGCGTCCAGCCAATCACGCCTGAGGTCCACGCCAAGGCGCCGGAAGATCGCCTCGCGGTGCTCGAACATGAGTACGGTGAGATGGGGCAGAAGATTGACGCTATGCGCCAGATGCTTGAGAAGCTCGTTATGGCGAATGGAGGCGACGGCGAAAAGGTCGGCGACGAAGACACCGGCGCCGATCCGGAGCCCGCCCCGGAGGACAAGCCGGTCACGGATGAGTGCGCGAAAGGCGTTCTCGACGAGGCCGAAGAGCTCTGCCCCGGCATGAAGCGCCCAGTGGGCGATGCTAAGGACGGCCACTTCACGGTCGGTCAGCTCGCGCGCGTCAAGCGTCAGGCTCTTAAAGATGCCGGCGTCAAGACTTTCGGCGACGCCGCGATGCTTGACGGCGTTGCGCTCGATACCGCTTTCAAGGCCGCGCTTATGCTTAAGCGCGCCGAGAAAAATCCGACGGCCAAGCGATACGGTGACGCCTCTCCGGCGCACCGTCCCACGAACGCCGAACTCAATAAGCGCTTCAGCGAATTTTGGAAGGGCAAGTAAAAATGGCTCAGTTTATCGGTACCTCTATGTCGCGCGGCTTTGCCGGTATGCTCACGCGCGGCTTCTTCGACAACACGACCGAAGTGAAGGCAAATGACGGCACAACGCCGGTTCAGGCCTTCGGTATTCCCGTCAAGTGGAACTCGACCCAGACCGGCGTGACGCAGGTTACGGCTGCAGCTGATGCTGTCATCGGCTTCGCTGTCCGTAGCTACGGTCAGGCAATCCCGGAAGCGAGCGGCGGCTCCTATCAGCAGCAGAACATTGTGACGGTACTCAAGCGCGGCTACATCGCCGTCGCCTCTGTGGGCGGCACCGTTGTGACCGGCGGGCAGGTTTATCTCACTTCGACCGGTGGCCTTAGCGCCGAAAGCTCCGGCAATACCGCAATCCCCGGCGCCCTTTTCGCAGGTACGGCTGACGCCGAAGGCCTCGTCGAAATCGCCTACAACATCTAAGGAGAAGACACAAAATGCGTTTCTCTGATGCAGAAATTTCCTCGACCGGCGCCTTCCTCGTCGGCGAGCTTGAGCGACTCGACCCCGAGCTGTACGAGCCGATCACCGACTTTACGTGGAGCCGCGACATTGATCTCCGTACCGACGTCACGATCGCGGACGAGATCTCGAGCTTCATCCTTTCTAACTACGCCGGGGGCTTCGGTGGAACTGGTGTCGGCAAAAAGAGCTGGATCTCCGGCCTTGATACGACGCCCGCTCAGGTCGGCGTAAGCCAGACGAAGGTCACGTATCCCATCACTCCGTGGGGCATGGAGGTCTCGTACTCGATTTTCGAGCTGCAAAAGGCTATGAAGACCGGCCGCCCGATCGACGTACAGAAGTACGACGCGATGCGCACGAAGCACCAGCTCGACATCGACACGCAGGTCTACGTCGGCGACAAGGAGATCGGCGTCACTGGCCTGCTCAACTCCGACGATCAGGTCACCTCCGAAAACATCGGAACGTACACGCCGGGCACGACGACGCCGCAGCAGGCGATCCAGCTCTTCAATGACGTGCTCGCGCAGGCGTGGGCCGCGACGCAGTACACGCGCGTTCCGAATCGGATCTTGGTGCCGCCCGCCCTCTTTACCGACCTCGTGGGCACTCAGCTCCCGAACACCGACAAGAACTTGCTACAGTTTGTGCTCGAGAACTCCCTCACGCGCGCCAATGGCGGCTTCCTCGAGATCTGGCCGGTTAAGTGGCTTGCGGATGAGAAGCTCTTCTCGAAGCCCCGCATTGTCGCCTATACGAAGGCCCGCGACGTTGTGCGCTTCCCGCTCGTTCAGCTGCAGTCGATGCCCGTCCAGTACCGCGACTATCAGCAGTGCGTCCCCTACTACGGCGCTCTCGGTGCCGTCGAAATCGTCCGTCCGGAGATGCTCTTCTACGGCATCCTTCAGGACTAACGGGAGGGTGCGCTATGAAGCGTATTACCGTCAAAGGACGCACGATCTACCGCACGAAAAGCGGCGAGAATGTCGTCCGAACGACCTTCGAGAAAGGTCAGGTCTACGAGGTGGACGACGCCGTCGCCGATGCGCCCTTTATGAAAGAGCGTATCGCGTCGGTCGAGGACGTTTCGGCATCGAGGCCCAAGAAAAGGGCCAGGGCGGCTGAGGAGGTGAAGGATGACGACACCTATACCGCTGACCGTTGAGTCTTTTCGTGATGCCTTCCCCGCATTCACGACCGCCCTTTATCCAGACGCAGCTGTAGCGAGCCGCCTAGCACTGGCAGCTCGCTTTTTTTCTGCACCCATGTGGGACGACCCGGATGTGCGCAAGCACGTCATGGGTCTCTATACCGCGCACCACCTCGAGGTGCTTGGGTCGAAAGCGTCTGGCGGGAGCGGAGGCGGGGCATCGGCAAGCCTTGTTTCGAGCAAGTCTGTAGACGGCGCGTCCGTCAGCTTTGACACCGCCACCGGCTCGTGGGATGGTGCGGGCTTTTGGAATCTCACGCCGTACGGTCGTGAGCTCTGGTACCTCATGCAGGTCTACGGCGCAGGAGCGATCCAGCTATGAGCAAACCGCGCGTCTATACCGTCACGATCGACGTCGACAAACGCAAGGCGCTCAAGGACGCGCTCGATCGCATGAGGAAAACGGCCGTCTACGTTGGGATTCCCGCGGACAGCGAGCAGGACAAGCGACCGGACAAAGCGCCGATTACTAACGTCCAGCTCGGCTACATCCACGAGTACGGAAGCCCGTCGGCAAATATCCCCGCTCGACCTTTCCTACGTCCCGGCATTCAAAAGGCCGAGGGAAGCCTGCGAAAGACCATGAAGCGAGCGGCGACAGCTGTGCTTGCAGAGAACGAAGCAGGCTTCCAGAGGGAGATGGAGACCGTCGCTCTCAAGGCCGAGACGGCCGTCAAGGACTACATGAACTCGGGCGAATTTGAGCCGCTGGCTCCGAGCACGATCAAGAAGCGCAAGTCGAAGATCGAGAAGCTCGGAAGCGAGGACATGACGATAAAGCCCCTGATCGACACGGGTAATCTCCAGAACTCGATCGCGGGCCTAGTCGTAGAGGAGTAGCGCATGGCACTTCTGGATGTGAGCGAGGTCATCACAGACCCGCTTTTTACTTCGCCCGTCCGGCTTGTCGGCATGGTCCAGACCTACGACGAGAACGGCAATCCAGTCTGGCAAGAAAGCTCGAGCGCGGAAATTATGGCGGTCGTCACAGCCGATATGAAGACGCTCGAGCGCCTTCCGGACGCGATGCGCTGCGAGGGTTCGATCATCGTCCGCTTCATGATCTCGGACGCTCCGGCGGACTTTCAGGGCGGCGGGTATGACGCGGTGATCTGGCGGGGCAAGCGCTTCGCCATCAAAGACAGCGCGGATTACAGCCAGTTTGGGCAGGGCTTTTACCGACTTATCTGCTGGCCGGAGGACTCAAACGATGGCAGCTATACAGATCCCGCAGGCGAATGACTCTACTCGGCCAGGCGTACTGACGGCGAGCGCGTCGACCTATACCGCGCCGGATGACGTGCTGCGTCTCTACCTATCGTCGATCGTCGGCATCGATAAGACGCTCGTGCGCAAGCGCTGGCAGTCGAAGCCGGGCACGCAGCCGCCTGTCGGCACTGACTGGGCGGCCGTCGGCGTCGATCGTATCGAGACGCAGGGCTTCCCGTATCAGTCAGGGACGAAAAATCCGGACGTGATCACGCGGACGAGCTGGCAGCGCATGCACTGCATCGCGTCTTTCTACGGCCCAAACGCCGCAGAGAATGCCGACGCCTTCCGCGAGGGAGCGCAGCTAGGACAGAACGTCGACACTCTCAGCGCTTTCGGCCTGAAGGTTCAGGGCGTCGACGACTACATCCCGCACGTGCCGGACTTCGCTTTTGCCCAGTGGGTCGACCGCTACGATGTCTTTTTTATCGTCGCGCGCAAGGTGACGCGCACCTATGGCGTCCGGACGCTTGTCAGCGCGGACGATATCGAAATTACTACGGAAAAGGGGAAATCATGACTCTCCATACTCTCTCGATCTCGAACGTTGTGAACGTTCAGGTCAATATGTCGCCGCTGGCTGCGGCGACGCGAAACTTCGGCGCGGCGCTCATCATCGGCACCTCGCCGGTTATCGACGTCTCGGAACGCATCCGGACGTACTCGTCTAGCGAGCTGACGGACATCGCGACGGCCTTCGGCTCTACGTCGCCGGAGTATCTCGCGGCGGTGGCCTTCTTCGGGCAGTCTCCGCAGCCGTCTGCGGTGCAGATCGGACGATGGATCCAGTCAGCCTCTAGCGGTCTGCTCAAGGGCGCTATTCTGACGACCGCTCAGCAGCAGATGAGCAACTTCACGAGCATCGAATCGGGGGCTTTTGATGTCACCGTCGATGGTGAAGTGCTCAACGTTCAGAACATCAATTTGAGCGAGCAGGTTAATCTAAATGGCGTAGCCTCTCAGGTCTCGGGTGCGATGAAGTCTCGGGCCCTTTGCGAGTGGAACGGCTCTCAGTTTGTCATCACGAGCGCGACGACTGGCACGACCTCGACGGTCACGAATGCGTCTGACACGGATCTGACGCGGGCTCTTGGCCTTGCGTCCGGCACGACCTCAGTTGGCGGCGCTCCGGCGGAGACGCTGCCGGAAGCCATTTCAGCGCTGATCGACTATCCGTCGTGGTACATGGCCGTCCTTGCCGCACCGGCAGAATCCGACGCGATCGTCTCGGCCGCTCAGATCATCGAAGCGGCGAATCCACGCAGGCTTTTCGCGATCACGACGCAGGACACGACCTGCCTCAGCCCGCAGGACACGAGCTCTGTCGGCTATCTGCTCTCGAAGGCAGGGCTACAACGCACGCTGTGGGTCTACAGCTCTTCGTCTCCCTACGCCGCCGCCTCTGTCCTCGGCCGCATGAGCACGATCAACTTCGAGGGCGGCGATACGACGATCACCCTCAAATTCAAGCAGCTTCCGGGTATCGCTCCTGAAAATCTGACGCTCTCGCAGGCGAACGCCATTAGCGCGAAAAACGGAAACGTGTTCGTCGCCTATGACAATGACACCGCGATCATTCAGGAAGGCGTCATGGCGGGCGGCTGGTATATCGACGAGCGGCAGGGCCTCGACTGGCTCGAAAACTACGTCGCGACGGCGGTCTGGAATCTCCTTTACGGCGCCGGGAAGGTCGGGCAGGATGAGGTCGGCTCTACGGAGCTCGTCGCGACTGTCTCGCAGGCTCTCGAGCAGGGTGTGGCAAACAACCTCATCAGCCCGGGCGTGTGGAACGGCCCCGGCTTCGGCGCGCTCAGCCGCGGCGACACGCTCTCGACCGGCTACTACGTCTACATCCAGCCTATGGCCGAGCAGTCTCAGGCAGACCGCGAGGCGCGAAAAGCTCCGCCGATCCAGTGCGCCGTCAAGCTGACGGGCGCGATCCATTTTGTCGATGTGACGATCAACGTCAACCGCTAAAGGACTTTAACGATGGCTTATTCATTCTATGAGGTCACGGCGACGCTCACGGGCGCTGCCGGCGTGATCAATCTGGGCGCAGGAAGCGCCACTTCCAAGGAGGGCATCTCCGTCACCCTGACGCAGTCGCGAAACGCGATGACGATCGGCGCGGACGGCGAGTATATGCACTCTCTCCGTTGCGACAAGAGCGGTACGGTTACGGTCCGACTTCTCTACACGTCTCCGGTCAATGCGAAACTTCAGAATATGTACGAGGCGCAGGCGTTAACGCCTAGCGCTTGGGGTCAGAACGTGATCGTGATCGTAAACAAGGGAAACACCGAGACCACGACCTGCCGCGGCGTCGCCTTCCAGAAGCAGCCTGACCGAACTTATAACGAGGACGGGCAGTTTCTCGAGTGGGTCTTCGACTGCGGCAAGATCGACACCGTCACGGGGACCTACTGATGACTATTGCTCCTAGAACTGTGAGCGTCGGTGGGCACGAGTACAGAATCGGGCAGCTTAGCTGCTTCGACTCGCTACACGTGGCCCGCTCGATCTCTTTTTTGGCGCCGGTTTTTGTCGGCGAGGTCTACGGGCAGATCATGAAGCTCCTCGAGGCGTCGAAGGATCGTCCGGACGTGCCGGCGGCGAAGCTGCTCGACGAGATCGTCGACATTATTCGCGTCAGCGAGCCCTTTCTCTATCGCATCTCGATGATGGATCGAGCGGCCTTCGAGGGCGTCGTCAAAACGTGCCTGTCTTGCGTCGAGCGGCATGACGGACGCAGCTACGGCCGCGTCGTGATCGACGGTCAAATGATGTATGCCGACATCGATGCGCCAACCGCGCTTGAGCTCACGCTCGACGTACTGGTGCGCGAGATCCGCCCTTTTTTCTCCGCGCTATGCAGACAGGGCTTCGGCGCGGAGCAGGCGGCTTCGACGAGTCCCGCTTGAGGGCCCTGCCGGACGGCTTGGACTTCCTCCTACGGCCCGTCCGGGCGGGTTTCTGCCGATTTGAGAGTCTCAAGGACGGCACACTGACGCTCGAGGATGTTTTCCTCATGAATGCGTATTTGGACAACCAAGCCTTTAATGAGGCTGAGATTATTAGGATGACAAGGCATGGCGAGCGTTCTTGAGGGTTTCTTAGTCCGGCTCGGTTTCGACGTCGATAAAGACGGGCAGAAGCGCTTTGATGCCGACGTAGACGCGGCATCCAAGCGCATAAAGGGAATGGCAAAGCACGCGGTAGCCGCAGGCGCGGCTATCGGCGCGGCCTTCCTGAAAGCGTCGAGTGATGTGAACTCGCTCTATAACGCGACAAACTTCACTGGCTCAAGCATTCGGGGCTTTACCGCTCTGCAGAAAGCCGTGGAGCGTGTCGGCGGCTCTGGCGCGTCGGTCTCTGCGGCCTTTCAGAGTTTGGCGCGGAACGTCATGACGCTCGGCCCGGGCTTCGAGGAGCTGCTAGATCATCAGCTCGGCGTGAGCCTGACCGACAGCGTCGGAAAGCTGCGCGATATGTCGGACGTCTTTATGGACATCCGAAACAAGCTCGCGGAGATCAATAAGGTCGATCCGATTCAAGCGCGCCAGCTTGCCTCGGTAGTCGGCCTCGGAGACGCCTTCGATGCCGTCATGAAAAAGGATTTTCCGGCAGAGCTCGAGCGCACGCGGTCGCTCATGGGTGGCTTCGCTGAGGACGTGGACAAAAGCGCGGACTCGACGCATCGCCTTATGAACGAGCTTAGCAACACGTGGGGAGTCATTACGGGCGCCATCCAGAGCGGAGCGGCGCAGATCACCGACGCGCTCGATCTCGATCAGAAGCTCAAGGACTTTAACGATGGCTTTTCGATCTGGATGCGTGACACTGTTAAGGCCGAGGTGCAAATGGTCAAGGACTCCGACGGTGTCCTCGATTGGGCTCAAAAGTGGCTCTTCGATGCGGACGACTATCAGAGCGCCGCGACATACAAGCGTCTCGGCGAAAAGATCGCGTCCGGAAAAGCGACTGATGACGAAAAGGCTCAGTATGAGGAATTCGGGAAAGATGATGACGTCGTCGAGATCGCGTCCGGAAAGCTAGAGGCACAGAAGGAGCCGCAGGCGGTGGCACCGGCCGCTGCGCCAGATGATGGGCCCGCGCCTATAGATCGTCCTGTGACGATCGAAAGGCCAGAGCCCATCGAGGTGCCTGCGCAACCCGTGCATGTTGAGCCGCTCGCAAAAATCG
>OOCU01000740.1_pt1 | contig 21281 bp, 27 predicted proteins | sample 1671781 | NCBI WGS metagenome assembly OOCU01 (sample SAMN06348192, study PRJEB24527) | human gut metagenome | reverse complement strand
CCGGGGCGGACGCTACGACTTCCTGCTCAACTCCACGGAGAACATCGACCTGCTGCACAAGCGGTTCGTGGTCTTCGAGATTGATGCGGTGAAGGATAATGCCGAGCTTTTCCCGGTAGTGACGATTATCATCATGGAAGCGTTCATAAACAAGATGCGGAGGTTGAAAGGCGTGCGTAAGCAGCTGATATGCGAGGAGGCATGGAAAGCCCTGTCATCGGCGAACATGGCATCTTATCTCCAATACCTCTACAAGACAGTGAGAAAGTATTTCGGGGAGGCGATTGTGGTGACACAGGAAGTGGACGACATCATCAGCTCGCCCATCGTGAAGGAGAGCATCATCAACAACTCGGACTGCAAAATATTGCTTGACCAGAGAAAATATATGAACCGCTTTGACCAGATACAGTCGCTCTTGGGGCTGACGGAAAAGGAGAAGTCGCAGATACTCTCGATCAACCAGTCCAACGACCCGTCGAGGCGGTACAAGGAAGTCTGGATTGGACTTGGCGGCACACACTCGGCGGTGTATGCCACGGAGGTGTCGATGCAAGAGTATCTCGCCTACACGACGGAGGAGACGGAGAAGATGGAAGTGCGTGAGCTGGCGGAGAAGCTGGACGGCGACATGGAAGCCGCCATCCGTCAGGTAGCGGAGAGACGGCTGGAGGAACGGACGGGACAGTGAACCGGCAGGAAATATACAGTAAATGAAAAATAGAAAATGATTTATGAACCAACAGACTGACAACATGTACATTGATGACGGATACAGCGATGAAGCGCTGCGGAAACGGGAGGAAATCCGGGAGCATATCTCATGGTTCCGTGAGTTCCTGACATTCGGGACTTCGCTACCGGAACATATCAGAAGGCGATACGGACTGGAAGAAGACTACCAGCGGTACAAGAAACTGGAAATACAGGTTCACCGGATGCCTGCTGAACAGGACTGCAGGGGATATGGGAAGGAGCAGCGCATGAAAGAACTGTGCGAGGCAGGAAGAGCCAAGGGAAAAATCACTCTTGCGGTGGAAAAGGCTTACGAAAGCATCTGCCCCGCTCCGGCAAGGGACTATCTGGAAGAAAAATATCAGGAACTGCTCTATCTGAGAGGTATGGTGTACCGGAAAGACTATGACGACCCGATGTGGTACAAGCCGGAAATCCTGAACAAATACGGTATTGACCACAAGGGACCGCGCGAAACGGTGCTCAAGCAGGTGGAAAAGGCATACCGGGAACTGGATGTCCGATTCTGCCGGATGACGGGCAAGAAGCCGGATGCGGACGAGCTGTTCGGCAAGCCCGCAGTACGGCAGTCGGTACCTGCACAGAAGGAGGCACCGGAGAATGGCGCAAGGGAAAACCGCATGTGCAGGCGTAAAGGCAGAAGACCGGGATTCTGACGGAAAAGGAAACCGGGCGGACTCCGGCTACGGAAAAGACGAAAAGAAAAAAGGATTGAAAAAAATGAAGGAACAAAACTTAAAGAAGACAAGAAAATGAACATCAAACTGACAAAGACCGAAAGGCTGCTGCTGTGCGGCGGTCTGATAGGCATGGCATCGCTGATGCTGCAAGCCTGTGATATAATGGCAAAAGAAGACGGCGACACCCGCGACAGAATCTGCGGAAACTGGGAAAACGCGGAAGCCGGTCCCGACATACTGGTGTACAGGGAGGGAGAATCATATAAGGTGACACTGTTCAGACGCAAGGGCGTACGCCGCGTACTGAGACCGGAAACCTATCTGCTGCAGAGGGAGGAGAACGGCAACCTGTATATGAATACGGGGTTCCGCATTGACGTGGCATACAACGAGGAGACGGATGTGCTGACATTTTCGCCGGGCGGTGACTATGTCCGGGTGAACACGGATGCAGGTGACGGCGAAAGGACAAAGGAGAAAGAGAATATGCAATAGCAACTTAACGAACCACTAAATCCAAAAAAAGAATGAGACAGAAACTGAAAATACCGCTGATTGCGGTCTGCCTGTGCCTTGCGGGGACAGGCGGGGCAAATGCCCAATGGGTGGTGTCCGACCCCGGAAACCTTGCGCAGAGCATCATCAACTCCGCCAAGGAGATGGTGGAGACAGCCGGGACGAAGGCAAACACCCTGAACGGCTTTCTGGAAACGAAGAAGGTGTTCGAGCAGGGAAAGGCGTATTACGACGCACTGAAATCGGTGCACGACGTGGTAAAGGGCGGTGCGAAGGTGGCGAAAAGCATCTCTCTGGTAATGGAAATATCGGAAATCTATGTGGACAACTACCAGAAGATGCTTTCGGACGAGAACTACACGCCGGAGGAGCTTGCCGCCATCTCGTCGGGCTATGCGATGCTGATAGACGAAAGCTCGGACGTGCTGCAGGACCTGAAGAATGTGGTGAACGTGACGGGCATGTCACTGACGGATGCGGAAAGGCTCGCCGTCATAGACAATGCCTACCGCAGCCTGATGAACTACCGCAACCTCGTGCGCTACTACACGAACAAGACCATATCGGTGTCGTACCTGCGGGCGAGAAAGAAGAACGACATGGACCGGGTGATGGCACTCTACGGGAACTCCAACGAAAAATACTGGTAGCCTATGGGAGAGTTTGACAACCTGCACCAGATACTCCTCTCGCTGTATGAGGAGATGATGCCGCTCTGCTCGGACATGGCAGGAGTGGCAAAGGGACTTGCCGGACTGGGCGCCCTGTTCTATGTGGCGGTGCGCGTGTGGCAGTCGCTCGCCCGTGCCGAGGCGATAGACGTGTACCCGCTGCTGCGGCCGTTTGCCATCGGACTGTGCATCCTCTTCTTCCCGACCATCGTGCTGGGGACGATGAACTCCGTTCTGGGAGTAATCGTACAGGGGACACACTCGATACTGGAGGAACAGACCTTTGACATGGAGAAGTACAGGGAACAGAAAGACAGGCTGGAATACGAGGCGATGATGCGCAACCCGGAAACCGCCTATCTCGCCTCGGACGAGGAGTTCGACCGCCAGATAGACGAGCTGGGCTGGTCGCCGTCGGACATGATCACCATGACGGGCATGTACATGGACCGTGCGGCGTACAACATCAAGAAGAGCGTGCGTGACTGGTTCCGCGAACTGCTGGAGCTGATGTTCGCAGCTGCCGCCCTTGTCATCGACACGCTCAGGACGTTCTTCCTGGTGGTGCTGTCGATACTGGGACCCGTCGCCTTCGCCTTCTCGGTATGGGACGGCTTCCACTCCACGCTTTCGGCATGGTTCAGCCGCTACATACAGATTTACCTGTGGCTGCCCGTCTCCGACCTGTTCAGCACGATACTGGCGAAGATACAGATATTGATGCTCCAGAATGACATCGAGGCGATGCAGGCAGACCCGAACTTCTCGGTAGAGGCGAGCAACGGGGTGTACATCGTGTTCCTCGTTATCGGCATCGTGGGATACTTCACCATCCCGACGGTAGCCGGATGGATAATCCAGGCCGGTGGCGGAGTGGGCAGCTACAACAAGAACATCGGTACTGCGGGCGCCCTTGGCGGCAGTCTGGCAGGTGCGGCAGCCGGAAACGTGGCGGGACGCACGGGCAAGTTCATCAGAAAACAGGCTGGACGGCTGCTGAAAAGGTAACAGCCGGAGAACCGGAAAATGATTTTACAAACCATAAAAAACAGAAAGAATGGAGTTCAAGAGCCTGAATAACATAGAAACGAGTTTCCGGCAGATACGTCTGTTCGGAATCATCTACACGGCGGTATGTGCCGCCATCGTCATCTGCTCGGTGGTATGCGCCTTCCGCTTCGCCGAAGCGCAGAGGCAGAAGATATACGTACTTGACGGGGGAAAGAGCCTGATGCTCGCCCTCTCGCAGGACCTGTCGCAGAACCGCCCGGCGGAAGCGAGGGAGCATGTGCGCCGCTTCCACGAGCTGTTCTTCACCCTCTCGCCGGAGAAGAGCGCAATCGAGCACAACGTGAAGCGTGCGCTGCTGCTGGCGGACAGAAGCGCGTACAACTACTACGCTGACTTTGCGGAAAAGGGATTCTACAACCGCATCATCGCGGGGAACATCAACCAGGTGCTCCAGGTGGACAGCGTGGTCTGCAACTTCGACCGCTACCCCTACGAGGCACGCACCTACGCAAGGCAGATGATCATCAGGGAAAGCAACGTGACGGAGCGCACGCTGGTAACGACCTGCCGGCTGCTCAACGCGAGCCGCTCGGACGACAATCCGAACGGGTTCACCATAGAGGGATTCACGATACTGGAGAACAGGGACATCAGAAGCATGGAGAGATAGGCGTATGGGAAAGATGAATATTCTGACGGGAAAATGCGCTGCCGTTCTCAGGGAAAAACTGCACAGGAGACTGGACGCACTGCCGCCGAAGGCAAGGCTGGCGACGGTGGCAATGATGTCCGCCGCCTTTGCCACAGGCTGTCTGTACATGACCGCCACCGCCATTGCCGGCTTCGGGAAAGGAAACGGGACGATGGAGATACGGCACATGAAGAAACCGGAACTGCCGCAAAAAGCGGATTTGCAGGAAGCGTATGAACATTATCATAAAAACAGGATATATGGAAAAGGAACAGAAAAGGAATGAGACAAAAGAGAAAAGACCGCTGACGGAGGAACAGCGCCAGCGGAGAAAGAAGATGCTGGTCTATCCGCTGATGGTGCTGACCTTTCTGGGGTGCATGTGGCTCATCTTTGCCCCCTCGCAGAAGGACGGCGGAAAGGAACGGCAGGGACTGGGATTCAACACGGACATGCCCCTGCCGGAAAACTCCGGAATCATCGGCGACAAGGCGAAGGCATACGAACAGCAGCAGCTGGAGAACAGGAAGAAGGAACGCCGGGGCATGGTGGGCGACCTGTCCGCATTCTGGAACGACAAGACGGAAGGAACGGACACGGCAGACGGAACGGACGACTGCCGCCTGGCACAACCGGAGACATCGCCGAAGACGGGCGGAAGCGGAATACAGACAGGCATCCGCTCCTCGGCTGCCGCCAACGAGCGGCTGAACACCTCGCTGGGTACGTTCTACGAGCCGCCGAAGGAGGACGCCGAAAAGAAGGAGCTCAGGCAGCGCATCGACGAACTGGAACGCATGGTCATGGAACAGGAGAAACAGCCCGCAAGGATGGAGGAACAGGTCGCCCTGCTGGAGAAGTCGTACGAGCTGGCGGCGAAGTACCAGAACGGAGGAAACAATGCCGGGCAGACCGCACGGACCGATGGGACGGAAATGACGGAAAGCAATGCCGGCGAAAAGAAAATGAAGGCTGAACCGGTGAGCGGCGTGCGCCCGTCAACGGTGTCCGCCCTGCCGCAGCCCCTGACAGATTCCGCCTTTATAGCGGACTACGGGGGCGAAAGGAACTACGGGTTCCACACTGCCATCGGCAGTACGGAGGCACCGGGAAAGAACACCATAGCAGCCTGCGTGCAGGGCGACCAGACGGTAACGGACGGACAGACGGTAAGGCTGCGGCTGCTGGAGCCGATGCGGGTGTCTGGACGGACAATACCAAGGAATACGACCCTTGTGGGGACGGCACGCCTGCAGGGTGAGCGTCTGGAGATAGGCATCGGCTCGCTGGAGCATGAGGGAACTATCGTAGGTGTGGAACTGGCGGTGTACGACAGCGACGGACAGGCGGGCATCTTTGTGCCCGGCTCGATGGAAACGGACGCGGCAAAGGAAATCGGGGCGAACATGGGCAGTTCGCTCGGCAGCAGCATCAACATCTCGACCGATGCGGGGGCGCAACTCGCCTCCGATCTGGGAAAGGGAGTGATACAGGGAGTCTCGCAGTATATATCGAAGAGGATGCGCACGGTAAGGGTGTATCTGAAATCGGGATACAGGGTGCTGCTGTATCAGGAAAAATAGACAGCAAGAGACGAAAGGAAAAAGAACATTCAAATTTTATCAACCACTAAATCCAACGTAAAAATGAGTATCAGAAAAGTAATGATGATGTTTGCCCTTATGACGGGCATTGTCTGTGCAGGACACGCACAGGAAGTGAAAAACGACAGCACCGCCACCACGAAGGCGGAGGAGCTGAAACTGACGAAGGAGGTCTATCCGCAGACGGAGGAGGACGGCGACCTGTATCACGGACTGACCAGAAAACTGATGTTTGACCGCATGATACCGCCGCACGGTCTGGAGGTCACGTATGACAAGACGGTGCATATCCTGTTTCCCTCGGCAGTGCGCTATGTGGACTTGGGTTCTCCCAACCTCATAGCGGGCAAGGCTGACGGTGCGGAGAACGTCATCCGCGTGAAGGCGACGGTAAGGAACTTCCGCACGGAGACGAACATGAGCGTCATCACGGAGGACGGGTCCTATTATTCGTTCAACGTGAAATACGCCGACGAGCCGCTGCTGCTCAATGTGGAGATGAAGGACTTCATCCATGACGGCAGCACGGTGAACCGCCCGAACAACGCGCAGGAAATCTATCTGAAGGAGCTGGGAAGCGAAAGTCCCATGCTGGTGCATCTCATCATGAAGTCGCTGCACAAGGAGAACAAGCGCAAGGTGAAGCACATCGGCTGCAAGCGTTTCGGCATCCAGTATCTGCTGAAAGGGATATATGTCCACAACGACCTGCTGTACCTGCACACGGAGATAAAGAACCAGAGCAACGTGCCGTTTGACGTGGACTACATCACGTTCAAGATTGTGGACAAGAAGGTGGCGAAACGAACCGCCATCCAGGAACAGGTGCTGTTTCCGCTCCGCGCGTACAACTATGCGGTGCGTGTGGCCGGGAAAAAGTCCGAGCGCACGGTGTTCTGCCTGCAGAAGTTCACCATCCCCGACGGCAAGCAGCTGGTGGTGGAAATGAACGAGAAGAACGGCGGGCGTCACCAGACGTTCACCGTGGAGAACGAAGACCTGGTACAGGCTGAAACCATCAACGAACTGCGTGTACGATGAAAGGCAAGGCGGTGTTTTTAGCAATGCTTCTGTCCGTCCTTCTTGCAGGACGGGCGGAAGCCCAGCGATGCCTGCCGAAGATGCGTGGCATTGAGATGAAAGCCGGAATGACCGGGGCGGACGGATACTGGCTGGGAGCCGCACTGTCGAGCTATGCAAGGGGCGGCAACAAATGGGTGTACGGAGCGGAATACCTGCAGACCAATCATCCGTACAGAAACGTGAATATTCCCGTGGCACAGTTCACGGCGGAGGGCGGTTTCTACTACAACTTCCTGTCGGATGTGAAAAAGACGGTGTTCTTCTATGCGGGGGCATCAGCCCTTGCCGGATACGAGACGGTAAACTGGGGAGAAAGGACGCTGTATGACGGAGCAAGGCTGAACAACAGGGACGGCTTCGTCTATGGCTGCGCCGCTACGCTGGACATGGAACTGTATCTTGCGGACTTCATCGCACTGACGGCTTCGGTAAGGGAGCGTTTCCTATGGGGCGGCAGTACGGGTGTGTGCCGTACGGAGTACGGGATAGGTATAAAGTTCATCATCAACTGACGGCAATCATGAAAAAGGAAGCGATAAAAAAGGAATGGCATGTACCGGAGAAGTACCATGCCCAGGTACGGGAAAAGCCGGAGACCTTCTATAAAGTTCCGCACGAATACCGCAGCCCGCAGCTCTGTCTGGAGGCGGTGCGCGGATGGGGATACAATCTGGGAATAGTGCCGGAAGAAATGAAGACACGCGAGATGTGCCGGGAAGCGTTCAACGCCAGTCCCGACCTCGATTACGGGCATTGCGCCATCATCGGCTTCATGCCTTTTGCGGACGTGGTACTCGAATGCCTGAAGGACTCCGCCGGAGGAACGGACATGACGGATCTTGCGGCGACTGTCCGTCCGGAAGTCATGGACAGGGAGATTGCCGGTTTTCTTGTCGGGAGGGACGGGCACTGCCTGCAGTATGTACCCGTGCACTTGCAGACGGAAGAGCTTGCGCTGATGGCAGTCAGGACATCGGGGAATGCGGCGCTGCTGCACCGCAGCGTACGTGAGGACATCAAAACGGAAAAGGTCTATATGGCAGGTATGGAAGAGGACTGTTTCCAGTCGTTTCTGCATATCCCGCCGGACAGACGCACGCCGGAAATATGCCTCGTGGCGGAAAAACTGTATCCGGACGTGGTACGGGCAAGGCCGGACTCCATACCGGAGGCGGTCAGGAACGGATATAAGAACAGGATGATAAAACGGGGGATGAAGCCATGAGTACGGAAACGGAAATAGACAGAATGAAGAGGATACCGATTGAGGAGTTCCTCGCACGGCTGGGCCATTCGCCCGTGCAGCGCAGGACAAACGCGCTGTGGTACAAGGCTCCGTACAGGGAGGAACGCACGGCGTCGTTCAAGGTGAACATGGAGCGAAACCTGTGGTATGACTACGGACTGGGCAAGGGCGGCAATATCTTCGCCCTTGCCGGGGAGTTCATCCATTGTGCAGATTTCCTCTCGCAGGTAAGGTATGTGGCGGAAGTGGCGGGTATGCCGCTGCCGGAAAAGAAGGTGTACCACCCATGCGAAGTGAGGCAGCCGGTAGAGCCGTCCTTCGAGGACGTGGAGCTGATGCCGCTCCAGAACCGGGCGCTGCTCTGCTACATGCAGGAAAGGGGCATATCGTCGGGGGTGGCCATCGGCGGATGCAGGGAGATACACTACACCACACACGGGAAGCGGTATTTTGCCGTGGCATTCGGTAACGGAGGGGGCGGCTATGAGATACGCAACCGCTTCTTCAAGGGATGCCTGCCGCCCAAGGATGTGACACTGCTGGCTTACGGTTCGGCAAGCTGCAACCTGTACGAGGGGTTCATGGACTATCTGTCGGCACGTGTGCTTGGAATTGGAAACGGTGAAGACCATCTCGTGCTGAACTCGGTGTCGAACCTGACGAAGGCATACAGGCATCTGGACGGTTACGGGAAGCTGCAATGTCACTTTGACAATGATGAAGCCGGACGGAGGACGCTGGAAGCCCTGTGTACACGGTACGGCGGAAAGGTGACGGACTGCTCCGGACTGTACGGCGGCTGCAAGGACCTGAACGACTATCTGCAAAAGACGCTTGCCGAAAGGCAGGCATGGCGGGAAAACGAAAAGAAAGGAAAAAACAACGGAATAAAATTATAATGATTATGGACATGAACAGACTTAAAGATGGAATAAGAGAAAAGGTAAATACAGTAAAAATGCTGGCAGTCTTCTGCGCCGGACTGCTTTCTATCGGCATGACGGCCTGTGATGATGGGCTGGACGTGACGCAGGCTTATCCGTTTACGGTGGAAACGATGCCCGTACCGAAGGAGCTGGCAAAGGGTGAAACGGCGGAAATCCGCTGCGAACTGGTGCGTGAGGGCGAGTTTGACGGAGCGGTCTATACCATCCGATATTTCCAGTTTGACGGCGAAGGTACGCTGAAGCTCGACAACGGGCTGGTGTTCCAGCCTAACGACCGTTATCTGCTGGAGAATGAGAAGTTCCGCCTGTACTACACATCGGAGTGTGACGAGTCACAGAGCCTGACCATTACGGTGGAGGATAATTTCGGGAACTCTTTTGAATGGGAAACGGACTTCAACAACGATTCGGATGCGGAAGAGGCTCCCTCCGGGAACGATACGCTGAATACGGTGAAAGGAGGTGCCTATCAGTAAGGGGATAATGAAAAGGCTGCTTGCCCCGGCGGTGCTGGCGGTTGCTTTTTCCGCCAGCCTGCCGGCGCAGAATACGGGTACGGTTGGGACACCCGCCTCGTTCAAAGATGAAGCGAAGGCGGAGTTAGCCGTCGAGCTGATTAAGAAATACGAAGGACTCCATGACCGTTCTGATTATCCGTACTACGGTTACGGACATTGTAAACTTCCGGGAGAGGAACTGTCCTATGATATGACGGAGGCGGAAGCGGAAAAACTGCTGATAAGGGATTTGGAGAAGCGTTACAGGTTGTTCAGCAAGTATGGGAAAGATGCCCTGATCCTGACCGTACTCAGCTACAATGTGGGTCACGGAACTCTGCTCGGATATGGAAAACACCCGAAAAGCCGTCTGGTGAAAAAGCTGGAAGCCGGTGACAGGGACATCTATAAGGAGTATATATCCTACTGCCACTACAAGGGGCGGAAAATCCGCTCGATAGAGCGGCGACGGAAAATGGAGTTTTTGCTGCTGTATGAGAAGTAACGCAAAGGGAGAGCTTCACACGAATGGTGAGGTTCTCCCTTAACGCTAATCTGTTGATGAATCAAAATTAATGATTCTAAATCCATCTCTAAAAAATCAGTCAAATTGATTGATTTTTTTGATAAAATTATAATCGTTCAACATCAATATAGTGGTTAAGTGTAGCTGTTTCTAGCACAGAACTGGTACCGTTTGATGAATTACCATAGATGGCCACGTAATATTTAGCCCGAGAAACGGATACATACATTTTATTGTGCCATGCAAAACTGGTAAATCGATAATGTTCTCCGTTTTCGTTTCGCTCAGGCGGTACGCGGCCTTTATCTACTCCCAATATAAAAACAGCATCAAACTCTAATCCACCTACATAATCAATACCACTAATCACAAATTTATTTCCATCTTTGGCTTTCTTAATTGTATGAAAATCATTACGACTTTGCATTTCAACAAATGGCTTATTGAAACTTTTTACATATTTCAATACGCCATTATTTAGAAGCATATTGTCTGGCACAACAATTAAAACATCCGATTTTTTAACCTTTTTCTCGTCACAATATATTTCAGCATCTTTGATAGCCTGTTCAATCATTTTTTCGTCTGAAATAAAAAGCTTATACGTAGGTTTTAAGCATTTCCTTTCTTCAGCTACGGTAAATGAAGATGAACAATAGTCTAAAGGATTTTCAAAATGAGCAAATAAGCTTACATTAGAAGATAATATGTTAAAAGCCAAATTGATGATGTCAGGAGATGAACGGAAAATAGTGGTAAGTTTGGTCTTGTGAGTATTACTATTATTTCCCAAAGAAGACAATTCATTCTCTGTAAAACCTACTTCACCTGAATATTGGGATTTATCAAGTACATACACGATATGGTTTCTCAGTTGTGGCTTATTCAGGTAATGGAACACCGACAATTCATTAAAATTGAATAAATGGGCTTCATCTATAAAACAAGCGTCGTATCCATCTTTTACACTACGTCGCTTCCATATAGGTGTGTCAAGTTGTCCCAAAGCTGATAAAGTAATATCATCAGTATCAAATAGACCGCTACGTTCTAATGATTGTTGGTATTTCTCATACACTTGAAATACGAACTGTATGTCTTCATCCGTTTCCAATGGCATTCCTATTAATGGTCGTTCTATTTGTTTGTATTTTTCAATATTACCATCAGCTCTGCCTTTTATGACTACTGATATTTCGTATTGCAGCATATCTAAAATATTATTTTTAGAGGTATGGTTGATAAAATCCACGAATTTGTTAGAGCATATTACTTGGTATCCTTTCCAGGTATTTTTTTTCAAATTATCATATGCTTCCTCAATCATTAGAAGCTGGTATTCTTTTGATATACCTGCGTCTTTATCTATTATTTCTGTATCGTAAATGATATTGGCTCCCAAGTTGTCTTTACTCCATTCTTGCAATGTTGTTATCAATATAGAAACCTCCGGATGGTTATCTTTTGATTCTATATGTTTATTAAAGTCATTGTACATGGCCATAAACAGCTCTTCAATTCTATCTTTTGTAGCAATTGAATGGGTGATAAATATGATTTTATAAGGAATATTTGCTTTGCTATGTTTTTCCATGAGGAAAATACATCTTAATATAAGCGATAAGGTTTTCCCTGATCCTGCTGGTCCTTCTAGACGTTCTGCACCTTGTATGGGCCTTTCAATAAAATCCCGTTGTTTTCGTGTTAGATAAGGTATCCATTGTTCAAAATGTAAAGGTGAATTAATGGAAAGATTTGGTACTTCAATTTGAGAAATCTTCAAACTTTCGACTTCTACATTATTTTCAGATTCAGCTGTTTGGATATTAATCTGTTTTAGAGCCTCTACAGCCTTATTTAAATTTGCAGTTAAAAAAGCACAAGGATTCTTGTCAAGACAAAATGCTACAAGAAAGTTTTGCTCTTTTCGGTTTTGTTTGGTTGAATTCTTGTCTAAGAATACTTTCTCTACATCCTTTGTAGCCGTAAATGGGAAAGGATATACTATAGCCATCTCTGTCGATAAATTGTGTTCACATGGAGCCAAAGGTTGATCATCGAAATAGTGAATAGCATATTTTATCACTTTTTGAAAGATGGTAATGACCATTTCTGGACTACGGTTTTGAAATCCATTAAACGTATCGAAGTCAAATAATAATCCACGTTTTTTATCTATCTTTTTAGTATAGAAAATAACTCCACTTTTTTCCGTGAACTCTACAGATATGGCAGAATGTGTCCATTCGTTTCCTTTTTGCATTAAAATATTGCAAAGCTGTTCACTTTGCGAAAACTCTGCACTTTGAAAAATCCTTCCTGATGCAAATTCCAATAGTGCATCGTATGTAACTAATATGTAATGGTACATAATTATTATCTCCTATAATTGTTTAAGTAAAGCTTCCTTTTCTACTTCAATATCTCTATCATCCACTCCAATTCGACAAAAATTATGAGAAAATCTTTGCATAATATGTTCCACAAATGGTGATGCTATTTGTGCACAGACTTGACACAAATCTTCAGAGTCTGAAGTTTTTTTTAATTCATCTTTCCCTTCGATTATTTCGGATAAGCACAATCCGTGGTAAATCTTTTGAGTGGTCAAGATGCTGATACGTTTTAGTTCTCTTAATAGTATTACTTTATGATTATTAGTATTTTTTCCCCAATCTTCAATAAGATAAAAAGCTGCAATTTTGTCTTCTAGTAAATCCTTCACTAATTGTGTTTTGATATCTCTTTTATTGATATGGCTAAGAAATTCAGAATTATCTTTTAGAGGGTTAGTTACTATGAGGGCAAGGGATAAAAAATCATCTTTATCAGACTTGTTACATATTAATGTATTTGCCATTTTCTCATAATGAGAATATGAAAAATGGCTCATCGGAATTTGATAAACTTTGCACTTACTCTCAAATTTTTCTTTTTTCTTACGAAGCCATTTGTTAAATAGATAATCTTTTCCATCATGTTCTATCCAATCCTTAAAATCAACAACTGGTAGATAATGTACATGAGTTACTTTTGACTCATGAGCAAGGTCGCATCGAGGCGTAATAATGAAGCCATATATATCCTCTACATCATTATAATTATCAGCCAAACAATGGTTGATGATTGACCCTTGAGTCAAGTTTCTCGTTAGCCTTGGGCCTTCGTAAAATTTTCGCATATGGTTGACAAGATAAAAAAGTTCTTCCGTTCGTCCGCTACAAAACTAATATAACGTGAGTTCGAGAAATTATAAGTTCTTGTAAATTTGGTGATTAGTGAAAATTATTGTAACTTTATAGTGCTGAATTACAAAGATTTACAAACAATAATCGCTATAATCGCTAAAAGCAAAGTTATAGAATTATTTTGTATGGCCGATGATTTTTGCAAGGAATTTACATTGCGACAGGAAAAATATATGATTGAGGATAAGAAAATCAGGTATCGTAACAAACCGAATCGTATGAGTGATGCTGAGATTATGGTTATTCTTATTCTGTTTCACTCCGGTGGTTTCCGCTGTTTCAAGCATTACTACAAGGAATATGTCTGTAAACATCTTAAACACCTTTTTCCGCGTCAGGTTTTCTATAACCGTTTTGTAGAACTTGAAAAGGAAGTATTGCTTCTCATGACCATCTTCATCAAAAAAGTACTGCTGGGCACCTGTACCGGCATCAGTTTCGTCGACTCCACTCCCTTACGTGTCTGTCGTAATCAAAGAATCCTTATTCATAAGACATTTGAGGGACTTGCCGAACGTGGAAAATGTTCAATGGGATGGTTCTTCGGATTCAAGCTGCATCTGATAATCAATGACAAGGGTAAGATTCTCAATTTTATATTCACGCCTAGAAACGTGGATGACCGGGAATCGTTGAAGCAGGGTAAGTTTTTGGAGAACACCAAAGGAAAACTATGTGCAGGTAAAGGATATATTGGTTATACAGTTTGTCACTAAAGTTAAAAACAATATGAAGAATTCACTGATGCGTATTGCCAACAAGATTTTGCTCAGAAATAGAGCCTTGATTGAAGACACTGTCAATAACGAATTGAAGAACATTGCGCAGATCGAACATTCCAGACACCGTTCATTCTGTAACTTTATAGCCAATTCCTTGTCAGCTATCGCAGCATACTGCTTTTTTGAAAAGAGGCCCGCCATTGTTGTAAGTTTTGTCAATGACGGACAACTTGTTATCTTTTGATTTTATGTCGAACTCACGTAAATATACTATTTAGTAAGGCTGTTGTTCTAACGTATGACTTCTGTTCTTTTGTAAAGATTGTACAGAGAAAACTATTACATAAGATAATTTAGCATATTATCTATTCGATTTCTGCACTTTAAAGCATTATATACAACAAATATATCTATCCGCTTTCACTTGTTCTGAATAGAAATCTATAAGATGGAAACAGAAAAGACTTCCGTTAGTGGAAGTCTTCGGAACAGCGGTTTCTTTGCTACTTTCTTTGTCCGCCTTCTGCTCACCGAAAGAAAGTAGGGCGGCTCTCGCCGCCTCTGCCTAAAGTCGGGTGTAAAGTCCCGTTACATCCGTGAAAATCTGCTGGAGCATATCAAAGTACACTCCCTCGTATTTGGCTATCTCCTTGACCTTGATATCCGCATACTTCGTCAGTGTCTGACGATAGAAATACATGGTGTATGTATCCGTATCCTCGTCCAATATGATTTTCAGTCTGTTGGCTGATGTCCTGTTCCTTGCAAGGCTCATTTGTAGTCCGTTGCCCAAATTGATATAGTTACGGCTTCCCGTCATGACGGTAAATCCATGACCGCCCAACTGCTGTAAGATTGTATTCGCTATCATCTGTATATGAATTTAAGTTATTGCCAATGGGTGGCTTTTGCCACCCGATTTTTTTATACGTTCATGCTCTGCCTTATATGTTCCAATGTGCGCTCGGCAATGGGTCGTGTTTCCTCCGTCCAAAGGTCATAGTCATGTACGGATATTCCCACACTCCGCAAGTCACGGATATAGCCGGACACATAATCTCCCGTAGGGAGGTAAACGAACTGCATCCATGCGTCCCTGCTGTCTGTCAATATAAAATAGTATTTCATGCTCTTTCTTTTTTATGGGTTGTCTGTTTCGGGTGCGGGCGGTATTGTGTACCGCCACACCTTTAGTATTCTTTCATTTCGGCAATGGGGGTATATTTTCTGAGCCATTCCACCACATGCACCATGTTGTATTCTGAAGTGATGACTGCCGTATGTTCGTTTATCGGGGTCATTCTTGTACTTTCGTAGCTCTCTATCCACTCCTTTAGTGTTGCCACATCACAAGTATCGGTACACATCATATCCAAAATTTCGATAGGGTCGCTGAATGTCACAATCAAAGTATCATAGTATGCTGTCATAATCTGTCCTCCTTTCCTTTTATCCATTCGTCACGCAGGTGTCTGCACTCCTCCAATGTCGGTCTCACGCAGGAGAAAAGTTCTCCGTCCGTATGTCGGTAGTCATACTGGAAGAGGGTTGTTCTTTTCCGTCTGATAGTCGTTTGGTACTTTTCGTACTTTTCAGTACCTGCCGTTTGGCAGGTACTCACTCCGTTGATGGTCATTCTTGTTGTCATGATAGTCATTTATTAAAATTCAACAATCAGCAGTCGGTTCTCCATTACCTTTTCGGGGTCGCTTATCATCCTTTGGGCTACCCAAAGGTGATGTGCTCCGAAGCCGTAGGCGAAAATGGTATTGAATATCGAACTTTGTGCAAAATGCTGCATTACGTTCCTTACTTCTGTTTCATCTTTTGCCACTACCAATGAATTGATAAGTTTGATGAAGGTTTCGGGGGCATTTTCATGCCACCCGAAAAACATGTTTTCAATTATTACTTTCATGTAGAACTTATTATATTATTTATGCTGTCAGTCTTTGCTCGATAAGTTGAATGTTCTTGTTTACAAGTTCAATGATTTGACGATGATAACTTGTATTCATATTGCAGGCTCCTCGGCTTTGGACAATCTGCATGGTATCAAGAGATAATTCTATGGTTTCAATCCTTTTTCCTTCAATGCTTGCAGAGAGTATCAAAGAGTCTTCTTTCAGATAGTATTGATTTGAAAATACGCAATGGTGCATTGCCATACCCTCCTCAAAGAACTCGGTAACACTTTCCAAAACTTTGACTTTCAAAGTGCCATCGGAAAATGAAAGCCCGAAAAACCTGCCTTTCTGCTCCTTGTACTTTTTCTCGTCAGTCAAGGCTTTTTGCAAATCCTTCTTCATCTGTTCTTCCCTCAGTTCCACATTCCTTTTCTGTACCAGTCTGTCATGTTCAGCATGAAGGTTAGCAGGGCACACATATTTGGCATTGTGAATGTCTTTCTTAAAGTGCTTCAATAACTTAATGTAGTCGCACCATATTTGTGGCTCTTTGATTTCATATCGGTTGCGGATGCAGATTTTAATTGCAGCCCAATAATCTTTCAGTCTTATGCCGTTTGTTATTGCGTGGCGGAACATACAGGTCTGACCGGCTTTAGGCAATGTCTCAATCCTGCAATCGGACAGAACAGCAGCATAATAGTCATAAGGTGAACTTCCGTAAAAATCGGAACGGAAGCCAATATATTTCAGCTTAGGTAGTAGTTTTATTTGAGGATAGGTACATACTCCATAAATGTTGTAGGCATGGAGCCTTTTTTGGCTTCTTAACTCCATATTGCTGTTCAAGCTCCACATGTCATAATATAGACCGAACATACAGCGCAATCGGGCGAAAGTTTCGGTTTCTCCTTTGGAAGAAATCCATCGTTGAACGACTTCTGTAATGGAATACTTGGCTGGCTGCATTACTTTCTTGAATACTTTCACATAGAAAAAGCGGAAAACCTGATAGCCGTTGCAGGTAGTAACGATTGAAAAGTATTCATTATTGGTAAATACCCGCTGGCGGGTATCCATGACCTCGAGTTTTCTTCCGCAATGAGGGCAAGTGCAGCCACACAATTTTTCTGCAAGTCTGTGTTCACTTTTCCATCTGTGACCACATTCCATACAAGTTATCATACCTCCTTTGGTTCTGTGTGCATAGTGCTTAAAACAATGTTCATAAGCATAGGCTTTCTGGCGTTCTGTCAGTTTGGGCAATTTTTGTGCAAGCTGAACAATTTCTTTCTGAATGTTAGTATGTGGTTTCATATTAAAAATCGAATAATGAGGGTTGTTGTACTTGGGTTTCTTTTTTCGCTGTGGATTTATGACGTTTCTGTAACTTTGGATATTGAGTAGGTTCCGCTGTATGGTTTACAACTACCCGACATTGTATCGGCTTGCCTATTTCAATCTCGTTTTCATCGTAATAGTGAATGGCTTGTCCGTAAATCTCTCCGTCTGAAAAGCCGTTGCAACCGCTTTTCTGCACATAGTTCAGAATGTATGTGACACAATCGTCTATGTTCTTGGCTGGGTTGCGGTAGCTTTTGGCGAATAGTTCATCTTCCGCTGCTCTCTGCTCCAAAAACATCTGTATGGTTCGTTTGAAATGGTCTGTTCCTTTCATAATCTCAAATTTTAGTCGGGTTGTCGTTCAAATAAAGTATCTCGCAATCTTCCACTTCTGTGGGAAGTCCGAAAAGGGGGTAATGGGTGAAATAAGGCTGTGCGTTCCCTTCTTCATCTGTGAGGGGTGAAACATCTTGTACTTGCCATTGCTTCATCCATCTGTCTATTGTCTGAACTTCATCGTCTGTGAGTGCGGTTGCATCGCCATTGATGATATAGGCTAAACTCCATGTGGGTATCTTTTCCGTTGTCCTGTTCATATCCGTTCCTTTATGTGGTCAGACAATCTCTTGTAAAATCTCCGTGTGGTATTGTGGGGGGCATTCCACCAAAAGAAAACCGATAAAGTCCTTTCTCGCTTCCTTGTTGAGTTCGTGGTATAGCCTTCTTAGGGTTGAATGGTTGCCGTTGATGTAGGTTTCCACCATATACTCAAAGATGTTGTCCACCTCGTAAAACCTGCATTGCTGCGCTGCTGTCTTGCTGTATCTTCTTGCCATATCCTTATTTGTTAGATTGTTAATAACCAAATGAAAAAGCCGATTGCCGCCATTACTGAAAATAGGGAGATTAGGATGCCGAACATGATGCTCAACATGCCGAATAGGATTTCTCCTATGATACCTACTACCAAACTGCCAGCACAAAAGGCTATGTTTGATGTTGTCGTTACTGCTGCGGATAATGCTTTCCACAATACCTTTCCGATGTCACTCAATATCATTCTCATATTTTCCGATTTTAGATTGTTGATTACCTTATTCGGATTTGGAGTGGGCGGTTTCTTTTTCTTTTCGCCTCTCTGTATGTCCGATGTTTTCTTGTGACGTCTTCCGACCGCATTGGTCGTTTTCGTTTCGGGGGCTTCTCAAAGGTTAGGGAGTAGGATTAGCAAATTTTTTAGACAAAATACTACCCCTGAAAGGGCGTGGAGATTTTTCGACAAAAAATTTGAGTTCCTAATCCCGTCTTTACCTTTGCCCCATGCAACGAAAATGACACCTGATGCCGTCCTGGATGGCGGCATGGAAACAGAGGCATACGCATAGAGAGGCGGAAAGGAAAAGGGACAGATGTATTGGCGTGCAGCGCCATGTGGATGGATTAAGGGCGGTGCTACAAATAAGGGGAAAGTTGGCTTTCCGACCGCCGTGTGGAAGTCCTGTAACCGTCATTGTCATGCGTGCATGGCTTGCGGTTACTGGTGTTCCTCCGGTGGTACATTGTAGTAAAACGGGATTGTCTGCCGTTGCTTTGTCTGCAATGGAAGGCAAACTGGTTTTACGACACGGGACATTGTAGCCGAAAATGGTCACAAGAACAGATCCACGCTTGGCGTGTCCTGTAGAAGTGGCATTTTCGGCTACTTGTATATGGATGAAATAATGACTGTAAGAACGGTTTTACCGTTTTAGTACAAGCATATAAAAGAAGTGCCCACGGCGATGGCAGTGTCATTTATGACATTGTGGTCGCTGTGGGCTTTTCTTTTGCTTGTACTGTTTCTGAAATCGGCTTTTGCGCATCAGGCAGAAGCGGTTTTCAGAAGGGATTATAGAACGATGTAAAAAACATAAAAAGGAGACTACAATTTGGAATTATAAACAGGAAAATGTACCTTTGTAATGTAATGATAAAGCTTAGACAAGCGAAAGTCTATGAGTGACACAAAAAGACAGTTTTCAGTTACTAAATCGTTACACTTGAAAAATTGAACTGAATTAAAATGTTGATTCATAAGGATTTTGGAGAGAAAGGTTCATAATCCTGTCTCTCCGCAGAACCTACTGGACAGAAATGGTCAGCGAACGGACAAAAAGCTACAAATCAATGATTTGTGGCTTTTTTTATTGCCCGAAAGTCCTGCTTCCAAGCGATGCAAAGGAATGCATTCTCACAATTTGTTACCCAATATCGCTTGAATACTGCTTGTGAACTTTTCCAATTTCAAAACATGGATGCTTTGAAATCAAAATTACCTATATTTGAACATTGAAACTTAATAAACAACTTATATGGAACTATCAGCAAGTAAAATCCCACGTATTGAAGTAGTCGATGCACTAAGAGGATTTGCCGTCATGGCAATTATTTTAGTGCATAATCTGGAACATTTTATCTTTCCAGTCTATCCAACAGAACAACCAGCATGGCTAGCCGTCTTAAACGACGGAGTGTTTAACGTCATTTTTTCCCTGTTTGCAGGAAAAGCTTATGCTATTTTCGCTCTTTTGTTCGGGTTTACATTCTATATCCAATGTCATAATCAGACAAAGAAAGGAAAAGACTTCGGCTACCGCTTCTTATGGCGATTGGTTCTGTTGCTTGGCTTCGCAACCTTGAATGCCGCTTTTTTCCCGGCCGGAGACGTACTGTTGTTATTTGCCGTAGTAGGTTTGGTTTTATTTCTGGTCCGCAAATGGAGTGACAAAGCGATCTTGATCACAGCTATTATATTATTAATCCAACCTATAGAATGGTATCACTACATCATGAGTCTGCTCAATCCTGCCCATGCTCTGCCGGATCTCGGCGTAGGCGCCATGTACAGTGAGGTCGCCGAATATACCAAAGCCGGAAATTTCCTGGACTTCATCTGGGGCAATATCACGTTAGGACAAAAAGCAAGTTTGTACTGGGCTATCGGAGCCGGACGTTTTCTGCAGACGGCAGGTCTATTCCTGGTGGGACTTTATATCGGCAGAAAAGAACTATTCGTTACAAGCGAAACACACCTGCGTTTTTGGGTAAAGGTTCTTATTATTGCTGCAATCTGTTTCGCTCCCTTGTATTCCTTAAAAGAACAGATCATGGCAAGCGACAATGCCTTGATCAAGCAAACCGTAGGGACAGCTTTCGACATGTGGCAGAAATTTGCGTTTACATTCATCCTCGTTTCCTCGTTTGTACTCTTATACCAGAAAGAATGCTTCAGGAAAGCTGTTTCAGCTCTGCGTTTTTACGGTAAGATGAGCCTGACAAATTATATCGCGCAATCAATCATGGGAGCGATCATCTATTTCCCGTTCGGACTATATTTAGCTCCTTATTGTGGCTATACAATAAGTTTACTAATCGGGTTCGCCCTCTTCCTGTTACAAGTTTCGTTCTGCAAATGGTGGCTGGCAAGCCACAAACAAGGTCCCTTGGAAAGCATATGGCATAAATGGACTTGGATGTTCTCGAACAATAAATAAAAAACATGAGGCAGTGGATACTGCCTCATCAATATATAAGCCTGATTTTATTTCTTCAGAAGAGGCAAATAATCCCCATAACCTTCTTCTTTCATCTTTTCTTTCGGGATAAACCGCAGTGAAGCGCTGTTTATACAATATCGTAGACCTCCTTTATCGGCAGGACCATCCGGAAAGACATGACCTAAATGAGCATTCCCCGTCTGGCTGCGTACTTCTGTCCGGGTCATTCCATGCGAAGTATCCGGCTTTTCGACAATCAGTTTCTTATCAATCGGTTTGGAAAAACTGGGCCAGCC
>OOCU01000714.1_pt1 | contig 22151 bp, 14 predicted proteins | sample 1671781 | NCBI WGS metagenome assembly OOCU01 (sample SAMN06348192, study PRJEB24527) | human gut metagenome | reverse complement strand
GATGCCGCCCATCTGGGTGGCAATGGTAGAGATGGTGCCGATGGCACTTGCGATTTGGGAAGTAGCACGGGCAATGTCACTGTCGTTGGACAGGAGGGACGCCGTGCGCAGCAGGCCCATGCCTGCGGTAACGGCCTTCATTGCCGGGGCCATGCCGCTGCCCAGCGTGAAGACGCTGGCCACGGAGTTGGCCACCTTCAGCAGCTCAATGCCGGTCTTGAGGTTCTTGTCGGACTTCTTGTCCGAGGACAGGGAGTCGTATGCGGAGAGGATGCCGGAGATGGCCTGCGAGGCAGCGCTGTCATCGCCGGTATCGACAGACTCCAACAGCTGTTTGATACCCTCAGAGATAGCCGACATCCCGTCACGTCCATCCTCGGCCGCGTCGCTCACCTTGTCCAGACCGTCGCTGGTCTTGGCCAGGGCTCTGGATGCCATCAGCATCTCAGCGGCCATCTCGCGCATGGCCCACTTGAGGTTTCCGGTGGCGTCGGTCAGCTTGGTCATGGCATCTTCGCCGGTGTCCATGACGGGTTCGAGTTTGGTGAGGGTATCAGCCAGCAGAGTGGAGGCGCGGTCGATCTCGTCGGCCACCTCGTCGCCGTAGTCGCTGGCCTGGTCGTCCAGCTGACGGGCCGCTGCAATGGCGGTGTCCATCTGGCTGGTCATGGCGCTGAAGGAGTTGGAGATGCTGGTGGTGGAGTTCTCGACGACGCCGGTGGTGTCATCGACAAGGCCGCGCAGAACCTCCAGCTCCGAACGGAGACGCTTGATGGTATCCTTGGAGAGGTCCAGCTCCCGGTAAGGCTCCGCCTGACCGGCGATGCCGCCCACGTCCTTGCGGCCCAGAACACGGCCCTGGTTGACACAGCCGGATACGAGGCCGTCGGTGCGGCCCACGATGCCGCCCACGTTGTAGCCAACATGCTCGTAGCCGATGGTGCCGGTGTTGACGCTGGTCAAGATCATGCCGGAGGAGCGGCCTGCGATGCCGCCGGTGTCGGTGGCGACGTTGGTGACGGAATTGGTGGCGTCGTTATCGGCGGCGGCCATCTTGTTGTTGATGTAGTCCACCATCTTGGCGGTGAAGCCGTCGGTGTCGAGAGAGGCTTCCGGATATTCGGTGTTGATGCTGCCCACGTTGGTGCAGCCGGTGATGGCGCCAAGGTTGTAGCCTGCGATGCCGCCGGTGGAAGATTTGCCGGTGACGATGGCGCGGGCCGTGCTGTGGTCGATGGTGCCTTCGGACTCGTTGCGGCCCACAATGCCGCCCACCTCGCTGTCGCCGGTGACGACGCCGGTGAACTGGCAGTTGATGAGGGTGCCGTGGTTGACGCCTACGATGCCGCCGGTGGTGGTGTCGGCAGAGTCAGAGACAGACACGACGCCGCGGACGCTCAGGGACTCGATGGAGCCCTGTTCCTCCACGATGCCGAAGAGGCCCGCCGGGGAATACTGGCCCGTACTGGTCAGGTCCGAGATGGTGTGACCGCTGCCCTTGAACTGTCCGCTGAAGGACGGGATGGGCTCCCACAGCATCCCCTCGAGGGAGAGGTCTTTCTGTAGGATAACCGTCTTGCCCACCGACCACTGGTCGTAGGCACAGTTCCTGGCCAGCGAGAGCAGGTCCGAGACGCTGTTGATGTAAATGGTATCGCCGTCGTCGGACGCGAACACCGGCAGTGCGATGCTCAGCGCCAGCACAGCGGCCAGAAGCGCAGCCGTCAGGCGGCGCAGCAGATGGTTACTGGTCTTCATTCTGCACCTCCTGTTTTTCGTTGTCGTCCAGTTCCTGAGAGACGTTGCCCGAGATGACGGTCAGCTGGACGTCGCCGTCCACGATGGCGTTCATCGTACCGGCCACAGAGCCGTGGATCTCGCCCTGCACGATGCCGTTGACCCGCATACGGCCATTGCCGCTGCTGCGGGCCACCAGCTTCGGCACGGCAAAGGAGGTACGGTCCACGATGCGGGTGCCGATGAGCAGGATCTGGGGCAGGACGAAGAGGACGAGGAAGATGGAGATGATGGTGCCTCGGCCCAGACACTGGCCGATGCCCACGATGCAGGCGTCGGAAGTCATCCGGCCGATGAGGAGGCCGGACACGGTCATGATGGTGCCGGAAGTCAGGATGGTCGGGAACGCGAAGTTGATGGTCTCTATCATGGCCTGCTTGTGCTCCATCTTATCCTTCAGCTCGTTGAAACGGGTAGCGATGACGATCGCGTAGTCGATGTTCGCGCCCATCTGGATGGAGCTGACGATGAGGTAGCCCATGAAGTAGAGGTTGGTCCCCATGAAATACGGGAACGAGAAGTTGACCCAGATAGCGCCCTGGATGACCACGATGAGCAGGATGGGCATACCGACGGACTGGAAGGTGAACAACAGCACCAGCAGGACGATAAAGATGGACACGACGTTGACGACGACATTATCGATGGCGAAGGACTTCTGGAAATCGTACTCGTTGGTGGCGTCACCGGCCATGTAGAGCTCGCCGTCCGGGTAATACTTCCGGGCGATGGAGCGGATGGTGTCGGTGAACTCATAAGTAGTCTGGCCGGGTTCCAGAGAGGGGCTCAGATAGATGAGGACGCGGTTGTAGTCGTCGCCCTGCAGCTGGGCCAGTGCGCTCTCCATCTGGTCGCGGGCGTCGTGGAGGTCGTCCAGGTCTTCCTGAGAGAGGGAGACGATGCCGGTGTCGGCCTCGTCGCAGACGTAGAGGAACATATCCACAAGAGGGACTCTATAGGAAGCGAAGTTGCCGATGATCTGGCCGTACTCCTCGTTCTCGATGGCATAGGCGGTGTAGATCATCTGGGCGGCCTCGTAGTCCAGGTCGGCCATCTCGGAGAACGGGCGGTGAGCTTGTCTTCCAGCATATAGCCGTCCTGGGCCTCGATGTTGGACAGACCCTTGGTGGAGTCTATTTCATCATAGCTTTCCAGCTCCTCCAGCATCTTTTTCTCGATGCTGTAATCGTCGCTCTTGGGGTAGACGAGTGCCACGAGGTTCGACTTGGTGAAGTTTTCTTCGATCATCTGGTCCGCGATGAGGGATTCGTTCATCTTCGGCACCTTGATGACATCGTAGCCGTAGGCGTAGGGACAAAGGTTCGAGAAGTGGTAACCGATGAGGATGACCACCAGGAAGATGACAGGGATGACCTTGCGGGTGCGCCATGCAAAGCGGCCCACGAAGGGGATCTCCGGCACGAAGTTCCTGTGCCTGGTCTTATCCATGTAGGGTCCGAAGAGCATCAGCAGGCCGGGCATGACCACGAACACCGAGAGCATCGCAAAGAGGATGGACTTGATGAGGCAGACGGCCATATCGGAGCCGATGCGGAACTGCATGAACAGCATGGCCACAAGGCCGCCGACGGTGGTCAGGGAGCTGGAGCTGATCTCGGGGATGCTCTTGCTCAGGGACTCAATGACGGCCTCCTTCAGAGGCATGGTCTGGTGTTCTTCCTTGAAGTGGTTGCAGAAGATGATAGCGTAGTCCAGCGACAGCGCCAGCTGCAGGATGTTCGTGACCGAGTTGGACACGAAGGAGATGGTGCCCAGCATGAAGTTTGTACCCATGTTCAGGATCATGCCCACCACGAAGGTGAGGATGAGGACAGGCACCTCGGCGTAGGTCTGGGACGTCAGGAGCAGGACGATGACGATGATGACGGCAACGTACACCATGATGACCCGTACCTCGGCATCAATGGTCTCCTGCTGGGTGTTGCCCAGCGAGGTGGAGACGTAGATGTCGTAGTCGGCGAGGTATTCCTTCACCCGATCAAGGGCCTCGAGGCACTGGTCATCATCCTCGGGGTAGTCGAAGGTGATGGAGTAAAGGGCCGACACTGCGTCCTTATTATAATGGTCGGTGGTGTCGTCGTAGTCCAGCATCTGGACGCCCTTGAGCTCGGCGAGCCGGTCGGAAAGCTCATCGGCCTCAGCGGGCGTGATGTTGGCCACCATGACATCGGCAGAGCCGTAGGTCGTGAACTGCTCGTCCATGATGTCAAGGCCCATGCGGGTCTCCGAGGTCTTGGGCAGGTAGGTGGTCATGTCGGTCTCGACCTTGACCCACCGCACCGAGAACACCGTGAAGATGGCAGCCAGAATGACAAACAGGAACACAAGGTTGCGGCGTTCCACGATCTGGCGCGCAAGCTTGTGCATGAAGTCTATCTGTGGTTTTTCGTGTTCGTTCAAAGCGTCCGTCCTCCTTTGTCGTGATTTTTTTGCAGTTTCATCCCCGGGGATGGGCTGCGCAGTCGTCTCATAAACAACCTCCGTCCGATAAGCTACATTTGGTGATTTTGTGAAAATTCGAATGGAAATATTTGTACAAATGATATAATAGAGCGCTGCCCATCAAAAAGCAAGCGGCAAAACCACACGAATGATAAAATTTGCATGTTTTTAGCCAAGGCGCAGCTTGCCTTTTAACCTCTCCGTCACGGCTTACGCCGTGCCACTGCCCGGGTTGCGGCACCCAGCATCCGCAGCGCTTTGCTTGCGTCTTGCTGGCCGCGGCCCCAACAGCGACTCCCTGTTTCCGCCACTGGCGGCGGTCGTCGCCGTTGCTCCTAACGAGGGGAGGCTTTGGCATTTCGGTAAACTTTCCCTCTTCGCCAGAGGCTCCCCTCGCTAGGGGAGCTGTCGAGCGATAGCGAGACTGAGAGGTTTATTTCCTTCTCTTTCGCCGCGGCCCCGCATTGACGTAGCCGAACACTGTGCCGCAGACGCCGCCGACGATGTGCATGAAGTTGGCCACGTTGTCCCGCACAAAGATGATGTCATAGATCTGCTGGCCCAGATAGAGCGCCGCCACCAGCAGCATGGTGACGGGGATGCCGCCCGAGAAGCCGGACAGGGATGCCAGCATGATGAGCATGAAGACGATGCCCGACGCGCCCAGCAGCGCCGTGCGGGGGAACAACGCACACTGCAGAATGCCCGAGATGAGGGCCGTGAGCAGGATGCCTTTGAGCAGGGGCAGGCTGCCGTACTTTTCCTCCATCGGCGGGCCGACGACGAGGAGAAGCAGCATATTGTTCAGGAAATGGTCCCAGCTGCCGTGGCCCAGCACATGGCCGAAGAGCCGGATGTAAAACAGCGGGTCTTTCAGCGAGGAACGGTAGACGCTGAACAGATGGGTGGTCGTCCAGCCGCCGGTGTACTGGCCCAGGAACAGCACCCCCAGTGAGAGGAGGAAAAATGTCAGGATGACCGGCGAATTGTACTGCACAGACAGCGTGAATTTGGGTCGTTTCGTAGTTGTTTCCTTCTTTCCCGGCCCGTCCGGGGCCGCAGTATGAGTGATACGACCATCATATCATAATCTTCAAGGTTTTTCCACTACGTTCGTCGGTTCAGCCCCGGGTCTGCTCCCAATAGGCCCCCATGCTCTGGCCGGGCTGGTCGGTGACTTCGTCGCTGAGGTAGTCCGCGAGGCCCACGGCGGCGGGCTGCCAGCTGCGGGCTGCCTCTACCGTGGGGTACTCCACCTCGGCGTACCAGAACTCCGTCGGCTGGCCCTCGTCCACATGATTCACTTCCAGCACCGCACCGTCCGGCAGCAGGTAGCTGCGGCGGAACTTCGGGATGAGGGGCCTGCCAATGATCTTCGTCTCGAGGTCATTGAAAAGCGCAGGGTCGATGTCCCGCTCGATCTCTTCCCTCGCCAGCCCGCCGCCCGACTTGAAGCAGAGGACGTAGTGGGTCTTGCCTCCCGTCAGGGCCTCTTCCCGGATGCGGACGGTGGGCCGCACGCTGATGTAGCCCTGCCGCATGGCAAACTCCTCTTTCGGCGGCAGCCCCTCCGGCCAGCCGTTCACCATCCACTTGCGCTCGATCTCCATGATGTTTTCCTTCCTTTCGGCGGTTTTTGTATTTATTCTAACATATTTTTATGGTATTATAAATGGTGAGTTAGCCAAAAGATAACCTCTCCGTCACGGCTAACGCCGTGCCACTGCCCGGGTTGCGGCACCCAGCAGCCGCAGCGCTTTGCTTGCGTCTTGCTGGCCGCGGCCCCAACAGCGACTCCCTGTTTCCGCCACTGGCGGCGGTCGTCGTTGTTGCTCCTATCGAGGGGAGGCCTTGGCATTCCGTAAAGCCTCGCCTCTTCGCCAGAGGCTCCCCTACTAGGGGAGCTGTCTGCGAAGCAGACTGAGAGGTTGTACAAAGGCGAAGCCTTCCCTCGTGCGTCAGCCGTGACGGAGAGGTTCATCCTCAATTATTAAGGAGCAACCATGAAATCAGAACGCAGCTATCCTATTTATAAAGTAAACAAAAAAGCCGAGGCCAGCCTCGTGGGCGGACATCCGTGGGTGTACGAGAACGATATCCTCGAGTTCCCGGAGACAGAGCCTGAGAACGGAACCCTCGCCGACGTGGTGAGCCCGAAGGGCGCTTACCTCGGCACCGGCTTCGTCTCTCTCAAGAGCAAGATCCGCGTCCGCCTCATCTCCCGCAACGCCAACGACACCTTCGACGCCAGCTTCTGGCGCCGCCGCGTCGAGTACGCCTGGGCCTACCGCAAGACCGTCCTCGAGCCTGCCGACCTCTCGGCCTGCCGGGTCATCTTCGGCGAGGCCGACCAGTTCCCCGGCCTGACCGTGGACCGCTTCAACAACATCCTCGTCACCCAGACCCTCAGCGTCGGCATGGAGAAGCTGAAGCCCCTCCTCTTCCCCCTCCTCGCCGAAGTGCTGCGGGCCGACGGCCAGACCATCGACGGCATCTACGAGCGAAATGATGAGGCTCTGCGTGCCAAAGAGGGCCTCGAGCAGAGCAAGGGCTGGTTCGAGCTGCCGGGTGAAACCCACCCCGCCTCCACCCAGACCGAGATCTGCGAGAACAGCGTCTACTACCACGTCGATTTCGAGAACGGCCAGAAGACCGGCTTCTTCCTCGACCAGAAGTACAACCGCCGGGCGGTAGCCCGCCTCGCCGCCGGCCACACCGTGCTGGACTGTTTCACCCACACCGGCAGCTTTGCCCTCAACGCAGCCAGCGGCGGCGCAGCCCGGGTCACGGCAGCGGACATCAGCGCCGACGCCATCGCCATGGCCCAGCGGAACGCGGAGCGCAACGGCCTGACCAACATGGACTTCCTCTGCGAGGATACCTTCGAGCTGCTGCCCCGCCTCGAAAAAGAAGGCCACCCCTACGATTTCATCATCCTCGACCCGCCGGCCTTCACCAAAGCCCGCCGCACGGTGGAAAACGCCATGCGGGGCTACAAGGAGATCAACTACCGGGCCATGAAGCTTCTGCCCCGGGGCGGCTACCTCGCCACGGCAAGCTGCTCTCACTTCGCCACCGAGGAGCTGTTCATCAAGATGCTGCGCTCCGCCGCAAAGGACGCTCACCGCCAGCTGCGCCAGATCGAAGTGCGCCAGCAGGCCCCCGACCACCCCATCCTCTGGGGCGTGCCGGAGACGAACTATCTGAAGTTTTTCCTGTTTCAGGTGATTTAACCTCTCCGTCACGGCTTCGCCGTGCCACTGCCCGGGTTGCGGCACCCAGCATCCGCAGCGCTTTGCTTGCGTCTTGCTGGCCGCGGCCCCAACAGCGACTCCCTGTTTCCGCCACTGGCGGCGGTCGTCGTTGTTGCTCCTATCGAGGGGAGGCCTTGGCATTCCGTAAAGCCTCGCCTCTTCGCCAGAGGCTCCCCTACTAGGGGAGCTGTCTGCGAAGCAGACTGAGAGGTTGTACGAAGGATAGCCTGACCACGCAGTGATGCCTGAGAGGGCAATAGTCATACCATCCGCGCAATACTCCAAAAAATCGGGAGTCAGTTTGTGCAGAATCGTCAAATCTGTCTATTGCGTTTTTCGCCCCGTTCGGCTATAATCATCGCATAGACAGCAACGACGCTGTGAGTCACCTCCTGACTCGCAGCGTCGTTTCGTTTAACCGATATTTCGCGGGAGAGGCCGCCTCTTTCCGCGTAAAAATCCGCGACCAGCTGAAGTATTTCAATTCAAGTAAGGAGTAGGATTTATGGCAGCAAATGTTATGGAGATCTACGGCAGCAAGGTGTTCAACGAGCACGTCATGAAGGAGCGCCTCCCCAGCGCTACCTACAAGAGCCTCGAGAAGACCCTGCACAGGGGCGCACCTCTGGACATCGAGGTAGCAAACGTCGTGGCCAGCGTCATGAAGCGCTGGGCCATGGAGCTGGGTGCCACCCACTACACCCACTGGTTCCAGCCGCTGACCGGCATTACCAGCGAGAAGCATGACGGCTTCGTCTCCCCCGTGGGCGATGGCACCGCCATCATGGAGTTCAACGGCAAGGAGCTGGTGCGCGGCGAGCCCGACGCCTCTTCCTTCCCCTCCGGCGGCCTGCGCGCCACCTGTGAGGCCCGCGGCTACACCGCATGGGACCCCACCAGCTTCGCTTTCGTGAAGGACGACGTCCTCTGCATCCCCACTGCATTCGTCAGCTACACCGGCGAGGCGCTGGACAAGAAGACTCCCCTGCTGCGCTCCATGAACGCGCTGTCCAATCAGGCCGTCCGCGTCCTGAAGCTCTTCGGCAAGGACGTGGACTATGTCTCCACCACCGTCGGCCCCGAGCAGGAGTACTTCCTTATCAAGAAGGAAGACTACGAGGCCCGTCAGGACCTCATCCTCACCGGCCGCACCCTCTTCGGCGCACCGTCCGCCAAGGGTCAGGAGCTGGAAGAGCACTACTTCGGCGTCATCCGCCCCGAGGTCTCCGCTTTCATGAAGGAGCTGGACGAAGAGCTGTGGAAGCTGGGCATCCCCGCCAAGACCAAGCACAACGAAGTAGCTCCCTGCCAGCATGAGCTGGCCCCCATCTTCGACACCACCAACGTCGCCATCGACCACAACCTGCTGACGATGGAGATGATGAAGAAGCTGGCCCCCAAGTACGGTCTGGTCTGCCTGCAGCACGAGAAGCCTTTCGAGGGCGTCAACGGCAGCGGCAAGCACAACAACTGGTCCATGTCCACCACCCACGAGAATCTGCTGGACCCGGGCGACACCCCCATGGAGAACCTGCAGTTCCTGGTCTTCCTGGCCGCCGTCATCAAGGCTGTCGATGAGTACGCCGACCTGCTCCGCACCTCCGTCGCCACCCCCGGCAACGACCACCGTCTGGGTGCCAACGAGGCACCTCCGGCCATCATCTCCATCTTCGTGGGCGAAGAGCTGGAAGCCGTCATCGACGCCATCGCTTCCGATTCTCCCTACGCCGGCCCTGTCAAGATGAAGATGGACCTCGGCGTCGATGTCCTGCCCAAGTTCAGCAAGGACACCACCGACCGCAACCGTACTTCTCCCTTTGCCTTCACCGGCAACAAGTTCGAGTTCCGTATGCCCGGCTCCGCCGAGAACCTGAGCGACTGCAACACCATCCTGAACACCGCCGTCGCCAAGGAGCTGAAGGGCTACGCTGACGAGCTGGAGAAGGCCGACGACTTCACCAGCGCCGCCATCGCCCTCGTCAAGCGCACCATCCGCGACCACCGCCGCGTCATCTTCAACGGCAACGGCTACACTGCCGAGTGGGAAGAGGAAGCTGCAAAGCGCGGCCTGCCCAACAAGAAGAACACCCCCGCCGCTCTGCCCGCCCTCATCGAGCCGAAGAACATCGCCCTGATGGAGGACTTCGGCGTCCTGACCAAGGTCGAGATGGAGAGCCGCTACGAAGTCGAGATGGAGCACTACTCCAAGATCATCAACATCGAGGCCCTGACCATGCTGGAGATGGCCCGCAAGCAGCTGCTGCCCGCCGTCAACGCCTACATGAGTGAGGTCGCCAACACCGCCGCCTCCAAGCTGGCCGTCAGCGAGAGCCTGAGCGTCCGCAGCGAGACGAAGGCACTGACCCGCCTGTCCGCCGACGCCGACGCCATGAGCGACGCTGTGGACGAGCTGCAGGCTGCCGTCAATGCCGCAAAGGCCCTCTCCGACGAGAGCGCAAAGGCCGTCGCCTTCCACGACGACGTTCTGCCCAAGATGGACGCCCTCCGCGCCGCCGCCGACGACGCCGAGACCATCTGCGGCGAGGACTATTGGCCTCTGCCCAGCTACAGCAAGATGCTCTACTACGTCTGATCTTCACATACCAGCGTAGAATAAAGCACCACCGGCTGAGGCGCTTATCTGAGCCATTCTCTTTTTCCTATTTCTTACACCAGCCTGAAGACCTGCCTCTGTACAGAGGCAGGCCTTTGGGCGTTTTTTAAGAAGACATACTTTTCAGAGGACACACACCTATGAGTTATACGACACAGCAGGACATCCTCGATTTCGTCGAGGACAACAACGTAAAATTTGTCCGCTTCGCGTTCTGTGACATCTTCGGCTTCCAGAAGAACATCGCCGTGCTGGCAAGCGACCTTCCCAAGGCGCTGGAAGATGGCGTCTGCTTCGACGGCAGCGCCATCGCGGGCTTCATGCACGTGGAGAAGAGCGACCTGGTGCTCCGGCCCGACCTGTCCACCATGACCATCCTGCCCTGGCGCACGGCTGAGGGCCGGGTGATGCAGTTCTTCTGCGACGTGGAAAAGCCGGACAACACCCCCTTCGGCGGCAACTGCCGCGGCTTCCTGCGGGACATCAACCGCCGGTTCAAGCAGCTGGGCCTGCGCTGCAACGTCGGCACCGAGTGCGAGTTCTATCTCTTCGAGAACGACGACCGGGGCCGTCCCACCCGCATCCCCATCGACGCAGGCGGCTATTTCGACGTAGCGCCGCTGGACGCCGGCGAGAACATCCGCCGGGACATCTGCCTGACCATGGAGCAGATGGGCCTTGCCCCCCAGCACAGCCACCACGAGAACGGCCACGGCCAGAATGAGATCGATTTCCACTACGCCGGCCCCCTCAAGACCGCCGACAACATCTTCCTGTTCAAGCAGATCGTCCGGGCCGTGGCGGCCAGCAACGGCTTCCACTCCAGCTTCCTGCCGAAGCCCCTGCCCGACCAGGCCGGCAGCGGCCTCCACATCAACCTCTCGCTGACCATGGACGGCAAGAACCTCTTTGAGGGCGACATCGCCCCCGACAGCATCCCCGGCAGCTTCATGGCGGGCATCCTCCGCCACAGCCGGGAGCTGACGGCCTTCACGAATCCCCTGCCCAACAGCTACCTCCGCTTCGGCTGCGACGAGGCTCCCCGCTACGTGAGCTGGAGCCGCCAGAACCGCAGTCAGCTGGTCCGCATCCCGCAGGTGAAGGGCGACAACTGCCGGATGGAGCTGCGCAGCCCCGACCCCGCCTGCAACCCCTACCTCGCCATCGGCCTCGTGCTGGCAGCAGGCCTCGACGGCATCGAGAACCGGATGGAGCTGTCTGCCCCTGTCAACCGCAACCTCTTCATCCCGAGCGAAGCCGCCGGTCTCGGCCTCGAGACCCTGCCCGCCTCGCTGGAAGAGGCCGTCGAGGTGGCCCAGAACAGCGAGTTCCTTCACAAATTCCTGCCCGACGAGCTGAGCCGCCGCTACTATGCCGAGGCTCTGCGCCGCTGCGAGGCGCTCAAGAACGCCTCCGACCCCGCCGAATATGAGCGCGTCCACTACTTCAATGCCATCTGATGCAGAATGACATAGGAAAGGAGTGAGCCGAATGGGACGTGCCCTGATCGTAAGCGCGGGCGCAAGCTCCAACGAATATATCTCCGCACGCCTGACGGAGCTGGGCTATGCGCGGCCCATCATCGTACCAAGTGCGGCGGAGGCGCGGCGGAGGATGCTGGAATCCGACTTTGAGCTCATCGTGGTCAACTCGCCGCTTCCGGATGAGTTCGGCCACGAGCTGTGCGCCGACGCCGTGGAGAAAACGGATGCCGGTGTGATATTTCTGGCCAAGGCCGCAGCCGCCGAGCAGCTTCTGACCCCGCTGAGCGAAGAAGGTGTTCTGCTGGTCACAAAGCCCTTCTCCAACACCTTCTTTTTGCAGGCCATCCACATGGCCGCTGCCAGCAACCACCGCCTCCTGCTTTTGCGGCAGGAGAATCAGCGGATGCAGGAAAAGCTGGCGCAGGTGCGGCTGGTGAGCCGCGCCAAGTGCTGCCTCATCGAGCTGGGCCATATGACCGAGGCCAAGGCGCACCGCTACATCGAGAAAAAAGCGATGGACACCCGGCGCGACCGCGCCGAGGTCGCGCAGGAGATACTGGACTCCTACGACCCCGCGCAATAATCCGTATTGCGCCCCCACTGAGGGAAAGTATTTGCTTATCGTGCTATTCACGGAAAAGAATATCTGTAAATTAGAGGAGAACCATTATGGCAAAGTTTATTTTCGTGACCGGCGGCGTCGTCTCCGGTCTGGGCAAAGGCATCACCGCCGCCTCTCTGGGCCGACTGCTGAAGTGCCGCGGCCTCAAGGTGGCCAGCCAGAAGCTGGACCCCTACGTGAACGTGGACCCGGGCACCATGAGCCCCCTGCAGCACGGCGAGGTCTTCGTCACCGACGACGGCACCGAGACCGACCTGGACCTGGGCCATTACGAGCGCTTCATCGACGAGAACCTGAACAAGTATTCGAACCTCACCACCGGCAAGGTCTACTGGAACGTGCTGAACAAGGAGCGTCAGGGCGCTTACCTCGGCCAGACCGTCCAGATCATCCCCCACATCACCAACGAGATCAAGAGCTATATCTACAACCTGGCCTCTTCCACCGAGGCCGATGTGGTCATTACCGAGATCGGCGGCACCACTGGCGACATCGAGAGCCAGCCCTTCCTCGAGGCCATCCGTCAGGTGGGCCTCGAGCAGGGCAAGGAGAACTGCTGCTTCATCCATGTGGTGCTGGTGCCTTACATCTCCGGCTCCGACGAGTACAAGTCCAAGCCCGCACAGCACTCCGTCAAGGAGCTGCAGGGCATGGGCGTCAGCCCCGACATCATCATCCTCCGCGCCGACGGCAGCGTGGGCAGCGACATCCGCCGGAAGATCAGCACCTTCTGCAACGTCAGGCCGGAGTGCGTCATCGAGAACCTGACCATGCCCAGCCTCTACCAGTGTCCGCTGATGCTCCACACCGGCGGCCTCGACGACGTGGTGGTCAAGCAGCTGCATCTGGATGTTCCCCCCGCCGACCTCACCGAGTGGAAAGAGATGCTGGCCCGGATCGCCACCCGCACCAAGACCTGCACCATCGCCCTCGTGGGCAAGTACGTCAAGCTGCATGACGCCTATCTGTCCGTCATGGAAAGCCTCTACCACGCCGGCTTTGAGAACGACAGTCAGGTGGAGATCAAGTGGGTGGAGAGCGAGGACCTGTCCGACCAGGCCGCCTGCAAGGAAGCCTTTGCGGACGTGGACGGCATCATCGTCCCCGGCGGCTTTGGCGACCGCGGCATCGAAGGCATGATACAGGCCGCACAGTACGCCCGCGAGAATAATGTTCCCTACTTCGGCATCTGCCTCGGTATGCAGATCATGGTCATGGAGTTCGCCCGCCATGTTCTGGGCTACGCCGACGCCAACTCCAGCGAGTTCACCCCCGAGGGTCATCACAATGTCATCGACCTGATGGCCGACCAGCAGGGCAACATCCCCAAGGGCGGCACCATGCGTCTGGGCAAGTACCCCTGCACCGTCCTGCCCGGCACCAAGATGGCCGAGTGCTACGGCCAGAGCGAGATCTGGGAGCGCCACCGCCACCGCTACGAGTTCAACAACGACTACCGTCAGGAGATGCAGGACGCCGGTCTGGTCATCTCCGGCACCAGCCCCGACAGCCGCCTTGTGGAGACTGTGGAGCTGCCGGGCCGTGACTTCCACCTCGGCGCACAGTTCCACCCCGAGTTCAAGAGCCGTCCCAACCGCGCACATCCCCTGTTCAAGGGCTTCATCGCAGCGGCGCTGAAGTTCAAGAAGGGCAAGATGGGGCACTGAGAGGTTGTACGAAGGCAAACCTGACCCTAAACCCAAAAGCACCCGCTTTCCACATCACTGTGGAGAGCGGGTGCTCTTTTTGCTATGATGCTATGTAGCCGTGCTTACTTGCTGGCCTTCGTGGTCTTCTTACGGGTAGCGGTCTTGCGGGCAGGCTTTGCGGCAGGAGCGGCCTCGGCGGGCTTTTCCTAGGCCTTGGCGGGTGCGGCTTCGGCCTTTGCCCCAGCGGACTTCGCAGCAGTCTTCTTTGCCGCAGGCTTTCTGGTGGTCTTCTTCACAGCAGGTGCAGCCTTTTCCTCAACCGGCTTTTCCTCGGCGGGAGCAGCGGCCTCGGCCTTGACCTCAGCGGGCTTTTCCTCCGCCTTGGGGGCGTGCTTTGCGCGGTCCTTCACCTCGGAGATGGTCCACAGCTGGTCCTCGCCGGCAGTCTCCTGCCAGATCTGGAGCACAGCGCCGTCCGCAGTACCCATGCCCACGGTGTCGATGCACTTGCCGGCAGCCCACATGGAGCGCAGGCGGACGGTGCCGGCCGGGGTGGGCTCCATCTTCCACATCTGGGAAGTGCCGCCCACGTCCTCCCACAGGTGGAGCCAGGTGCCGTTGGCGGTGCCGGTCATTATCAGGTCGATGAGCTTGCCGGAGGCGCGGTTGCGGATACGGTAAACGCCGTCGCCCTCGCGGACGAAAGCCCACTCCTGCTCGGGCTTGTGCTCGTACTTGCCCAGACGGATGTTGCCGCCGTCCTTGACGCTCTCCACAGCCTGAATGACGCTGCCGGTCTTGGCGGCGATGGTGTAGAAGCGGTCTGCTTCAATGATAGTCTGTGCCACAGATTTCATAAGATTTCCCTCCGTATCCCGGGGCAGGATCTCCCCGGAACTCTTCTCTGCGCTGTTTTTTATCTTCGCGCTTTTGTTTCTTTCCATAAATTATACCACTTGACGTGATTTTCTACAAGCAATTCGACCTTTCTTTGGCAAATTTGCCAAAAGGCATTCCATTTTCTCCTGCTTTTGCACTCAATACCCTAACTTTTTGAGGCAACGGCGACGACCGCCGTCGGCGCAGCGCCGCCATCTCGACATTTCCCCCGATCTGCGCTATACTTATCATATATCTGCATTTTATCCGTTCTTTGCACAAAGAGCGGTATTTTCTTTGATTTCCGAAAGTGAGGTATCTCTTCATGCCGTCTTCCCCCCGCACCGCATCCGACGCCGCCGAGCTGGAGCGCAGCAGGCTCCAGTTCGAGAAAATGACCCAGACCCCCGTGCCGAAGCTCATTCTCGGCCTCGCGGCCCCCACCATCCTGAGTATGCTCATCACCAGCATCTACAATCTGGCCGACACCTTTTTTGTGGGCCAGCTGTCCACCAGCGCGTCGGGCGCGGTGGGCGTCGTGTCGAGCCTGATGGCCATCATTCAGGCCCTCGGCTTCATGCTGGGCCACGGCGCGGGCGGCATCATCAGCCGCAGCCTCGGCAGTCAGGACACCCACGCGGCCACAAAGTTCGCCTCCACCAGCTTCTTCACGGCGCTGACCTTCGGCGCAGTGCTGGCCGTTCTCGGTCTCGCTGCCCTGCCCGACTTCATGATGCTGCTGGGCAGCACCGACACCATCCTGCCCCACGCCTGCGCCTACGCGCGGCCCATCCTCATCGCGGCCCCGCTCATGATGTCCAGCCTCGTGATGAACAACATCCTCCGCTACGAGGGCAAGGCCAGCTTCGCCATGATCGGCCTCGTCACCGGCGGTGTGCTCAACATCGTGCTGGACCCCGTCTTCATCTTCGGCCTCGGCATGGGGACCGGCGGCGCAGGCACGGCCACCGCCCTGAGCCAGAGCATCAGCTTCTGCATCCTGCTTTCCATGTTCCTGCGCGGCAAGACCGTCAGCCGATTCCGCATCACCCAGGTCACCCGCAGCGCCCGGGACTTCGGGCAGATCTTCTTCAACGGTGCGCCCAGCTTCGGCCGTCAGGGCCTGAACAGCATCGGCAGCATGCTGCTGAACGTCGCCGCCCGCAACTACGGCGACGCCGCCGTGGCCGGCATGAGCATCGTGTCCCGCATCTTCCAGTTCGTGCTGTCGGTGGCGATCGGCGTCGGACAGGGCCTGCAGCCAGTAGCGGCCTTCAACTACGGCGCCCGCCGCTTTGCCCGGGTGCGGAAAGCGGCCATCTTCACCATCTCGACGGCTTTCATCTTTATGGCGGTGCTCAACTCCCTCTGCTGGTTCAACGCCGAGCCCCTCATCCGCCTCTTCCGCGATGACCCCGAGGTCACCGCCGTGGCTCTGCCCGCCCTGCGGTATCAGTGCGTCGCCATGTTCTTACAGCCCGTCATCATCGTGACGAATATGATGTTCCAGTCCATCGGCAAGTCGGGCCGGGCCACCTTCCTCGCCTGCTGCCGTCAGGGCGTCTGCTTCATCCCGCTTATCCTCACCCTGCCCCGCATCTGGGGCCTGAGCGGCATCGAGCTGTGCCAGCCCATCGCCGATGGCCTCACCTTCTGCATCTCGGTGCCTTTCCTGCTGCCCTTCCTGAAGGAATTGAAGGAACAGGGAGACGAAGAATAAGCTTGTCATAAAACTGTAACCAGACCCGGACACATTTCTGCAATGAAATGTCCGGGTCTTTCGTATATACTATAGATGGGAAAGTCAAATTCTGGGAGACTGTGAGGTGTTTCTATGAAGACCACTCTGCTTCGACTCAGCCGCCGCGCCGCCTGCCTCGTGTTGGCGGGCGGGCTGCTGACGAGCTGTTCGCTGCTGCCTGCGGCGTCACCCCGGCACGAGGGGACGGCGTCCTCGCAGGCAGCGCAGTATTACAGCGACGCATGGCTCAGCGACGACTCGCTCCACTACCTCTACGCTTACACCGGGAACGGCGGCGGCACCATCCTCCGGGGCGGCAGGGTGCTCTACAAAGCCAGCAGCTCCGACAGCATCCAGCTGCTGAAGGACACCCTCACCGGCGAGACGGGCCACTACCTCGTGGCCCACTCCACCCCCGGCACGGAGGAGCGCACTTCCACCCTTTACGACGCCGACGGCAATGCCGTCATGACCTTTCCCTACGCCGTGAACGCCACCCTCTCGGGCGGGCTGCTCATCCTGCGGGACGACGCCGACGTCTGGGCCTTCGAGAACGGCACCACCGGCGGCACTCGGGTCTACGACCTCGCCACAGGCGCCCAGCTTCCCGTACCCGAAACAGCGCTCGACTGTCTCGTGGTAGACGAGGGCGGCCAGCGCCTCGTCTTCAACTGCTACGACCTGCCCGAGGGCCTTACTTACGCCTACGACGACCCTGACCAGCCGCTTCACCAATACGTCCTCATCACCGACCGGGAGGGCAATGTGCTGATGCGGGAGGACGGCTGCACGGCCAGCTCCCTCGCATCGTACCGCGGCGGCTTTGCCGACTGGCTCGATTTGAGCTGGTTCCGCGGCGCAGACTGGGGCATCGCCCGGGAGGGGCTTTACAACGTCCTCACCGGCGAACTGCTCACCGGCGAAGAGGACAGCGCCGTCTCGGCCTGCGGCGCGGGCGTTGCCTGCCTCCAGAGCCGTCAGGACAGCCGCTCCATCCTCTACGATTTGAACAGCGACGAGGCCGTGGAGCTGGGCCGCTTCGACTGGGCCGTGATGGAGTACACGCCCGGCTGTGTCACCCTTCTCGGCAGCGATGAGCCCGACAACCCCTATACTCTCATCGACCTTGCCAGCGGTGAGACGACCGCTATCCAGCGAAGCGACACAGACTATCACTCCGGTAATGTCGCTGTGCTGACGGCAAACAATGTCCTTAAAATCTATGACGGCACCACCGGCGCACTCCTGACCGACGTAGAGGTGACGCCCGTCGAAGAGGGACACTATGTCAGTCTGACCGCTCTGCCCGACGGCTACGCCCTGCTGCAATACAACAGCGAGAACTACGACACCGTTGCCATCCAGACCTACAGCAGCGATGGGCTGCTCTGGTCGTCCGCCGGTGAGGCCCAGCAGTACACCTACGCCTCCTACCTCACCAACACCGCCAACGGCCCTCTGCTCACAGCTCACCGGGACAACAGCGACTCGTCAAATCTTTCCGACGTGCTGGACATGGAGGGCAATCTGCTTCTCCGCCGCCTCGGCAGCTGCTACAGCCCGGACGACCTGCCCGACGACTGCTTTATCGCGCGGCAGGGCTTCGACTACGGCCTGATGGACTCCACCGGCCAGTGGCTCTACCGCGAAAGCATCTTCTCCTCCCCCAGCGACGACGCTGGCGGGGGCTACCTGTACTGACACGGAGGTTTTTGATATGAAAGAGATGATCTCCCGCCGCAGCTTCCTGCGCGTGATGGGCCTCGGCTTCGGGGCGGCGATGCTCACCGCCTGCAAGACCGGCACTACGGACTCCCCCGCCGACTCTCCGGCAGCGTCCGTCCCCGATGCGGACACGCCCGTCCCCTTCCTGACCGAGGACGAGTTCCCCCGCCTCGACGGCTCCACGGCCTGCATCCCCCTGATGGCCCAGATGAAGGCTGATGTCACCGGCATGGACCTTCTCGAGGCCCAGACCAGCATCACCGTCAGCACCACGGCCTATGCGTGGGAGAACTTCGGCCTCTGGTCCCGCAGCGACAGCGAAGACTACGGCGCACAGCTGCTCATCGTCTACGAGGCCCCCGAGTACGTCAAGGAAGAGCTGGCCGAGGCCGACGCAAAGCTCGAGCAGAAAGCCATCGGCCGGGACGCGCTGGTCTTCATCGTCAACGAAGAGAATCCCGTCCAGAGCCTGACCCAGCAGCAGCTGCGGGATATTTATGCGGGCCGCATCACCAGCTGGAAGGACGTGGGCGGCGCGGACTCCCCCATCGTGGCGTTCCAGCGGGGCGTGGACTCGGGCAGTCAGACCCTCTTCAAAAAGCTGCTCATCGACAAGGGCGACGGCCAGCTGATGGCCGCGCCCACCGAGCTTGCCCCCGCCGACATGGGCGGCCTCGTGGACAGCGTCGCCGAGTACAACAACTCCGCCAACGCCATCGGCTTTTCGGTCTACTACTACATCGACCAGATGTACTCGAAGCCCGGCCTCCGCCTGCTGGCCGTGGATGGCGTGACCCCCGGCAATGACACCATCGCCGATGAGAGCTACCCGCTCTGCAATGAGTTCTACGCAGTCGTCCACGCGGACGCCGCCCCCGACAGCCCCCAGCGGAAGGTCTACGACTGGCTGGACACCGACGAGGGACGCAGGTGCATCGAGAAGGCGGGGTATGTAGCGGCAACACCGTAAGCCTCTCCCTCTGGGAGAGGTGTCACCGCAGGTGACGGAGAGGGCAAGCCCGTGGCGAAAGGGCCGCCGCACAGCGATAAACTGACTGTTTGTCAGAGCGATACTTTCGCTGTGCCTGTGCTTTTCTTGTAGCAGCCTTGCCCTCTCAGGCGCTTCGCGCCAGCTCTCCCAAGGGGAGAGCCATTTCCTCGAAACAAAACCGCCTCCGGGTCTCCCCGGGGGCGGTTTCGTTTGCCACATTTTACACCGCCAAACACCACAGCGGCGTCGTGATGAGCGACAGCACCGTGGAGATGGCCGTACACTTGCTGGCGAAGGCGGAGTCTGCGCCGTACTTCTCGGCGAGGATGGTGGTGGTGCCGCCCATCGGCATACCGGCCAGAACGACGGCCACGCCGGTGGCCAGCTGGCCCACATGGGCCGCGCGGCATCCCACCAGCACCACCAGCGGCATCAGGAAGAGCCGGATGATGCAGTAGAGGATGGCGTCCTTGTCCAGCAGCGGGTGAAGGTCGCGGCTGACATGGTCATGTTGCAGCTGCTGGTACACTGGACGGCCTTGCCGAGGAAGGTGGGCAGCTGCCACTGGGTCAGCATGATGACCATGCCCACGAACACCGACGCGATGCAGGGGTGGGTGATGGTCTTGCGGAGCACTGCGAGGCGGTGCTTTTTCTTTTCCTCGGGCGTGGCGGGGGCGGCGGCCCGCATGAAGTAGGAAACCCCCACCGACCACATCACGATGCGCTGGGGGATCATGTAGAACGACGCCAGCAGCAGCCCCACCCCGCCGAAGAGCCCCTCCGCCAGCGGGCTTCCGAGGAAGCCCGCGTTGGAGCAGACCGTGCCGTACTGCATGACGGCCTTCCGCGCGAAGGGGTAGCGGTTGTAGCACACCGCGCAGACGACGCTGTAGAGCACCTGCAATAAAATCGACAGGATGAGGATGTCCCGGGTGCTGCGGAAGATCTCCGCGTTGAACTCGATGCGGAACGACTGGATGATGTTTGCAGGCAGGATGATGAAGAGCAGCAGGTCGGTCAGACAGGCGCGGCCCTGGTCGGTGATGAGCTTTTTCTTTGCCAGAAAAACGCCGATGGCCAGCAGAAGCATCATCTGCGCCTGCAGGTCCAGCATGGTGGAAAATTCGGGCATGGTATCCCCTTTCATTTGGACGTTCTTTGCTTAGCTGAACCAATTATAATCGTGTGATGAGCCGATTTCAATACCCGCGCCCCGCCGGGCGGCATGATTTTTCTGAATGGCGGCGATGCAGTCGGAGACATAAAAGCAAAAGCCCCACGACACACGCCGCTTTTCAGCGGTGTATCGTAGGACTTTTTGGAGCTGGTGACAGGAGTTGAACCTGCAACCCACTGATTACAAATCAGTTGCGCTGCCATTGCGCCACACCAGCGAGTATTGTTTGCACAGGGTACTTTAGTAGAATACCAGAAACCTCCCCACTTGTCAATATCTTTGTCTGCCCCCGGCCCCGCTGTCGGCCCATGCAGCGCTGTCGTCAGGGCGTTTCAGGACATCTGAGGGGCGATTCACGCACAAAAAACGGCGATTCACGCAGATTCGGTCACATTATGGCCGGAATATGGTAGAATAAATCAGACTCAACATTTATGCTTCTTCCACAATCTCCTGCCGTTTTGTTGGGAGCTTCTGTGCAAAACTCACACTTTTCAGAGGAGGTTTCCATGATCTCTTATCGCAAGCTTGCAATGCGCGTTCTGGGGCATCCGCTGCGGGTGCCGACAAACGCCCCCCGGCCTGCGTCCCACCGGGTGACGGCGCTGGCACTGACAGCCGCAATGGTGGCCGGCATGGCCGCACCGGCGTATGCGGGTACATATTATATTGACAACAACGGCGGCGACATCACAGTCACCAAAGACGCTGAAGGCAACGTCTATGTCAAGCGCTCGAATAAAACTTATGATGCAGACAGCCTCGGCGATAAGGACGAGGACGGCAATGTCACCATCAAGGGCGGAACAGGAACCGACATCACCAAAAACCCCGACCCCGGCACCGGCTCTTCCGGAACCGGCTCCACCACCGGCGGCTCTTCCGGCGGCAGCTCTTCTGAGGGCGGCACCACCGCAACCCCTGCCGCCAAATCCAATTTGACCGCGCTCCCATCAGAAGACAGCGAAAGCCAAGACGAAGACAAGGTCTCCCCCGACGGCACCAATGCCGACCCCAATGGCAGCGACTCTTCTGAGGGCGGCGAGGAAAACCAGACCCAGCCCGGCGAGAACACCGGTGCGGGAAGCTCTGACCCTGAGAGCACCGGCTCTGGGGACGGCACCTCCGGCTCTGACGACATCACCGGCGGCGAGAAAAACGACACCAAGCCCGACAGCACCACCACCGGCGGCGAGGAAAACGACCCCCAGCCCGGCGACAGCTCTGCGCCGGGAAGCCAGATTATGTACACCAGCGCCAATGACGACGAAGGGACCCCGACCGAATCGACCACGGTCTTGAAGACCGCGGCGGATAACTTCAAGGCCGCGGCCCAAAACGTCATCCGCATCATCAACAAGCTCGCGGGCAACGATAACACTCTCAACGTGACGCTGGACAATGTCAACATCACAGCCAACAACGACGCCGCCCTCAGCGTCGAGGGCGCGGGCGGCACCAAAATCACGCTGAAGGGCGACAATACCCTCACCAGCGGCGACGGACACGCCGGCCTCGAGCACAACGAAAAGAGCGATGGCGGCGCTACCACCGGCAAACTGACCATCACATCCGGAAATAAAAATGGCAGCAACACCGGCAGCCTGAAGGCCACAGGCGGCAGTGGCGCTGCTGGCATCGGCTCGAGCAACGGCAATGGTGCCGGCACCATTGAGATAGCAGGCGGCAACATCACCGCCAACGGCGGCAGCGACGGCGGCGCAGGCATCGGTAGTGGTTCAGGTGCTACTAA
>OOCU01000655.1_pt1 | contig 24470 bp, 19 predicted proteins | sample 1671781 | NCBI WGS metagenome assembly OOCU01 (sample SAMN06348192, study PRJEB24527) | human gut metagenome | reverse complement strand
GTGTATTTATATTCCAAACGGTTTGCCTTTCGACAGCTGTGGGAAGGCCTTTCGACAGCTATGGGAAAGCCTTTCGACAGCTATCGAAATATCTTACCACAGCTATCGAAAGGCAAACTGTTTGAGATGTGAATCGGATTTCAATACATTTTTTAAAGATTTTGCATAAGATGTTTTCCTATCTTTGTCCCATATCATTATCAATTAAAACTTAATTCTAAAATGGAATCAGTAGTGAAAAGAGTAGCTGCAACAAGTTTGTTAGCCTCTTGTGCAGTATCATTAGCTCTGTTTACCTCTTGCGCAGGTGCAGAACAAAACACGCTTACTCCCGAAGAAGTGGCCGGTGGATGGCAACTCCTTTTCGACGGAAAAACACTCGATGGGTGGAAAGATTACAATGGAACAACCCTCACACAGCCATGGCATGTCGTTGACGGATGTATCCAGGCAAAAGGTGACGGCAGCGATGCCAGCGGTTATATTGTAACCGATAAACAGTATGAAAACTTTGAACTGTCATGGGACTGGAAACTATCAAAGGGAGGTAACAGCGGTATGCTTTACCACGTTGTAGAACGTCCTCAGTTCGCTGTGCCTTATGTCACCGGTCCGGAATATCAGTTGATCGACGAACCTAATTTCCCGGAACCACTGGAAGAATGGCAAAAACTGGGCGTAGACTACGCTATGCATTTGCCAGACAAATCTAAAATGAAAGTTAATCCGCAGGGCGAATGGAACAATTCTAAAATTGTATTTGATAATGGTCATGTAGAACATTGGCTGAATGGTCAGAAAATTTTGGAATTCGAAGCATGGACCGACGATTGGTATGAAAAGAAAAACAGCGGAAAATGGGCAAACGCTCCTGAATATGGTTTAGCTAAAAAAGGTGTTCTTTGTTTGCAGGACCATGGTTATCCTGCCTCTTTCCGTAATATAAAGATCAAAGAACTTCCGCGCAAAAGCAAAGAAGTAAACCTTTTCAATGGAGTCGACCTGAAAGGTTGGGAAGCATACGGAACTGAATTATGGTATGTAAAAGACGGTTTGCTGATCTGCGAAAGCGGTCCGGATAAGAAATATGGCTACCTGGCAACACGCGATTATTATGATGATTTTGACCTGACTGTTGAATTCAAACAGGAAGCAGACGGTAACTCCGGTGTATTTATCCGTTCTTTCATTGAAGAAGATGTAAAAGTCAACGGATGGCAAGTTGAAGTCGCTCCTAAAGGACACGATACCGGTGGTATCTATGAATCATACGGACGCGGATGGTTAGTCCAGATTCCGGATGAAAAAGAAACTATTCTGAAAGAAGGTGACTGGAATACCATGCGTATCAAAGTGCAGGGCGATAACGTACAAACCTGGTTGAACGGCGAAGAAATGGTAAACATCAACGATGAGAAAATCGGTGCCGGACAAGGTCGCATCGCTTTACAAATCCATGATGGCGGTGGCATCAAAGTGCTATGGCGCAACCTGAAACTGAAAACGTTATAATCCATACTAATAAACACAAAAATCCCCGACAGAATATTCTGCCGGGGATTTTTTATTTTTATCATCTACGTCCATGTCCCTTTTTACGAGGGCTATCCGCTTTTTTCTGTTTTTCCTGATATTGTTTGTACTGTTCGTCTGTCAGAATCTTCTTTATCTGAGCATCTTTTTCAATACGCATAGCTGTCATTTTTTCCCGCATCTTTTCACGGTCTTCTTTGACAGATTCACGTTCTTTCTTCATCTGCTCTCTAAAGTCAGCTTCCAGCTTACGATATTCAGCTGCTTGTTTATCATCGAGTTTCAATTCTTCGATCATTTTCTCACTACGTTTGGAAGGATCTCCCTTCTTTCCCTGGCGATCACCGCCCTGTGCAAAAACTGTTGCTGTACTAATCAAGATAACCAAAAACAATCCTATTACCTTCTTCATAAACTACTACTTATTACTTAAATTAATATTTAACTGTTTGTGAAGCGCTTCGATATAATAGACTTTGTTACATGGAAATAGTTTAATCACTTTGAAAAATATTTTTTTATTCAACCGGTCCGATCACCAGTCCTTCGGCCGTCCATTTATTGACAAAATGACTGAGAGAATTCAAGAATCGGTTGAAATCTTTCTTCTCCGTCCCCGTCCATCCGGTTTCAGCATAGGCAGCAATACGCGGATAAATTTTCTGATTCATACTTTCGACCGTCGGAATAAATTCACCCCACATCTGGCAACCCAGTCCCAACACCTTACCCTGTTCTTCTGGAGATAATCCTTCGGGGATCGGATTGAATGAATAAGCCTTGGATAATGGGATCGATTTATAATCATAATCGATATAAGTATATATATGATAAGAATTTACAATGTCATATCCTTTGTCGATCGCTTTCTTGATAAGTTCGGGATCCCCTTTCCAGAAGTGAACGATAGTACCTTTAGCAAGCTGTTGATCAACATCTTTCGTATCTTCGGCAGACTGATATTCATGCAATTTATCTCCTGTAATTTCGTTCCATCCCATCATTTTCTTACCTTTCGCCGCAAGCATATTTGAAACTTCATTCGTAAAATAGATCTGTAGTTCCGCAGGCGTTTTCAAACCTTTCTTAGCCATATAACTACGTATAGCAGGAGATTCTTTCCATTGGTTATATTTTACTTCATCGCCACCGATATGAAATACCGGACTAGGGAACAAAGCGATAACCTCATTCGTCACATCATCCAAAAACTCCATCACACGGGGATCGGAAACATTCAAAACGTCATAATGCACACCAAACTTACCTGGGACTTTGATCTGTTTACCACTTGTACCCAACCAGGAATAAGAAGCAATAGCGGCACTGGCATGTCCCGGCATGCTGACTTCCGGTACAATCGTGATATGCCGTTTAGTCGCATAATCAACGATTTCCTTTATATCTTCCTGCGTATAGAAGCCTCCATGCGGCTTTCCATCATACACATCACTTCCAAAATGATTAATTTCCGAAGAATCGCGGAAAGCACCGATCTCCGTCAGTTTCGGGTATTTCTTAATTTCAATTCTCCATCCCTGATCGTTGGTAAGATGCCAATGGAAAACATTCATTTTCAACCCAGCCATTTCATCCAGCAGATCTTTCACGACTTCTTTCCCTTTAAAATAGCGTCCTTCATCCAACATAAAAGCACGCCATGAAAAAGCCGGATAGTCAGTAACTTCAGCTCTCTGAACCAAATATTTTCCGTCTTTCTCTTTAATAATTTGACGCAGTGTTTGTACACCATTCAGTATACCGGCAGAAGAATTAGCCTTGATATTTATTTTACCGGAAGTAACTTCCAGCTGGTAACCTTCCGGTTTATCCGGCAAAACTGTCGGATCGAGCATCAGGTTAATGTCTCCTTTCCCTGAATCTTTAAGGGTTGCTTCCACAGAAAAGTCAGAGGAAAGAACCGCTTGTAACAATTGAGCTTCATTGTTCAAATCACCGGAATAAGAAATAGCCGGATCTCCCCCCATCTTGAAAAAGCCCGGTGTATAACTGATTTCCTGAGGTTGCGGAATAACCGCATACTCTTCAACGGGTGGAGCCTGGCAGGCACAAAGAAGCACTAAAAACAATGAGATTAACAAGTTTGTTTTCATAGAATTAAATTTAATACTGGATAATAATTAACTAGTTCCTTAAGAATAAGATTCTTTATTCAACAATTTCACAAAGATAAAATTTAAATACAGACCCTCAAATTCGAAATACAAACAATTACATAGCAAATCGATTTATTTCTGGATCTGAATGTGCTTCATTCATCATTTGCTCCATTTCTTTTATAATATCTGGATATTGTGTTGCTACATTTATTTGTTCCAAAGGATCTTCTGCTAAATTATATAGCTCAAGCTCATTATTGCCCTTTCTTATTCCGCTAATGTATCCTTTCCAATTACCCATACGAATCGCCTTAGAACCAGTACCTTCCGGATATTCCCAATACAAATATTTATGCTTGGGTTGTACTTTTCCTAATAAAGCTGGTAAAAAACTAATACCATCAGTTTCAGGTTGAGAACAACCGGTTATTTCTGCAAGCGTCGGCATAACATCCCAAAAAGCAGATATATGATCTGTCACGGTACCACTCTTTATACAATCAGGCCATGAAGCAATCATTGGTATCCGTATTCCTCCTTCATGTAAAGACGCTTTCCCCCATCCCTTTTCCGATTTAAAAGGTTTGGCACTATTGAACCAGGGAGAGTCTGACCCACCATTAAACGTAGGTCCATTATCACTTGTAAATATAATCAGTGTATTCTCATAAAGTCCTAAGTTTTTTAGTTGTTTCACCAATAAACCAATCTGTTCATCCCAATAACTTATCATTGCTGCATAAGTCGCTCTAGGATAACGGCAAGGAAAATATCCCATTTTACCATCATAAGGCTCTTCATCTCCAAATTTATCCACATAATAAGATACCCACCTTTCCGGAGCTTGTAGAGGAACATGTGGTAACGGTGTTGTCCACATCATAAAAAAAGGTTTGTCTTTACTCCTTTCTACAAAAGAATATATTTCCTGAAACATCAAATCCGGAGCATACTCTCTTTGTGTATATTTGGAATAACTTGAAATATCCAGAGGATTAACATTGTCATCTAATTTCGTGCCTGGTTCCAACAACTGATTTGACAAATATTCCCGATTTTCATTTCTATATAAAAACGGAGGATAATATGTATGAGCTTGACGCTGGCAATTGTATCCATAAAAGAAATCAAATCCCATTTTGTTGGGTGTACTTTCCGATCCAGGATATCCCAATCCCCATTTTCCTATACAAGCTGTTGAATAACCTGCTTCTTTTAACATTGAAGCTAAAGTAAATGTCCCAGCAGGTAATGGACGCTGCCCTTCCAAAGTCGAGTCAGCCAACATAGCGGCATGACTCCAAACATTTCCACGATCCGGCATTTCATCATTTCCTCGAATATAAGAATGACCGGAGTGTTTTCCTGTCAACAAAATACAGCGTGAAGGAGCTGATACTGCCGTACCTGAATAATGTTGAGTAAATAGCATTCCATGTTTTGCTAATCCATCAATATTAGGAGTCTCTATCAACTGTTGCCCATAACATCCTAATTCTGCATAGCCCATATCATCAGCCAATATATAGATAATATTAGGAGAAGAATGTATTTTATTTTTTGTTGCCCCCTGACAATTCGCTAACGAAAAAGATCCTAATATAGCAATATAGAATATAGACTGTTTCATGTTACATGAGATTATTTAAAAGTTCTGACTTTATACAAATTAATATCCTCTATAGTTAAAACTTTCTTAATAGGTTCAATATAAATATTATGCGTCCACCAACTGATCTCCGCTTGAGTATACACCATATAATCAGTTGTTTTATCGTAATTAAGAGATTTTATATTCTTCCGATCCTGCAAAGGTTCAAATGTTTTAAATGTTTCTTCAGCTACATTAAACCAATAAACTCCATCATGCGCTGTAAAAATCAATTCATTATCTGTCACTTTTATTAAATCATGTCCTCCTTTTATCGGAGTTTTCCAAGTCTTTTCCAAATGTAAAGAAGGAGTTGCCGTATTCCAATTTGTCAAAGAATAAGCCCGTAATTCATCAAATCCCAATGCAAACAATATTTTATTTTTCTCCATCCACACAACGCCATGGCCAGAATAAAGACTATCTCTAAAAATTACTTGCTCCGGTTTCTTCACATCATACAATTCCAGGCTATTCCCATTTTTATGTGTAGATAATGCTACGGCAACTCGCCCATCCGGCAATAAATCTGCCGAGTGTGCCATAGGTACATGAGCATAGAATAAAGATTTTTTACTATCTCTATCCAATAATAAAACACCACCACCTGAAGAAGTTAGTAATATTTTTGTTCCATTATCGACAGGCTTACACTCATCCAAAGGAATCATATATTTTTGATATTCAGAAGGAAGCTCCTGGGCTATATCCGAAACTTTCCAATCCCATACAACATGAACATTTTTACCTTCTGATTTATCGACATCAATAATCAATGCCTTATCGTCACCACAAACTATAATTTCTTTTACATTACTATTGTCACAAGCCGACAACAGAATAAATAAAAATAAAGCCCAGCTATAAATCATTATTTTCATTTCTTACATTTTAAAGTTATCAATTAAAGGAGCGACATGTGCCTCCTTCATATATTGTCGAATAAGGTTTACTATATCCGGATAAAAAGCAGACACGTCATTCCGTTCTTCTAAATCATTAGTCAAATCATACAATTCTATATGGTTATTTCCCTTTTTTACATCTGGAATAAAACCTTTCCACTGTCCTAAACGCAAAGCCCTACTCCCACTACCTTCCGGTAATTCCCAATACAAGTAAATATGTTCCTGTTGTTTCTTTCCAATCAATGAAGGCAAAAAACTTATACCATCCGTCTCAGATGGGGAACAACCTACTATATCGCAAATTGTTGGCAATACATCCCAAAAGGCTGAAACATGATCATTCACTTGTCCAGATCGTATCAGATCCGGACAACATGCAACCATAGGAACTCGGATACCACCTTCACGAAGACTAGACTTTCCCCAGCCTTTTTCACTCCTAAAAGGACAGGCACTATTAAACCAGGGAGCATCAACGCCTCCATTATATGTCGGTCCGTCATCACTTGTAAATATAATCAAAGTATTTTCATAAATACCCAAATCCTTCAATTGCTGCACCATTTCTCCTATTTGTTCATCCATATAACTAATCATAGCTGCATAAGCTGCATGTGGATAACGACATGGGAAATAACCTTTATCTCCAAGATAAGGACTTTCATCTCCAAATTTTTTTACATAATGATCAATCCATTTTTTAGGAGCCTGCAAGGGGACATGAGCTATAGGTGTTGCCCAATACAAGAAAAAGGGTTCATCCTTTTTTTTATCAATAAAAGATGTCACCTCTTGAAACATCAATTCTGGAGCATATTTCTCAGAAACAAACTTTTCATAGCTACTTTGCAGATACGGATCACTATTTTCATCTAATTTTTCATTTGGTGATATTAATCTGTTTGGTAAATATTCACGATGATTATTCCTATAAAGAAATGCCGGATAATAATCATGAGCTTGTCTCTGACAATGATAACCGTAAAAAAAATCAAAACCCATTTTTTCAGGAGTCGAAGTTGACCCAGGATATCCTAAACACCAAGTTCCGATACAGGCTGTTGTATAGCCAGCGTCTTTCACCAAAGAAGCAATAGTTGAAGTACCAACTGGTAACGGACGCTGTCCTTCCAATGTCGAATCTGCCAAAACAGCTTTATAATCCCAGACGTTCCCTCTCTCTGGCATTTCATCATTTCCACGTATATAAGCATGTCCTGTATGTAAACCTGTCATCAAAGAGCAACGCGAAGGAGCAGAAACTGCAGACCCTGAATAATGTTGGGTAAACCTCATTCCCATAGCAGCCAACTTATCTATATTCGGAGTCTCAATATACTGTTGACCATAACATCCTATATCTCCATACCCAATATCATCCGCCAAAATATAAATGATATTTGTTTTACGTTCCTTGGCATGTATAGCTCCTACCGACAATAAAATCGGTAGGGCTATAGTTGAATAAACAATCGAATTACTTTTCATTGCTTGATATATTGAGCATAATCATTTCGTATTTTATGCCATGAAGCAGCCAGGTCCAAAGCAAATTGTTTCATATCACCTTTCCATGGCGTCTTCGTCACTTCGAACATAAAAGGACCTTCATAACCTGATTTAACCAAAGCATCTACAACACCATTCCAATTTATCACACCTTTTCCCGGCAACCAATGCCGTTCATTCTCTTCATCATAATCAGACATATGCACTGTCTTTATACGATCTCCCAATTTTTGTCCAAAATGTTCTGACTTTTCTCCCAACAGATGATTCACGTCGAAGCAAACATCTACAGATAGATTATCACCCAGTATTTGTAACATTTCAGCAGAAGAATTTCCTAAACATGTACGTGGTAAATCTTCAACAGCCAAACGAACCTGATAGTCTTTTTCTACTAAAGGACCTAATTCTTTCAAGGCACTCCGTAAAGCAATAATATGATCATTCCGTTTCTCAGGTTCTATGGGTTCAAAACTTGTATGCAAAATTGCTTTTTCATACTTGCCCAATCCTTTTGCTAATTCCAGGCTAAATAGAATATATTGTCGGCAACGTTCTTGTAACACAGGATCAGGAGTCGACAAATCATAATCCCAGCCAAATGGTATATGCACAGACCATATAGTCATGCCTGCTTCATCTGCAAACTTCTTATATTCAATCACTTTCTGAACAATATCTGCAGCATCTACCTTTTTAAATTTAGGTAATCCAACTTCCAAATACTCAAATCCAGCACTTTTCATATATTTAAAAGTCTGTTGCAAATCCGGTTCCATCAATCCGATAGAGACACCTGTTTTCCAGTCCGGGATACGTTGTCCCCAAAGAAGAACTGAACAAAAAAGAAATATAGTAAACAAACTTATCTTTTTCATATTAAATGTTTTTGTAATTTACCAACCAATATTATTAGGCAACAAATTAGGATTCTCCTTTGTCTCCGTTTCAGGAATAGGCCACAAATAATCCTTATCCTCAAAAACTCTCACTTCAATAGTAGAATCATCATATTTATAAATTGGTCCATTCATTACATCCTTTGCAGTACGCCATCTCAAGATATCAAAATAATAATGTCCTTCACCTGCTAATTCGATCCTTCTCTCATGACGAATAATATCGCGCATCTCTTCTTTCGTGTATCCTTTCGAAATATCAAACAAAGGCATCTTCACCGTTTCACGATCCCGTATTTGATTCAATGCATCATAAACCCCCTTGTCGGGAGCTGATAATACTTCATTTCGAGCTTCGGCATAGGTCAGTAATATATCTGCATAACGTATCACTATATAATTTATATCATTATAATCATATTCCTGGACATACTCTTCGTCATAGACTGAAAATTTTTTAAATGTATAACCAGTAAACTTAAAACGGTCGTTAGCTACAGGCAACCCCATATATTGACTTCCTGGATAAACTATTGTCTGATAAAAACGGGGATCACGATTTTCATACAATGGTTTGTTGTCATCATATGGGGTTCCATCGTTCATTTCATAAGCCTTTACTAAATCAAGCAATGGAGCACATGTATTATATTGTCGCATAATCAAATCCATACCATGCTTATAGTCCGGATTCAAGAACTGTATATCAAATATGACTTCTGAATTATTCTCATTATCACGTGAAAATATTTGATGATAATCAGGATATAAAGAGTATTTACCTGAATTTATAACCTCACTTGCAACTATCTCCGCTTCTTCCCACATTGAGTTATACAAATAAACACGAGATAATAAAGATTTTGCAGCTCCGGATGTAGGGCGTCCCAGATCTCCTGAAGAAGAATATTCTCCGGGAAGAATACTGGCAGCCTCTATCAAATCCTTTATAATTTGATTCAAGATTTCACTTTTACTATTACGAGGAAGGTCCTTTTGAGCATCAACATCAGGAGGATCTAAAATCAATGGAGCATCTCCATAATAATTAGTCAACTCAAAATAATACAAAGCTCTTAAGAATTTCACTTCTGCAATTTTCTGATTTTTAATATCCTCAGCCATTTCATAAGTCTCAATTTTATTTAAGAATGTATTACAACGACCAATCCCTTTATAGCAAGAACCCCATTTTTCATTTATTACAGTTGAGTTAGAAGGAGTATGCATACCTTTCCCTATCACACCGAATCCATATGTGTTATCATACATATAAGCATTAGGAGTGATTGTCTCATTAAATATAGCAGACGCAGTTCCACCAAATAGGTAAGTATCTCTTAATGTGTTATAACAAGCTGTCAATCCTGCATCGACTTGCTCTTCCGTTTGCCAGAAGCTATTTTCTACATATCTGTCGGTTGGGATCGTATCCAAAGAACATGCATTTAAACAGATACCAATGCCCAATATGGCTATTACATTTTTCATACTGATCGAATTTAAAAGATAAAACAACAATTATCAGAATGTCACATTAAGACCCCCAGTAAATGATTTAATGGATGGATATTCATAAAGGTTCGTGCCTTTCAGTGTCTTTTCCGGATCAAACAAATCAAAATCAGAGAATGTCAACAAATTTTCTCCGTTAACGAATAATTTCAAGCCTTTTACGCGAAGTGGCTTCAACCATTTTGAAGGAAAAGTATAACTTAACTGTACATTCTTCAAACGCAGATAAGAAGCATCTCTTAGCCAGAATGTAGAATTCTTGGCAAAATTATCATGTCCGGAATTCGCAGTCATCAAACGAGGAAATCCACCATCTCTATTTGTTTCTGTCCAAGCTCTAGCCAGCCATTCATAAGTAACACCAGCCCCATTATTATAAGGTTGAGCCAAGTTCAATGTCGGATAAGTTTTCACACCTGATACACCTTGAAAGAAAACATTCAGACCAAATCCTTTGTAATCAAGATTTAAACCAAATGAATATGTTATATCAGGAACAACACTGCCTGTGACAACACGGTCTTTCTCTGTTATTTCACCATCATTATCGACATCACGGAATTTCAAATCGCCTGGAGCCGTATTATGACTTTGTGTTGCATGATTCTTTATTTCTTCTTCTGATTGGAAAATTCCATCACAGATATATAAATAATACGAATCTATTGGATATCCTTCTTTAATGATATTACGTCCATTTATGATTTCTTGTCCATCAATGTCAATAACCTCATTTTTAATATAAGTCATATTGGCAAACAAATTATAATTTACATTTCCAATATGATTACGATAGTTCAAACCAAATTCCACACCTGTATTATCAACCGTTCCGATATTTCTCACCGGACCATCCAAATTTCCAACCTGAGAAGGAAGATTAACCTGTCTCAGAATATCCGTTGTCCTTTTCTTGAATACCTCAAACGAACCATTGAAAGATCCATTAAAAAAACCAAAGTCTAACCCTACATTTGTAATTGTTGTCGTTTCCCAAGTAATATTAGGATCTACTGCAGTTGTTACAGCCCCACCTGGTTCTACAGTTGTACCAAAAATCGAATTTTGTCCTAACTTAATACTTCCTACATACTTATATATACCAATCTGCTGATTACCCAATTCTCCCCAGGATGCACGCAATTTCAAATTCGACAACCAAGCTGTCGTATTTTCCATAAAAGCTTCCTGATCTATACGCCACCCCAGTGAAAAAGAAGGGAACAATCCCCATCTGTTTCCTTTTGCAAAACGAGATGAACCATCATAACGGAAATTCGCTTCCAATAAATAGCGATTATCAAACGAATAATTTAAACGTCCGAAATAGGAAAGTAACTTAACTTTATTACCTTGTCCCGCTGCTGTATAATTTTTAGAACCTGCATCCAGATCAATTAAAGAATTATCCAAATATCCCTGTCCTGTCGCAGAAAAATCATACTCATTAAATTCTTCATAACTCATACCCAACAATGCTGAAAAATCATGCTTATCTCCAAAGTTTTTATCCCAGGATAAAGTTTGGAACAAGCTGGGATCTATATTATTATTAGAATAATTTTTAACAGTACGTTCGCTTACACTATGCTGAGCAACAAGGGTTTTCGGCTGATAAGTTGTTACTATAGGAATTAACACTCGATTTATTTCATCATATTTATTAACCGCCAAAGTCAACTTATATTTAATATCGAACGGGAAAGTATATTCAGCAAACAGATTTCCTAACATACGAGTTTGCTTGTGATTGTTCATTCCTTCATTCACATGACCGGTTAAATTATAAAATGTATTCTGCCCAGGAGTAGTCAACCATGATCGTCCATATAAACCATCCTCGGTATACTGAGCCATCACTGGTAAAGAGCGCATTGTATAATTCATAAATGTGCCGGCAGTCAGATGTGGTTCGTTAAAATTTCGGAAAGTACCAGAAACATTAATACCTGCTTTCAGATTTCCGATTGTCGCTGTTCCATTAAAATTTAGGGATAACTTTTTATTGTCCGTCCCTATCAATACACCATCTTGATCCAAATAACCGACAGACAATGACATTAATAATTTTTCTGTTCCACCCGAAACTCGTAAATTATGTTCCATAACAAACGCATCATTAAATGCAATATCAAACCAATTTGTAGCCGGATAAACATATGGATTAGTTTTCATTCCCTGCCTGTACTCTTCTATTGTCTCATCACTATACAATTGTGCTTTTCCTTCGTTCTTATAAGCAGTATTCCATCCTTCCATAAACAAAATAGGATCCCAGACTGCGTCAGGCAAATAAGTCACTTTCTGTACACCAAACGAATTATTGTATTGAACAGAAAATTCACCTTGTTTACCTGTTTTCGTAGTTACCAAAACTACACCATTAGCTGCACGTGATCCATAAATTGCAGAAGAAGCTGCATCTTTCAACACAGAGATAGAAGCAATATCGTTCGGATTTACATCAGACAATGAAGAAGCAACCCCATCTACCAAAACCAACGGATCATTATCATTCAATGTGCCTACCCCACGAATACGAATAGTAGCTGCATCCTTGCCAGGTTGTCCTCCTGCTTGATTCACATAAATACCTTGAACTCCCTGAAGAGCCTGACTCGAGTTCGTTAATGGGCGATTGGTAATTGTCTTTTCATCCAAAACAGAAATAGCTCCTGTCAAGTTCACCTTTTTCTGTACACCATAACCCACCACAACAACTTCGTCTATATTTTGTGTATCTTCAGCCAATTTGATATTGATAACCGTTTGATCACCAATTTTTATTTCCTGAGAAGTATAACCTATATACGATACTTGAAGAACAGTTCCGTCAGAAACATCCAACGAATAATTTCCACTCAAATCCGTAATCGTGCCATTAGTTGTTCCTTTTTCAACCACATTGGCACCAATTATAGGTTCTCCTCTTAAATCCGTCACCATACCTGTAATCCTCTTTCCCTTTGTCTGAAAAGTCTGATCATTCTCTCTAATGGTGAGAATAACATCTTTATCAACTACTTTATAGATCACATTCGTTTCATTGAATAACTGTTTCAGGACGGCAAAAACATTGGTCTCGTTTGCATTTACCGAAACCTTACGATTCATATTTATCAATTTACTATTGTAGAAAAAATGAAAGTCTGTCTGTTGTTCGATTGTTTCCAACACATCCATAATCGGTTTGTCACTTATATTCAACGACAAGGTAGTAACCTGTGCGTATGAAGAAGATGCCCAAATAGAGTAAACCGACAAGCATAATAATAAACAGGTTAACTTCATGGCTCTTGATATTTTAGCTAGCAACATAAGGGGATTAATACTCCCTTTTTGTTGGAAATAATAATTCTTTACCATACTTTTGCAAATGATTTAAGATTAAAAAATAAATTCTTTAGTGCTGTTTAAAGACAAGCTATCGAATATTTCATACGGAAAGATGCTGGTAACATGTTTCCGTATGTTTTTCAATAGAGTCTGCTTTTTCATTATCTATTCATAGGCATATATTTAAGTTAGACCTCCACCATTTTATTATTTCTTACGTAATATTACAGTTGCGTATTGAACCTCTTGACTATCATCCGACACAATATGTTTGATCATATAATCCATATGAGATGATATTTTCAGATAATCCAACACTTGTGACAATTGCTTGTTCTGAAAAGTCCCGGTAAAACGATAGCTATTGATAACCGGATCTTCCACTTCAAACTTTACATTATAAAAATAAGCCAGTTTTTTCAATACCTGAGGTAATGGCATATCCTTAAACATCAGACATCCATTTCTCCATGCAGTATCATAATCCGTATTGACGGTGGTAATAGATACTGATCCGGAGATAATGTCATAAACTGCTTTTTCAGAAGGTCTTAAATTAGCTTTAGTAATAAGATTCCCATTTTTTATCATTTCGATATCTACAGAGCCTGACACTAAAGTCGTTTGCACAACATCCTCATCTTCGTAAGATTGCACGTTAAATTCTGTACCAAGAACTTTCACACGCATCCTATCTTTGGATACACTCACTATAAAAGGTTTAGCCGGATCATGTACTACCTTAAAATAAGCCTCTCCTTCCAAAGTTACAGTCCTTCTATCTTTATCATAGGGAAGCGGATAAATTAACGTAGAACCCGAGTTTAGATAGGCAACCGTTCCATCCGGTAAATTACAACTGGTACGCATGCCTGGATTTGAGCGGATAGTAACCATTTGAACATTCGTCTCACGATTCGTTACATTCCACCATGAAAGAATAGCTGATAAAAAGAATCCAACTGCAATACAAGCTGCTACTGAAGAAAAACGATACATATTTTTCCGCCATACACGTTGCCTAATCCGTTCTTGTACCAACCCAAAAGCTTTAAGAGAATCACGTTTCTCAATACGTCCATGCGTATATTGCACATGATAAATAGAAGCCATCTGTAATAATATTTGCTCATTCTCTTCTTTATCATGCAACCAGTTTTCAACAATGCTACACTCTTCTGCCGAAGCTTTTTCTCCGATATACGACAACAATAATGAAGCATCCGGTTCTTCTATATATTTTTTCTGTTCTTTCATTATATTTGTTTCTATATATATGACAAAACTATCCCCCCATCACCCTAAACGAATTCTCAACTTTTTTTGAAAAGTTATCGGGGAATTATATAAAAAGCAAATAAAATGTTTCACATATAAAAGAAACGCTCTATATTTGTTTCTGAAATTTAAGAACAACGTAGAAACGTTTATTATTATTATTCCTCGGGAATCTGGTAAATTCAAATATGGAAAAAATAATAAGCAAAACGTTCACGTCCTCATAGGCGTGGGCTGTTGCTTATTTTCCATATAGCTTTACCAGAAGCTCCCGAGGAGATAGGGAAACAGTTCCACGCTTTTTCTTGAAAACTACCACACTGTAAAAACAAGGATTATGAACGACGATCAAATGATAAACTTGCTGCAAAACAGCGATAAAGAAGCTTATAAACAATTGTTTTTAACTTATTATTCTCCTCTATGTGAGTATGCTTCCCACTATATTTCAGATGAAGATTCTGAAGAATTGGTACAAGATCTGATGTTGTTCATTTGGGAAACCCGAAAAAGTTTGCTCATCGGTACTTCTCTTAAATCATATCTCTTTATCTCTACTAAAAACCGATGCCTGAATGCCATTAAGAAAAATTCATACCACGAACAAATTCACTCCAAAATATACGATAAACTAAAAGACCAGTTTGAGGATCCAGATTATTACTTTGTGAATGAGTTGACTGAAAATATTAACAAAGCTATTAATGAACTGCCCGATACTTACCGAGATACTTTCACACTCAGCAGGTTTGGAGATCTTACCAATCCTCAAATAGCAGACAAACTTGGCGTTTCCATCAAGACCGTTGAATACAGGATCAGCCAGGCGCTGAAAATTCTCCGTGTCAAACTGAAAGATTACCTACCTCTTCTTTCGTTCCTATCTCTATAATATCGTTAATACAAGCAGGAAAGTTGTTGCCGACACTGTCGGCAATATTGTCGACGACGTCAGCAAAATTGTCGACAGCGTCGGCAAAGCTGTCGAGGGCGTCGGCAACAGATTCTCCCGGCAACAAATTCAAGTCAGCTAAGGAAATTTACAAAAAGGTATACAATATTTCGGAAAGACACGGTTAGTTAATAAATCGAAATCACAACTTATTTTTTTAAACTTAATCACTTTCCTGATGTCTATCTTCTCGTACCGGAAACCAGTCCGGAGCAGCATTTGTTATAGACAGATAATATATTAGTTATGAAATCGGGAAGATACTTACTATGTTTATTTCTTATTCTTTTTTCGTTGCCGGCAGTTGCACAGCGGGGAGGAGTTGATGTCACTGGTACAGTGATAGAAGAGGGGAACAACGAGCCGATCGAACAGGCCACAGTCCGCTTATTGAATGTTAAAGACAGTACAATGATCGGAGGTGTGGCCAGTTCGCGCAACGGAAACTTCACATTAAAAGGGATCAAGGCCGGTAGTTATTTATTGCATGTCAGCTTTGTAGGTTTCGATCCTTTATACCAGCCCATACGTATCACGGGAAAGACAGATCCGGTCAAATTGGGCAAGCTGGCACTGAGTGACGGAGCGATTCAGCTGGGAGAAGCCGTTGTCATCGGTAAGGCACCCGAAGTCGTGATGCGAAACGATACCGTCGAATACAATGCCGACTCTTATAAAACGACAGAAGGTGCCGTACTGGAAGACCTGTTGAAAAAGATGCCCGGCGTGGAAGTGGACAGTGAAGGAAAAATCACCGTCAACGGAAAAGAGATCAAGAAAGTCCTGATCGACGGGAAAGAGTTCTTCTCCGACGACCCGAAGGTAGCCTCTAAAAACCTGCCATCCAAAATGGTTGAGAAAGTACAGGTGCTCGACCGTCTGAGTGATATGGCACGGATGACCGGATTTGATGACGGGGAAGAAGAAACCGTGATCAATCTGACCGTAAAGCCCGGGATGAAACAAGGGTGGTTCGGGAATGCCTTTGCCGGATACGGCAGTGAAGACAGATATGAAGGAAACTTCATGGTCAACCGCTTTATTAACAATGACCAGTTCACATTGATGGGGGGGCTGAACAATACGAATAATATGGGATTCTCCGATATTGCTTCCAACATGTTCTCCGGTATGGGCGGACGACGGGGCGGACGTATGGGAAGCGGAGGAGCCGGAAACGGTATCACGACTTCCGGCAACATAGGTATGAACTTCAGCAAAGAGTTCAGCAAGAAACTGACTTTGGGAGGCAACGTACGCTATTCTCATTCCGACAATGAAGCAGACAGTAAAACCACCCGTACAAATATCCTGCCGAACGACAGCTCTACTGTTTATAATGAGATCAACAATAACAATACGAGAAGTGACAATGTGGGTGCCGACTTCCGCATGGAGTGGAAACCGGATACAGCCACCCAAATCATTTTCCAACCCAGCTTCAGCTATAGCAACAGCCACAACCGGGAGTCCGGTTCATTCAACACGCTGACCAACCGGGGAGATACCGTCAATCTCGGGGAATCCGATTACCTGTCCGACGGGGAAGGATACAATATCAACGCCCGCCTGGAATTTAGCCGGAAGCTGAACGATGAAGGACGTGTTTTCAGCGGTTCATTAAACGGAAGATTAAGCGACTCTTACAACAAAGGACTGAACTACTCTAATACGGAATATTTCCTCGGAAACGAACAAAACGAGTTGATCGACCAACAATTCAGATATGACAACAAAGGCTTCAATTACCGCGTTTACTTGTCCTGGGTCGAACCGATCGGTCGCAATAATTTCATTCAAGCGACTTACAGCTTCAGTCAGAACAAGCAGGAATCTCTGAAAAACTCATATACTAGAGAAGAGGGAAGCGAAGAGTATAATGTATTGGATACGGCATACAGCAAAAGCTACCGTAATAACTTTATAAACCAGCAAGCCAGCCTGGCATTCAAGGCTGTACGTGAAAATTATGACTATACGATCGGTATGAACCTGGAGCCCTCGCACAGCGTAAGTGAGAACTTTGTTGGTGATTCTACCCTTTCCAAGCTGACCCGTAATGTGGTCAATGTTTCCCCGATGGTCCGTTTCAACTACCGGTTTGATAAACGAACCAATCTGCGTATCAATTACCGTGGTCGTACCAGCCAGCCGAGCATGACGCAATTGCAGCCGGTAGCCGACATTTCCGACCCGTTGAATACAGTTACCGGTAATCCGGACCTGAAGCCGACCTATTCCAACAATCTGTTTGCCCGTTACCAAAAGTTTATACCGGATAAACAGACTGCTTTCATGGTGATGTTGAATGCCAATTATGTGGTGAACGATATCGTTACCAAATCCATCTATGTCGGTGAAACAGGTAAAAAGATGACGACTTACGAGAATGTGAACGGAAACTACAATGGCAATGTACGTGTCATGTTCAATACGCCGTTGAAGAATAAGAAATTCTCGGTCAACTCCATGACAATGGCTTCGTTCGCCAATTCAAACGGCTTCATCAACGATGAGAAGAATGTAAACAAGGATTTCACAGCCATGGAGCGTGCCGGCATTGATTTCCGTTCCGACTATATCGACCTGGGAGTAAACGGGAACATACGCTACAGAAGTACGAATAACTCCCTGCAAAACCAGAATGATCAAAATACTTTCAACTACGGAGTCGGTGGGACAACGACCATTTACCTTCCGCTTGATTTCAAGATTGAAAGCGATATCACCTGGTCATCCAACTCCGGTTATGCTACCGGATACCAACAAAAAGAAGTGCTGTGGAACGCATCAGCATCCAAATCTTTCCTGAAAGGAAATCAGGCGACATTGCGTTTCAAGATATATGACATCCTGCAACAGCGTAGTAATATTTCCCAAAGTGTAACCGCCAATTATACCCAATACTCGGAATACAACACACTGAGCAGTTACTTTATGGTTCACTTTATTTACAGGTTCAGCATCTTTAAAGGCGGAGCTTCTGCCAGCGATATGCGCGGACCCGGAGGCAGAGGACATGGCGGACCGGGCGGACCTCCTCCACGATTCTAATAATCGTAAAAACAGATATGCTCACAAACTATTAGGGGACGCAGATGACGCAGAAAACGCAGTCTGCGTCCCTTAATACAAATATTGGAACCAGTCTTTAGCCTTCTTCCTATACATTATTATATATACTATACTTTCAGGCTATACGGTTCACGTATCGGATTTCCCCTCCGCTTATTAGCCTCGTTGTCAAAAAAGAACTCCTCTTTTTCCGGATTCCAGACCAGTTTACGGTCAAATTCATAACAGAGGTTGACGATATGGCATAGGGAAGCGGTGCGATGTCCTATTTCCACTGTACTGAGCGGCTGCTTACGGGTCTTCATCGCCGTCAGGAAATCATTATAATGATCGTCGCTCTTATATAGTTTGATCTTATCGTCGCCAATAACTTCATCCTGCAGTTTTGCCGGAATCGTATCCAGGAAGCTACGGCTGATATCGATCACACCGTCCGAGCCGATAAAACGGACTGCATTTCCGTCTGCTTTACGGAAAGGTTCGTGTGTCATAATGGTTCCATTGGCATAACGCATGGTAAGCGGTCTCAGTTCACCTTCATCGGGAGGAGTAAATTCGATTGGTCCGGAATCGTCCATACCCAAAGCCCACTGTGCAATATCAAACATATGAGCACCCCAGTCGCAGATCATACCGCCGCCATATTCCCGGTAATTACGCCAGTTCGGGAACATATTTCGCTCCATAGGCGGTGCCAGTTCCTCATTATAGACATTCATCGGAGCCGGACCGATCCACATATCCCAGTTTAGCGTCTTAGGTACCGGTTGTGCCGGCAAGTCATATTTTACAGGAGGAGGTCCGATAGAGACTTTCACCTCTTTTATCTCACCGATATAACCATTACGGACCAACTCGCAGGCATGGCGGAAGTTACGCCAGGAACGCTGCATGTTACCGACCTGCAATACGCGGTTATATTTCGCAACGGCATCTGCCATGGCACGTCCTTCCTCGATACTGTGCGACATAGGCTTTTCTACATATACATCTTTACCGGCACGGCAGGCTTCGATGGTCTGGACAGCGTGCCAATGGTCCGGCGTGGCAATGATCACCCCGTCGATATCGCTGCGGTTCAGCAATTCATGGTAATCGGCATACAGTTTAAATCCTTTATATGCCTGCCCTTTAGCCTTTTCGGTTTCTTTTTCAACAATTGCCTGCATGGCATTCAGTTGGCGGGATTCGCAATCGGATGCTGCGATCAGGTTGGCCCTACGGGCAAATTCCGGCCCAAGGGTCCAACGTCCTTGTGCTCCGCAACCGATAATACCGAGATTGATCTGGTCGCTGGGAGCAACAAAATTAGTTCCACCTAAAATGTGACGGGGCAAAATGGTGAAGCCGGCAATTGCCAAAGCCCCGCTTCTGATGAAGTTTCTTCTTTTCATTGTGTCTGTCTTATGGTATTAGAGAAATTGAGATATTTCTACAAATCTATAAATAATACCTTACAAAACAAACACTTGAATACAATTATGTACAGAAAAACGACTATTTAGAAATGCGACAGAAAGGCTTTTAACAAGGAAGGATTAAGTAAAGCCGGATACAGAAAACCATAGACTGCCCCGTAAAAATGGGCATTGTGGTTGATATTGTCCCCTGCACGTTTAGCCATATATTGACAATAAGCCAGATAAACTACTCCAAAAATAATTCCCGGTACAGGAATGATCGCAAATAACAGTATCTTACTCCAGGGATCGAACAATATATAAGAAAACAGTACTGCCGATACCGCACCCGACGCACCTATGGACACATAATAAGGATCATTATGATGTTTGATCAGGTCATACAAGGATGCAAAAATCATTCCGCCAAAATACAGTCCGAGGAATCCCCATGCTCCGAACCCGAGATAACCGAATACCTTTTCTATATAAGTTCCGAACGACCAGAACGTAAACATATTGACCAGCAGATGTGTCATATCGGCATGAACGAATCCGTGAGTGATCAACCGGTACCACTCATTATTCTTTACTGTCCGGTAAGGGATCAGCGCCAGTTTACGGAATAATTCCACATTATTGAAACAGAGCCAGGAAACTAAAACGGTTATACCGATAATAATATATGTGATCATCTTCTTTCTTTTGATATATCCGGCAAATGTAGTAAAGATTTGTTATTTACAAATTACCTTACTACCTTTATCAACTTATAACAAAGTTAAAATTCATGCTGGCTGCCATACACATACAATGGGTTGCAGGAGTAATATTCATCATATTGTACTCCATCACCATACTGGGGTTGGTTCTGGTTATCATCGCAGAGAACAGGAATCCTTTAAAAACCATCCCCTGGGTCATCGTGTTATTACTGGCTCCCGGTATCGGACTGCTTTTTTATTTCTTCTTCGGGCAGGACAACAGGAAGCAGCGTATCATCTCACGCAGGACTTACAAACGTATTATGAAACGTCCGCAGGAGGGAAAACTTCCGCAGGATGCCTGTACCGTTCCCGGTCCATACCAACCTTTGGTCACGCTATTGAATAACAACAATCAATCCTCCCTCCTTTACGGAAGCGAGATCAAAATCTATACGAACGGAGCGGATAAATTCAAAGACCTGCTGAAGGATATCCAGGAGGCGACTCACCATATCCATATCCAATATTACATTTTTTGCGATGATGAAATAGGGACACAATTCAAAAATGCCCTGATCACAAAAGCAAAAGAAGGTGTCAAGGTGCGGTTATTGTACGACGATGTCGGCTGCTGGAACGTAAAAAACAGTTTCTTCGACGAGATGCAGGATGCAGGTATCGAAGTGCATGCCTTCCTGAAGGTAGCTTTTCCGGTCTTCACCAGCAAAGTCAATTACCGAAATCACCGGAAAATCGTTGTTATCGACGGACAGGTCGGCTATATGGGAGGAATGAACATTGCCGACCGGTATGAGAAAGGAACGGAATGGGGTATCTGGCGCGACACTCATTTCAGGATAATCGGAAAAGGAGTACACGGACTGCAGTCCGCTTTCCTGATCGACTGGTATGTTGTCAGCAAGAAACTGTTGAACGACAAGATATTTTATCCGCCTGCAAAGATATATAATGAAGACAACATCATGCAGATAGTGACAAGCGGGCCGGTCGGGCAATGGCGCACATTGCTCCAGGCATATATCTTTGCCATCGCGAATGCCAAAAAATACATTTACATACAAACTCCTTATTTCCTTCCGACCGAAGGGTTGAACCAGACACTGCTGATCGCGGCATTGGGAGGTATCGACGTACGGCTCATGCTGCCTAAACGTTCGGATACCCGCACCGCCAATATGGCTACACATTCTTTTATCGACGAGATGGTAAAGGCTGGAGTGAAAGTTTATTTTTACGAGCCGGGCTTCCTGCATTCCAAGCTGATGATCACTGATGATGCGCTTGCCTGCATCGGCTCAGCCAACATGGACTTCCGCAGCTTCGAGCACAATTTCGAAATAAACGCATTCGTATACGAACCCTCTTTTGCCATGCAGATGAAGCGGGTATTCCTGCACGACATGCACAGTTGCGAGCGGCTGATCCCGTCACGCTGGCTGAAACGGCCCGTCAAACAACGGCTTGCCGAGTCATTCATGCGTCTGTTTTCCCCGCTCCTTTAAGCCTTTTCTTCTTTAATAAAGATACTGAAGTTGACGGAGCCGTAAACACGTTGCTGGTCAAAATAGGGAAGATGAGAGAAATCATTCGTTTTCGGATGCTCCATCACGAATATACCTCCGTCTCGCAACAGGTCACGTTCAAAAACCAGCTCTGGTACTTCCGGCAGTTCCTTCAGCGCATAAGGCGGATCAGCAAAAATAAAGTCGAACCCCTGTTTCGGAGCCGAATGCAGATAACGGAACACATCACCACGAATCAGGTGAAGAGATTCCGTCTTCAGCTCTTTTGCAACCTTGGCGATGAAAGAAGCATGGGCATTATTTTTTTCCACGGCTGTAACACTTCTGCATTCCCTTGAAAGCAATTCGAACGAGATACTTCCCGTTCCGGCAAACAGGTCCAGCGCATCAGCCCCTTCCAGATCGGTCAGGTTGTTGATCACATTAAAAAGATTCTCCTTGGCAAAATCGGTCGTTGGTCGTGCACTGAAAGAAGACGGCACATCAAAACGTCTACGTCCATATATTCCGCTTATAATTCGCATACAGATAAAGCTATTAAATCCAACGGAGCCTGAACGACTTCGGCTCCCAACAAGTAAGCATCCGACGGTATCTCAGCCGGACTGATATATTGTATATAATTTCGTAACGTAGTCGTCATACTGTTACGCAGAGAAACACCTCCATAGATATGAAGCTGGTCCTTCTCCTGATCCATACCGACCTGTTTCCATACATATAATATATAGTAGAGGATATCGTCAGGCTTATCATACCCGAAAGTATTTACAAAAAGCAGCTTTCCCTGGGCAAAACAAACCACATCCATCATCTTCCGGTGAATCACCACATACATCTGGCGGGGGATCAACGCACGGCTCTGCTGTTTCCACAAAACCAGCTGAGGTGTGATATGATGAACAAAAGCGGGGTTGATCAGTGAACGGGAACAGAACTCATACACCTCTTCTTCCATACCGAACACGACCTCCGCAGCTTCGCGCGCCAGCGGATTATGCAGGCATTTATTCTCAGGAGCGGAAAAGGTAAACGATAACAGATCCGTTTTCTGCTTTTCCGTAAAGACTTCCTCAGGAACTACCGTATATTGAGGCGACACATAGACCAGGTTCGTCCGTTTATACGAATATGTAAGGAACTCATGTTCGAAGAAAAACTCTTTCAGTGAAGAGATATAAGGCTTCGTCCGGTCGAACTCTATATTTCTATAAAAGAAACTTTCGCTCTCCGAAGGACTGTATCCTGAAAAAGAAAGTCCATCCGACCTAAGCCGGATGGACATTATGTATTTTCCAGAATTATCTGCAGTCAACGTATCAGGAATACTGATAGCCATAAGCAATCGATTATTCCCAGTTACCTGCGTTGTTATTAATTTCAGTCAGTGAACCAACACGTAAACCCGGGAATTTTTCCAGCTTATCAGCTTTGTCCTTCAGATTTGTAACCAACTGTTTGTCCAGGTCACCCAAATAATCGTCATACTTAACGCCTGCTTCAAATACTTTTACAGTATAACCGGAACCAGAAGTCAGTGTAGCTGTGTCCATAGAGAACTTAACGCTTGTTCCGGGAACATTTGCCAAATCGTCTACATTGTAGTTTGCACCGAACAATGTATCTTTTGCAACCACCCAGATAGTATCACGTCTGATCAAACCTTTCTTTACAGCTTCTTTCTCAGTCATACCTTTTTCCAGCTGCTCGTCAGTCAAGACACCTTCCTTGATCAGGAACGGAAGTTTATCTTCCTTCAGGAACTTAACCAGGTCGATAAAACTACCTGCATGCGTTTTGTACACATTCTTATACTCGATCTGAGCTTTACGGATGTCGATCAAACGAGTCTTAATAGCACTTTCACGCACATCTTTTTCCTTATTAAATTCGATCGGCGTCATAATGCTTCTGTAGCACATGTAAACTAGCAGGATAACTGCAGCAGCTAATAAAATCTTTAATGTAACTTTCATGGTTTGTATTGTTTTTTTGAATTTATTTCGTTCGGCAAATTTAAAAAAGAATATTTAATACACTACC
>OOCU01000651.1_pt1 | contig 24597 bp, 27 predicted proteins | sample 1671781 | NCBI WGS metagenome assembly OOCU01 (sample SAMN06348192, study PRJEB24527) | human gut metagenome | reverse complement strand
CTTCGTGGACGATAAGGGGCAAATTTTTATGAAGTGGGACAATGGCCGCACGCTACCTCTCATCCCCGGCGAGGACAGCTTCACCGTGCTGCCGCCCAAGCTGACCACGCTCAAGCTGTATATGCCCCTGACCGCCGATCTCTACGAACGGAACGAGTACGATGATCTCGATGACAGCAGCACATTGCTGGAGGGCGGTGAGCTGCGCGGCTACCAGGATCAGATCACGGCGGCACTGGTGAAGAATCGGATGCCGGAGGAGGCGGAGCGCGGCATCATGCACTGGTACCATAAGCCTGACAGCATCAACACAAAGGTCCACTCCGCTGTGTTCACGGTAGACAGCCGAGGCGGAGAGCTTTGGGGCGTGGCGGAGTGCCGTGTTGCCGGTAAATTGTCGGACACCGAAATGGATACTTTGAAAGAGTTTATCACCGGACAGGCTTCTGACGGCTGGTGCGAAGGGTTTGAGCAACGGGAGATTTCCGTGGATGACGGTGGTGAATTGTATGTCCACTTTTGGAACTCGGACGAGTGGAGCATCCAGACGGAGCAGGAACGCTTTGAGCCAAGGCTTTCTGAAGGTTACACGGCGGAACAGCGGATGGGAGGACTGTAAAATGTTTGATACAAAAGAGATGCAAACAAAATTTATTTCCAATATGGCAGAACGGCTCAATACCATGAATTTTCGCGCAAGATTTCGAGAGGACGGAGATCTTACGGTGAGTAGTTCGATCAACTTCCTGGGTGTTGTCGGAAAGACTGGCGAACTATACTGCAATTCCAAAGACCTCTGCAATCCATACAGGCGATTTCAATTGGAGAGAATCCTCCAAACGATGGATGCCGTTCGCACGGAAATGGTACAAGCCAATACATCAACACCGGAAGAAGCACTGGAATTAGAAACACTGCTGGGGGCATATCCGAGCCGACAGCAGGCACAGGAGGAGAAGCCTGAACCGAAACAAAACGAAGATGCAACGCTCAAAATGGTACATGAGCAATCTTCTGAAAAGAATCCTTCCCAGTCCAATTTGTCGGAGGGACTGCCGGAACTGTGCTTCTCTACCCTCCCCGGCACCGGGGAACTTATCTGCATCAAGCGCGGTGAGAGCGGTTATTATCCAAGTGATTGGAGTACAGATGACCCTGCACAGAACCGTGAGTTGGCGGACTACAACAACGGCCGCCTTGGCGTGACACAGGAACAGCGGCTGGCAATGGAGTGCGGCAGTATGCACGGCTGGGACGTCCCCGGTGCGGACGCGAAGGCCTATGAGCAGAATGGGATGAAAATGGGAGGTCTCGGCCGTGGATAAGAAGATATTTCATGTATATCTTGCGAAAGAAGGCGTACCCAACAACGAATCCTATGCCAAGCTGGACTTGCCCGCCTCCCCGTGGGAACTGTGGGACGCGATGGAAAAAGTGCGGCTGAACGAGGGCGAGCAGTTGTACATGGAGATCGAAGACTACGATGCCTTTGCGTATCTTGCTCCCCATTTGGACGGGTTGGACATCAGCCTCAACGAACTGAACGACCTTGCCGCGCTGCTGTCGGCGCTGGACGAGGTGCAGGAAGCTGCCTTTGAGGGGCTGCTTTCCATGGAGGTGCAGAGAAAAGTAAACGCCAACGGCGGCGTCATCACGCTGCAGGATCTGCGGGATCTGGCGGTCAGCGCAAAAACAGACTGCTATCATGTGGTGGATGCCGCGGATGACGCCCAGCTTGGCCGCTTCTACGCGGAAAATGAATTTATCCCCGAACTGGACGGCGTATCCAACGAGGTATTCGAGATGCTGGACTTCGCCGGCATTGGAAGAATGATGCGATGCAGTGAAAACGGCGTTTTTGTGAACAGTCTGTATGTGCTGCGGGATGGCGAACTGACAACTGCGCCGCCTGTCCAAAAGGCGCTGCCGGGAAAGCCGGGATACCTCTTTCGGCTCACGCTTGGATTGCATCCCGACATTGGCGATGCGCGCACGGTGACACTGGATCTTCCCGCAGCAGAGGCGGAGCTGCTGGACGCGCAGGAACAGCTCGGCACCCTGAATTGGGAAAACACCGTTGTCCTCAACTATGACGGCATTCTGCCCAACGCCGCCTTCTTTGCGGATCTGCCCATGGAGCTGGAGGAATTTAACGCCTTCACCAAGGCCGCGCGGGACATTCCGAGATTCGAGGTTCCAAAGCTGAAGGCTTTGCTGGAGCAGTTCGAGGTGCAGGACATTGAAACCGCCATGGGCTTGACGGAGCATCTGGCGGACTACGTTCTCGCGCCGGAGATCAGTTCGGCGCAGGAAACAGCCATTGACCACCTACGCTTCATCATGAACCGTGGAGAAGCCGTTCGGCTGATCCCGTATGTGAACCTCTACACCTACGGCTGCGACATCATCAAGGAGGACAATGCAGTGCTTTCACCCTACGGCCTGCTGCACCGTGCGGACTATCAGCCCATGCTGTCACCAATGCAGGAAACACAGAAAATGGAGATGAAAATGAAATGAACAAGGAACAATTTCAAGAAAAGTATAATCTCTCCTTACCGCTCAAGACGCGGAAGGAATTCGAGGCGGCCCGTCGCAGGATGGGCGCTCTGACCAAGGACGAAAAGACGATTCTCTCCGCCATCGTTCTGCAAAAGGGCGAGGCTGAGGCTGGGGAGATTCTTGCAAATTCACCGGAACAGTTGAACGATTACACGATCCTCAAGGGCGTCAACAGCTACGCCGCGCTGGGCAGATATTATCTTGCCAACGAAACTACCGTCCCAGAGGAGCTGTATGAGTACATGGACCTGGGTGCGTTGGGCTGCCGCTATGAGGACGAGCATCCCGGTGTGTTCATCGGCAGCAACTATGTGCGGTATCCCCCGCAGAAACAGGAACTGGAGATGAAGATGAAATAACACCGCCTTGACCCGTGAAACGGGCAAGGCGCTCTTAGCACTCCCCTTCCCGGCATCGCATCGCGGCATAGGTGATGAGATCCTCCGGCGTGAGGACGTTTCCATCACAGGGGATCTCACCCCAGATTTTCCGCGCGGCAGGGGCAGGGCTACACATTGCCATCGCCATAGCCAGACGGATCTCTCTGCGCACCTCTTCCACGGTGGTATGGTGTCTGCGGGCTACTTCCAGCAGAGCTGCTTCGGCACGAATATTCATTTGTTTCATATCGTTCACCCCTTCCTTTTTAGAACGGTTATCGTTCTTGTGGAACTATAATACCACAGGAGTCTACGGGAAATATGTCGAACGCAGTCGAAAAAAACAGAGGTCTGCAAAAAGCAAACCTCTGTTGTACTGTTACTGGAATTCAGTGATCAATGCGTCCAGCACATTCATCACCTTACGCTGCCCATCCGGGGAAAGTGTCTTCAAACGCTCGGAGAGCTCCGTGGCTCGGAGCATCGTCGCCGCGTTCAAGCTGTCCTGAAGAAGCTCGTCTGTCCCAACATTGAGCACGTTGGCAATGGCAACCAGCTTTTCCAGCTTTGGCGGCTTCACGCCCCGCTCTACAACGCTCACATGGTCCACGCTGTAATCCACAGCGGCAGCAAGATCTTCCTGCGTCATGCCGACTCGCTCACGAGCGGCCTTGATCCGTTTACCCAATGCGACCTGATCCATACGCAATCTCCTTTTGAACGGTATCCGTTCTTAAATTATATGGGAGATGGCGTTTGTTTCACAGGAGCACACGGGGCGATTACCGTTCCGTAAGAACGGAACATTCAGAAAAACAATCACACTTAGGGGCCGTATTCCCGGAGGGGGAAAGCGGCCCCTTCTTTTTTGCGCATTGTCCCTTCCTCCGGGAGTACAACCCCGGAAAGGAGCAAAAATGCGAGAAGAAAAATTATTGAGTTATCTGAAAGGAGCATGTACCGGGCGAAGGTACAGTGCGAGCAGCGCTGCGCTGGAAGCGGCTATAGGGATTAGCGGAACAGATCTTCGAAAACTTGTAAATCGTATGAGACGCAAGGGTGTTCCTATTGGGAGCGATCGATGCGGATACTTCTACGCGGCGACTGCCGGTGAAGTCTACTCCACGATTCAGCAGCTTCAAAACATGGAAAATGGACTTGCGGCAGCAAGACGCGGATTAGAGCGGTCACTGGATGCTTTTCCTTTGAAAGAAGGTGCATCTTGAACAGCTTTATCCCCTGGGTAGGCGGCAAGGGCAAGCTGCTGTGGATCATCAACAAGCTGATGCCGGACCACTATAAGCGTTTCATCGATGTATTCGGCGGCAGCGGCACAGTGACAATGAGCCGTCCTATCCAGCGGGGCTGTATGGAGGTCTACAATGACTACAACGGAAATCTAACGAACCTCTTCTGCTGCGTGAAAAACCGTACCATGGCGCTCTTAGCGGAATTGGGGTTCCTGCCGCTGAACACACGGGATGACTTCAACGTCCTCTATAAATTTTTCTCAAAGGATGAGATCACGGATGATTATCTGCAGGAGGAAATGGATCTGACTGAGGTATTCTTAGATCCTCCCGACGCGGAAGCCATCCGTGCCCTCATGTTGGAACGCGCGCCACGCGGAGATATTCGCCGTGCCGCAGATTACTTCAAGCTGGTGCGATACAGTTTCAGCGGCGGCGCCAAGTCCTTTGGCGGTAAGCCCTGCGATATCCGCCGCTTCTTCCATCTGATTTGGGAGTGCTCCCGCAGGCTGGCCAATGTTGTCATTGAGAATAAGGACTTTGAGGAGCTGATTCGCCAATATGACAGGAAGAATGCCGTACTTTACTGCGATCCGCCCTACTATATGGCAGAGGGCTGCTATCCGGTAGAGTTTCCGCTGAAGGATCACCGGCGGCTTCACGATGTGCTCATCGGGAGTGAGGGGTACTTTATTGTTTCGTATAACTATCAGGAATACATTTGCGATCTCTATCAAGATGGATGCTTTATTTTCCGGACCTCGCGCCCAAATAGTATGTCGCAAAAGGCGGGAAGTGAATATGAGGAAATCATCATCACGAACTATGATCCCCGCAAGGCTTGCTGGCAGCTCTCCTTGGAAAACCTGCTGGGCGGTGACGGCGATACCCGCTATGAGATGATCCACGAGCCAAAGTGCCCATTGAAATGTTAAACAAATCAAAAAAGAGGAGACAATACGTATGAAATTCCATTTGAACCATGACTCCGCGAACAAGACCCTTACCATCCCCCGCGCCGCGCTGCAGCTCTCCGGCCTTGCCGAAACCAGCGATCTGACGATCCATACCGAAAACGGCTGTGTTCTGCTGCTGCCGGAAAAGCTGTCCGTCGCGCAAACGCTGAAAACTTTCCAGCTGCTGACGGCGATCAACGCGGAGCTTCTGTTCCGACTGGCAAAAAGCAGCGCTCTGGCCCACGGCGCCGAAAATGACGCTTGCGATGGATGCCATTGGGAAAAAGAGTGTTTTCAGGATGTCCTGCCGCTGTGTATGCTGGCAGAGGCTGGCATTGACCCGGTGGAAGGAGATTTCGAATGCGCAGTGACGGACGGTACGCTGGTGCTGCGATCCGGCACTGATACAAATGTATATGAAATGATGAAGAGTCTGGATGATGACTTCCGCGATCTGCTGAAAAGCGCGGGTGTTTCGTTGTCCGGGCTCTTCCTGCTTTTGAAGGAGGAATTGGATCATGATGAATGACACCTATCTCTACCCTTATTCCTCCGCCGAGGCGAGAGAGCGGGACGAGCTTCCTCTCTGGCGGGAGAGTCACAAGGCGAACATCGCCTGCCGCAACGCCATCGAGGACGCCATCCGTCAGAGCTTCGACGGGATGCATCTGGACAAGAACTGTATCACGCCGGTGCTGGAGGAATACGGCTTCAAGCGCACCGCGTGGGTACTTGCCAACACCCTGCACGAGCTCAAGTGGGACGGACGTTTCGGCCATGGCAACAAGCAGTGGGCGGAGCGCGCCTGCATCCCCACAGATCTCAACCACAACAGCGACTTTGTTGTCCGAAGCCATCCGGCCGTGCTGGATGGCTTCGTCACTTTCTACCGTAAGGCAGTGCAGGCGTTAAATCTCTTTGGCGCGGAGCATTGCGTTGGTGACCGCGCCGAGCAGGACTATACCGGAAAGGTGCTGGTGCTGTCACCGGAGGCGCTGCGGGAGCAGTATTGGAGTCAGGAAAACCAGCTCTGGTATGCTCGGAGCGGCTTTGGATACGAGCCTCATTCCAGTGGTCGAGCAGTCTTTGCCACCTGCCTCTCGGACGGTGAAACAGCCAGATGGAACCGGGAGGATTTCATCGGTGTGCTGGATGACAAGTTCCTACCGGACTGGGCGCGGGAAAAGCTGGCGGAGCTGATGACACAGGAACAGACGGACGCCCCCACAATGGGCGGCATGAAAATGAAGTGAGGAGGATACTTGCATGAGCATGACCTATTACACCGTGGACGATCTTCGGCCTGGAAGATCCGGCTGGGGTGTGAAACGTTTTTCCGCGTTGAATGATGCGATTTCCCACTACCGGTCTCTCCCTATGGATGGGGCCCGCATCCTCGGCATGGCGGATGATGCCCACGCCTATGAGCTCATCCGCTGTGTGCATCTTTTCCCCGGCGATGCTCAGGGCGAGGATGTTCTGGCGGCAGATCACTGGCGCGACGGCTTGACGAAAAAGAACGCTGCCCTGAAAGACGCGCTGGATATTTGCTTGGAAAGCCTGCGTCCACGCTTTCTGCTGGAGCCGGAGCGTCTGATCCCCGTTCCCCAGCGCAAGAAGCTGCGGAAAGAACTGCGGGAGGCGCTTCTCTGGCAGAGCTATGAAGAAAACTATGATTCCGCCATTCGTGCTGTTTTTGTGGGCGGTGCTGGCTGGCTCTCGCCCCAGGATGTGAAAAAGCAGCGGCAGCTTCCTCTGGTGCTGCGCTATCGGGTGGACGGCATGACGAAGGATGGGGCCTACCTCTCCTTAGAAGTAGAGCCTTGGGAATATGACCTCCTGCTGGAGCAGACAAGAGATCACTATAAAATGAAGAAAAGAGGATGACAACATGAAACGAATGCTTTCCCTTTGCGCCGCGGCGCTGTGCCTGACCCTGGCGCTGACGCCCACCGCGCTGGCAGCGGACTTTGAGCCTGCGGCACCGAACGCCAAGGTCTGCTACCCCACCGCCATCGTTCGCGGTGACGATGGTACGGAACTGAAAAAGATCTATGATCTGAGCCCCGAAGACGATCCTGCCGGTATCCCCCGCTCGGACTTCCGTCAGGACGGCTTCCAGTACACCTTGACGGACCTTCTGAAGCAGGAGCTTCCGGAAAATGAGAGCCGCCAGCACACAGAGCACATTTCCGTTGAAAGCGCCAAAAAAGACATGGAATCTGTACTGGCGCTGCTGCCGCAGGAGCGGGAGTTCATCACGGATGACGGGCTTATGGGAACCCTGACGCTCCGACTTGATACCGTGCAGGTGGAGCCGTCCGGCTACGGCAGCTCCACCAAAGAAATCTCCACCAAGCGCAGCTACCCCAATCTTGCCGAGCAGGATACGCAGTATCTTCCCAAAACCATTACGGAAAACGGCAAGACCCTGACGCTCACGGACATCCAGTGGCAGACCGACAATACCGCCAACATGGACGGTTATGCCGTGGCAGACCGCTATACCGCCGTCGCCACCTACACCGGCAGCGCCACCAGCAGCTACGTGAAAGGCTATACGGTTACGGCGGATTATACCGGAACCGTCAGCCGGATCGCCCTCAACCGTGTCCGCTATGTCGCCATCTTTGAGGGAACACCCATCCAGCCCGCAGAGCCTGCGAACGTACCTTCCGCGGCATCCGCTTTCCGCTGGTCCTATGTGCTGATTCCCCTCGGAATTGTGGCTGCGGCAGGAGCCGGTGTCGGCGGTGCGCTGCTGGTGAAGCACAGAAAAGAAAACGCAGATGAGGAGGAAACGGCAGAATGAAAAAAATCATTACCCTTTGCCTGAGCCTTTGCATGACAGCGGCTTTGGCGGCTCCGACGTATGCGCTGGAATACAGTATCGACTCGCCGGACGATTACGATTTCGGTAAGGACACCTCCATCGAGGTCATCCACACGGCAGATGGCGGCGCCATGCGCAACGAGGATGTGAGTAAGAACGTAGCGCTCATTCCGCCTGTTTTCGGCTCGGAGAGCATGAACGCCCTCCACACCGGTGAATACCTCACGCCCAACCTTGCCCCCGGTGGTATTCCCGCGTCCGGCGCGGTCATTGGCGGCAGCGCCGCCACTGTTGTCACACCCGGCAGCACGGTGAATGGCGGCAGCGGCTATCAGCCCGCCGTGCTGTTCACAGAGGTGACGGGCGACCTCTACTATAAAAACGGCTCCCTCGGCAGGCTGGAGATCCTCACGCTGGATCTGAGCGTCCGCATTTATCAGGGAACGGACAGCAAGACGCTCGCCAAGGGCGTCGGACACTTCGAGGACACCTCCATCTGGAACGGCAACGTCTGCCTCGCCGCCCATAACCGGGGCGCCAACAGCTACTTCGGCCAGATCCACACGCTGGACATTGGGGACAAGATCATTCTGACCACCAAGTTGGGCACCCGCACCTACAAGGTGACGGATGTCAGCAAGGTCAGCGAGACAGACCGCAGTGGTCTTGCGGACTCCGGCGAAAATATGCTGACGCTCTACACCTGCGTCCGCAACCAGCGGGACCAGCGCTGGTGCGTTACCGCAGCGGAGGTCTGAATCTTTCTCCCTTTTGCCGAATCGGTTCTGTTCGACTTCTGCCCCTCACTTGTGATATGGTGAAGCTGCGAAGAAGATTTTCACACATACACAGTTAGAATGGAGGCAGAAAGATGAACGAGAGCAAAAACGTGAGAAAGAATGTCAGTATGATGCTCACCGGCATGGTGATCGGCGCGGCGCTGACCGGCGGCTCTATCGCGGTCGCAGCCGGGATCACGGCGGAACCTACCTGGCAGCCCATCTTTGTGGATGGTCAGCAGGTGGAAATGCAAGCCTACAACATTGCGGGACACAACTATGTGAAGCTGCGGGACATGGGCAAGCAGGTCGGTTTCAATGTGTATTGGAACGCCGGAGTCCAAATTGACACCGGGCATCCATACACGGGGATCGCCCCTGCCGCATCCGGTATCCGCGTCAGCAGCTACAAGGGCAGCACCCTCCGCCCCGGAGACCGCAGCGGCTTGAATATCAGTCCCAGTGAGGAAATAAAAAGTGTGGTCTCCACGCAGCCCAATGTCATCCGCGTCGAGAATGCCTCCGGCCTCTGGACCGCAATCGCAGTCAGCAGCGGCACATCCGACGTGGTCGTGACCAATCAGCATGGCAAGACCGCCGCTTTAACGCTGACGGTAGTTGACGGCAAGCAAGGTGCGAGCATTCCGGAATCCGGCGCCAGTCAGACAGACGCGGCACGGCAGGAGATCGTCCGGCTGGTCAATCAGGTGCGCCGGGAAAACGGTGTGCCGGAGCTGACGGTCAACGCGGCTCTGATGGACGCGGCGCAGCATTGCGCGTCCCTGCGTGTCACATACCACCAGAATAAGGTGGAGTGCGAGGCGGTAGCGGTCTCTGGGTATCCCCATGGATTTGGATCGAACATCACCGCGTTCGCAAATGTGCCCGTCTCTGAAATCGCAGAGCGGGCAGTGGAGAATTGGCGGAATTCTCCCGGCCACTTCCAGACGATGATAAACCCTGATTGCGACACCATCGGCGTCGGGATTTCAACTGATGAGGGTGGAACGATCTGCTTCCTGTTCGTCGGTGATCCCAACGCGCACAATCCCTACGCATAACCTACGCATAACTCAATATGTTCACATGGCCTTCCAGCTTCATTGCCGGAAGGCCATTTCTTATGAGCAAATCCAAAAAGAAAGGTCAAATAACGATGAAAAAGACATGGCATTCATTGAAAAATCGCGTGACCGCGATGCTGCTGGCCCTGATCTGCGTCCTCGGCCTGCTCCCCACTGCCGCGTTGGCGGCGGGGGCCGACACCATCAAGTTAGAGCGGTTTGGCATGAGCGGCGTTTCCTATCAGTCCGCCAGCCTTGGCAGATGCACAATGCACCAGATGTATTACGGCGTGGCCGGAAAGACCTCCGTGGGCTTCTGCGGGACGAAGGGCGGCGGCATGGGCACCTCTCTGATCGGCCAGACCTGGGGCGATCCGAAGCCCGTCACCGATTCCGCCGTCAAAATGATGATGGCCTATTACTACGCCCACTCCCTCGGCATCTTCACGGACAAGGCCCACGCCCTTGGCGTGGATGACATCTGGGATTCCGGTTATAGCTGGTACATGAACGCCTGGGTACAGGCCATCGTGTGGCGGTATAAGGACGGCTCCCTGGGTGACCCCGCCACTGCCTGTGCGGAGGAATTGATGTACGTCTGGAACTCGCTGAAGGGTGCGAGTTATACCAGCATCGACCAGACCTGCGACGGCGCCACATTCCGGGACCGGGCGAACTATATCCTGGATCTTGGCAAGCAGGATGTTTGGGGCGATTGCGACGTAAAAGAGTATTCCTTCACCGGCGCTGGCTCTGCCGCCCACCCCGCCAGCACCGTCCAGAGCGTTATGATCGGCAGTCTTACCGTCACAAACGAGCAGTACAAGCTGGTGGTCAAGAAAGTAGACGCCACCAATCCCACCAAGGGCCTTGCCGGAGCGCGGTTCCACGTGGAATCCACCAATGGCTCCTTCTCCAGGGACATCGTCACCGGCGCGGATGGCACCTATACCGTCTCTCCCTTGGACGCCGGAACCTACGCTGTGACGGAAACGGCGGCTCCGAACGGCTACGAGATCGACAACGCGGGGCCCGAATATGTCGTCCTGCCGAATAATGGCAGCAGCACCGTGACGATCACCTTTACGGATACCCCCACCGTCACCGCCACCGGTAAGATCCGCAAGGTGGACGCGGACGATCCCACCAGAGGTCTCGCCGGGGCGGTCATCAAGATCACCGGTGTGGATAACAATTTTACCGGCACCTATACCACCGGAGCGGGCGGCGCGCTCACGGATGTGCCTTGGGATACCATGCCCATCGGCAGCTATGTGGCGGAAGAAGTGACGCCGCCCAACGGCTACTCTCTGAGCAAGGACGCCGGCAAAGTCCGTCAGGAATTCTATTGGGACGGCAAAAGGGACGTATCTCTCGTTTTTGAGAATGATGCGAAGGTAAAGATCCAGCTCATCAAGCTGACCGACGCCAATGCGCCCCTCCCCGGCGCGGTATTCCACGTCCTCCGGGACGGGCAGCTGATCGGCACGGAGGTCACAGACGCCTCCGGCAAGATCACCGTTCCTAATGTGACGGAGGGGATGTACGCCTTTGTGGAGGTCAGCGCCCCCGCCCCCTACGCCAAGCTGACCGCCCCCGTCTGCGCCCATGTGGATCAGGCCACTGTCGCTGGCGGCGGCACCGTGACTGTAACGGCGAAGGACTTGAAACTCCCGAATCTGACCATCCAGAAGCTGGATAAGCAGACCAAGCAGCCCATCCCCGGCACGGTCTTTGAGATCAAGGGCATCCATTACGGCTATCATCAGGACGTCACCACCGGGCCGGACGGCAAGGCGGTTCTCACCGCGATTCCTGTTGACAGCTATGAGGTAAAGGAAATATCCGTCCCTGACCCCTATGTGGTGGGCGGCGAGACGATCCAGACCATTTACCTCGGCCCCGGCGACGATCAAAACCTCGTATTTGAAAACCTGAAAATGCCCCGGCTGACCGTTACCAAAATCGACGCAGAGGATTCCAAGCCCATCCCCGGCACCGTGTTCACCGTGGAGGGCATCGACAGTGATTTCTCCGCCGATTGGATCACCGGCGCGGACGGCACGGTGACGGATCGCGTCGCCCCCGGCAGTTACAAAATTACAGAAAAATCTGTTCCCGCTCCGTACTACCTGCCCAGCAAAAACGCCGACCGGGAGCAGACCGTCAGCCTGAACGCCGGTGACGAGGTGAATGTCACTTTCAAAAATTGGAAAATGCCCCATCTCACCATCTACAAGGAGGACAGCGTGGCGGGCGCGCCTGTGGAGGGAGCCAAATTCCACATCACTTACACCAGCAGCGGCGAATCCGCCGAGGCCCCCGGCACCATCGATTACGGAAATATCCTCACAGACGCCAAGGGTGAGATCCGGCTCCATGAGCAGGGCAAGCGGCTCTATCCCGGCGCGTACACCGTGACGGAAGTGGAACCAGCTCCCGGTTTCCAGATGAAGGAACCCTCCACCCAGAAGATCATCCTCCACGGCAGCGAGAGAAAGACCCTGACCTTCCAGAATACCCCGCTGAATGCCATTGTTGTTGAGAAGTATGACAGCGTGACCCATGAGGCGCTCCCTGGCTGCACCTTCCAGCTGCGGTTTTTGGGCGGCACCTCCGGCACCGGCGGCACGACCATCGGGCAGAAGGTCACCGGCAAGAACGGCACCGCCATCTGGACGGGGCTGAAAAGCGGCACCTATATCGTGGAGGAGGTTGACCCTGCCGATGGGTACAGCATCATCAACGCCTCGGAAACGATCTATCTGGCGGACAGCGGTGAGCAGAGTGTTGTCACCGTCCGCTTTGACAACGCCCCGGATGGCATCCTGCTGATCCGCAAGGTCTGTTCCGTAAACCCCAGCGTGACCCTCACCAACGCGGAATTCAAGATCACCTACGCGGACGGTACGCTGATCGGGGACGCCAATGGCATCTTCCGGACGGACGAGCATGGCGAGATCCGCGTCCCCGGCCTGAAACCCGGCAAGAGCGTCATCGTAACAGAAACACGCGCGCCGGACGGCTATCTGATCGACACCCAGAGCCAGACCGTTCAGATCAAGGAAGGCCGCACGGTCAGCCTGACCTTCAAGAACCAGCCCAAGGGCAAGCTCATCATCCAGAAGCGGGACAGCGCCACCGGTCAGCCCCTCCCCGGCGCGGAGTTCCGGGTGACCACTGCCGCTGGCTGTGAGGTGGGGCTGGACGGCGTGATCGGCACCAGCACCTTGACGCAAAACGGTATCTTTACCACGGATGGGCAGGGCGAGATCACGATCACCAATCTGGCCCACGGCGCTTATGTGCTGACTGAGATCAAGGCCCCGACAGGGTATGTGATGGATCGTGCGTCCACAAATGTGGTCATCGGCAAAAACGGCGATACGCAGACTGTCATCGTGAAAAACTCCAAGGCCGGAACCCTGGTGATTGACAAGCGGGACTCCCTCACCGGGAAGCCCTTGCAGGGCGTGACCTTCAAGGTGACGACCTCCACTGGCGAGTTTGTACCCGCTGAAAACGGACAGATCAGCAGCAACGGTTTGTACTTCACCGACAAGGACGGCAAAATCACCATCCATGGTGTGGTGGGGACGCTGGTGGTGACGGAAACGGCTACCATTCCCGGCTACACTATTGACGAGGCCAGCCGCACCCAGACGGTGGTAGTCAACCCCAATGACACCCAGACGCTGCATTTCACCAACACGCCCAGCACCACCCTTGTGATCGAAAAGTATATCGAGGGCACTACAACGCCGCTGAAGGGCGTGACCTTCCTTGTGACCGACAGCAGCGGCGCTATTGTGGGCAGAAGCAACGGAGAGTTCATCACCGATGAGAATGGCCGCGTCGTTATCCATGATCTGGAACCCGGCACCACCGTTACGGCGCGGGAGGTCAAGACCGTGGATGGCTTTGTGCTGGACGGCACGCCGAAATCCATTCTCATCAAGGCGGGCGAGGTGCAGACCCTGCGCTTTTATAATGTCCGCGCGGGCGGGCTTACCGTCATTAAAAAGGACGAAAAAACCGGAGAACGCATCCCCGGCGTCCAGTTCGAGATCCGGAAAATGGATGGCGAGATCGTTGGTGCCTACACCACCGATGAAAACGGCGTGATCCATCTCCCCGAAGCGGAAAACGGCTGGTACACCGTGACGGAGTTGAAGGCCGCCGAGGGCTACCGTCTGGATGACACACCCCATCGGGTCGAGGTCAGGGATGGCCAGACCGCCACACTGGAGGTCACCAACAAGGCCATCTCCGGTATTCTGATCCACAAGGTCAACGCCGTTACCGGCGAGGGCATTCCCGGTGTGTTCTTTATTCTCTATGACAGCGGCAACACCCCCATCGCGCAGGAAACCAGCGATGACCGGGGCTATGTCCGGTTCGAGGGGCTGGAGGATGGCCGCTACTATCTGCGGGAACTGGAAAATGAGGGCTATATCCCCGACACGCAGAAAAAGACCGTGTATGTAAAGTCTGGTGAAACCACAGAAATCGAGTGGAAGAATACCCCCATCACCGGCCAGATCCAAGTGACGAAGGTCAGTGCGGACTACAACGCCATGAATGGCTGGCCTGCCGGGACGCCCATCCCCAACACTGTCTTTGAGATCTACAACGCCCGCACCAACCGGCTGGTAGATACCATCCGAACGGACAAAAACGGCTTGGCGGTGAGCAGACCCCTGCCGCTGGCGCGGTACAAGATCGTGGAATCCAAGGCGGCGGAGTTTTACGGACTGGATAGGACACCCATTGAGATGGAGATCGAGTACGCCGGTCAGATCGTCAAGGCAAGCATGACCAACAAGAGCCTGTCTACCAACGTTTCCATCAAGAAAACCGGCTATGTGGAGGTCATGCCGGGACAACTCGTCCGCTACAATTTCACCGGCATTGCCAACAATTCCACCACGGCGCTGGAATCTTTTTATTGGCGTGACACTTTGCCCGTCAAGGCGGTTCGTCTCCAGACCATCTATACTGGCACGTGGAATACCCCTGGAAACTATAAGATCGTGTACCGCACGAATCTCAGCGGGGATGCCTGGCGCACACTGGCGGATAACCTGAGCACATCCAAAAACTATGTGCTGGATGCTTCCCCCGCGGCGCTGGGGCTTGCCGCCAACGAGTATGTGACGGAGTTTATGGCTGCGTTCGGCATCGTCCCCGCCAACTTCCGGCAGGTGGAAGCCCCTCGCGTGGACTGCAAGGCGCTTGCCAAGCTCACCGGCGGTACGCAGTTCGTCAACGCGTCGGACGCGGGCGGCGTCTACAACGGGCAGTGGATCATGGCCACCTCCCGCTGGGTCACCAGAATTTATGCTCCCGGCAAGCCCCTGCCCCGCACCGGTTATTAAGGTCTAACAACGGATGCCGCTCCGCAAGGGGCGGCATCCCCAAATTAAGGAGGTTGAGATTTTGAAACACAAAAAAATCATGATTTTGGCGTTGGCGCTCCTGCTCCTGACCGTGCTCTGCTGCACCTCCGCCCTCGCCGCGGGCGGCGATGTGGCAGGCGCTGTGGAGCAGACATGGACGGAGGCCGCTACGCAGATTAAAAGCGTGGTGGAGAAGGTGGTGTTCCCGGCGCTGGATATGATCCTCGCCATCGCGTTCTTCGTAAAACTTGGCGGCGCGTATTTTGATTTTCGCCAGCGAGGTCAATTTGAGTGGACCGGCCCCGCCATCCTCTTTGCCTGCCTCATCTTCACCCTGACGGCCCCGAAATACATTTGGAGCATCATTGGGATCTAAAAGGCGCAAGGGTAAAAATCAGTTGCTTATTTTCTGTGTGCTGGGTATAATGGAAATTAGGAAAGGAGGCGGCGCGAATGACAGAATCTGTGAAAAATGAGCTTTCTGATATCTGCCGAATCATTGACGCAACTGTGGATACAGAGAAGATCTATCTTTTCGGCTCATACGCCTATGGTACACCAACCGATGATAGTGACTACGATTTGTGCGTCATTATCCCGGAAAATTCCATGCGTCCGGCAGACGCGGTCAAGGCGATCCGCCGTGCGCTCTTTTCAGCGCAGTCCGTCCCCTTGGATGTAATTGTTTATCGCTCTAACGCATTCCATCAGAGAGCGGAACACGCTTCTCTGGAGCGGAAAATCGCAAGAGAGGGGGTCTTGCTGTATGAGCACCGGCTGGAGCAGCGAATGGCTTGACTTTGCCTATATGGATCTCAGCGCCGCGGAACATCTGCTGACGATGCGTCCGCTGCCTGTGGAAATTATTTGCTATCACTGTGAACAGGCTGCCGAAAAATTTCTAAAAGCCACGCTTGTTCAATTCGACAGAGAGCCGCCCAAAACGCATGACCTTATCCAGCTTTGTAAGCTGTGCTGTGAAGTAGACACGCGATTTGAGCAACTGGCAGACTCCTGTATTGAACTGACGCCATACGGCGTTCAAGTTCGCTATCCATCCAATTTAGAACTGGATGAATCCGACGCCGTCTGCGCATTAAAGGAATGCAGGCTCGTTCAAGACTTTGTTTGCCAGAAACTTGGATATGAACCGGAAAGCAAAGATACCCAAAGCTTTGGACAGACAATGAAATAAGTAAAGACAGCAGTCAAGGCCGTCGCCCGAAAGGGCGGCGGCCTTGTCGCGTCTCCGGAGGTGAATGAACAATATTTATTTGGGATTTTGTCGCCGCGACAGTCCTGGATCAGCTCATGGACTGGGTCTATGGGCAGGCCATAGGCTTTCTCGGCAACTTCTTTGCCCTCATGGGCAATATGGGCGTAGAGCTGTTCGAGCTGGAATGGGTCAGCGCCATCATTTTATTCTTCTCCCGCCTTGCGTGGGCGCTGTTTACCGTCAGCGTGGTAGTCTGCGCCTTTGAGTGCGGCATTGAATACTCCACCGGCAGAGGAAATCTCCAGCAGTGCGGGATGAATATCATCAAGGGCTTTATGGCGGTGAGCCTCTTCACCGTTGTCCCTGTCCGGCTCTATGCTTTGTCGGTGTCGCTGCAGGGAACCTTTTCTGCGGGACTCACCGGCTATGGACGGAGCATTGGTGAGGTGGGACAGGACATCATCACGGAGCTCAAGGAGATCCAGACGCTTACGGATGTGGTGAACAGCTCCCACTTCGGTCTCGGCATCATTACCAGCCCCATTATGCTCCTTTTTTGCGTGATCCTCATGGGCTACGCGGTCATCAAGGTGTTTTTCGCCAACCTCAAACGCGGGGGCATTTTGCTGATTCAAATTGCCGTGGGCAGCCTTTATATGTTCAGCGTCCCACGGGGCTATCTGGATGGCTTTATGGGCTGGATGCGGCAGGTCATCGGCTTGTGCCTGACCGCCTTCCTCCAGTCCACTATTCTCATTGCGGGACTTATGGTGTTCAAGGATCATGCGCTCATGGGCGTGGGGCTTATGCTCTCGGCGGGAGAGGTGCCCCGTATCGCCGGCAGCTTCGGCTTGGACACCACAACAAAGGCCAATATTACGAGCGCCGTGTATACGGCGCAGGCTGCCGTCAACACCACCCGAACCATCGCCGCGGCGATCAGATGAAAGGGTGATGATATGACCTGGTTAACACAAATCACCATGGGCAGCCTGTTCGACGGTATCGGCGGATTCCCTTTGGCTGCGGTCCGCAACGGCATCACGCCGGTATGGGCGTCGGAGATCGAAGTATTTCCCATTGAGGTGACAAAGCTGCGCTTTCCCGGCATGATCCATGTAGGCGACATCACTAAGCTGCGTGGCGCAGAGCTGCCGCCTGTGGACATCATCTGCGGGGGCAGCCCGTGTCAAGAGCTCTCCGTTGCTGGCGCAAGGGCAGGTCTTGCCGGCGCGCGTTCTGGCCTCTTTATGGAGCAGATGCGCATTGTGCGTGAAATGCGGTTGGCAGAGAAAGCCCGTGGCCGGGAGAGCGTCAACATACGGCCGCGCTGGATGTGTTGGGAGAACGTGCCGGGGGCCTTTTCAAGCGGAAAACCGAAGTATGAGGACTTTCGGATCGTGCTGGAGGAGATCGTGCGGATCTGCTTTCCCAACGAGCTTATCCCAGGCCCCTATCCTTACGGATGGCCCGATGTCGGTGATCTCACGGCAGGCGATATGTTTTCTATTGCGTGGCGCTGTCTGGACGCGCAATTGTGTGGCGTCGCGCAGCGCCGCAAGCGCATTTTTCTGCTTGCGGACTTCGCCGGGCCGCTTGCACCCCAGCTTTTATTTGATGTATTTGACGAAACGGAAAACAGCGGGAAGGAGGTCTCATAGATGTACCGATTCGACACGAACGGGCAGATGACGATGCTTGGGTTAGACACGGCTGAAAGGGGCGGAGCACCGCCCAAGCGCAGACCGGGCAAGCCGGACTCCGAACTGGTTTCGATCCCGTATTTCCACTTGGATCTGCTGTCCTCTCCCGTGGATCTCTTTGGACAGCGCCATTGGGAGCTCCGATCTCCATGGCGGGAAGGCAAGCGGCCCCTCAATACCGGGGCCGCGCCCCGCCGCCCGATCCGCGTCTCACTGTCTGGCATACTGGAAGCGTACCCGTCTCTAAAGTATTATTTATCGAAAACCGCCTGTCTGGGCATCCTGCGCCGCGCCTTTGAGCGCGGCAAGAAGCTGCCGAAGATGCTGGCGCGTGCGCTGAAGATCCAAGCGGGGCTCATGCGGCCGGACGGTCAGCTCACCAATATGCAGATGCAGACCTTCGTGACACAGCCAAATGGAGCCGGGGAGGGCTTTGACGGCTATAACGGCGTCATGGCCTTTGCCGCCAACCAGCGGGACGAGGTGCGTGACCTGCACGATGTAGCTGGTGTGCTGGGCGCACAGCCGGGGATGAAGCAGCAGACCTTTGTAGCCGGTTTTTCCGCCGGAGCAGGCGCCAGCGCAGGCGGCATTGGATACAACGAATCAGTTGCTCCAACCCTCAAGGGCAGCCCCGGCGGGAACTGTATGCCCAGCATCCTCTGTATCAATGATCAAGGTGGGCAGATCATGGAGTGCAGTGAGAACGTCACCGGAACCCTGCGGGCACAGGAACACGGGCACCAGCCTCTGATCCTGCGTCCGACAGAACCCAAAGTTTATGAAAACCATGGCATTGACGGAAGATACACAGGGCCGCATGATGTAGCGCCCACCATGTCCGCTGCCTATGGAATGGGCGGAAACAACACTTCTCTTGTCGAGCAGAATGCGGGTGCCATCTGCATTGCCGGAAATATTGTAGACCGCCAGCCGGAGAACGGCGGCAACGGCCTTGGCTGTCAGGAGGATTTGGCGTACACCTTGACCGCCACAGACCGCCACGCGGTCTACAGCCGCCAGCGTGTGGATGACTTTCGGAGGAATGATGTGGTAAGTACCCAAAGCGCCCGTCAGTATAAGGACGCCACCGATCTCATTTGCCAGCAGACAGAAGCCTATGCCTATCTCATTCGCCGCCTGACACCTTTAGAGTGTGAACGGCTCCAGGGCTACCCGGACGGCTGGACAGACATCCCCGGCGCGTCGGACAGTGCAAGGTACAAAGCTTTGGGCAACAGTGTGGCGATACCCTGTGTGGAGTTTATTATGTCGCGGATCGCCGCGGCCATGCGGGCGGCATAGCCTCTTTGTTGGTATTGCCGCTGTTTCGCGCCGCTTCTTCGTTGGCTTTGGTAATAGCTTTCGCACTTGCTTTCGGGTATCTTAGCTTTACCATTAAAAAGATCGGAGGAACTGCCATGGCAGAAAAAACACGCAACCTCTGTGCTGAAATTCCCTTGGAGCTGCATGCCAAGGTGCGGCAGCGGCAGGCGGAATCCGGCGAGACACTGAGCCGGTACATGACCGCGCTCATCACAAAATTTTATGATATGGAGGAAAATGTGAAGATGGACAAGGACAATGTGAGGACGGTGGCGTTTCAGGTGCCCACCGCACTGTTTGAGCAGCTCAAGGCATACCTCAAGCGGAACGGCATCAAGCAGAATGCCTTCTTCCTGGACTGCATCCGGCAGGCGCTGGCGGAGGACACCAGCACTGCCGAAGAATAAGAAATACATCGCGCGGACCGCTGCTGAGATTCTCGGCAGCGGTTTTGCTTTGGAGGAACGAAATGTTTATTTACCCTGAAAACCTGAAAGCCAAGCCCATGCTGTGGCTCTGGCTGCTGCGGGACATCGGCGTGATCGGCATCGGCGCTTTGCTCTCTGTGCTGGCGCTGACCCAGGGCCTCGGCATGGGACTGCTGGTGGTCACGGTGCTCTACGCCTTCCTCACCATTCAGGTGGATGGCAGCAGTATCTTAGATTTCCTGCGCCGTGCCGCCTGTTTTCTCTTTCTGCGGCAGCAATACTATGAATGGAGCCTGGACCCATGAACCGAAAACAGAAAAAAGAACTGCGCCAGCGGCAATCCACCCGGCAGCTCATGGGCATCGTCCGCGTGACGCCCCACGGCGTCGTGACAGATTCCGGAGAGCGGGTCTTCTTCCTGATCCAGCCGGACAACCTCTCCGTCCTGTCCCCGGAAGTCATCCGGAGCCGTGTCCGCTCCCTGACCATGCTTCTGAGCACCCAACCGACCTTGGAAATTCTGGCTCTGGACTCCCGTGAGTCCTTCCAACGGAACAAGGAATATTACCTGCGGCGCTTGGAGGAGGAAACGGAGCCTGCCGTGCGGGAGCTGCTGGAGCGGGACATGGCCCATTTAGACGCCATCCAGTTCTCCTCCGCCTCCTCCCGCAAATTTGTGCTGGTCATTCCCCTGACGGAAAAGATGAACGCGGAGGAAACCACGCTGCGGCAGTTGGAGAAGACCATCTGCGACCACGGGCTCCGCGTGCGTCTGGCGGAGGAACAGGATGTCAAGCGCCTGCTGGCGATCTACTACCGGCAGGATCTCACCACGGAGGTATTCCGTGATTTCGATGGAGAGGAGTATGTACATGGCTAAAAAGAAACAGAAGAAGAAAAAGAAGATGCCGGAGCAGGCCCCGCGTCCGAAGGACTTTCTGGATATGATCGCGCCCGCGGCGGTGAAGTTCAACACAGATCACTTCATCCTCGGCAGCCGGTATCACACGGCGATGGCGCTGAAAAGCTACCCGCCCATGACGGATGAGCTGGCGCTGCTGCGGGGCCTTGGCGATATGGGCGGCGTTGACCTGCGCCTGACGGCACGGCAGGTCACACCCGCCGAGGAGGACGCCATCCTCCATGCCGCTACCAACAAAAGCCGCATGGAGCGGAGCAACACCAACGATTACAAGCAGAGCGTCACGGCGGAGGCCAACCTGCGGGATATGGCGGAGCTGCTGGCGAAGCAGCGGCAGGAAAAGGAGCCGCTCATCCACTGCGGCGTGTATCTGGACATTGCCGCCGCGGATACGGAAAAGCTGCGTGCGGCGCGGGATACCGTATCCGCCCAACTGGTGCGCTCCCGCATGGGCGCCGATCCGCTGCTCCTGCGGCAGCGGGAGGGCTTTCTCTCTGCCAACCCCGCGGGCGGCAGCCAGCTCGCCAATTTTGCGGAGCGGGTATTACCCGCACGCAGCGTTGCCAATCTGTACCCCATGAACTATTCCGGCAAAACCGATCCCAAGGGCTTCTTCATTGGCCGTGACCGCTTCGGCTCCAACATCATTGTGGACTTCGACCGCCGTGCCTCCGACAAGACCAACGCCAGCGCCCTCATCCTCGGCAACACTGGGCAGGGCAAAAGTTATCTTCTGAAGCTCCTGCTCTGCAATGTGCGGGAGGCGGGCAAAAGCGTGATCTCTCTGGACTCCGAGCATGAGATGGAGGACGAGTGCCGCGCCCTGGGCGGCTGCTTTCTGGACTATTTAAGCGGACAGTACCGCATCAATCTTCTGGAACCCCGCTGCTGGGACGATGGCAGCGGGCCGGAAGACCCGGACGCGCCGGACGCTTTTCGGGGGACACTGCTCTCCCAGCACATCTCCTTCCTGCGGGATGTGTTCCGCGTCTACAAGGGCTTTGACACGTCCCACATCGACACGCTGGAGCTGATGGTAGAGCGGCTCTATCAAAAGTGGAACATCACCGACCGCACGGACTTTGCCGGAATGCAGCCAACCGATTACCCCATCCTCTCCGACCTCTATGACGCCATTCAGGAAAGCTATGACCATTACGAGGCCGCAGACAGTCTCTATCCGCGGGAGATGCTGCGGGATCTGTTGCTGGGACTCCACTCCATGTGCCGCGGCGCAGACGCCCGGTTCTTCAACGGGCATACCAATATTGACCGTTCCAAATTCCTCGTCTTTTGTGTCAAGGGGCTGGATAACATGGCGGAGAATCTGCGGAACACGTTGCTGTTCAGCCTGCTGTCCTATATGTCGGATCAGCTTCTAACGCAGGGCAATTCCGTAGCGGCCATTGATGAGCTGTACCTGTGGCTGTCCGATCCCACCGTCATCACCTACATCCGCAACGCCCTCAAGCGAGTGCGAAAAAAGGAATCCGCCCTGTTCCTCGCCAGCCAGAACTTAGAGGACTTCACTCAGCCGGGAATACGGGAGCTGACACGCCCCCTCTTTTCCATCCCCGTCCATCAGTTTATCTTCAACGGCGGCAACGTGGACAAGAAATTCTTCATGGATAACCTCCAATTAGAGGAATCTGAGTATGCCCTGATCCGGGACCCGCAGCGCGGCTCCTGCCTCTACAAGTGCGGCAGCGAGCGGTATCTCTTACAGGTGCAGGCCCCGGAGTACAAGCAGGCCATCTTCGGAACGGCAGGTGGACGGTAATGGCGGTACCCGTCGCGGCACTGGCGAAGCTCACCGCTGCCGCTCTCTCGGATGAGGACACCCGGCGAAAGCTGGGCTGGATCGTGGCGGCGATCTGTTCACCGTTGATCCTGACGCTGGCGCTGATCTGCTCTCTGCTCTCCGGCAGCGCGGAGCACAACAACTCCGCTGTTTTGCTCTGTTTCAACGGCGGCAACATTCCGGGCAAAACGCCTGCGGAATATGTTGCTTACATTGAAGATATGCGCCGCAGCTTCACACTGCTGGACAGCGCCATTGATGCCGTCAATGACATGACGGAGGATAGCGACAGCCTTGACGGTATCCGCGTCAAGGCTGTTTTCTATGCCCTGTATTTCGGGGAGGACACCCCCAGCCGTCGAGCGCACAGACAGTTCGTGGACTGCTTTGTGACCTACGAGGAACATACCCGCACTGTCACCAGTGAGGACGGGACGGAAACCGAGGAGAGCTACACTGTGGCGATTCCCGTTGCGGACATATCCGCCGTGTACGGTAATCTTGAAAACGTGCTTCACTTGGAAATATCTGCGGAGCAGAAGTCCAACGCCGACAGTATCTACAGCCTCGTCCGCTATGGCATAGCCGGTAGCACCGAGGGCTGGATACCCGGCGCGGATGTGCCGTTTATTGGCGCGGACGGTTTCTGTTCGCCCATCGGCTCCGGCTGGGAGCGCCGTGTCACCTCTGAATTCGGTAACCGCATCGATCCCATCACCGGAAAGCGCAAGGGGCACGGCGGCATGGATCTGGCCGTTCCCACCGGCACACCCATCCGCGCCGCGCTGCCGGGGACGGTGACGGTCTCCAAGTACAACGCCGGAGGCTACGGCTATTATGTGATGATCGACCACGGCAATGGCCTTGCCACGCTGTACGGCCACTGCTCCAAGCTGCTGGCAAAAGTGGGCCAGACGGTGGAAGCGGGAGACATCATCGCCCTCTCCGGCAGCACCGGGCGCTCCACCGGGCCGCACCTCCATTTCGAGGTGCGCGTCAATGGGGAGCGGACGAATCCGAGGGCGTATCTGCCGAAAGGCTGAAAGGAAGGAAATGATTATGAACATGGCTCGCTACGAGCAGGAGACCATTATCGGCTTCAACGAGGAAGAAAAGACCGCCGGGATTTATACTCACAACAAGGTGCTGCGTCAGAAGCTGGAAGCACTGGCGCGGGACAGACCGGAGGATTGCAGGCTCGTCAAAGTGTCCCGCAGCGGGCGGGCAGTTGACTACACCATCCCGAAATCATGGATAAGGATCGCGTCGCCGCGGATTGCAAGTGAAGCGCAAAAAAAGGCAAGCAGAAAGGCGTGTGAAAAGGCCGTTTCTGCCCGTCGGAAAACCCCGCGCGGGGATAATTGAGACCGCGCACGACCGCCGGAGGGTAGTGATACCCCCACAACACAAAAACGCCAAAAAAGCATGGAGCACAGCGACATGGAGGCGCTGGGCTTCCAGCTCCGCGACTACTACGAGGAGGTTGAATAACAATCATGAAAAAAGAAAATGTCACGATCTCATTCGAGAGCGAGCAGCTTGCAGCTCTCGAATTTTCACTTAAAAAGAAGAACACCAGCGTACAGGCGCAGTTGGAGGAGCTGCTCAAATGCCTTTATGAATCCGAGGTGCCGGAGCCGGTGCGGGAGTATCTGGACAGCCGCGCGGCGCCCGCTGCCCGTCCCCGCCGTCCGGCAAGACCGGCGAAGCCGCAGACGCGGGAGGAGCCTCCCTCCGCGTTGGCACAGCCCACTGACGAAAGGAATGGTGACTGAGATGGCAGATCATGTAGACATCACACTGTGGATCGACCGGCGATGGAAGGATGCCATTGAAAAGCATCTCAGGAATGAAACCTTGCGGGAGCATCTGGAGGATGTGCTGGATGAGCTGTGCAACCAACTCCCGGAGCGTGAGTACGAGCGCATCAGTGCCGAGATCTACGCGGAGGATGCCGCAGAGCGTGAAGCGAGGGAGG
>OOCU01000643.1_pt1 | contig 24854 bp, 17 predicted proteins | sample 1671781 | NCBI WGS metagenome assembly OOCU01 (sample SAMN06348192, study PRJEB24527) | human gut metagenome | reverse complement strand
TTTTCTTAAAAGTCAAGGCCGCGTTCCACGGACTTCCGAGATGAACCTTTTTTTCAGGGACCAGTCCCTCAAAAAAGCGACGGATTCCGGAAGGAATCCGCCTGTGCGGAATGCACGAAATGGGAGAACTTGCTGAGAGACCTTGTGAGGATCAGTGTTCGCCTGCGGCGTTGAGCACGGCGACCATGTCCTCGAGGTTACATGCGGGCGCGGTCAAGCGGAGACATCGTCAGGGCAAGGTTCGCGTTGCAGACCTCGATGGAGATCGGCAGGTGCTTGAGAAGCTGCACGAGGTAGGCAGCGCCGGTGCCCGAAGACAGGCGGAAGTTGCGGGCCTGATAGAGGATGCCGTCCATCGTGTCGGGCATTTCGGCCGTGATGTCGCACATCTGGCAGTACTTGAGCGAGCCGGCGGGCAGGTTGTCGATGTCCTTGTAGTCGTTCTTGGCGCGGTAGAAATGGATCGGGTCGACGAGGCAGCCTGCGTTCGGACGGTTGATCTTGCGGAGGATCTCACCCTGCTGCTTGACGGTCGAGACGTTGCATCAGGGCATCGGCTCGATGCTGAGGTTGAGGCCGTACGGATGGGCGAGCTCGCAGAGTTCGGCGTAGTTGTCCGTCAGGCGGTTGATGTCGGGGTCGTTGCCTGCGCAGAGCACCTGAGTGGCGCCGAGGCGGGCGCCGGTTTCGAAGAAGGCCTTCCAGTTTACGGCACGAGTGTCGGGCTTGATGCGGAGAATTTCGATGTCGAGGACCTTGATGCCGGTGGCCTTCAGATTGGCTTCGACTTCACGGATCATGGGCGTGTTGCCGATCATGTCGTACTGCGTTTCGGTCGGGGTGGCGGGCACGAGGCGGATGCCGACGTGGCTGTAGCCCGCCTTGGCGGCGCAGAGCACCTGATTGGCGGGAGAGACGTCGAGAATGGTGAGGGCGGCCAGACTGATCGGACGCGGAAGCTTCAGTGGCTCGTAGTTGCGGTCCTGGAGCGTGACGGGGGCTACCTTCGCGGAGGCGGCACCCTGAAGGAAGCGGCGGCGATTCGAAAGCATGATGTTTTTCTCCTTGGTTGATATGGTTGAGGCGCCCTCCAGGGACCGTGTCCGGCCCCGCGCCCTAAGCATGTCCTTCATCCTAAAGAACTAATCCGAACGCCGATACGGCTCGTGGGAGGTGGCCGCGAGCGGTGGCGAAAACCCTCTGTTCGGGAAAACCAATCTGGTCAAGGCACACACGAAGGGATAGCCTTTTCAGTAATCACTTTTCCGAAGGCTTCTGATGCACAGCCAAAAGCAAATTCTCCTCATGATCGTCCTTGCCGCACTTGTCATGCGCGGGCCCATCAATGCAGTGGGTCCGATGGCGCCCGTCGTTCGCGATGTCTTCGATCTGCCGTGGGAGGCTTTCGGCGTACTCGCAGGCATTCCGACCATGGCCTTTGGACTCTGTAGCCTCGCTGTCCTGCCGCTTGTGGCCGGATTCGGAAGTAGAACCTTCGCCGTCGCTGCTCTGACTGGAGCCGCACTCGGATCCTTCGTCCGATGCATCGAGTGGATGCCCGCTCTCTTTCTCGGAACGCTGATTCTGAGCGTTTCAATCGCGGGCCTGAACGTCTGGGTTCCCTCTGTCATCAAGGTGGTCTTTCATGACCGCCAGTCTCAGGTGATGGGCGTCTATACGGCGGTGCTCAGCATCAGCGGCCTGCTGGGTACGGCCTCGGTCATGCCGGCTCTGGAGGCGGGCGGCGTCTGGTGGGGTCCTTTTGCAGTCTGGGGATTGGCGGCTCTTGCGCCGCTTGTCTGGGCAGTGGGTTTTGGAGGCGTTCCTCTGCCCGTTCCAGAACGGAAGGAAAAGCGTCTCGAGAAGAGCGGAGCTCCCGTTGCACTTCTCGTGTGGTTCGTTGCTATTCAGGCGGGGCTCACCTTCACCGTTGCGTCGATGATGCCCTCAGGGCTTGAGGTTGCGGGCTTTTCCAGACCTGATGCGGTCAATGCCGTGACGTTCTACCTTGGCGCCATGTTTGCCGGATCTCTCGGGTGCGGCTTTCTGCCTGTGGCGAGAACAATCTATCCTGTGGTCGGCGCCGTTTATCTGACGGGGCTCTGGATCTGGATGGAGGGGGTCGGAGGATTCGCAGGCCTCATGGGAGCGGCGCTTGTAATGGGCGTGCTGCAGGGAGCATTCGTGACGATTTCGCTGACCGCCGTGACGAAGAAGACGCCGGAAGCTGACATTCTTCGCGTGACGGGGCTCGTTCAGTGCGGCGGTTACCTGCTGGCCGGCCTTGCACCCATGATGGCGGGCGCCTGGGCTTCGGCCTTCGGATTCGGCCGCATGCCCGTGCTTCTCATGATCCTCGTGCTCATGTGGTGCGTGGTGGCGTGGCTTGTTGCGGGAAGACCTGATGCAACGGATGGCGCGCCTCGGCGTAAATGTGCGTGTCTACCCTGACTGAAGATCAGACGTGAACGATGAGGAGCCTCAGTAAGAGCTGAAGCTTTTAGAATTATCCGAAGCGAACTTGAGGACACTGTACGTCGTGACTGCATTTCCCGTCCGCCTTAAAGCGACATGTCTGGCATTTCTTTTTGGCGCCTCCGCCGCAATTGCCGCTGAGACGGGGATGGTCGCACCCTCCGGGGACGCTTCAGGTGTTGTGCGTGTTGGACTTGTCGACACCTTTACACCGAGCTTTTATATTGACGTCTATACGCCGCTTATCGAGTCGCTCAAGGCCAGACTGCCGCAGTACAGGTTCGAGACGAAGGAGATTTCTCATGCCGATGCAATAAAGCCCGAGTCTGTGGAGAACATCGACTTCGTCATCGTGTCTAGTGGAGGAGCGCGCATGCTTTCGCGTGCGGGGCTCCAGCAGATTGCAACGCTTCGCAAGAGTCGATGTGCAGATGTTAGCCGCAGTGTAGGCGCAGTCTTTCTCGTATCGGCGGGAAGTCCCGTGCAGACGATCGAAGACCTGCGGGGCCGCAGGGTGGCCGCGACGGCACCTTGGTCTTTTGAGGGGTGGCTCATTCCTCAAGGAGAGATCGCCAGACGTGGGTTCGATCCCGAGGACTTCTTTCGTGAAGTGACTTTCACAGAATGGAACTTTCCCGATGTGCTCACGCTTGTGGTGACGGGCATGAGCGATGCGGGCGTGCTTCCTGCGTGTGAGCTTGAGCAGGCGGTCAGAACAGGCGTTATACAGGCCGAGGATGTGAGGATCGTCGGCGAACGTCCCGAAAGGGCGGCAGGCGGCTGTGCAACTTCGACCGAACTCTATCCCGACCTAATGTTCGCTTCTTCCCCATCGGCGGATCCCGATGTGGTGAAGGCAGTAACTGTGGCCCTTCTTTCGATGCCTGCCGATGCCAATGGTCTTGACTGGCTGTCAAACACTCGCATGCAGGGGGTGGAGGCGCTTCTTGTTCGGCTGAAAATCGGTCCATACGCCTATCTGAGGGACAATTCGATCACGGCACTTGCGCTCCGTTGGCGCAATGAGCTTGCGGTCATGGGGCTGGTTCTGCTTCTTCTGCTTGTGCATCACTGGCGCGTCAACCGTCTTCTCAAGCGCAGGACGGCAGAACTCAGGGCTGAGGAGAGTGCAAGAGGAGCGGCCGCCGAAGCCCTCAGGGCCAGTCAGGAGAACCTCGCGCTTGTTGAGCGTGCAGGCATGGCCTCTCAACTCGCCGCCATGTTTGCACACGAGATCAAGCAGCCTCTGACGAGCATCGCCAATTATCTGACGGGTATCAGGTTGATGATGAAAATGGGAAACTTTGATGTTCCCAAGTGGACCGAGGCTCTGTCGGCAGCCGAGCACGAGACGCACAGGGCGGCGGACATCATCGAGCGCGTTCGCACGGTTCTTCGAAAGGAAACGCCTGGATTCGAGCCCGTCGACGTACGGGGTCTTGTCGGTGAGGCGCTGAAGCATGCGGGGCACTTGTCCGAGGTGGTCGACGTAAAGACCGTGTTTCCTGACGAAGAGGTACTGGTGAAGGGGGATGCGCTTGAACTGGAGCTCGTGGTTGTGAACTTCCTCAAGAATGCGGTCAGGGCGGTTGCTGATCTTCCCTCTCGGAGCTCGATTGTTGTTGAGGTCTTCTGTCAGAACGAGATCGTTGAGGTGAGCGTTCTCGACGAAGGACCTGCCGTCTCCGATGAGGTGTTCGGAGCGCTGGGCAAACTTACGAAAAGCGTTAGTAAGGAAGGACTTGGGTTCGGACTTTTCATTGCATCCTCTATTGCCGAGATGCATCGGGGTCATCTCGCCTTTGCGCGCAGAACTCCCCAGGGGCTGAAGGCCTCGCTCGTGCTCCCGCGACTGCGGGAGCTCAACATCAACAATCAGGAATGGAAACATGAAGCAGGTGCCTTTGATTCGCATCGTTGACGACGATCCTAGCGTGGGAGCATCCTTCAGATTTGTGCTTGAGGCCGTGGGCTATCAGGTGAGGACCTATGAATCCGCAGCTGAGTTTCTTGACGGTGATGATCCTACCCGCGAAGGCTGCATGCTTCTCGACGTGCGCATGCCTGGGCTGTCCGGTCCCGAACTTCAGACAAGACTCGCGGAGATGAAGTGTGATCTGCCGATCATCTTTCTGACGGCTCACGGCGAAGTCCGCATGGCGGTGGAGGCCGTGCAGGCAGGGGCCCTCGACTTTCTCGAAAAGCCTGTCGATGCCGAAGCGCTTCTGCCGCTTCTCGCACGAGGGTGTGAACTTCATAGGCGGAGAAGGGCTGTCGCAAGGGATCTGAAGCGGGCTGAGGTTCTCTGGAACGAACTCACTGATGCGGAACGGCGGACGGCAGAGCTTGTCGCCAAGGGGCTCCCCAACCGGCAGGCGGCTGAAATTCTGGGCCTTTCGGAGGACACCGTCAGAAGCCGAAGGGCGTCAGTGTTCGGAAAGCTTGAGCTTCACAATGCAGCAGAACTCTCTGAGTTTCTGCATGACATGGCGGAGCTCAGAACTGAGGCACACTGGTGGAGGACGGCAGAATGAGGAGGCGGACTTTGTGCGCGGCGAGCGCGCTTGCCATGATGACTCCTATCCCTGTGAGCGCGTTTTCGTTCGCGGAAGACGAATTTGACGTCGTGGTGGCGGGGGCTGGCGGTGCGGGGCTTGCCGCCGCACTTTCAGCCGCCGAGCAAGGAGCGTCGGTGCTGCTTGTCGAGAAGATGGCGGCGATCGGCGGCAACACGTTGCGTGCAAGCGGTCTGTTCAATGCGTCTGATCCTGCCCGTCAGGAGCCGATGGGTATCACGGACTCCCCTTCCTGGCACTATGAACAGACGATGGCGTCAGGACACGGCCGAAACGACCCGGCTGTTGTGAGGCGCTTCGTGTGCGAAGCGTTGCCAACCTTGAAGTGGCTTGAGTCTCTTGGCGTTCGATTCATGCCCGAAACTGTCGCCACCTGGGGCGCAGAATGGCCGCGCGGCCACAAGCCCACGCAACCGAGGGGGCAGGCCTACATCCGGACGCTTTCCTCGGAGTGCATAAGGCGTGGCGTAAAGATCCGCACAAGATGTGCCATGACGAGGCTTCTAATGAAGAACGGCCGAGCAGCAAGCATCGAAGTCGAGGATCTTTCCTCCGGAAGAGGGAAGGACAAGATGATCTTTCATGCCAGAAAGGCCGTCATTCTGACGGCGGGAGGCTTTGCGGCGAATCCTGAACTGGTGGAAAGCTACAGGGCTGACCTTGCAGGCATTCCTACGGACAACAATCCTGGGAGTACGGGCGAGGTCATGCTTGAGGCGATAAGGGCTGGTGCCGCTTCGAACGCGCTCGAATGCATTCAGTGCGTGCCGGGCGCCCCTGAAGGACGGGGCTTCCAGGTGAGACTTGATCTGGACGCGGGCCGTGTTCTGATGGTGGATGGCGGAGGACGCCGCTTTATTGACGAGGACGGCTCGCGTGACGGACTCGCGAAGGCGATACTCGCCAGACCCAGAGGGTCCGTCTGGATGGTGACAGACGATGGCGCGGTCAAAGCCATGGATCTTATCAGCAGAAAGGACGTCTACAGAGGGTTGCAGACGGGCGACGCGCTCCGTGCCGATTCCTGGGATGCATTGGCTCTGCTGATGGGTGTCGATGCAGATGCGCTCAAGGACAGTGTCCGTGTTTTCAACGTCGAAGCAGGTATGGGCGGCGGCAAGTGCGCGCGTGTACGCTGCCTGCAGCTGTCGGAGCCGCCCTATTGGGCGTCAAGAGTCGTCCTCAATATTCACACGACGATGGGAGGACTCGTCATTACGCCTGACGCACAGGTTGTTGGACTCGACGGCAAGCCGGTGACCGGACTCTTTGCAGCCGGGGAGATCACGGGGAGCGTGCACGGTGAAAACCGCATGGGCGGCAATGGCATCGCCGATGCGCTGACTTTCGGTCGGATTGCGGGAAGGACGGCGGTTCTCAAGCGTTGAGATCACTTTTTGTCAGTCTTGTCAAGATCCCGATGTGCTTTAGATTCCGTCGGGAGGAGCATATAGTCGATTTCAAGCGATGCGGGAGCACAACCGCATCGGGACCATAAAGACTAATGGAGAACAGGCAAATGACTACCTCTCGTCGTGAATTCTTCAAGACCGCCGCCATGGGAGCGGTTGGTGCAGGTGCTGCATTCGGCACTGTTGCCGCTGAAGCCAAGGCTGCGGCCCCCTCCAAGTACGACATCATCATTTTGGGCGCTGGTTGTGGCGGCCTCACCTGTGCCGTGCGCGCGGCTGAAAACGGCCTCAAGCCGCTTCTTCTTGAAAAGATGGCCATGCCTGCGGGCAACACGATTTATGCTGCGGGCTTCCTCCTTGGCGTCAATACCTCCTTCCAGAAGGCCAAGAATGTTCAGGGCGATTCCGCCGAACAGTTCCTCAAGGACTGGATGAAGGTCACGCAGGGCAAGGCTGATGAAAAGCTCGCTCGTGTTGTTTGCGAAAACGCCGATGCCACCCTTGAATGGCTTCACGGTTATTGCGGCATCAACTTTGCGGCTGGTTCCAAGCTTGTCTGGCCGATGCTTTCCCGCGCACATCTCGTTGTTGGCGAACACAAGCCGGGTGGCGGCGAGCTGGCCCTGACGCTCATGAAGAAGGCCAAGGAGCTTGGTGTCGAGATCCGCTTCAATACGAAGGCCGTGGCACTGCTTTCCGATGAAAAGACGGGCGCCGTGAACGGTGTGCGCGTCAAGACGAAGGAAGGTCTCTCCGAAATTCATTCGAAGTTCGGCGTCGTGCTGGCCACGGGCGGCTTCTCCGCCAATCAGGCCATGGTCACGCAGTACATCGGTTCGGGTGGGGCCAAGATGCCGATCCGCGGTTCGCGCATCATCGCAGGTGAGAACATCAATCTTGCGCTCCCGTTCATGCCGAAGATCGTCAACGTTGACCAATACCACTGCGGTCCGATCTACGGACCGACCGGCGCGAACCCGCTCAACATTGTCAATAACGGCATCTGCGTCAATGACAAGGGCGAACGCTTCACGGACGAAGGCCAGACCTACGTGCAGATGTCTCGAGACGTTGCGGCCATGACCAAGGCCAACTGGGCGTACATGATCGTCGACCAGGCGGGACATGACGTGCCGATTCTTGCCAACGACTGGGAGTCCTACAAACGCACCAAGGCTCCCGTGTACGTCGGTCAGACGCTTGACGAAGCGGCCGAAAAGGCAGGTCTTCCCGTTGACGCCGTCAAGGCCACTGTCAAGGCTTACAACGAGGCGATCGCTGCGGGCAAGGGCAAGACCCTGACGCCGGTCAACACCCTGCCGAAGGCACGCACGGTTGAAAAGGCACCGTTCTATATCGTTCCCTTCCAGGGGGGCATGACGGCTACTTTCGGCGGTCCGCTCATCAACGTCAAGGGGCAGGTGCTCGATACGGAAAACCACGTTATCGATGGTTTGTTCGCCATTGGCAACGCTGCGGGCGGTCTCTTCTACGACAACTACATTGGCGGCGCCCAGCTTACGAGTGCGGCGGTGTACGGCATCGTGGTCGCCGATTTTGTCAAGGCGGCCAAGACTCCCGCCGGCAAATGAACGGCTTCAGATGAACTGAGCTGCCACAGCGGCTGTTGCTCTTGAGATGAGCGCAAGCATGCCGCTCTCATAAAGGGGACTCCTTTGCAAAAGAGGAGTCCCCTTGTTGCCTGATGCTCCCAGCTTCGCGGACGGCGATTTGCAGGATTTCTAAATCAGAATCATTGTCATTGGCCTAAGTGTTCGCGTATGATTGAAGAACGGCCTCCAGTCGGAGGGTTGACTGAACCATTTGCGGAGAGACAAAAGAATGTTCAAGAAGACTATCGCCATGACCGGCGCTGCGGCGCTTTTGGCCCTGGGCCTGACGGGCTGCGGTGCAACTCTGGGCGGAGGCGCCCAGTCCGAGGAGGCTGCCGCGTCCGCAGACAACCAGCTCTGCGTAATTCCGCGCACGCCGACCCCGCAGCTGCTTGAGGCCGTGTCCGCGGGGTTGAAGACTGCGGGCTATGAAGTCAAGGTCCTGCCCGAAGACGCCAAGACCGACGCCTGTGATCATTGTGTGCTCTACGGCCTCATGCTCAACGAGAAGCGCGACGGCGTGAAGGCCTTCGTCTTCCAGAGCTTCAAGAACGGTCAGCCTGAGCTTGCCGCCAACGCTCCCGTTGAAAACAACCAGGTGAACCTGCAGCAGGTCGCGCAGTATGCGGTCGAGTTTGCAGCGGCGCTCAAGAAGAATGCTGAGGCGGGTGGCACTCCTGCGGCTCGGTAATTCCTCTCTCCGGAAGAACAGCGGCATCCGGCAGGCTTGCGGGTCTGCCGGATGTTTGTTTTGGCTAGCGGACAAATACGTTACGGGATGCGTTCCGGGGCTGTTCTCAGTGCCTCGGCGTGTAAAATGCCTGCCTTGTACAAACACCGCTTTTCCTGCTCCTTTCTCATGTCCGCCTCCCACATTCCCCATCACGTCGCGATCATCATGGACGGCAACGGCCGCTGGGCCAAGTCGCGTCTGCGTCCGAGGACAGAGGGGCACAGGCAGGGCGTCGAGGCGCTCAACCGCGTGGTGGAGGCGGCCGCCAGGGCAGGCATCGAACGCCTGACGGTATTCGCCTTTTCGAGCGAAAACTGGCGCAGGCCCGCCGCAGAGGTCTCGATGCTCATGAAGCTTTTCGCACAGGCGCTCCGCCGCTGGTGCGAGCCGCTCGCCGAGGCGGGCGTCAGGCTTCGAGTCATCGGAGACAGGACGGCCTTTTCCGATACGGTTCGCGAGGCCATCGCTGAAAATGAAGCAGCCACTGCGGGTGGCACGAAGATGGAGCTCGTCATTGCGGCGAACTACGGCGGACGCTGGGACTGCTGTCAGGCGGCGTCCGAATGCGCCGCGGCAGGGCTTGAGATGACGCCCGAGAATATCGGAAGGTTCATGAGCGTGCCTGATGTCGATCTTTTGATTCGTACGGGCGGCGAATGCAGGATTTCCAACTTTCTTTTGTGGCAGAGTGCTTACGCGGAAATCTACTTCACCGATGCGCTCTGGCCCGACTTCGGCGAGGACGACTTGAAGGAGGCTCTTCGCTGGTATGAGGGGCGCGAGCGCCGCTTCGGTCGCACGAGCGAACAGCTCAGGAACGGCGGCTGAAGTCAGGGGAGCTTTCCGACTTTCCGACAACATGGATGTAGAGACGGCCTGCCTTTCAGCGGGACTTTCTTGTGCGCTCCAACCGAAGAGGCGGAAGAACGGGAGTGCTCGTCTTCGCCTGAATGCAGCCGCGTTTTCGGCTTTCTGGGTTTTGGATGCAGGACATGAGGCCTGCAGTGAGGAGCGGACGCAGGCCTGAACAAGACGGTGTTTTCAACGCGCCCCTTTGAGGAATTCGGCCACGCGAGGTCCTGCATTGGCTAAAATGGCAGGATGCTGGCCTTTATATGAAAGGCGACACCCCCATAGACATACAACGCGCCGGTCACGAGAACCGGCCGGAGGTTCCTTCATCATGTTGCTTACGCGCGTGATCACCGCAGCCGTGCTGCTGGCCGTTCTGACGCTCTCGATCTACATTGGTCCGTTTGCCTTTGCAAGCGTCATGGCCATTGCCTTCGGCGCCACGCTCTATGAGTGGCTGCGCATCGGCGGCCTCGGTCCCCGTCCCGCTCTTCTCGTCGCCGCCGTCGAAATGGTAGTCCAGCTTTCGCTCTACTGGGCGGGTGCGCTTGACCGCATGAACTGGTTCCTGATGCTCATGAACGGCTGCGTGATGCTGGCCTGGTTCGTGATCTTCTTTGCGGAACTCTTCCATCGTGAAAACGGCTTCAAGGTCTCGCAGCGCCAGTGCCTCTGGTCCGCCGTGACCTTCGTGCCCGCCGCCTACCTGTCGCTTCTCTGGCTCTTTGAACAGGGGGACTGGGTGCTCGTCCTCTCCGTGCTCCTTATCGTCTGGGGCGCCGACATCTCCGCCTACTTCTGCGGTCGCGCCTGGGGCAAGCACCGCATGGCGCCCGCCATTTCGCCCAAGAAGACCTTCGAGGGCGCGATCGGCGCCTACGTGATCGTGATCGTCTTCTTCGCGCTCACGTACGTCTTCTGCGTGCAGCAGAACGTCTTCACGAACTACCTTTTCGACAATGCGGGCTTCCTGTGGGGCGTCGGCGTGCTCGCGATGCTCGTTGCGCTCTCGATTGCCGGCGACCTCTGGGAGTCGATGCTCAAGCGCCTTGTCGGAATCAAGGACTCTTCTAACCTGCTGCCCGGCCACGGCGGCTTCTTCGACCGCATGGACGCCTCGCTCCCCGTTCTGCCTGCCACGGCCTTCATCATGCTGTGGATCCAACTGATCGTTCACTAAGCCTGAACTGAGGATCATGCAGAGGGCGCGGTACCGACAACTCGGCTCGCGCCCGTGCTTATTTTGGACCCTGATTCATGACCGACGCCTACAAAGTCCCCGACCTTGCGCCCGGCGCCTTTCACCGGGCTGAAGAGACCGTGCGCCGCTCCCGCTTCATTGTGACGATGGCGAGGGTTTCGAGTCCCGAGGAGGCGAAGGCCTTCATCGACCGCATCCGAGAGGAGCACGCGGGCGCCACTCACAACTGCTGGGCCTACAACGCAGGCGCACCCGGCGACACGGCTCAGGTGGGCGCGAGCGACGACGGAGAGCCAAAGGGCACGGCGGGACGTCCCATGCTCACCGCACTCCTGCACAGTGACGTGGGTGAGGTGGCGGCCGTCGTGACGCGCTACTTCGGCGGCATCCTGCTCGGTACTGGCGGTCTTGTCAGGGCGTATCAGGGTTCGGTCAAGCTCGGACTTGAGGGCCTTCCCGTCACGCTTCGCGAGGACATGCGCCGCTTCGTGGTCTCGATCGAGCCCCATCAGGTTTCGGACTTCCAGCACTTTCTCGCCGAGGCGAGGGGACGCGTGCAGTCGTCGGACTTCCGCTTTGACGCAACCTTCGAGGTGCTCGTCCCGTCGGACGAGGCGGACGCCTTCGTCGAGCGCCTGTCGGAGGCCACGGCGGGCGAAGCGCTCATCGATCCGATTGACGAGGAGTAGGTCCTCAGGGAGATTCAAGCCCGGGGGGATCCCATGAATGTGACTGCATCTGTCAGGCTGCAAGTCTTCGCAAGAGAAGGATCGCGTGAAAACATCGCGGTCTAGAATGGGGTCATGGGCAGTTCGCCCTGAAGGATTTGCCGGCCGCAAGGCCTAAACAGGACGAGAGGATTGGTTCGCCGTGCGTTTTGCAATTTTTCATGCCGTCTGTGCGCTCTGGGTGGTCTGGCGCTTTTGGCTTCCGATGAATGCACCGCAGGTGGTGAAGGTCGCGGGCTTTGTTGTGACGCTTCTCATCGCCGCCTTTCCCGCCGTCACCGCCACGTTCTTCGGCGGGCTCGTTAGCCCCGAGCTGCCCGCCTGGGTGCTGGCCGCCGGCAACGGCTGCGTCTTCGCGCTCACCGTGCTTGCAGGCCTCACGCTGCTTCGCGAGGTCGTCATCTTTCTGTCCGTTTTGGCCGGCCGTTCGGGAGAGCGCACGCATCGCTTCGTGCAGAAGGACAGGCGCGTGGCGATCGGCATGACGGCTGCGGCCGTCGGCATTTCGGCCTTCGGTCTTCGGCAGGGGCTCAGGGTTCCCTGCGTCAAGGAGATGACGGTTCCGATCGAGGACCTGCCTGCGGGACTTGAGGGCATGAGGATCGTGCAACTCTCCGACCTGCATGCGTCGGCGCTTCTGCGCGCGCCCCACATGAAGGATCTCGTGGCAAGAGTCAACAGCCTCTCGCCCGATCTTGTCGTCATCACGGGCGACCTCGTCGACGGCGAGGTGGACGTCAGGTCCGAGGACGTTGCTCCGCTCGCTGGACTTCGTGCACGGCACGGAGTCATCGCGGTCGAAGGCAATCACGAGCACTACCTTGACTACGAAGGCTGGATGAAGAAGATTCCGTCGCTCGGCATCAGGCTTCTGAGAAACGAGTGGACGGCCGTCGAGCACAACGGGGCCGCCCTTGTCGTGGGCGGCGTGACGGATCCTTGGGCAAGGCGCTTCGGACGCGAGCTGCCCGATCCCGTCAAGGCCTTTGCGGGCGCATCCGAAAAGGGACCGAGAATTCTTCTTTCCCATCAGCCCAAGCACGCCCGAAAGTACGACGAGGCCGTGCGTTTTGACCTGCAGCTTTCGGGGCACACCCATGGCGGGCAGCTCTTTGCGCTCACCGAGCTGGTGGCGATTCTCAACGCGACCTTCGTGCGGGGCTGGTATGCGCTCAAGCATGCGAGGCTCTACGTGCATTCGGGGTCGGGCGTCTGGAACGGCTTCCCCGTGCGCGTCGGGGTGCCGAGCGAGATCGCCGTTTTCACGCTATCCCGAAAGGCCTGAGGCTTAAGGCCCGGGCGTTTGGCCGCGGGTAAAATACTGCGCAGAACAATGTAAGCCTGACGGCAAGGACCGCAGGCCGACCGACAGGAACAATCGAACAAACAACTGACAAGGGGCAACATGACACAGTCCATCACGATTCTCGGCGCAACGGGCAGCATCGGCCGTTCGACGCTTGACGTCGTCTCGCGCTATCCCGAGCGCTTCAGCGTTCACGCCGTGGCGGGCGGCTCCCGCGTGGAGCCGCTGGTGGACGTCTGCCTTTCTGCACGTCCGAAGCGCGCCGTCATTGCGGATGCCTCGAAGGTGGTGGAGCTTGAACAGGCCCTCTGCACGGTCGGCCTCGGTGACATCGAGGTGCTCGGCGGCCCCGAGGCCGTCTCCCGCCTCGCGGACGATCCCGACACGGACGTCGTCGTGCAGGCCGTGGTCGGCGCCGCGGGTGTTGCGCCCACCTTTGCGGCCGCTCGCGCGGGCAAGCGCCTTCTTCTTGCCAACAAGGAGAGCGTCGTCTGCGGCGGCCGTCTTCTGATGGAGACCGTCAGGAATTCAGGTTGCGAGCTTCTGCCCGTCGACAGCGAGCACAATGCGATCTTCCAGTGCCTCGCGGGCGCGACTGAAAAGGCGAGGGCGGGGGCGAGGATCGTCCTTACGGCCTCAGGCGGCCCGTTCCGCGGCCGCACGAATCTTGAGGGCATCACCCCCGAGCAGGCCGTCGCTCATCCGAAGTGGTCCATGGGCCGCAAGATCAGCGTCGACTCCGCGAGCCTCATGAACAAGGGCCTCGAGGTGATCGAGGCGCGCTGGCTCTTCGACTTCGAGCCCGAGCGCATCAAGGTCGTGGTCCACCCCGAGAGCATCGTGCACTCGGCGGTCGAGTTCGAGGACGGCGCGGTCATCGCGCAGCTGGGCTCGGCTGACATGCACACGCCGATCGCCTACTCCCTCGGCTGGCCCGAAAGGCTTGACGGCTGCGCGAAGCGCCTGAGCCTTGCCGAAATCGGCAGGCTGACCTTCGAGGAGCCCGACACGAAGACCTTCCCGCTTCTTCAGGCCGCCTACGATGCGCTGTCCGCCGACAACGGCGCGACCATCGTCCTCAACGCCGCCAATGAAATCGCCGTCGAGGCCTTCCTCGAGGGCCGCATCGGCTTCACCGACATCTTCAGCACGGTGCGCGGCATGCTCGAGAGCATTTCGGCGCCGCTTCCCGGGTCGGTCGACGAGATTGTCGAGCTTGATCGTGCTGTGCGCATCAAAACGCGCGAATGTCTTGCAAGCCCTTGAATATACGTCGCCGTTTCGGCTTAGCCGTCATGGATAAAAGGACGGAGAAATTGACCATGTTGTTTTCTCTGCAAAAATGCTGCAGGTACAATAGCGCCATGGTCGAAACCGTTCTTCACCTCAGGAAAGAACGCACGGCTCTTTCTTCCAGCAACTCCTGCATCTTAAGAAATGCTCGACCCTTGCATGTCTCTTATAACTCGTCTCAAATCCAAGCTCAATCCCAGTCTTCTTAGGCTGGTGACTTATCTGAAGCCCCATCGTGGCAAGATCGCGATGTCAATCGTCTTCATGATCGGAGCTGGTGCCGCTTCTTCCCTCATCGCGATGCTGCTCGGCAAGCTCACCGACGTCGGGTTTTACGATCAGGAAGCCTGGATCGTCGTGGCTGCGCCTATTGCGCTCATTTTCATCTCGGTTCTGCATGGCGGGAGCATGTTCATGAGCAATTATCTGCTCGGGAAGACTAGTCAGGCCGTGCTTGTAAAACTCAGAGGGGAAATCTTCCACAAGATCTTGCGTTGGCCTGCCGCCACTTATCAGAAGAATTCCACCGGTAACATCACGTCAAAGTTCATCTTTGAGGCGAATGTGGCACTCTCGAATGCGAGCAAGTCCTGCATCATCCTGGTGCGTGACAGCGTGCAGGTGGTGGCGCTCACTTGCGTGCTCGTCTGGAACAACTGGATGCTCGCCATTGTGAGCCTCATTATTGCGCCGATGATTTTCAAGTTGCTCCGATACATCTCCAAGCGAATGAAGACGATCATGGAGACCTGCCAAGCGTCCTTTGCTTCCGTTCTTGAGCGTGTGAAGGAAGTGTACGAGGGGCATCGCCTCGTCAAACTCTCCGATACCTACGCTCTCGAAATGGATCGTTTCAAACGCATCAATGACGGCGTGAGCAAAATGATGATCGACATGACAAAGGTGACCTCCATGGGGACGCCGCTCACGCAACTGATTTTTATGTCAGGAGTTGCTCTGGTACTCGCGTTCGCGATGTTCCAGATCAGCCAGGGGGTGATTACCATGGGGAATTTCGTGACCTTCCTGGCGGCGCTTCTTCTTCTGATGCCGCCGCTTCGAAATCTCGCGGGTGTCAATTCTGGTTTCGTGATGATGGCGGTGGCAGCCGAAAGCATCTTTGCGACGCTCGACGAAGCCGACGAGACGGATGAGGGCAAGGTGGATTTGACCACCTGCAAGGGTGACTTCGTCTTCGAGCATGTCTCGATGCGCTATCCGAACACCAAACGCGATGCGGTTCACGAGTTCAATTTGGAAGTCAAAGCGGGTGACTGTATTGCTCTGGTCGGGTTGTCTGGGTCTGGGAAGAGTACGCTCGTGCACATGATTCCGCGTTTTTGGAATCCTACAAAAGGTCGGATCTTACTGGACGGTATTGACATTCGGGACTTGAAGCTTGAGTCGCTTCGCAGGCACATTGCCATCGTCTCGCAGGACGTCATGATTTTTGACGATACGATCCGCAACAACGTGCTTTACGGCTCGCCTGACGCTACGGAAGCCGAAGTCTGGAAGGCGTTGGAGGATGCTTCTTTGGCGGATTTTGTGAGAACCCTTCCTGAGGGGCTCGACACGGTGGTGGGTGAAGGTGGTAGCCGGCTCTCTGGCGGCCAGAAGCAGCGCCTGTCGATTGCGCGGGCATTTTTGAGAAATGCCCCGATTTTGATCTTGGATGAGGCTACCAGTGCGCTTGACAGTGAAAACGAGATGAAGATCAAGGGAGCGCTCGTCTCTTTGATGAAGGGACGCACGACGTTTATGGTTGCGCATCGCTTTTCAACGATCGAGCACGCTACGAAGATTGTGGCGATGGCCGACGGTGTGGTCAAGGAAATGGGCACGCGTGCCGAGTTGCTTGAACAAAATGGTCTCTTTGCCGAACTTTTGCGTCTGCAGTCACTGGAAAAGCGCGAAGGGAAGACTGAAAACAACAATGAAGGTAAGACGGATGGAGGGGAGCTGGCATGAAGTGGATGGAGAAAGTGGATCCTGATCTGCGCCGTCTTTATCGATATTTTCTCCCGCATAAATGGCGTCTGGCCGTGGCGGTCGTCTTTTTAATGGGGTCCGCTAGCATGTCGTCCGTGACGGCGACTTTGCTCGGTAAAATGACCGACATCGGGTTTTATCATCAGGAAGGCTGGATTATTTATGCGGCACCGCTCGCGCTCATTGGTGTGACTCTGGGGTTTGCCATCTGTACGGTGATGAGTACGGTTCTAATGGCCAAGGTAAGCCAGGCCGTGCTGGTCAAACTGCGCATGCAGTTGTTCGAAAGCATTTTGCACTGGCCCGAAGCTGAATATCAGCGGAATACGACGGGACGAATCAGTTCCAAGTTCGTCAACGAAGCGACGATGGCGCTGTCGGGAGCGGCACAGTCCTTCATCGTATTGGTGCGTGATTCGATTCAGGTCGCGGCGTTGCTGTTGGTGCTTTTTTGGCATGACTGGCAACTTACGCTTGTGACGTTCGTCATCATTCCGGGCCTCGCGTTGACCCTGCGCACGATTTCAAGGCGTATACGAAAGATCGTGAGGGAAAGTCAGGAAACGCTCGGCAAGATGATTTCGCGAGTACAGGAGACCTATGAAGCCGAGCGTCTGGTCAAGGTGAGCAATACCTATGACTTTGAGGAAAAGCGCTTTGCAGAGGTTAACGAACACATTTTCAAACTGACGCTCAAGAACATCAAGATGACAGCTGTGACGACCCCCGTGACGCAAATGCTCACGATGGTGGCCATTGCCTGCGTTGTTGGGATGGCGCTTTACGAAGCGCAAAAAGGATTATTGACGATCGGGGAGTTCATCACTTTCCTCTCGGCATTGTTGCTGATGAAGGCGCCGATTCAACATCTCTCGGGACTGAACGGCACCTTTGCGAGTATTTCCGTAGCTGCCAAGAGCATCTTCGATACGATTGATGCTGAAAGGGAGAAGGACGATGGTCCGGATTTGCTGATTCAGCCGGGCGGTGGCACTGTTACGTTTGAGAATGTGACGGTTGTTTACCCTGGCAAGGATGCCCCAACGTTGAAGTCTTTTTCCTTGGAGATCAAGCAAGGCGAACGCGTTGCGCTGGTAGGTCAGTCGGGCTCGGGTAAGACGACATTGGTTAACCTGATAGCGAGGTTCTTGGAACCATCGGAAGGGCGAATTTTGATCGACGGTCAGGACATATCGAAGGTTTCGCATCGCAGCTTGCGTCGTCAGATGGCGTTTGTGACTCAGGATGTCGTACTCTTTGACAGTACGTTGAAAGATAATCTCACATACGGTCTGGGAAATGTAACGGAGTGCGACATTCAAAAGGCTTTGGAAGTAGCATCACTGACGGAGTTGGTCCAAGCGTTGCCTGAGGGGTTGGAGACGCGTGTGGGCGAAGGAGGAAATATGCTTTCAGGAGGCCAAAAGCAACGAGTGTCGATTGCTAGAGCATTTCTGAAGAATGCACCTATTCTGATCATGGATGAGGCAACAAGTGCCTTGGATAGCAAGACAGAGCAACAAGTCGTGGAAGCTATGAACAGATTGAGGGAAGGGAGAACTTGTATTACTGTCGCTCATAGATTGGGGAGTGTGATGGAAGCAAATAGAGTCTTTGTGATGAGTGCAGGAAAAGTAATTGAAGAGGGTTCACCACAGAAGTTAATTCAGATGAAAGGCTTTTTCTATAGGGCGGCTAAGGATCAGTTATTAGCGGGGCGCGGTAAATCTTAGGCCTCTTCTGGACTTTTGGGGAAATCGGACATCCCGGGCCGCCAGACCCAGCCCAGAAACTAAGAGCGCGTAGGATCCTGTACCGTTTCGTATCAGCTACGTTGTCAATAGGGTGGGGGTTGAAGCCTTGTTAATCAGGAACCAGTAGTAGAGAGTCCAGAGCGTCACGACGCGCCTGCGATTCTTCGCGATTCCACGATAACCAACGGCAGCGATCTGTGTCGTCATGAACCTTGTGGCGGCCCCTGCAGGACGCTTCGGGGTTTACGAAGCCGAATTGCGAAAACAAGGCGGAACGAAAAAGGTCTGCCGCGCCCACTTTGTACGGGCGGTGACGTTCAGGCGGCTTTGCCCTCTGAAAGAGCTGGCTGACGGTCGAAGTGAATCCTCTGTCTAGTTAGAGCAGCATGCCATAAAACGGCTGTAAGGGTTTATGCCCACCTCGTCAATTTGCAAAACAGTTACTCTCTCTTCCTTGGGGTCCTTGACGATACTCAACCGTAGGTCGCGCTTCTCCAGTAATTCTGATCTCTTTTACTTTCAATGCGGTATACATATCCCCTCCCTTCTGTGCACTGCAAGCAACTCCATCTAACCCAGAATAGTGTTTTTCGACAGGCATCCCTCTTTCGGGAAGGACACTATGTTGGCGGAAATTGCAATCGTGCCAGTCCTACAGATTGCTGGTCGTCATCCTTCCCTCAGGTTCACGTTCCACGAAACCATTCAACCGAAGTTTGCTGTTTCATAATGATAGAGCGACCTCAAAAAGGGCGCATTTTGTCGTTATGCAACGGCGAACTTCGCCAAGATCGCCTGTCGAATTGTGTTTCAACTCTTTTATCGTAAAAGGATTGTTATGACCGCTTCGACAACACCAAAAATTTCAGTTTTGGTTCCTTGTTACAACGTAGCCCACTTTGTCGCCGAATGTCTCATGAGCCTCAAGGTGCAGACGCTGAACGACATTGAAGTCATCTGCTTGAATGATGGATCGACTGACAACACGCTCGCCCTCATCCGCGAAACGGTTGCCGATGATCCGCGTTTCCGGATTGTGGACAAGCCCAACAGCGGCTACGGCGCCACGATGAACCTCGGCTTGAAGATGGCCCGCGGCGAATATATCGGCATCGTCGAGTCCGATGACTTCGTTGAGAAGACGATGTTCGAAAAGCTCTACAGCGTCGCCGTCGAACATGAGCTAGACATTGCCCGATGCTGCTTCAACACCCTTTTGGACGGTCGTGTCAAACCGAACCGATGCCACTTCTTGCCAAAAGATTTAACGGTCGATCCGAAAGTAGCGGACAACGTCTTTCGTCATCCGCCCTCCATCTGGGCTGCGATCTATCGCAAAGACACGATCGAAAGAAACGGCATTAGATTTATGGAAACGCCAGGAGCCGCCTATCAGGACATTTCGTTTGCCTTCAAGACAACCTTGATGGCCAAACGCATTCGCTGCATTCCTGAGTGTCTCATCAACTATCGAATCCATGCGGGAAACTCCGTCAAGAAGGCGAGCAATCCGTTCATCGTGATGGAAGAGCTCGATGAGTGTATTCGTTACGCACGCTACCATCACACTGAAGACATCGTCAGTCGGGTCATGCTCGACATCGAATACGCTACCTTTAAATGGAACTACCTGAGGCTCCCGCAAGCTGAAGCTCACCGCTTCTTTGAAGCTTGGCTCAAACGATGGCAAAAGCATGCTGGCTACGGCCGCCCATTTGACGTCAGCCACTTGAACCGTTTTTTCCATTATCTAGCCGTGACACGCTTTCCTAACCAGTTTGAACAATACTTGTTAAAAAAATCTCAGTCATGAAATACGATTATTTGATTGTCGGTGCCGGCTTGTTCGGTGCTGTATTTGCTCACGAAGCCACGAAGCGCGGCAAGCGCTGTCTCGTCGTAGAAAAACGTGGCCACATCGCCGGCAACGTCTATACGGAAGAGGTTGAAGGCATTCAGGTTCACAAGTACGGCGCCCATATTTTCCATACGAGCAACGAAGAAGTCTGGCAGTACGTCCACCGATTTGCCAGCTTCAATCACTTCATCAACTCACCCGTTGCCAACTACAAGGGCAGGCTCTACAACCTTCCCTTCAATATGAACACCTTCTATCAAATGTGGGGAGTGAAAACACCCACTGAGGCCGCACAAAAGATTGAAGCGCAACGGAAAACAGCCGGCATCACAGAACCAAAGAATCTCGAAGAACAGGCCATCAGCCTTGTAGGCGAAGACATCTATCGCATCCTCATCAAGGGCTATACCGAAAAGCAATGGGGGCGCGACTGCCGTGATTTGCCCGCCTCCATCATTCGCCGCTTGCCGGTCCGCTTTACCTTCGACAACAACTACTTCCGAGATCGCTTTCAGGGCATCCCTGAAGAAGGCTACACAAGCATGGTCGAAAAGATGCTCGAGGGCATCGAAGTGCTGCTCAATACCGACTTTCTCAAACAGAAAGACGAATTCGAAGCCGTCGCTGACAAGGTGATCTTCACGGGTCCCATCGATGCCTACTTCGACTATGTCCACGGTGCGCTCAATTACCGCAGCGTCCGCTTTGAAACGGAGATTCTTCCGATCTCGAACTATCAGGGCGTTGCCGTCGTAAACTACAACGAGCGTGAAGTACCCTTCACCCGAATCATCGAGCACAAGCACTTCGCCTTTGGCACACAGGAGAAGACCGTCATTAGCCGCGAATATCCATCCGAATGGCAGCTAGGTGTTGAACCTTACTATCCGGTCAACGATGCACAGAACACGGCGCTCTACGAACGCTACAAGGCATTGGCTGACCAGCAGGATAAAGTTCGATTTGCCGGACGACTTGGCCAATACAAATATTTCGATATGGACAAAGTCATCGCTGAAGCCTTGACCTTTGTTCACACGGAGTTCTCCGAATGACACCAGGAAAGGTTTCCATCATTCTGTCGACATGCACAGACCGAAGGCATTCTTCGTCGTACTTTCGTGCCTGCGCCAACAGGATGATGACAACTTCGAAATCATCGTGGCCGATAATGGACCCTAATACCTCAACCTTATATGTCAGTTAGCAGATAGCAATTCAATAGACTTCACATCACGTTAGTTCAATTATTGAATAACATTCCTCTCCCTGGTAAAGGTATAAATTAATTTCGTTACAAGTATCATGATAAAAATTTTCGTCGCATACCATATACCTGCTCGTTTAATTAACGATCCGAACTTTTGTCCAATCCATGTCGGCAGAGCATTAACAATGTCGACGAAAGATGGAGATTCTACTAATAAAAATCGGCAATGGCTACTCGAAAATTGTATCGGGGACGATACAGGGATCAACATTTCACACCTAAATAGACAGTATTGTGAACTGACGGGGATCTTTTGGGTATGGAAAAATATAAATAAATATCAGGATGCCGAATACATAGGATTTATGCATTACCGGCGTCATTTGAGATTTAATAATCAAAAAGCAAAAGAAGACAAATATGGGCAAATCATATATGACAAATTTAATGATCAATATACTGCAGACAACTGCTTAAATTCTGCAACGGTTGAATCCTTTACTAAAGACTTTGACATTATCATACCAAAAGCATGGGACGTCAGGAGCGTTGGCTCCAAGAATCTTTATGACCACTACAAATCATCCAGTCCGTACTTGCATATTAAGGACTATGACCATGTGCTTAATATTCTTATTCAAAAATATCCGGAATACGAAACATCTATAAAAAAATACAACTCTGGACATTGCGGTTTCATTACGAACATGTTCGTAATGAAAAAAACTGTATTTGAGCAATATTGCAGCTGGTTATTTCCAATACTGGAAGAATTTGATGCGGAAACAGATATAAGTCTTTACAATTCGCAAGAATATCGTGTTGACGGGTACCTATCAGAATGGCTTTTCGGCATATGGTTAACACATAACTGTTCAAGTTATAAAATAAGGGAACTCCAAAGAACTTTTATTCACGACACAAAGATTATTACCGACGATCTCCTATCTCCTCAATTCTCTGAAGACTCGGTTAACATCTGTATGGCCACAGATTGCAACTACGTTAAATACCTAGCAATCGCTGTGCAGTCTATTAAATCTAACATTACAAACAATAAAAAATATGACATTAATATTTTAGTTCCGGAATTGCCCATACGAAATCAGAATTTTATAACCGCCCTATCTGACGACAACTTTAAAATTCGATTTTTCAATGTAGAAGACTTTATTGACCGCAACTATGGTGAGCAACTGAATATTAAAGGTAGTGGTCATATCACAAGGGCGGCATTTTATAGACTTTTTATACCCAAAATTTTTAATGCTTACTCGAAAGTTCTCTACCTTGATTCCGATCTAATTGTTAATAGCGACATTTCCGGTCTTTTCGAATATGATATTTCATCAAAACTAATTGGGGGAGTTCGCGATGTTGAACTTATTCGATGGTATTTGAATGATGAATTCATCAGAACATATATTGATGAGACCCTGCAGATAGATAATGTACTGAATTACATTAATTCTGGCGTTTGCCTCATGAATATTGATGCATTGAATAACTTTAAATTCACCGAAAAAGCAATTGGATTCCTCTCAAAGAATACACCACTATTTCATGATCAGGATGTTCTAAATAAATTATGTTCCGATAAAATCGAATACTTTCCCCTGTCGTGGAACGTTGAATACCATATTCCGATTTGGTCCCCCGGTTGGAAAAAACAAATTCCACTCCCGTTATTAGATCCATATATAAGATCCAGAAATTACCCAAAAATTATTCATTACGCTGGGGGTGTTAAACCTTGGCAAGATGCTTCCGTAGCGATGGGACAGTACTTTTGGAGTTATGCAAGAAAATCTTCCTTGTACGAAATTTTAATTCGAGATCTAATCAAATATAACAAAAAGGAAGATTCTTCGGGCAGAAGCGATATAGATAAAAGATTTCGTTCGCTCATTAAATATAAGTATATATTTTATAATATTGCTATTAAAGTTACCTTTAATTCGAGTAAAAAAATAAAGCGCGGCTTCAATAAATATAAAGCTCTTTACGAAAGTTTAAATGACTAGAGGTTTTAATGTTGGAGAACCTAAGTTTTCCGACAATTTATACAACTAACTTCCGGAAAATCGAAAATTTCCTTTGAAATCAGGCGGATTCCATAAAGAATCCGCCTCTTTTTTAACTCCGTTTATAGCCCAAAATCTCGGACCGGTTGGCTGTATAACCAACCGGTTCCTTATTTCTTGAGGGTCGCCGCGAGGTGAGAACCCGAAAGAAGTTTCGCCACGTTTTCTGCCGAGTCGAACAGTCCCGGGAAGCCCAAGGCTTCGGCCAGATCCCGATCACGCTTGACAACGTTCAACAAGCGAGGCTTGCCGCTCTTGGTGTAGGTGAGTTTGATCCGGCGAAGATCCTTCAGCATTTCCTGAATCGTCCACAAGCTGTTGATTGAAGAGGTTCGTTCAGGGTTCCTGGCCAACTCATTCGGAATAGTGCCGTTCATCTTGGTGCGCAAGTAAGTCAGGATACTCAGACCAACGAAGGTCGTCATCAGAAGGCCGTCCAGTGCAGCACTGGAATGAACGCGGGTGCTCGTGAGCAGGTGCTGGAACATGAGCTTGAACGCCACCTCCACCTCGTTTCGCTGCCGATACTTTGTCAGAGCGTCCATCAGCGTGATGTCGACGTTGCCCACCAGACCGAAGTAGCCCAGACAGTAGCACTCATAACTGACCCTCTCTTCGTCCAGAAGCAAATTGCCGTTGGGGGTCACAACAAAAAAGTCCAGATTCTTTCTGTCTGCCTGAGACAATACGCTGTTTTTCTTCCGAGGCCAACCCTTTTGGAAAGCCTCCAGCCTGTCCAGCAATTCATCCGTTTCCGTCATCTCCTTGCTCGGGCTTCTGAAAACGTAGGAGTGTATGTTCATGCGATGCCCATCACAGGAGACGGCCGTCTTGCTTTTCACACCATAGCAACGCTGCTGCCTCAGATAGGTTTTCCGATCATAGAATTCGCAGTTTTTCTGATCGATGACGTCCTTGACGAGCGTCATCGACGTCTTTGCTCCGATCAGGAACCTGTAGCCGTCCCGATCCAGATTGACGAACTCCTCCTGATTCGGATAACCGCGATCCATGAGAATCAGAGGCGACTTCTCGGAAATCCCGATGTCCGTCCACATCTTGCGGAGATCGTCCAGTGTACTGATGTCGGAAATGTTGCCTGCGTAGGCTCGATAACAAATCGGGCTGCCGTTTTTGACGTTTATCACCAACGAAACGTTGATTTGAGGGCCATACGAACCATCTTTTTTCTTGCCGACGGCCGCAAGACTGATATTTTCAGAATTGCAATCAACTCGAGTTCCATCAAGGGCAAGTATTTCCCCATCCTCCAGATGGGTGGCGCAAGCCTTTGCCATCTTGAGAGACAGCGTCTGCTCATTGCCGATGCGCTGAAAGAATTCCGATGCACGCGGAGAACTCAGGCAGCCGTAGCCGATGAATTTCTGTTGGGTCGACTCCTTGTCGGCGAGGTAGGTAATTGGATGGTCAGCTCCCAAGGGGCATCGAACACCGGAGACCATCCATGCAGAACTTGACAAAAACGCAAAAAAAGAAGCACTCTCTCTTTTCTCTCGCTAGCGGGCTCGGGGCCCATGCGAGTACATCGGCATCAAAGTGCCATTGAGTCTCGATACTCATACGATAAGAGGAGTGCTTCGACATGAATACTACACAAAATTCGACTAAAAGCAAAATCGTGAAAGTCATCGGCGTTGACCTCGCGAAAGATCATTGCGATGTCATCGGCTACGATGAGAACGGAAAAATTTGCTTAAGGAAGCTCTTCAAAAACCCCTGTTCCCAAGCCGAATTGAACAAAATTGT
>OOCU01000617.1_pt1 | contig 26246 bp, 11 predicted proteins | sample 1671781 | NCBI WGS metagenome assembly OOCU01 (sample SAMN06348192, study PRJEB24527) | human gut metagenome | reverse complement strand
GTTCCATGTGAACGCAGATTTCTGAGCTTGCTCGCTATCTGTGCCCAGGCAGTCCGTGCCGGTAAAAGGCAGGGAAGCCCCGTCCAATTAATAATTGGGCGGAGAGGATTCACTAGGTGCCAGCACATCAGCGACTCTTCCTTCGGATACATCGTGCGGATGCGGGCGGACAGGACGCCTGCGGCCCTGAGGGCCTCGGCGGCGGCCTTCATGAAGCCTGCGGGACCGCAGAGAAAGTAGTCGGCGTTGTCGGTGACAAGCGCCGCGAAGTCCTCCGCAGACGGACGGCCATGGTCGGCCGTGGTGCGCAGGATGAGATGGCGGCCTTCATGGCCGCTGATGCGCGACTCGATCTCGTCCACGCTGCGGAGCATGGCGGCCGCGGGCGTCACGCCGATGCCCGCCGTGATGAAGACGAGCGGGGCGTCGCCCTCGGGCAGGCGGAAGCCTCCCGTCGGCGCGGAGAGGTCGACGAGGGCGCCAGCCGCGAGGTCGCAGAGGACGTTCGAGACCATGCCTGCAGGGAGGCTGTCTCTTGCGGAAATGCGGCGGACGGTGATGCGGATCGAGTTCTCATTGGTCGCCGTCACCGTGTACTGGCGGGGCTGGACGAGGTTTTCTCCGGGGATGTAGACGCGCACTGAGACGTATTCGCCGGGGCGGACCTGAACGACGGAGCCGTTGTTGGCGGGGCCCAGCGTGAGGCTCACGGCGTCGGCCGTCTCCTCGTGCCTGTCGGTGAGCACGAAGCCGCGCCAGCAGCTCCAGCCGCCCAGCGCCTGGGCGGCGCTCGAGTAGCGGTCCTGCTCCAACGCGATCATCATGGCGGCCAGCTGGTTGTAGTCGGCGGACCAGGCGTCGATGACGGAGGGCGTCGCAATCTCGCCGAGCACCTCGCGGATGGCGGCAATCAGATGACGGCCGATGATCGGATAGTGCTCGGCGCGAACGCCCACCGAGCAGTGCCGCATGGCGGTATGCCTTAGGGCGCCCGCAAGCACGGACGGATCGTCGATGTGGGTCGCGTATGCGTGGACCGCATGTGCGAGCGCACGCGGCTGGGAGCCCGTGCGTTGGTGCGTCATGTTGAAGAGCTGCTGGAACTCAGGATTGTGGGTGAGGAGGCGCGAGTAGAAGTGAGCGAGCAGCGCCTCGCCTCGCCGTTGGTGGCGAGGATGGGAGCAGTTGCCTTGACGACGGCCTTCTGCTAGTCGTTGAGCATGTGTGGGTTCCTTCTTTGTGTTGTTTCTCTTAGCCGAAGGATAAGTCAGGGCGCGCACCCCGAGCCTGTTCTGAAGAATACGCTTGCATTTCGAAACGCACGCGCGAGAGGAAAAACCATGAGGCGGCGTGTTTGGACGCCGGGGCGCGAAGCCGTCGGACGCGGCTGCGAACTGCGGGGCAGGGAAAGGGGGCGGCCCGGAGAGAAGGCGTTCCTAGACGAGAACCTTCTCGATGCCGCCGTTCTTCACGGTGCGGATGAACTGGTCGCGCCAGTTGGCGCCCAGGATCTGGCGGGCCATCTCGACGACGATGTACTCGGCGTCCATGTCGGCGCGCTCCTCATAGCGGGAGAGGCCCTGCAGGCAGCCGGGGCACGTGGTGAGCATCTTGACGTGGCCCTTGATGCCGGCCTTGGCCCTGGCCTTCTCGATCTCCTCGAACTTGCGGTGACGCACCTGGGAGGCGATGTCGGGGCGCTTGACGGCGAAGAGGCCCGACTCGCCACAGCAGCGCTCGGACTGCACGACGTTGGCGCCGGTGAGCTTCTTGACCGTTTCGAGCGGCGGGTTGAGCCTGAGCGGCGTGTGGCACGGATCGTGGTAGAGGTACGTGTCGGCGTGCACGGGCATGGTGATGCCGCGCTCGAGCAGGAACTCGTGGATGTCGATGATGCGGCAGCCCGGGAAGATGCGGTCGAACTCGTACTCGTCGAGCGCCTTGATGCAGGTGCCGCAGCTCACGACGACGGTCTTGATGTCGAGGTAGTTGAGCGTGTTGGCCATGCGGTGGAAGAGCACGCGGTTCTCCGTCATCATCTTCTCGGCCTTGGCGGTCTCGCCGTAGGCGAGCTGCGGGTGGCCGCAGCAGCGGTAGCCCGGCGGGAGCACGGTCTGGACGCCCGCGTACATGAGCATCGCCTCGACGGCGAGGCCCACGTCGCCGAAGAGGCGTTCGGAGCCGCAGCCCGGGAAGTAGAAGACGGCCTCGGCGTCGGCGGGCATGTCGGGACGCCGAAGAATCGGGATCGTGATCTCGTCCTCGATGCCGAGCGCGGCGCGCATGGTCTGTCTGGGCATGCGGCCCGGAAGCGGCGTCGAGACGAGATGGATCACCTGGTCCTTGAGGCTCGGACGGCCCGTGGTGTTGGCGGGCTTTTCACGAATGCGCGCAAGGTCCGCGGCGAGGTACTTCTCGGCGAGCTCGTTGCCGAGGCGCTGCAGCGAGAAGCCCGCGCGAACGGCGCCCGCGTGGAGCGCACGCACGGCGATCGGGTTGACGGCGTCGACGAGCGCGCCGCCCGCGAGCGCGGCGGGATTGAGATCCCTGTGGCCCGAGCGGTTGAGGAAGGCCTTGACGGCAGTGGTCACTTTGCCGAAGTCGATCTTGACGGGGCAGGGCTTGACGCAGCGGTGGCAGATCGTGCAGTGGTCGGCCAGATCGACGAGCTCGTTGAAGTGCTTGAGCGAAAGGCCGCGGCGGGTCTGCGATTCATAGAGGAAGGCCTCCGTCATCAGCCCGAGCGCGAGGATCTTGTTGCGCGGCGAGTAGAGCATGTTGGCGCGCGGGACGTGCGTCGTGCAGACGGGCTTGCACTTGCCGCAGCGTAGGCAGCTCTTGACGGACTGCGAGATGGCGCCGAGGCCCGAATTTTCGAGAATGAGGGACTCCGCGCGGAAGAGCTCGAACGAGGGCGTGTAGGCGCGCTCGAGGCCGCCGCCCGGCATGAGCTTGCCCTTGTTGAAGCGGCCCTCGGGGTCGATCCTGTTCTTCCATTCGCGGAAGGGACGAAGCTCCTCGTCGGTGACGAACTCGAACTTCGTGAGGCCGATGCCGTGCTCGCCCGTGATGACGCCGCCGAGCTTCACGGCGCAGCTCATGATGCGCCCGAGCGTGTGCTCGGCGTCCTGCATCATGCCGTAGTCGTCGGAGTTGACGGGGATGTTCGTGTGGACGTTGCCGTCGCCCGCGTGCATGTGGAGCGCGACGAAGAGGCGGCTCCTCACGTGCTTCTTGTGGAGCGCGTGAAGCTCGGCCATCACGTCGGCGGGCAGCGTCGCGGCGAGGATCTCGAGGATCTCGCGCTTGACGGAGATGCGAAGGCGCCCGTCGCGCATGGCGAGAAACACGGTCTCGCCCTCGCGGGGCTCGACGCCTTCGGCGAGATAGGGCGCGGCGTCGCCGTCCATGGCGGCGCGCATTTCCTCCCAGCGGGTCCTGACGCGGGCCGCGAGGTCGCGCGCGAAGGTGATGCCGGGACGCTCGTCGAGCGCGGTGTCGGCGAGGCGCTCGATGAAGGCGCCCGCGATGCGGATCTTGTTCTTGAAGGAGAACTCGATGTTGATGCGCTCGATCTCGTCGGAGTATTCGCCGAGACGCTCGAGCGGAATGACGACGTCCTCGTTGAGCTTGAAGGCGTTGGTGTGCTTGGCGATGGCTGCCGTGCGGGAGCGCTCCTTCCAGTAGGCCTTGCGATCGGCGGACGTGCGGGCGATGAAGCCCGCGCCGCCGCGGGCGCGCGCCATTTCACAGCAGCGTTCGGCCACGGCGTCGAGGTCGGCTTCGTTGTCGGAGACGATGTCGGCGAGAAGCACCATCTTGGGCATGCCGCGGCCCTCGAGCTTGGCACGGTAGCCGACGGCGCGCACGTAGCGCCAGTCGATGTGCTCGAGACCCGCAAGCTCGACCGTCGGATGGCCGCGCACGAAGTCGCGCACCTCGACGATGGAGGGTGTGGATTCGGCCACGGTGCCGTAGAACTCGAGGCAGACCGTGCGGCCGAAGTCGGGCATCCGGTGCAGCACGAAGGCGGCGCTCACGATGATGCCGTCCGTGCCTTCCTTCTGTATGGCGGGCAGGCCGTTGAGAAGCTTGTTGGTGACGTCCTTGCCGAGGCCCGCCTTGCGGAAGGTGCGGCCCGGAATCGAGAGGCGCTCTGTCCTGACGACCGCGCCCTCGTCGGAGAGCTCGTGGATGTCGAACTCGGCGGTCTCGACCTCGTGGATGCGGCCGAAGTTGTGGTTGACGCGCTCGACGCGGATCATGCGGCCGTTGACGTCGACCATCTTCCACCAGGCGAGGTTGTCGATCGTCGTGCCCCAGAGGGCGGCTTTCTTGCCGCCCGCGTTGATGGCGACGTTGCCGCCGATGCAGCAGGCGTCGGCCGAGGCGGGGTCGACCGCGAAGACGAGGCCTGCGGCGGCCGCGGCCTCCTCGATGCGGCGGGTGACGCAGCCCGCGCCGCATTCAATCACGGGATGCTCGCCCTCGACGCCCGGCAGGCGGCGCATGACGGGACCGCTGTGGCGGTCGAACTTCTCCATGTTGATCACGGCCGTGTCGGGGTGCAGCGGAACGGCGCCGCCCGTGTAGCCCGTGCCGCCCGAGCGCGGAATGATGGTGAGCTTGAGCTCGAAGAGCGCGCGCACGAGGGGCGCGATCTCCTCCTCGCGGTCGGGCGTGAGGACGACGAACGGATACTCGATGCGCCAGTCGGTGGCGTCGGTGACGTGCGTGACGCGCGCAAAGCCGTCGAAGCGGATGTTGTCCGGATCGGTGATCGCGGACAGACGGCGCTTCACTTCGGCACGGCGCTCGATGAGCTTCGGGAAGCTGTTGTCGAAGCGGCACACGGCGGCGCTCGCCTCGGAGACGAGGCGAAGCACGTCGGCATTGCCCTCGGCGCGCTGGCGAACGGCCTCGAGGCGGCGGCTCATCTCGCGCACGAGCAGTTTGCGGCGCTTCGGGTGCACGATCAGGTCGTCGACCAGATAGGGATTGCGCTCGACCGCCCAGATGTCGCCGAGCACTTCGAAGAGCATGCGGGCGGAACGGCCGGTGCGGCGAGAGCCGCGAAGAGACTCAATCGTGTCCCAGGCCTTTTCGCCCAGGAGACGGATCACAATCTCGCGGTCCGAGAGCGACGTGTAGTTATAGGGAATCTCGCGAACGCGCGCGGGAGCGGTCATCTCGGTCATCAGGGGGGAACTCCGTTGGTGAGGCGGGTTCGGCGTCAGGCGCGAACCGCATTGAATGGCAGGGGATTCTTTCATTCTAACCCATTGATTTTCAAGGGTTATACATCAGATTGACTAGGGTGAAATGGGTGCAAATACCCCCTTGGGAGTATTCGTCGTAAGGGAAAACTGTCATTTTTGGGTGACAGCGCGCCTCTTCGGGAGGCGGAGGCGGTCCAAGCGGGCGAGGAATTTTTTCAGGGAATCGAGCCGACGGCTGCGCAAACGGGTAAAATGCGAGTCACCTAAAAGAGAATCATTTTCCTTCTCAGCCCTCACCCACGGGGCTGGACCCGGGCTTCCGAACCCCTGAGGCGGCCCGAGGCACGAAGGATCAGCCCCCCATATATAAAAATGTCCGACACATTCACTCTGGACAAGGCCGCCATCGGAGACGAGCTCGAGGTGGTCGGCGTCCATGCCGAAGGCGCTCCCGAAGACTGGGAGATCTGGCTTGAGGAAATCGGCTTCACCGCGGGCGAACCGTGCGTGGTGTTGCAGAAGGCCGCTCTGGGCGGCGATCCGATCGCGGTCCGCATCGGCGTCTCGACGTTTGCGCTGAGGTTGGTCGAGGCCCGCTGCATCGAGGTGAGGAGGCGCGACTGATGGCCGTCTCCACCGTTGACATCTATCCGTCCGGGCCGCTCATCGCGATGCTCGGCAATCCGAACGCCGGCAAGACGTCGCTCTTCAACATTCTGACGGGTTCGAAGCAGAAGGTCGCCAACTATGCGGGCGTGACCGTCGAGCGCGTCGAGGGCCAACTCATCGGCGCGCCCGAGAAGATCCGCGTGCTCGACCTTCCGGGCACCTATTCCTTTCATCCGCGCTCGCCCGACGAGAAGGTGACGGTCGACGTCCTCAAGGGCATCGCGCGCGGCGAGCGCAGGCCCGATCTCGTCGTCTGCGTGCTTGACGCGACGAACCTGAGGCGCGGCCTCAAGCTCGTCATGGCCGCGCAGCGCCTGAAGCTCCCCGCCGTGGTGGCGGTCAACATGATGGACCTCGCGCGCCGCCGCGGGATCGAGCTCAAGGCCGAGGACCTCTCGCGCGAGCTCGGCGTGCCCGTGGTCGAGACGATCGCCGTGCGCAAGCAGGGCATCGACAGGCTCACCGAGCTTCTCTCCGACCCGTCCGCCTGGTCGTCCTGGGTGCCCGAGGCGACCGAGGAGGACGATCTTGCGCGCCTCAACAGGATCCTGCGCAAGCTCGGGCTTGACAAGATCTTCCCCGACGAATTCTCCGACCGCATCGACCGCGTCGTGCTCAATCCTTGGCTCGGCGTGACGATCCTGATGATCATCCTCTTCTTCGTCTTCCAGGCGGTGTTCGCCTGGTCCGCCTATCCGATGGAGTGGATCGAGGAGGGCTTCAACATGCTCGGAGAGCTGTGCGCCGAGCACCTGCCCGACGGGTTCGTGAAGGACCTGCTCGTCGACGCCGTCATCGGCGGCGTGGGCGGCGTGGTGGTGTTCCTGCCGCAGATCCTGATCCTCTTCTTCTTCATCCTGCTGATGGAGGAGTCGGGCTACCTGCCGCGAGCGGCGTTCCTGCTTGACCGCACGATGGGCTCGGTGGGCCTTTCGGGCCGCTCCTTCCTGCCGCTTCTCTCGGGCTACGCCTGCGCGGTGCCCGCCATCATGGCGGCTCGCATCGTCGGCAACCAACGCGACCGCTGGGCGACGATCGCCATTGCGCCGCTGCTCACCTGCGGCGCGAGGCTGCCCGTCTACGCCGTGATGATCGCGGCCTTCGTGCCCGACGTCTCCGTCTGGGGCGTGGGCCTGCAGGGCCTCGTGCTCTTCGCGCTCTACTGTCTCGGCATGGTGGGCGCGCTCGTCGTCGCCTGGATCCTCAAGCACACGACGGGCAAGGGCGAGAACCGCACGCTGATGCTCGAGCTGCCGAGCTACCACCTGCCGCGCATCGACGCGCTCGCGCACGGCCTCTGGCAGCGCGCCTGCATCTATCTGCAGAAGGTGGGCACGATCATTCTGGCGCTCACGGTCTTCCTCTGGGTGCTGACGACCTTCCCGGGCGCGCCCGCCGGCGCGACCGATCCCGCGATCAACTACAGCTTCGCGGGCATGCTCGGCCGCGCGTTGGAGCCCCTCTTTGCGCCGATCGGCTTCAACTGGCAGATGTGCATCTCGCTCGTTCCCGCCATGGGCGCGCGCGAGGTGGCCGTCTCGGTGCTCGGCACGCTCTACGCGACCGCGAGCGACGCGGAGGACGCCCTCGTGCCGATCCTGCAGCACAGCTGGACGATCCCGATGGGCCTCTCCTTCCTCGCCTTCTTCGTTTTCAGCCCGTCGTGCTTCGCGACGCTCGCCGCCATCAAGCGCGAGATGGGCACCTGGAAGGCGCCGGCCGTCCTGTGGGTGGCCTACACGCTCCTCGCTTACGCCTTCTCCTTCGTCGTCTACCGCACGGCCCTCTGGGTCTGCGGCTAAGCCCGGAAAGGGCGCCGTCGAGGGACGGGCAAGAACAATTCGGGCGCCTGCGGCAGATGCTGCGGGCGCCCGAATTGTTTTCAGGACTGCTTCACGATGAAGCGCTCGACGACGTCCGCGGCTCCGAGTACGCGGGCGCGCCTGAGGTATCCGGGATGATGGAACCTCGTGCAGCCCATACCCGAAGGATCGGTTCGAGGATCAGAACGTCCGTTGCGGCATGGTGCATTTTGAAGGCCACTTCAAGGGGACGTACGGTCTTCGCGCCAAAGAGGGCCTCAAAATGCGCCGAGGCCGCTCGATGAAAATCAGCTCGCAAAGTATCTTCGACCAGCGTTCAGCCCGTCCTTCGGGGCGAGACGGCGGGCTCGCAGGCTCTGAAGACAAGCGCATCGGAACCCGTCGAGCTGAAGCTCCAGTTGTTGCATGACGATGCATTTTCGAGTGACGGAGGGATTGCAACTGTAAAGGGTGGAAAGGTGGTTTGGCGTGGTTTACAGTCATGAGTGGAAATGACCGGGATGCTTTTCCGTGAGCTGGCCGGAGGAAGAGAGTCGGCAAGTGTAAAGGTAAAATATGTCTGATCTGTAGTTTAAAGTATGCGTTACTGTCAGCGGGTGGGGTTGACAGTTCCGGTACCGCATGTTTACAGTTTGAGCTGTCGCGGGGCCATTTCCGGTTGCGCGACGGGGCTGCGGGAGCGGACGGAGTGCACCCCGGCGGAAGGGTTTACAGTTGATTTGTCAAGTCGGGAGGACGGCATGTCTGAAGTCGGGAATGAGGACGCGGGCGGCGTGCTGGCGCGTCTCATGAGGGGCGCGAATCTGCGCAGGAGCGTCGAGGTGCTCAAGGCGCCCGACGAGAGTCTTGCAGCGACGGTTTCGGCCCTTGCGAACACGGCGGGCGGATGGATTCTGATCGGCCCCGATCCTGAGGACGGATGGCGGTCTGCGGTGGGGTTCGATGCCGAGGCGGCGGTCGAGGTCCTTCGCGGGGCGCTCGGGGCGGTGGAGCCTGAGGTGCGCGCGGAGGCGGGGATTGCGTCCATTGACGGACGGCCCGTCGCCTGGCTGCGCGTGCATGAGGTCGACCGCAGGCGCAGGCCCGCCCGCGTGCAGGGCGCGGGCCGTGCGGGCGCCTTTCTGAGAACTGACGAGGGCACCAGGCCTCTGACCGCCTATGAGCGCTACCGCATGATGGAGGAGCGCTGTCCGCCGCTCTTTGACATTGAGCCCGTCGAGCACGCGAATCCCGACGAGCTCGAGGCCGAGCGGATCGCCGCGATGCTCGGCTTTGCGAGGGAGCGTCATCCGAACGTCTTCGCGAGACTCTCCGACGAGACGGCCCTGATGCAGCTCGGCGTCCTCACCCGCGTCGACGGCAGGATCTGCCCGACGCTCGGCGGCCTTGTCGCCGGCTCGATCTTCCCGCAGAAGCATTTTCCGAGGCTCGTGCTCGAGGTGTCGGTCCTCGAGGGACCGAGGGGCGACGGCGCGGACGAGGGCCGCAGAGTGCTCTTCATGAAGCCCGTGCCCGGCCCCGCCGCCGAAATGGCCGCGGAGGCGGAGAGGATCGTCATGGCGTCGTGGGCGCCCGCCGCGGAAACGACGGATGGGGCCTTCGCCCGAGCCCTTCGCGCCGCGCTCGTCAACGCCCTTGAGCACAGGGATTATTCGCCTGAAGGACGAGGCATGCCCGTGCGGGTGCGCGTCTTCGAGGACGCCGTCGACATCAGGAGCCCGGGCGGACTCTTCGGCATGGCGCCCGAGGCGCTCGCCTCGGACGCGGGCCTCAGGGCGAGCCGAAACGAAAGGCTCGCGCGCATGCTTTCCCTCACGCCGCTCGCAGGCGGCCTCGCCGCCGAAGGCACGGGCTTCGGGTTTGCCGCGATCCTCGGCTGCGGGGCCGACGGCCTCGCCGTGCGCGTCGAAACCACGCCCGCCGCCTTCACGGTCATCTTCGCAAAGGCGGCCGAGGAGGAAAAAGCCGACATAAGAGAAGAGGTGAGGGCGGAGGCTCCGGACGAGTCCGCAGCGCCTTTGGCGGGTGCGGATCAGGCCGACTTCGAGACGATTCTCAGGGAGAGGCTCGCGGAGGCGGGCAGTCTTTCGGTCAAGGAGATCACGCTCCTTGCGGGCGTCTCCCGCCAGACGGCCGCCAAGCGCGTGAAGCGTCTTGTGGAGGCGGGCGTCATCGAGCCCACCGAGGCGCGCCAGAACCCGAGGCAGCGCTATCGCCTCGCCGCGAAGGGCCGACGCGCCAAGCGCGGGTGAGGTCGCTCAAAAGACTGCTCCGCGCTCGTTTCGGGACTCTTGGAAGGGCGGGAGGGGGGCGGTAGAATGAACGGAAGAACGAAAGTGCCGGACTCGACGGCAGAACAACAGCCAGCCAAAGGACAACGCAAGGATATGCGCCGCAAGAACAAGAAGATCGACATGCTCAACGGATCGATCTGGGACAAGATGATCGTCTTCGCCCTGCCCCTCGCCTTCACAGGCATGCTCCAGCAGCTCTTCAACGCTGCCGACGTTGCGGTGCTCGGGCGCTTCGTCTCGAACGAGTCGATGGCGGGCGTGGGCAACAACGTGCCCGTCATCGGCCTCATCATTGCGTTCTGCATGGGTCTTGCGCTCGGCGCCAACGTCGTGGTGGCGAGGCTGCTCGGCATGAAGGAGCCCGAGCGGGCGAACAGGGCCGTGCACACGGCGCTCGCCACGGCGGTGATCTTCGGCATAGGCGCGGCGATCGTTGGCGAGTGCTTCGCGGGGCCCGCCATGGACTGGCTGTCGGTGCCCGAGGCCGTGAGAGACGATGCGCTCACCTATCTGCGCGTCTATCTGCTCGGCATGCCCTTCATTGCGATCTACAACTTCCTCGCCGCTGTGATGCGAAGCCAGGGCGACACGCAGACGCCGCTCTGGGCGTTGGTGGCGGCGACCCTCGTCAACATTGCGGGCAATCTCTTCTTCGTGCTCGCCTTCGGCATGGGAACGGCGGGTGTTGCGCTCGCGACCGTCCTCGCCAACGCGCTCGCCGCCTCGCTCCTCTTCTTCAGCCTCATAACGGCCGAGGGCCCGCTTTACATTGAGCCGCGCGAGGTGTTCCGGATCGACATGACGGCGCTGCGCCCGATGGTGAGGATCGGCTGGCCCGCGGGCCTTCAGGGCGCGGTCTTCTCGATCTCGAACCTCGTCATCCAGTCCGCCATCAACAGTCTCGGCGCGGACGCCATGGCGGGTTCGGTCGCGGCCTTCACGATCGAGATCAACATCTACTGCTTCATCAACGCCTTCGGTCTGGCCGCCACGACCTTCGTGAGCCAGAACTACGGCGCGAAGAACCTCGAGCGCTGCAAGCGCGCGACCTACGTCGCCACGGGCCTCAACATGGTCGCCACCGTCCTGATGGTGGCGCTCGTGCTCGTCTTCGGACGCACGATGCTCGGACTCTTCACGGACGTGCCGGCCGTCGTCGAGCTCGCGATGGCGCGCATCTTCTGGGTGGCGAGCTTCGAGCCCATCAGCGTGCTCATGGAGGTCTCCTCGAGCGCCATGCGAGGCTACGGCTACTCGATGCCGCCCGCCATGGCGACCCTCATCTGCGTGTGCTCCGTGCGCCTCATCTGGGTCTGGACCGTCTTCGCGGCAAGCCCCGACTACGTGACCCTGATGATCGTCTATCCGATCAGCTGGGCCGTCACCGTCGTGCCGCTGCTCTACCTCTACGTGCGCCTCATGAAGCGCATCAAGCGCAGGTTCGAGGAGCGCGCCCTCGAAGCCGAAGCCGCCTGACGTCGTGTCCGTCAACGAAAACGGCCCCCGTGAAGGCAGGGGCCGTTTCTGTTCGAGAGGATTTCCGGCGGCTATGCCGAGGACTTCTCGAAGTAGGTCGAGATGCTCTCGAGGAAGCGCGAGGGCCTCTGGGCGTAGTTCCAGGCGTTCGCCGCGGGCATCGTCAGGACGAGCGTGCGCTTCGTTCGGCTGATGGCGACGTAGAGCTTGCGGGCGTCCTCGAGGATGTCGGCCTTGTCGTGGTTCTTGAAGAACGGGTACGTGCCGTCGATGACGCTGGTGACGATGACGTTGTCGAACTCGAGCCCCTTGGCCTTGTGGACTGTGGAGATGAAGACGCGGTCGCGCACGATGTCGCTCGAGCAGAGGTCGGGCTCTTTGAGGGAGTTGATCTGCACGAGGTTTCTCTGCAGCTGCGCGTAGAGCGTCGGCTGTGAGGTCGTGTTGATGAGCACGCGGTCGAGGTACTCGTAGATGAGCGGGAGCTTCTTGCGGATGTTCTCGATCTCGCCCTCGTCGTCCGTGTAGTTGGGCAGGGCCTCGATGAACTGCCTGAAGACCTGGACGAGGATCGCCTCGTCGGCAGCGGGCATCCTGCGGTACATGAGGTTCCTGTGCTCGAGGAACATCGGGAGCACGATCTTCCTGAGCGCGTCGGACATGCGCACGACGCTCGGGTTGGAGAGGAAGCGCCGCTGGAGCTCGACGAGCGGACGGGCCTGGGCGTGGAACCAGCGCAGCAGGCTGACGGTCGCCTCGACGTCGTCGTCGGCCTTGTGGGTGTTGCTGCCCTCGAGTCCGAGGACCGCGATGAGGTCCTTGAGCTTGTGCGAGGGAAGGCGCGCAAGGCCCGCGGCCTTGAGGATCGCGGGCTCAAGCGCATGGGAGAGCTTGAGCGTGTCGAAGCGGCGCACGAGCTCGGTGCGGTCGACGTCCTCGTCGGGTCCCGCCGCATCGCCGCGCACGCGCCTGAGCTGGTCCTTGAGGACGGCGTACTGGGCGTTGACGATGTTGGCGTCGTATTCGACGTTGTGGCCCACGACGGGCGCGTAGCCCACGAAGTCGAGGAAGATCTTGAAGCCCGCCTCGGGCGTGACGAGCTCGGCGCGGTGCGCCTCGTACTCCTCGAGCATCGGATTCGGGATGTTGCCGAGCATCTTCGGAATCTCGCGCTCCGTTTCAAGGTAGAGCACGAGCCGCTCGACGACTTCGCCCGCACGCAGCTTGACGGCGGCGATCTGGATCACCTCGTCGAGGCCGATGTCAAGGCCCGTGGTCTCCGTGTCGAAGACGACGAGCTCGCCCTCGTAGGCGCGCATGAAGTCCTCGAGCGCGCTGACGGGCTCCTTTTCGTCATGCGTGCTGTAGAGCATGAGGTCGGAGGCAAGAAGCCCGCGCCTGGGAAATTCGACGGCAAGGTAGTCTCGGATCTTCTTGAGGGAGAGGTTCTTCTTCGAGCTGAGCCGATAGACGAGCTGGGCCCAGGGGGCGCTTCTGAAGTCGTCCTTGAGCACGCTCAGGTAGGCCTTGGCGGCCTTGAGGATGTTCTGCCTGAAGATGTCGCTGCCGGAGATCTTGAAGTGCTCGATGTCCTGTGCCTTGAAGGCGGCGCTGACGGCGTCGGCCTCGCGGTTGCTCGGCACGATGACGGCCGTCGTCTCCTCGGGGCGTCGCCCTTCGAGCAGGTCGCACAGCAGCATCAGCTGCGACTGCGGCGTGGCCGTGCGGATGGCGCGCAGGGCCCCTTCGGGTCTTGCGACCGTCTTCTCGGCCTTGGGCAGGAACTCGGGATCGCACTCGAGCACGCGCTGCGCATAGGTGTTGAACATGTTGAGCAGGTAGTCGGGCGAGCGGAAGTTCCTGTAGAGGCGGTGGATCTCGTGCGTCTTGTGAAGGGCCCTGAGCGTGTCGAGCTTGGCGCCCATGAAGGAGAAGATCGCCTGCTGCTCGTCGCCGAAGTAGACGCACACGCTCCTGTCGATCGAGTCGTTCCAGAGCTTTTTGACGATGTCGAGCTGCAGGGGCGAGAGGTCCTGCACCTCGTCGACCTGGATCCAGGCGTAGCGCCCGCAGGCCTCGGGGGTGGCGTCGAGCCAGGCCCAGGCCTTGAGGAGCAGGTCGTTGAAGTCGAGCAGGTGCTGCGCGGTCTTGTACTCGAGGTAGCGCCTTGCGGCCGCGTCGATCGCGGCATGGTCGAGCTCGATGCAGCGGCCGAAGTCGTCGACCTTGATCAGTCCGAAGGCGTCGAGCTCGTCCTGGTTCTTCTTGTTGACGTCGAATTCTGGCGTGCGATGAAACGTCTCCTCGGGGAAGCCGTTCGCCTCCTGAAAGAGCCTTGCCGAGCGCGCCATGATGTAGTCGGCGGCGTTGCCCGGCAGGGACCGTCCTCTGCAGCCGCCGGGGATGTTCTCGATGAGAAGGCCCTCGATCACGTCGTGGACGTCGTCCTCGTCGAGGATCGTCGAGATCTCGGAGACGACGTCGTTGTCAAAGAGAAGGCGGGAGCAGAAGCGGTGGAGGTTGCCCACGTAAAGGGTGTCCATGCACCGGTCCGTGAAGCGCTCGTCGATGCGCTCCTTCATGCCGCGCGCAGCTCGGTTCGTGAACGTGAGGCAGAGCATGTCGGAAAGATTCACGCCGTCCTTGAGCGCGACGGCGATGCGCTCGGTGAGGATGGCGGTCTTGCCGCAGCCCGGCGGTGCGAGCACGAGATGGCGCCCCTGCGAGAGCTCGATCGCGGCCTGCTGGTCGGGGTTGAAGACGACGGGGGCGCCCTGCGCGGCGATCCTCGCCCTGGGCGGCGTGAGCGGCCTGAAGTCGGGATAGCGGAACTCGCGGTCGAGAAGCGACATGAGCCAGACCGCGATCCCGTGCCCGTACTTGAGGCACTCGGCGGCGTCGTCGGCCGTGCGCACGCGGTAGTGGCGCTCGCCCGTCTCGAGCATCGTCCCGGACGTCCCGAGCCTGAAGTGCGAGGCCTCGTTGCCCAGATCGCGGATGCGGCGGAAGTATTCGAACGTGAGGCTGTCGGCGAGCTGGCGCACGAGCGGCGTGCGCATCATCTCCGAATAGGTGTGCCTGTCGTCCTTGAGGATCGTGCGCAGCACGCCCTCGGCAAACTGGCGCATGACCTGCGTGCACTCGCGGTAGTGATGGTCGCGAAAGAGGTTTTCGGCCCGTTCGCCGAGAGCGGCGAGTGCAGGCTTGCGGAGCTGCAGAGGCGAGAAGTTCATGTTGGGGGTCTCCTGCGGCGGATGCGGCCGCAATCGAAGTCTTGAGTCCTGACCGGATGTTTCGAACATTGTACGACGGCATGCCGGAAGGTCCGTCCCTCAAGCGGGAAGAGAAGGGGAAGAAGGCTCCCGGCCTATATTTGCGCGCCTCTTGACGTCGCTCGAGATTCCTCGGACTTTTCTCCTAAGACATCTCGAGTAGATGCGTCGGAATCGCTCCGGAGGCTCCCATAGAATGATCGGACGGCCACTTGAAAGGCTCTCTTCATCAATTCACCACAGGATACTTCTACATGCGTTCTGATCCCCTCAAGAAAGGCATCAACGCGGCTCCCCAGCGCGCGCTTCTCAAGGCTCTCGGTCTCTGCGATGCGGAGATTGAGCGCCCGCTTATCGGCGTCGTCTCCTCGCAGAACGACATCGTTCCGGGACACGTCTTTCTTGACAAGATTACGGACGCGGTGAAGCAGGGCGTCGCCTTGGGCGGCGGCGTGCCCATCGTCTTCCCGGCCATCGCCGTCTGCGACGGTCTGGCGATGGGCCACAAGGGCATGAAGTATTCGCTCGTTTCGCGCGAGCTCATCGCCGACAGCGTCGAGGCGATGGCCACGGCGCATCCGTTCGACGGCCTCGTGATGGTGGCCGCCTGCGACAAGAATGTGCCCGGCCTGCTCATGGCCGCCGCCCGCCTCAACATCCCGAGCATCGTGATCTCGGGCGGCGCGATGCTCGCGGGCCGCGCCTGCGGCCGCAAACTCTCCTACTCCGACATCTCCGAGGGCGTGAGCCGCTTTCGCACGGGCCAGATCGATGCGAAGACCTTCCTCGAGCTTGAGAACAAGTCCTGTCCGACCTGCGGCTCCTGCTCGGGCATGTTCACGGCCAACTCCATGAACTGCCTCACCGAGGTGCTCGGCATGGCGCTGCCCGGCAACGGCACGATTCCCGCCGTCATGTCCGCGCGCTATCGCCTCGCCAAGGAGGCGGGCCTTGCGGTGATGGAGCTCGTGAGGAACAACGTCTGTCCGCGCGACATCATGACGAAGGAGGCGTTCGAGAACGCGCTCACCGTCGACATGGCGCTCGGCTGCTCCACGAACTCGATGCTGCACCTGCCCGCCATCGCGCACGAGTGCGGGTTCGAGCTCGACCTCACGGAGGCCAACGCCATCAGCGCGCGCACGCCCAACCTCTGCCACCTCGCTCCTGCGGGCCACCGCTACATCGAGGAGCTCGACGAGGCGGGCGGCATCCCCGCCGTCATGAACGAGCTCGCCCGCGCGGGCCTGCTCCACACGAACCTGCCGACCGTTACGGGCAAAACCGTGGGCGAGAACATCGAGGGCCGCGAGATCCTCGATGCCGAGGTCATCCGTCCCGTTTCCGATCCGTTCTCGAAGGAAGGCGGCATCGCCGTCCTCAAGGGCAACGTGGCGCCCGACGGCTGCGTCGTCAAGCGCTCGGCCGTGGCGCCCGAAATGCTCATGCACACGGGCCCGGCCCGCGTCTTCGACTGCGAGGAGGATGCGCTCGAGGCCATCTACGGCGGCCGCATCAATCCCGGCGACGTCGTCGTGATCCGCTACGAAGGTCCCAAGGGCGGTCCCGGCATGCGCGAGATGCTCAACCCGACCTCCGCCATCATGGGCTCGGGCCTCGGCGGATGCGTCGCGCTCATCACCGACGGCCGCTTTTCGGGTGCAACCCGCGGCGCCGCCATTGGCCACGTCTCGCCCGAGGCCGCCGTGGGCGGTCCGATCGGACTCCTCGAGGAAGGCGACATGCTCACGATCGACATCCCCGCGAACACCATCAGCGTCGACCTCACCAACGAGGAGCTCGCCCGACGCAGGGCCGCCTGGAAGCCCCGCGCCCCGCGCATCACGACGGGCTACCTCGCCCGCTACGCCAAGCTCGTGACCTCGGGCATGAGCGGCGCCGTGCTCGAATGACGGACGCAGTCCGCGCGCCTTCGGGCGTGCATGAATGAAATCCCGGAAAGCCCCTTGTCCTGCATCGGACGAGGGGCTTCGTCGTTCTCTGGATCCCGGACGGCCGCGGATTCCTGCCTGAATGAGCCGCGGGTAAACCCTTGGGATTTGCGTAAAGACATCACGTGTTTGCGGTATCGGTCCGCGCGTCCGACCCCGAACGTGTCCGAGGACGGGTGACGGCACTTGCCCACGCTCTTTCGCACTGCGAGTAGGCGAGAGTCATTCTCAACTATGTGATGATCGTCGTCCATCATAGGCGAATGCAAATGAGAAGCATCCGCAGATAGAAGGAATAATGAAAGAATGAGAACCATTCTCATATAAGATTCGGGGAACTGCGCGCGCCGTCGAGGAGCCTGCGCAGGCGGACGCCGCCGAACCAGCCTCAGACGAAGGCGAATCCGTCGTCGTGCGCGACCGTGCGGGCGAAAGCCTCACGTCGTTCACGCATCTCACCCGCGAGGACATCGCCAGGCGTCCGACGGAGGACGGCAACATCACGGACCTCCTCAAGAGCAATCCTGCGGTCCAGTTCTCCAATCACGGCGACGGCTCTCTGCAGATGGGCGAGATCAAGCCGTCGAACATTTCGATCCACGGCTCGGTCGCCTATCAGAACAACTACACGCTCGACGGCATCTCGACCAACAGCGACCTCGATCCCGCCGAGCAGACTTCGGTGACGACGACGCGCCTCGGCGGCTCGGACGAGCAGGGCTTCTACGTCGACAGCCGCCTCATCGACAGCGTTACCGTCTACGACCACAACATTCCCGCCTCCTTCGGCGGCTTCACGGGCGGCGTCATCGACGCTCAGACCCGTAGCTGGTCGGGCGAAAACCACATCAGCGTGTTCGGCCGCATGACGAAGTCGGGCTGGAGCCGCATCCACACCGATTCCGCGCTCGACGTCGGCTCGGGCGACGCGGACGTCTCGAAGCCCGCCCAGTTCCAGACCGACTTCGAAAAGAAGACCTACGGCTTCACGGGCGAATGGGGCATTACCGACAATCTCGGCGTCGTCGTGGGCTACACCCGCCGCGAGTCGAAGATCCCGACCGTTCAGGTGCCGGGCACCCGAGTCTCCATCGTGCCCGACGACCAGAACTGGACCGGCTGGGGCGTTCTTGAGACGCCGGTCGCGGGCGGCACGCAGACGCAGCGCCGCACGGCCGACAACTTCTTCGCGAAGGCCACGCTCTACGCGACGCCCTGGACGGAGGCGAGTCTCGCGCTCACCTATTCGGGCTACGAGTCGAAGGGCTTCCTCACGACGGTCGCCGACTCCGGCTACGAGGATCACCACGACGGCCTCAACCTGACGGCCAGCGTCAAGCACCGCATGAAGGCGGGCGTGCTCGACTCGTCCCTCGCGTACACGCGCATGACCGACAAGCGCACGAGCGACGTCAAGAACTGGACGCAGCTCGACCGCTATACGATCGGCATGGACGACACGGGGAGCACCTCGACGACGAGCATGACCTCGGCCGCCTCGGGCGGTCTCGGGGACCTCGAGAGCACGCAGTCCGTCATCAACGCGAAGACGAGGATGGACTGCGAGCCCGTCATGGTCGGCAGCGTCAGCCATCAGTTCAGCGCGGGCGCGGACCTCTCCTCGACGCACGCCGAGTACAGGCGCGGCAGCAACTACTACCGCTGGGGCGTCACGCAGTCCGTGATGCAGTCGGACTACGGCGAATTCTCGCAGACCGACTTCTACACGACGCGCTGGAAGGCGGGCACGTACGAGGCCGACTACAACCAGGCGGCGCTCTTCGGCGAGCACAGGATGGGCGTGGGCGACTTCGTGATCCGCACGGGCCTGCGCGCCGAGTACGACGACTTCACGAAGGACGTCAACATCGCGCCGCGCTTCACGACCTCGTGGGACCTCTTCGGCAACGGCGGCTCCGTCATCACCGTGGGCGCCAACCGCTACTACGGCCGCAACATCCTCACCTACGCGCTCTACAAAGCGCAGAACGGCGGGATGGAGAACATCTACGACTACGCCTCCGACGACAGTCCCGCCGCCGACGGCTGGTTCGCCGCCAACGACTTCGACGGCCTCGAGCGCCTGAAGACACCCTTCAGCGACGAGTTCAGCATCGGCCTCACGCAGCGCCTCGGCGACTGGTCCGCATCCGCCGCCTACGTGCACCGCAACGGCCACGACGAGGTGCGCTCGCGCTCGAGGACCGAGGGCAGCGGCTACGACACGCGCTTTGTGCGCGAGTTCTACAACGGCGGCGAGTCCGAGCACGATTCCGTGATCTTCAGCATCAACAACACCGCGCCCCTCAAGTTCGCGAAGGCGAACCACTGGGTGCGCTTCTCCGCCGCATGGCAGGAGACGAAGAGCAACGCAGCAATCGACCAGGGCTACAGCGAGCTCGAGTCCGGCAAGACCGTCAACATGGACAAGGTCTGGTACGACGGCAGCGTGATCGACGCCGAGGACCTCGACTCGACCGACTTCAACATTCCCGTGAAGTTCGACCTCGAGGCAACGTCCGAATGGGCTCAGTGGGGACTCACCTGGTACAACTTCCTGCACCTCTCGCTCGACCGCAGCCAGGCCGTGCGCGACGACGGCGAGTACTACGCCTGGACGCACGAGGGCGAGTACGGCCCGATGACCGAGCAGATCCGCAAGTACAGCCGCGTCGACTTCGCCTCCGCCTGGTCCTGGGACACGAAGGTCCTCTACAGGCCCGACTGGGCCCGCGGCGTGGGCGTCTCGCTCGAGGTCTACAACGTGACCAACAACCGCAACGCCTCTGACGTCTTCGTCTACAAGGGCACCCAGTACAAGAGCTACGATCCGGGCCGCCAGTTCTGGGTCCAGCTCTCCTACGACTACTGATCCGCGCTCCGGCTTCCGCCGAGGCTCAGCCGGGCCTCATTCAAATCCTGACCCGGCCGGACGGCGGACGACTCCGCCGCCCGGCCCGCTCCTCACTTCAATACAAGTCCCATGCATCAGCTCAAGACCTTCTGGCGGCTCGTGCGTCCCTTCTGGATGCAGAGCACAGGGCGCACGGGCGCTCGCCTGCTGCTTCTGGCCGTCATCGGCCTGTCGCTCTCGACCGTCTGGTTCTCCGTGCGCCTCAACACCTGGAACGGCGCCTTCTTCAATGCCATTCAGGCCATGGACGGCGGGACGATCTACCCGCTTCTTCTGGAATTCATCGCGATCGTCGCGGCCTTCGTGTTCGTCCTCGTCTATGCGGACTGGCTGCGCAAGAAGCTCGTGATCGAGTGGCGCCGCTGGATGACCGAGGACCTGCTCGGCCGCTGGCTCTCCGCCGACGGCCGCCACTACCGCCTGCAGCTCGCGGGCCTTGAGCCCGACAACCCCGACCAGCGAATCGCCGAGGACGTGCGGCTCCTGATCGAATCGTCGCTCACGCTCGTCATCTCCTTCCTGCGCTCGCTCCTCACCATCGTGAGCTTCGTCACCATCCTCTGGACGCTGTCGGGCACGCTCGAGTGGACGATGTTCGGCACCGAGTGGGCGCTTCCCGGCTACATGGTCTGGACCTGCATCGGCTACACGCTCGTCGCGACGGGCCTCACGCACGTGATCGGCCGTCCCCTGATGAAGCTCAACTTCGAGCAGCAGAGGCGGGAGGCCGACTTCCGCACCTCGCTCTTCGACATCCGCCGCCACGGCGAGTCGATTGCGGGCCTGGGCGCCGAGGAGGCCGAGCAGGCGAGGCTCAGGGCTTCGTTCGAGCGTATTGTCGGCAACTGGCGCTCGCTCATGAACAGGGAGCGAGACCTCGCGTTCTTCACCGTGGGCTTCGGCCAGGTGACGCAGCTCGTGCCCATCTTCTTCGCGCTCCCGAAGTTCCTCTCGGGCGCCATCCAGCTCGGCGGCCTCATGCAGATCCGCATCGCCTTCCAGCAAGTCGCCTCCGCTATCGGCTGGTTCATCTACGCCTACCGCGACATCGCCGAGTGGTCGGCCACGGTCGACCGACTCGCGGGCTTCGAGGCCGCCCTGAGCGCGCCCCTGCCGGGAAGCTGCGTCAGGCAGGGCGAGCACGTCGCCGCCTGCGGCCTCGTGCGCTCGAAGACGGGCGAGCCGCTTCTTGAAGACCTCTGCCTCGGGGCCGAGCCCGGCCGCCTCACCGTCGTGAGGGGTGCTTCCGGCATCGGCAAGACCACGCTCCTTCGCGCCCTCGCGGGCTTCTGGCCCTGGGTCGAGGGACATCTTGAAAACAGGCCGGGCGCCGTCTGGCTCACGCAGCGCACGTGGCTCGCGCCGATGCCGCTCAGAGAGCTGCTTGCCTATCCGCACGGTGCTGATGCCGTCTCGAGGAGCGGCTGCGAGGCCGCGCTTCGCGACGCAGGGCTAGAGCGGCTCGTCCCGCTTCTTGACGAAGATGAACCCCGCAGCTGGATGAACACGCTCTCGGGCGGCGAGCAGCAGCGCGTGCTTTTCGCGCGCCTGCTGCTCGCAAGACCCGCCGCCGTCCTCATGGACGAGACGACCTCGGGGCTCGACGACGCGCTCGCCGTCAGGCTTCTGACGCTCCTCAGGGAGCGGCTCCCCGACACCACCTTCCTTCTGGTCTCGCACCAGCCCGCGGTCCATCGCATTGCGGACCGCCTCTACGATCTCGGAGAACGAGCATGAACAAAATCAGGACAGGCCTGCGCGCCGCACTGCTGGCCGCGGCCGTGTGCGAGGCGCTTTTCATCATGACGGGCTGCACCGCCGCGGACCGCACGGGCGGCGCCGAAGCCGCCCGCAGCGAGGCGACCGTGAGCGAAGGCGTGCTTCCGACGGCATCCGCCATGAAGCGCCGTGTTCTGCCCAACGGCATGACGGTGTTCCTTTATCCGCGCAGGGATGCGACGGGCAGCCTCGAAGTGCGCCTCGTCGTGCGCGCGGGCAGCCTTCAGGAGACTGAGGAGGAGCGCGGGCTTGCACACTACGTCGAGCACATGGCCTTCAACGGCACGCGTGACTTCCCCGACCAGAGCGCCTTCAAGGCGCTTGAGGCCGACGGCATCATGCTCGGCGCGGACGTCAACGCCGTCACGTCTCTCGGCGGCACCACCTACAGGCTCTCCGTCCCCCAGGCCACCCGCACGGGGCTCGACACGGCTCTGCACATCATGCGCGAATGGGCCTTCAACATCACGTTCAGGCCCGAGGCCTTCGAGCGTGAACGCGAGATCATCGTCGAGGAGTGGCGCCTGAGGGAAGGCGTGGGCGCACGCATCAACGGGCCGCTCCAGACCCTTCGCTACGAAGGAAGCGCTTCGCGCGACCGCGATCCGATCGGTCTCATCGACGTGATCCGCACGGCGCCCGTCGAGCGCGTGAAGGCCTTCTACGAGCGCTGGTACTCGCCGCAGAACATGACGCTCCTTCTCGTGGGCGCCTTCGACGAGGCAACGGCGGACGAGCTCATCGAGCGCTATTTCGCCTCCGAACCTGCCCGCGGGCTCGAGACGCCCGCCGACTGGGGCCGCTTCGAACCCGTTGCAAACGAGGATCGCCTGACGACGCTCGTGCTCGACCCCGAGGTCTCGGACCGCTTCGTGCAGATCCAACTCCAGCGCACGCTCGAGTCGACCTCCGACACGGTGAACGAGGCGTGGCGCGAGACGATCGAGCGCCTCACCCTCGACATCCTCGGCCGCCGCTTCGCGCTCATGAAAGAAAACGGCGGACAGGGCTCGCTTCAGGCGCCCGAGTCGAGCTGGATCCTGTCGCCCTCCGAGACGCAGGTTCTGCTCCTTGCGCGCCCCGGCACGGACGAGCCGCTTGAGGCCGCACTTGAGCGCGCCTCGGGTGCCCTGAAGACGCTCGCCGCCTTCGGACCCTCGAAGGAGGAGCTCGACGCCGCCGTGAGGGCAAGATGCGACGCGGTCCGAAGCCGCAGGCTCGCCGCTGTGCGCATTTCGAACGCGAGCGTCGCCGACGACTTCGCCGACGCCGTCGTCTACCGGCTGCCGATGCTCGACGAGACGCAGCAGGACGAAATGGTCTCGGCCTTCCTCGCCGAGGTGACGGCGGACCACGTCAGGGCCTCCGCCTCAGCGCTCCTTGCCTCCCGCGTCAAGCTCGGCGCCGTTGCGGGCGCCTCCGAGAAGACGTCGAAGGCCTCGCTTCGCGCCGCTTGGACGAAGGGCGTCGCCTCGCCCGCAAAGCCCTGGACCGAGGTGAGGAGGACCGTGTCGCTCGATCTCACGCCGCCCGCCGGTCCCGTCACGGCCGAAACGACGGTTCTGCCGTCGCCCACGGGCTCGGGCCGCGCCCGTCGATTCGAATTCGCCAACGGCCTGAAGCTCGTGATCATCGAGGATCCGTCGCTCACGGGCAGGACGACCCTCAACCTGAGGCTTGCGGGCGGCACGTCCGCGGTCGATCACGGCCTTCTCGCCGTGCCCGCCGCACTCACGCTGCCGATGAGGTCCGGGATCGGCTCTCTTACGGCCGCCGACATCCGCCGTGTTGCAAGGGACGCAAAGGTCTCGGTGATGAGCTACGCCGAACAGCTCCACCACGGCATCAGGGCCGAGGCCGACCCTGAGGGCGTGCCCGCCATGATGGCGATCCTGCACGCCAGGCTCTCCGCTCCGAGGTTCGACGAAAAGGCGCTCGCCGACATGCGGCGCGACCGCATCAGGGACCTCGAGCATGCACCCGCCGAGCGCCGCTTCATGGACGCAATCGCCCGCGATGCGTTCACGGCGGGCGGCACGATGGTCGCAGGCAGGGACGACGTGGATGCGCTCGCCTCGACCGAGAACCTTTCCGCCCTTGAGGCGAAGCTCCTCGGCGACCCGTCGCGCATGACGGTGACGATCGTTACGAGGGACTCCGTCGAGAAGACCTATGAAGAGGCGGCACCCTGGCTCGCCTCGCTCGCCAAGCGCGGCGAGGGTTTCGAGTTCTGGCGCGATCAGGGCGTGAGGCCCGCGTCCGGCACGGGCGTGAAGGTCTGGCCCTGGGCCACGGCCGACAAGGCCATGGTGCAGATGCACTATCGGTCCGCCATGCCCTGGAGCGAGGCCGACGCCGACAGGCTGAGCCTCATCGGCTATGCGGCGAACCGCGCGCTGCGCGAGTCGCTCAGGACGAAGGCCTCGGGCGTCTACGTTGTGAACCTCAATCCGCTCCTCGTGAAGGAGCCCGCCCCGTACTTCATCGGCCGCCTCAACTTCACGTCCGCGCCCGCGAGGGCCGAGGATCTGGCAAGGCGCGCCGACGAGGTTCTGAAGACACTCGCCCGCACGGGCATCGACGCGGCGGCCTTCGAGGAGCTCAAGGCCGAGTGGCGCGTGCGCCATGAGCGCGACGTGCGCGACGCCTACTACTGGTGCGAGTCCGCCGCCATGACGGACGGCTCGAGGACGGCCTTCGAGGATCTCGCGGGGAGGACCGCACGGTTCGAGGCGATCGGCCTCGAGGACACGAACAGGCTTCTCGCAACGCTTTTCGGGGACGAGCCCCGCACCTACATGATGACGCCCGCGGACCGAAGGAGCGCCGCGACGGCCGGAGACAAGTGATGACGAACTTCAGGAAAACGGCCCTCGCGCTTGCGTCGGCCTTCATGATGGCGGGTGCCGCAGGCGCGGCCGGCCTGCCCGACATTCTCGAGCGTGACGCCGCGGGCACGTCTGCCGCGCAGAAGGCGGGCGCCGAGCTCGCCCGCCTCGTCGACGGAAAGGACGACGCCGAGGCCGCAAGGCGGATGGAGGAGCGCGAGGCAAGGCTTCTTGCGCACTACCGCGACAAGCTCGCCGCATCCCTCTCGCGTCTCGAGGCCTCCGAGGCCGCCATCGAGGCGGAGCGTGAGTCCGTGCGCCGAATGCGCATGGAGACTGGGCCCCTCATGGACGAGATGGCGGCCTCGCTCGCCGAGGTCGTGGCGGCGGACAGGAAGTTTCTTTCGGGCGAACGCCGGGCGAGGCTCGAGAACCTGCGCGCCGTGCTTGCCGATCCGACGCTCACCGACGGCCAGAAGATGGACGTACTCCTTGATGCCTGGCAGGTGGAGGCGAGCTACGGCCTCACGGTCGGCGCCGACCGCGGTGTCAACGACTCGGGCGCGCTCGCCGTCTTCCTGCGCATCGGCAGGCTTCTTCACGCAGAGGTCTCCGAGGACGGGCGCCGAGCTCGCATCGAGACCGCGGACGGCTGGCGCGAGCTCTCCGAAAAGGATGCCGCCATGCTCGCCGAAGCCGTGAAGACCGCTTCGGGCGCCGCTGCGCCCGATCTGATGCTCGTCGCCGAGTCGCTCCTCGGCGAGGCCGTGAAGGAGGCGAAGTGATGATCTCCCGTGTTTTCAAGAGGACCGTTTTTGCCGCAGTCGTTGCTGCCGGCATTCTTGCCGGAACGGCTGCGCACGCCATCACGCTTGACGACGTATACCGAGCTGTCGCTCAGGAGCGCGTGCGCGAGAGGCGCGCGAAGCTCGAGAAGGAGAGGGCCTCGGTCGAGGCCGTGCTCGCCTCGATCGAAAGGCACGAAGGACTCCTCACCGAAGCGGTGATGAAGACCCAGATCGGCAGGAGCGAGGCCTTCATGGACGATGCGCCCGTCTCGAAGACGGACGGCGTCGCACGCCTGCGCCGCCACTGGGTGAGGGCCCTCGGGGCCGTCGCCGGGGCGGCGGGCGTGAGGACGGTCGAGGACGCCGTGATCTACGACGCTGCGGGCGCGCCCTCGAGGGGCACGGTGACGCTCTACGGTCCCTTTGCCGCGAAGGCGGGGGACGGCGCGTGGCTCCGATATCTGCCTTCAGAGCGCGCCTGGCGTCGCCTTGCGGACGATCCCGGCATTCCAGCGGGCGTTGTGGCGCTTGATCCGTCCTTCGGCAGGCTGCTTGCGGGCTACGCCGAGCGTCATTCGGCCTGGGCCTGGATGAAGCCCGCAGGCGTCATCGGCATCTTCATCGGACTCGTGGCTGCTGCGGCGCTTCTTCTGGGCTTCCTGCGCTGGACGGCGCTCGCCCTTGAGGAAAGGCGTGTGCGCAGGCAGCTCGAGGACATGGAGAATCCGCGCGAGGACAATTCGCTCGGCCGCATGCTCGCGGCCGCGAAGGAGAGCACGGACGAGCTCCTCGAGGCGAAGCTCGATGCGGCGATCGTCGCCGAGCGTCCCGGGTTCGAGCGCGGCGTCGCGACGCTTGCGGTGCTCGCCGGCATTCCGACGCTTCTCGGTCTGCTCGGGACTGTGAGCGGCATGATCGAGACCTTCACGGTGATGAGCGAGCACGGCTCGGCCGAGCCCGGCCTTCTGGCGGGCGGCATCGCCGAGGCGCTCGTCACGACGGAGCTCGGCCTTGTGTCCGCGATTCCGATCCTGCTTCTTCACTGCGCCGTGAAGACGAAGCGCGACGCGCTCTTCTCGCATCTCGAGGAAGCCGCCTCGACCCTTGCCGTGCGCGAGGCCGCGGGCTGCTGCGGCGCCTGCCGCAGGGACGAGTGAGTCGGGGAGGCGCCATGAACGAAGCACTTGCAGGCTTCTGGTGGTTCGAGGACCTCTCGCTCCTGATGGACAGGG
>OOCU01000612.1_pt1 | contig 26390 bp, 25 predicted proteins | sample 1671781 | NCBI WGS metagenome assembly OOCU01 (sample SAMN06348192, study PRJEB24527) | human gut metagenome | reverse complement strand
TAGTATCTCCTGGCTGTAGCAAAGCAAAATATACTGCTGTATTTGCTTGTGCTCCAGAATGTGGTTGTACATTTGCATATTCTGCACCAAATAATTTTTTAGCACGATCTATAGCTAATTGCTCTACAATATCAACATATTCACAACCACCATAATAGCGTTTGCCTGGATAACCTTCTGCATATTTATTTGTAAGTATACTTCCTTGAGCTTGCATAACGGCTGTGCTAACGATATTTTCTGAAGCAATCATTTCTAATTTTTCACGTTGACGAGAAAGTTCTTGGTCTATTGCTTTTTGTATTTCTGGGTCAACTGTTTTTAAATTTGTTAATAAGTCCATAGCTACGCCTCCTGTTATTAAATAATTACTTTATTTTTATTTATAATATTCTTTTATATTTAAAACTAATTTCTATTTTTTCGCACAAAAAAGAGCGCATGAAAATTCATGCGCTCTGTCTTTTGTACCTGAAAGATTTTTCTTCTTCGGTGCAAATTTAATTGCTTTCCAGAGTTTCGTCCGTATACGGTCCTTTTGCCTGAGAGTTTGTGCCTCTTTCACCTTCGGCGTTGCTATCGCAATCTCTCCCGTATCGATCAACCGAATATCTAGGTTTATAATATCATTTAATTCAAAATAATGCAATAATATAAAAAAAATTTTTATATTTAATTCAAAACTTAAGATAATTTTAATATTTATTCGTTATAATAAAGAAAAGGAGTTGATCAAAAATGAAAACACGTATGCATATTACGTTTATTTTACTAGCCATATCTTTTATCATAATTGCGTTTACTGGAATTTGTATGGATTTTAAAATTTTAATACTGCCAAAAACATTATCTAAACCGTTGCATATATATTTAGGTTATTTTATGATTATACTAGTTATTATTCATTTAATTGATAATCGCAGATGGATAAAAAATATCTTTAAGTAAAGTCCTTTGACTTTACTTATTTTTTTTGTTATATTATATAGACCGGTTGTTATAATTTGTTAATTCAATACAGAAAGGATGAATTTTATGGTTAACGCTATAAATGATTCAGCAAAATCCAATAATGAAAATGTTTTTTTAATTACTTTATTAGCTTTAATTTGTTCATTAGGCCCATTAGCAACAGATATGTATTTACCCGCTTTTCCCGAAATAACTCAATACTTTTCTACAACACCATCTATGGTTCAATTAACTATCACTACTTGGCTTATCGGTCTTGCTGTTGGTCAAATCTTAGCAGGCCCTTTAAGTGATATTTATGGCAGACAAAAACCTCTTATCCTCGGATTAGTTGTCTTTACCATTTCTGTCATCGCTTGTATTTTCTCTCCATCTATTGAATTATTTATCTTTGTCCGTCTCATCGGTGGTTTCGCCGCTTCTTCTGCCCTTGTAATTAGCCGTGCTATAGCTAGCGATATTTATAGTGGCACTATGCTCACAAAATTTTTATCTACAGTAATGATTATTCAAGGTATCGCACCTATCATTGCTCCTGTTGCTGGAGGGCAATTACTTAGATTTTTCCCATGGACAAGCGTATTTGTTATATTAATGATTGCCGGCTTCGTAATTATTGCTTTATCCATCTTTAAATATAAAGAAAGCTTACCTGTTGAAAAACGTATTCATGGTAATCTCTCACAAGTTTTAAAAATATTTTTTAGTTTATGTGTACGCCCTTATTTTGCTAGTTTATGTGCAATTCAATTTTTTATCTTTTGCTCTTTATTTGCATATATTTCTGGTATGCCATTTATCTTACAAGGAATTTATGGCTTTAGCCCACAAGAATTTTCTTTTGTATTCGCCTTTGTAGGCATTGGCATGATGTTTTTTGGTAAATTAACCAATATTTTAACTGGCCGCGTTCCTGATAGTAAATTATTATTTTTAGGATTGTGTCAAGGTTCATTTTTTGGTATCTTATTTTTAATCGGTGTTTTACTTGATTTCAACATTTATATTTTAATAGCTTTATTATTATTATCTGAAACCTCCCTTGCAATTACAGCTTCTACTAGTTTTTCACTTGCTATGCAATCACAAAAGAAAGTCGCTGGCAGTGCATCAGCTTTACTAGGATTTTTCTCTAATATTTCTGGTAGCTTAATCGCACCAATCGTAGGTATCGGTGGCGGTACTACTGCTGTCCCAACTGCACTCGTCATAGCTTTAGCAGAATTAATTGCACTCGGTATTTTCATTTTTGTAACTAAAAAGCATCTAAATTAATTTAAAAATAAAGGCAGGCTATTTCTATGAAAAACAATACCAAAGAAATGTTTCTTCACACCGCCTCAACATTATTTGCTATCAAAGGATATCATGCTACTGGTATCAACGAAATTTTAAAAAAAAGCCAAGCTCCTAAAGGTTCGTTATATTATTATTTTCCTCAAGGCAAGGAACAATTGGCTATTGAATCTTTAGAACTAACTGCACAAAAAATATACGCAGAAATAAAAAAAACTCTTGCTCAATATGATGACCCTATACAAGGACTACAACAACATTTGCAACAATTAGCACAAAAAATACAAGAAGATATTGATAATCCACGTGAAGATAAAGATAATATATCCATCAGTCTAATCGCCTTAGAAACTTTTTTCTCTAACGATCCTATACGCAATCGTTGTAAAGAAATATTTTCTCAAATGCAATCAATTTACGCAGATAATTTTATTAAATATGGTTACAATATTGAAACAGCTAATATTTTAGCTATGAATGCTGTTATAATGACCGAGGGTGCCATTATTTTATCTGTAACACAAAAAAATAGTTTACCATTACGCCAATTAGCTGATAATTTACCTTTATTATTTAATCTCGACATGAAATCTAGGTGAATATATGCTAAATAAAAATTACCATAAACTTTTAAGTACACATTTTCCAGCTTGGACTAAATTAACTAAAACACAACAACAGTTAATCATTGACAATGCTACATTGATTGCTATCGATAAAAATTCTTTAATTCAAAATACACAAGCAGGTTGTTCAGGTGTTTTAATAATTAAAGAAGGCACTGTACGTGTTTATACTTTATCTGAGCAAGGCAAAGAAATAACACTTTATCGTTTAAATACAGGTGATATTTGTATTTTATCTGCCTCTTGTGTAATTAAAGATATTACCTTTGACATTTATATAGAAGCTTTAACTGATTGTGAACTTATTCAAATCTTACCTTGTGCTTTTGCTAAAGTCATGAATGAAAATATCTATCTTGAAGCTATTACCTATAAACTTGCTACTAAACGTTTATGCACTGTAACATGGGCTATGCAACAAATGATGTTCACCAGTTTTGATAAGCGACTTGCTGAGTTTTTACTCAATGAAAGTAATACTACTAATTCTGATGAAGTCAACATGACTCATGAACAAATGGCCAAATTAATGGGTTCAGCTCGTGAAGTAGTAACACGTATGCTCAAATATTTTTCTACAGAAGGATATGTAGAGCTCACTCGTGGAAAGGTAAAAATCATAAATAAACAAGCACTAGAAAAACTTAACCAAATTTAATTGTTAAAATTGATAATTGAACTTAATACTAGTACTTAATTCATTACTATTTGATGACCAGTCTTGTTCTATTTGTCCCGCTACTGACCATTTATCACTTAATTGTTTATCTATATAACCTTCTAATACTAAATGATTTTTACTTTCCTCCACACTATTAATAGTATAATCTGTACTTGTTTTATCTTGAACAAATGTAACTTTCATGTCTTGATTTGCTCCAGAAACCAATCTCTTATATCCTAGTTTTACTCCATAAATTCCACTTTCTTCTTTACGATTAAGTTCTACGCCAACTTCTCCTGCTAAATAATTATCACTATAATCGTTTATTTTTTGATTATATAAATCCGCATTACTTTCTTGAAAACCATTCTGCATATAGTGAGCCATATCTATTTTTCCATATGGTGTAATATGCCACTGATGTTCTTTGCCATAATCTAAATCATAAGCATATTTCATACCTAAACCTAATACATTACTATCATAATCAGATTTTGCTACTTTATTTAATGTAGGAATATTTCGTGTAACATTATTATTTTGCATTCCATAACTTAAATAGCCTGTTAATATATTTGCTCTATTTTTTCTACCTGCATATAATCCTAAACTATAATTATCATATTCTCCACTATCTAAATTATCACCTAAACTATTTTTACTATAACTAAATAAAATACCATTATAGCTTTTATCATTATTATTAAAATCTTTACCAACAGTTAAACTATAACCTTGTGCATTTATATTATCTACATTTTGCCAATGTTTAGTATTTAAAATCCATAGACTATCATCTCTATCTAAATTTGTTTGTTTCTCTACAGCAGTTACTACATCACGATTTTTTATTATATCATGTGCCATATTCATATGAAATCCACCTGTAATTTCTTTTAATGCTGTAGTTGCCTGATTTCTATCCAATGCATACAAATCATACATTTTAGACTGCTGATTACCATTTAAACTATTATACATACTATTAATTGCTTTAAATGTTTCATCATATACTTCAGTATTATTATTTGCAATAGTAGTTAATATGCCTTCATTTTCACTTAATTCTATTTTTGCATTTAATAATCCAGAAAATTCCTGTTCTTGATTTAAATCTGTTGATAAAATTAAATTATTCGCATCAATAAATTTATTAGTAATATTAGGTGCAGCTTTTTGTCCTGCTTTGACATTCATATTACTAATATCTGCTATATTACCTACAGATATTACATTAAATTTTTCTCCATCTGTATTAACTAAAATCTCCCCATCTCCTAAAAGATTTCCCTTAATCTTTAATGTATCTATACTGCCATAACTACCTGCTGATATTTTGCTATTATTATAAACATTACCTTCTATCAAACCTTTGCCTGTTAGAATGCCTTTATCTATACTATAAGCATCTCCTTTTATTGAACCATCTATTTGTAATATTCCATCTTTAACAATAGAACTTCCTTGATACGTGTTATTTCCTGTAAGATTTAAAATTCCTTCACCATCTTTTATTAATCCTGCATGTAATCCTAAAAGTCCTGAATTTTGTATATTATTATTAAAATCATCTATATAACGTTCAACTACATATTTATCATACAAAGGTCTATCTATCCAATTTTTTTTATAATAAATATATCTATCATGTAAATCTTTAATATCACTATCCGTATTATTAAAATCTTTGTTATTTTCTCCTAAAGGATTTTCTGCTATATATCCAGCTCTAATTTCTTTAATATTATTACTCCAAATAGAATTATATCCTTGAGTATCCACTTTATATAATGCTTGTTTTTCTTTTTTTCCTGCTATTGTATAAGCATCACTAATATCTTCACTTGTGAGTCTACGTACATTTATCGCACCTAATCCTTTAACTGCTTTTTCAGCATCAACCATACCCTGACCAAATAAAGCCTCCATAGGTGTATCTACAAATTCTTTTACAGCACCAACATTATCATATTCTTTTACCCAATAAAGAAATTCATCTTTATTTTTTATACCCGTAACATCATTTATCAATTTAGTATTATGTTCATAATAAAATCCTGCTAAATCTTCTATACTTTTTTCTTGTGCTTTTTTTCCATATTCATCATTAGTATAAAAAATATTGATAAAATCATATTCAGATTGCCATGTTATAAAAAATCCATCTGTATTTGTAATCTTATTATTAGCTGTGCTAAGTAATATATCACCAATTTGTTTACCACCTAAATATGGAAAAGCTTCTTGCACTAGTCCTCCTACACCTGTTACCATTGGGGCTGAAAAAGATGTTCCATTTTCGTTTATATAACCACCATTAGGATAAGTCGTTTTTATAGACGTTCCTGGTGCTGTTAATGTTCTGTCTTCAGCATATTGTGCTAAATCAGAAAACATTGCTAATGCACCTGATGTCACTTTAAATTGGTCATTTTCTTTTTGAAAAAAACTAGCATTACTAGCTGTTACATTAATTATATTATTACTTAAGCTGTTATCCCATATAGGTAACACACTTTCTATCGCTGGCATTGTATGTCCATAATTATGTGCAGAAAAAACTAATAATTTATCTTTGTCAACAACTTTTTTTATTTGATTATAAATTAAACCAGCATTACTATAATCATTAAAAAATTTTTCATATTCCTCTTTATTTTTTATATTTGATAAATAATAATTTGTACCCCATGAATTATTAATAATTTTAATATCTTGTCTATCTAAAAATTCTTTCCACATATTTTCCCTAGGCAAAAACTCTAAACTATCACTTTCATATTTATTAGCATGTGCTATTCCTTGTATATTCGCATCAAAAGCCACCCCATGCATTCCTTGCTCATTTTTATCTGCTGATACCACACCGGCTACTAATGTCCCATGGCTTAATTCTTGCCAATTATAAATACCATTATTTGCCTCATTTAACATTCCTGAATTATTTTTCTCCTTAAACTCTAGATTCTCAAAATTTATTGGCCAATCACAAATTCCTAATATCACTCCCTTTCCTGTATAACCTTGTGCATATGCTCCTGCAGCATTAATTACATCTAACACATTTTCTCCCATAGCTTTATATTCATCTGTACGAAAATCATCTACATTTTTAGCCTCTAATGTACTAAAATTCATAAAACTTCCTATAGATATTGATAACAATATTATTTTTGTTAAGAGTCTCTTCTTTTTCTTTATTTTCAAAATTCATCACCTAATCTATTAATTAATTTTTATAAAAATAGTATCCTAGACTCCCACGGCTAAAGCCGTGGGAGTCTAGGATACTAACAAACCTTACCTACTGAAATAGGAGATTTTACTAGTTCTCTCCAAAATGGACAATGTCCTGCCCATTTTAATTCCATACGAAAAATATTCGTATTCCTTAATGCTTAATATTTATTGAGACGTTTTTATTCCTATTGTTTTTATCTTTTTTTATTTAGCTTCTTTAAAAGCCTTAATATCTTGTTTTATTTTCTTTTCTAAATCCGTAGCCATATTTACACGACCTTTAAAATCACCCTGTGGATTTGCTGCTGAAAGTATTAATAAACCTTCACCTATTATTTTAAAAGATAAACCTACTCTTTTCCAAAAACCATTCCAACTAAGCCCGCCAACAACTATATCTAAAGCCTTTTCGTCTAATTCTTTATTATCATTATCTAGATAGCTGATAAATTTTTCTCCAACTATAATCATTTTAGATATATCATCTACAGAATAATTTTTTCCCGTATATGTTTGTATTAACTCAAATCCTTCTTGTTCATTATTAATAGTTTCTAATTTTTGAGCTAAAAGCGGATTTTTTTCAACTGTTTCATTTACTTCAAGAATTAATTTAATTATTTCCTTATTTTCTTCTAAGAAATTTTTCATAAAATCTACCTTCTTTTATCTTTTTTATTTTTATACGTATAAAATATAACAATATTACATATTAATTTAAATTTTTCCAGACAGTCAATTGATTTTTATTATTTATATATTTATATTCAGCACCATCCATAATTGTAGTATATAAAAAAATCCCTAATCCACCTATTGGCTGTTCCTCTAAAGATGTTATTTTATTATGTTCACTTAATTCTAATAAAGGATTATATGGTATTCCTTCATCATAAAAAGTAAAACGTAGCTGTTTCATTTCTATTACATACTCAACAGAAATATATAATGAACCCACAGTATTGGGATATGCATATTCAATAATGTTAACTAAAATTTCTTCTGTACATAATTCTAATCGTCGTTGCTGTTTAGCATCATGAACAAATACATTAATCTCATTACGAATATCATTTAGCATTATAGGCAAACTTGTTAAATTTGCAGGATATTTTTGCATTTGTAACAAATTAAAATCACACTCTCACAAAATATTTTATCAAAAATTTATTATATGAGTTGTTTTTCATTACTTAAAATTGTAAATAAAACATCTAAACCTGACTCTTCCAATATTTCTTTAACTAAACCATTAATATTAACTAAACAAAACTTTTTATTTTCTTTCTGGGCTTTTTTTGCTAAACGTAATAATACTCTTAATCCGGCACTAGAAATATATTCTAAGTCTTCTAAATCCAATGCTAATTTTGTACAGCTATCTAATATTTCTTTTGCCTTATTTTCTGCAATATTAGCAGTTATTGTATCTATACGCCCACAAATAGTCAAAACTTGCCAGTCATTAACTATTTTATCTTTAAATTGAATATTATCATTTTCCATTATGTTTATCTCCTAAATCTAAATAATTTAATTTTATAGCTAACATAGTAATATCATCAGATTGATACATACCTTGAGCAAACTCATCTATTGAAAGCTTTACATCTCTCAATATATCTTGACAAGAAGATTTTTGATTTATTTTATTTAAATTACTATATAAGCGTTCAATCGAATACAATTTTTTTTCTTTATTTATAGCTTCTGTTACACCATCAGTATATAAAAATAATTCATCACCTTGTTTTAAATATACTTCTTGTTGTTTAAATTGTGCTTCTTCGTTAATGCCTAATACACAATTTTTTTCTACTGGTAAATATTCAAAAGTTGAGTCATCTTTACGCTTATGACGTATCATCGGTGGGGTATGACCTGCATTAACATAAATGAATTTACCCGTTTTTAAATCCAACATTCCCATAAAAACAGTAACAAACATCATTTCTTCATTATTTTCGCATAATTGTCTATTAGCACATTGAACTACTGCCGAAAAATCATCTGGTGATGTCATACTCATAACAAAATTTTTCAAAATGGTTTTAGTAATAACCATGAACATTGCGGCTGGAATACCTTTATCTGATACATCTGCTATGGTAATTACAAGATGATTTTCATCTAAAAGATAAAAATCATAAAAATCTCCACCCACTTCTTTAGCAGGATACATCACAGCATAAATATCAAAGTCTTTTCTATCTGGATATGGTGGAAATATACATGGTAACATATTCTTTTGTATATTTGTAGCAACATTTAATTCAGTAGCAATTCGTTCTTTTTCAGCTGTAATTTGCTCTAAATTTTTTATATATGTTTGCAATTCTGTTGTCATTGCATTAAAAGAAATAGCTAAACTTTCAATCTCATCTCCAGTGTGTATATTTAATTTTCCATTAAAATTGCCCATAGCAATTTGTTGTACACCTTTAGATAATTGTCGTATTGGCTTTGTCAAATAATCAGCTAGACTCCATCCAATATACGTAATAAAGAATAATAACATACTAATTGATATTATCATACCTATTACTGTCATCTTCGTTTTTTCTGACAAATTATCCATATATTCTGTAGCAATATTAATAATATTTTCATGAGTTTCTTTGGCTGGAGCTATTACTGTATCTACTTCCATAGCTGTAACAAAATACCAATCTGTATTTTTCATTGGAGCATATGCTAAATAATAGTCTTTTCCATCAATATTAGCTTCTGTAAGACCAGCCTTCTCATTAATTATTTTTTGCACAGCATCTGCTAAAGATGTATTTGTAGATTGTCTTAAATCTTTTATATTATTTATACCTGTAATTAAATCTCCTGTAGTATGAGGAGAAGCTATTATTTGCCCTTGTTTATTTATAACAAAGCCAAATCCATTATCACCTATTTTAGTATTTAGAATAATCTCATTTATATTATCTAAAAAAGTTCCCATACCAACTACACCAGCAAACTGTCCATTTGCATAATAAGGAGTAGCACAAATAATACATGGTCCACCACCCAAGGCATCAATTACAATATCTGTAAATATTGTTTTATCTTCTTTTTTAGCTTGTATATACCAAGGTCTTGATGTTGCATTATAAAAATCTGGTTTTATATCAGAATTTTGAAATTTTCGTCCAGCAAAACGATCAACCATAATAGTAAAACCATTTTTAGATGCAACATAAGAGGAAATTATTACATTGCTATTTGTATTTATTTGTATTAAAAAATCTTGTATATTAGCTGTTAAGCCTATTTCTTGTCGTAAAATTGGTGATGATTTATCTACAACCTCTGATGAAAACAATAATTGTGCTGTAATTTTATCAATATCATTTTTACTTGGCTCAAAAATATTTCGACTATGATATTCTTCTGGATTTGAAGCTATATTTGTCATCATATTTGATAAAATAATCACATCTTTTTTTACTTTTCCCAAATTCTCATCTAGTTCATTTGCTTTATCAACAGCTGTTTGTTCTAATGCTAATTTAGCTCTTTGTATTAAAGCCTCTTGGCTATTTTCTGCTGCTTGGAAAATAATCTCATTACCAATAGACAAAGTCAATTCTCTTGTATCATAAATAGCTTTAAAAGCAATTAAACTGGTCAAAATAATAGATAATAAACAACTAGATAACAATACAGTGAGAATTCGTTTACGTATACTTATTGATTTTTTTATTTTTGATTTAAAATGCAACTTAATCACCAACTAAGCTTCATTCATAAATTTTTTTAAGCTTCCAATAGCACGAAAAAGTATTATCCCTACATTAGCAGGAGAAATATCCATAATATCGGCTATTTCTTTATTAGATAAATCAGACCAATATTTTAACTCTAAAATATATCTATCTCTTTCTTTTAAACTTTCCATAGCCTTTAATAATTCTTGTTTTCTTTCGTTTATTAATAATTTGGCTTCAGGCTCTTCATGATGCGGTATAGCTGGATCAAAAAAATCTTCCCATGTATTTTCTTTACGATTTTGTATTTTTCTTAAATAATCAGTAGATTGATTAATAGCTATTCGGAAAAGCCATGTAGAGAATGACCCTCGTTGACCATTATATTTTGATAAATTATTAAACACTTTAATAAAAACTTCACTTATGACATCATCTGTACTTGTCGTGTCTTTTAAACGTGCAAATAAAAAATTATAAACACGAGGAAAATAGTAATCATATAATTCATTAAAAGCTTCTATATCGTCTACAGCCTTAATAGCTAAATCATTATAATAATTATTATCCATTGTTAATTGCATATATTATAAAATTATCTCCTTTTCAAATTAAACAAGTTGACGTTTTACTAATTTAGCGAAAATACCATTTTGTGCTACTAATTTTTCAAAATTTCCTTCTTCTGCTATAGTGCCATTATCCAAAACAAGAATACGATCTGCATTGCGAATTGTTGAAAGACGATGTGCCACGATAATACGTGTAGCACGCAATTTATTTAAACTCTCTGTAACAATTGCTTGTGTACGATTATCTAAAGCACTTGTTGCTTCATCAAAAATAATAATAGATGGACGTGCCGCCAAAGCACGAGCAATCAATAAACGTTGACGTTGTCCCCCTGAAATGTTGCTACTGCCTTCACTAATAACAGTTTGCATTCCCATAGGCATTTCACGAATATCATCTGCTATACCCGCAGCTTCTGCTGCTGCCCAAGCTTCTTTTTGAGTTAAAGATGATGTTCCTACAATATTTGTAAAAATATCACCTGTCATTAACTGCCCATTTTGTAAAACAACACCCATTTGACTGCGTACAGAAGGAAGACTTAATTCGGCTAAATCCTGCCCATCATAATATATCGCTCCCAATTTAGGCTTTTCAAAACCTAACAGTAAACGAATTAAAGTTGATTTTCCACAACCAGATCTACCAACTATAGCTAATGTTTCTCCTGCTGAAACTCGAAAACTAATATCATTTAAAATATTAGGTCCATCTTCATTATAAGCAAATGTTAAATGATTTACTTCTATTGCTCCTGATAAAATTTCTGCATCTACTTTATCATCAGTACTTTCAGGTTCTTCATTAAGTATAGGACGCAAATTCTCTATATGTGGTTGAATACTAAAAAAAGTACCTACAAGAGGAATAGCTGCATTTAATGTTCCATTGAAGCTAGCATAAGCAGCTGAAAAAGCTATAAACTCTGCATAACTTATACCTAAGGTTACCGTTCCATCACTATTTGTCGTTTGCATACCATATATCGTAATATAATACAACAACATTGTAAGAATAAATGGCTGTATTGCACTAATAATCATATTGTAATTATTTTGCCAGCGCAATTTTAAGTTCCATTTCCATTCTTCACCGAAGACTTTGCTCCAAAGATAAAAAGCTTGTTCTTCAGCTCCTTGAACACGAAACTTAGATAGACCTGTAAATATCTGTTGAACTATACTAGCAGTTTTATTATTAGCAGATACTAAATTACGTTGAAAATTAATTACTCGACGATAAATAAATGCACTTATAAAGCAATAAATCACCCAAACACATAAAGCAGCTGCTGTTAATTTCAGGCTATAATAACACATTAAAAATAGACTCCAAAAAGAGAATATAAAATTAAAGACAGTACTTACAAATTCTCCACTGACTACAGATTTTATAGAATCTATTCCCTGCATACGTTGAGCTAATTCTCCACTAGAATACTTACGAAAAAATGTCGATGGTAATGATAACAATCTATTCCACAAAGCCGCTTCTGTTGCCATATCAATATGAGTAGTTATTCTTAAAACAGCTACTGAACGCACTATACTAATAGCTGCCATCGAAAAGCTTGTTACCATCATCACTTGAGTTACTGTTGCTAATCCTTGTCTATCTTGAATTGGTAATATATCCTGAAAAATAGTTTCCGTAATAATAGGTGTAACTAGTGGTATAATGCCAGCTATAAAACTGCTTAAAATTATTGTTCTATAATCAACTTTCCAACATTGATTAAACATAAATTTCATCAAGTCTATAACTTTTAATTTACGTGAAGGAAATCCTGCATAACATGCAAAACCATCTTTATCTAATAATTGATTTGTTTCTTCATTCAATAAAATTCCATCTGGATAACTCTTAGTAAAAATATAATATTTTCCTAATTTCATAGGAATAATCGCTGCTAATTCTTTATCTTCGCCATAATATCCTAAAAATACACCGCTGTCTTTTTTATACCAATCATCAACAAAATTAACTAATCGCATCTGCATATTTCCTTTTTGCATCAAGCGACGAATTATTTGTAATTGGTCAAGCTTACGAACAATATCTGGTGATAAATGAATATTTTTTGTAGACATGGATAACGCTATTGCCAATTTATGCACAATAAAATTAGCTTCTTCCAAAGTATCAGTTTGCGATACTTCTGTATATGTTAATTTATTTGTACCTAATAAATTCTCTATAGATTCATCTATTAATTGTCGTTTATATTGCTGTTGAATTTCTAATCTATTAGATAATTTCTTTTCTTCTGCTTGAAATTTTGTACCTAATAACATAGAAAATATTTGTTCATTTTCTAAAAAATTATCTAATAAACTTTGCTTATCTGTACATGAATTTAATACAGTGCCTCTTAGCCAATGTATTAAAACATCATCACCTCTATCAGCTAATAAACAAAGCCATGGTAATTCCACAAGTTTTCTAAACCAAATTTGCATTAAAGGCAAAAGTTTCTCTGTTTTGGCTTCATCAAATTTAATAACATCTAATTCGGAATCTTCTACTGCATATATCAAAACATCCATCTGTTCAAACTCATCAAATGAAGGAAATGCAGCTTGCTGAGGTAATAAATCTAAAAGATAAGTTTGTCTATATGAAATTTTAGTATCTTTACGTGTAACAGCATAAATTTCACATGAACCTTCTAGGAGCTGAACAAATACATTTTCATCTTTTAATAAATATCTCTGCCCTGCATTAAGTTTCACCATTAATACCTCCTTCATTATCTCGTTCTTTTATGAGTCGTTTATAAGCTCCATCATGTTGCATCATTTCTTTATGTGTTCCACGTTCAACAACATTTCCATGTGATAAAACAATTATTTCATCACAATCACGAATTGTTGATAATCTATGAGCTACAATTAAACATGCACAACCACGTTGACGGATATTTTTTAATACAATCTGCTCTGTAACAGGATCAAGTGCACTAGTTGCTTCATCTAAAACTAATAATGAAGGATTTTTTACTAAAGCTCTAGCAATTTCTAAACGCTGACGTTGTCCTCCACTAAAATTAAATCCACCTTCAGCAACCATATAATCATATCCACCTTCTAATTTGATAATATCATCATGAATACATGCATCTTTAGCCGCTTGTATAACATCACTTCTACGAATAGAATTATCAAATAAAGTAATATTTTCATATATTGTTCCTGTTAACTGAAATATGTCCTGATCAACAGAAGATAATGAATTAGTAATTACATTACGTGGAATATCTCTTCTTTTCATATTATCAAACAATACTTCTCCAGACCATTCTTCATAAAGGCCTGTTACTATTTTTGCTATTGTTGATTTTCCACTTCCTGAAGCGCCTATTACGGCTACCCAATGACCTAGTTTTAAGTGCAAAGAAAAATCATTTAATAACGCAGGCTCTAGAGGGCTATAGCCAAAAGAAATATTTTTTAAAGTAAGTTCTCCGGAAAGTCGCTTTTTAGCAAAATCTAAATTATTTTCTTTAGGATAATTCAAATCATCTATTTTATATCGACGAACATCATCTAATCTTTGCATTTGCATTTCTGTCGTTTGCAAAGTATTACCTAATGCAATGATACGATTAAATGGTTCTTGGAAACTACTCATTAGTGATTGAAATGCTGTAAACATACCAGCAGTCATCAATCCATCCATAATAGAAAAACCACCTATTGTCATAATCAATGCTGTATTTATTCCAGATAATAATGTAGGCAATAATGATATTGTCATTGACCATAATTGCGCTTCTTGTGTTCCTGCTAAAACTTTTGTTTTATACCCAGCCCATTTAGCAAAAAAATCTTGTTCATTTCCATTAGCTTTTATGGTTTCTATCATCATTAAACCATTCATAGCTGTTCCATATTCTTTACCTGCATCTTGTTGAATTCTCATAGATAAATCTGTTAAATGACGTCTCATAACTAAAAACATTATAAGATTTACCATGCTAAAAGCGATACCTATAATGGTTAAAGAAACACTATATTGTAATAATAACAATAAGTAAAACAATGCAATAAATAAATCAAGAACTACAGTAGCAGCTGAACTAGATAAAACACTTGCTATAGATTCATTAAAAGAAATACGAGAAGCAATTTCTGCTGCATATCGTTGTTGAAAAAATTGCATAGGTAATTTTAATACATGCCAAAAAAAGCTACTTGAATCAGCTAAAGTAACTTTACGTTGCCAATAAGTCAAAACTAATGCTCTAAGCCAAGACATAATACCTTCAATCAAGAAAGCTCCTGTCATCGCTAAACAAAGATTAAACATCCAATCTGGATGTTTTTGCGTTAAAATATCATCTATAAAAATCTGTTGAAATACAGGTGAAGCTAATCCTGGAATAATCATAAATAAACCCAGTATTAATACAAATATAGTTGCCCATTTATCCTGTATTAATTTTTCAGAAATAGCCTTAAAAATATTATAACGATGCCCAGCTTTTTGAAAATCTTCATTTGGTATAATTTGTAATGATACACCTGTATATGATGTAATAAATTCTTCCCATGGAATAGTTCTTCGTCCCATAGCTGGATCATTAATATATGCAATATTATTTTTTATTCCTTCTAAAACTACAAAATGATTAAACTCCCAATGAATAATCAACGGAAAAGTTTTTTCTAGCAATAAGTCAGCAGACCAACGATAACCTCTTGCATCACATTTATGTTTACGAGCTGCCTTTAAAATAGAGCTAGCTTTACTACCATTACGGTCTACACCACATTCTTGTCTCATTTGTTCTAATGGAATCCACAAACCATAATAAGCTAATATCATGGCAAGTGAAGCAGCTCCACATTCAGTTGCTTCCATTTGTAATATTGTAGGAACTTTAACACGTTTATTTAGAACAGGTCTTGAATTCCACTGAAAAAGTTTTTTTATCATCTAGCTCACCTACTTCTTAACCATTGACTAAATTTATAAAAGACTTTTTCTATTGGTGGCACACGATCAATAATAATTGATCCTGTACAAAAACTTCCTGCTGTAATAGGTTTATGCTGACCTACAAAAGAAGTCCATAAATAACCTGATTCAGAATTTTCATCTTTTACCAAATCAAATTTTACTTCCATAACAGCGCCTCGTTCATTATTTAAAATATATTGTACTAATTGTTCATTACCCAATACTTTACTCATTGCTGTTGTCGAAGTAGGATATTGTGATACAGAACGAACTACACCTAATAACCAACCAGATTGAGAAGTGTCTACACCATTTGGCGCTAATTGAATAGACATACCTGTTTCAACTCGTTTTCCTTGTTCAACTGGAATATATAATACTCCAGATAATTCATCTCTATTTTGTGTACGACGAATTGAACAAATAGGTGTACCTACATTAATTATGCTTCCTGTTTCTACCATAACTTCATCAACAATACCATCATAATCACTATAAATATATTCATTAACTAACTCTTGAGTTTTTTTTGCATCATGCTCTGATGCTCTACTCATAGCATCGCGATCACTTTGAGAAAGAGCTATATTATATTGAGCCATACGCGTATCTGCATCTTGTACTGGCTGTTCCATACGAGCAATAAGATCACCTTTTTTTATTTTGCTTCCTGAATGTACATAAATTTGTTTAATTTTTCCATCAGAAATATGCGAAACATTTACAACACCTGCAGAATCCATAATCATTCCCATTCCATCTACTTTTACAGTAAATGCTCCAAATATAGACCACAAAACTACTGAAAATAACAATATACCAATAGCTATTAATGCCATCCAATTTATAGGGGTAGTTATCGGTAGTAAGGTATCTAATTTTTCTGGAGAACGAAGTTTATTTAAAGCTTCACGACTAAAAATTTTATTAATATCCATAATTATTCCTCATTATCCATAGTAATATCTACTTTTGTACCATCTTTTAAACCATTTGTATCAGAAGTAATAACTATATCTCCTTCAGATAATCCACTTATTATTTCAATATATTTTCCATCATTGACTCCAGTTACCACTTCACGACGTTGAATTGTATTATCTTCATTTAGAACAAATACACTATTTTGTTCTTGATTTAACATAGCTGTAAGTGGCACTGTCAAACATGTAAAATTTTGTTTTATTTGTAATGTCACATTGCGATAACTTTGTGGCTCTAATATATGCACACTATTATCTATTTCAAACAAAATTTTGCGCATACTAGCTGGTTCATTTAAATTAGGTGTAATATCTAAAATACGTGCAATAAATCTTTGTTGATTTCCTAAATTTCCTACTGCATAATCTGTATCATATGCTTTTTGTAAATCATTTTCTTGAAAAATAAGTTCTATTTCATCATTGATAGAAAATCTACTAATATCAGCATCATTAATAGTTTGACTAAAATAAAGTTTACTAAAATCACCAATTAAAGCAATTGGTGTTCCCATTGTCACATAAGAACCAGGTTGACGATATAATAACAACACCTCTCCATCAATAGGAGCAAGAATATTTTGTCTTGATTGCTGTATTAATAATTGTTCTTTTTGCATGCGTAAATTTTCTACATTAGCTATAGCAGCATTGTATGCAGCTTCAACTTCATCTAATTTTTCTGCTGAAGTAGCATTCATACTCATCAATTGATTATAACGTTCATATGTATTTTTAGCTCTCTTTAACTCAACATTTGCTTTTGAAATATCACTATCTGCTTGACTAATTTTTAAAGGAATTTCTTCGTTCACTAAGCTAAACATTAAATCTCCAGCTTGAACTATATTATTACGCTTTACATAAGCATTAGTAATTGTACCATCAATAAGTGCTACAGCATCTGCCATTTTATCTGAATACAATTTTATTGTGTCCATATTTAACACAGGTTGAATATTTCTTGTTGTCGCTACCTGTCCTTTCAATGCAATATGCCTATTATCCATTCTATTCGCTATAATATTTTCACCACGAGAATTCAAATATGCACCATAAAAAATAATACTGATAGACAATAATAATATAATAACTAAACCAATATAAAAATATTTTTTCATAAAAAAAATCACCTCGTAGTCTAAAATCATACAATAAAAATTTTTATCAAATATCTCTTTAACATAATAAATATTATCCATATTTTTATATAATTATACTAAGTATTTCATTATAAAAAAACTGTACCTCAGAAAATTGTTTTTACCTTCAACTTTCAAGGTACAGTTTTTTCTTTTTTTATATACTTATTCTTTTATTACAAATCATGACTGCTTCCCCACCATATTTTTTTTGTTGATTCTAAACATATTTTCTCTATTTCATCCATATCAATCCAGTCAATTTCACCTTTCTTTAATTCATCCACATTCATCCAATTTATTCCGCCTGCTATTTTATCTAATTGTCCATCATCTAATTCTTTATTTTTTATTTCTTTATATTTTTCTACGATTTCTCTTAATTCTTTTTCCGTACAATCTAATTTTAAAAATACTATTATTTCTTTTATACTTTTGGCTTTTTCTACTATCTTTCTTGCTTCTTCATTATCATTAACTTCTTTTAATATTTCTACAAATTTTCCCAATGTCATTTTTATGCCCTCTTTTCTCTTTTCTTTTTATACGTTTATTTCTCCTTCTTTATTACATATTACCTATAAAAAAGTTTTATTCACTATGTAATAAATTCCAAACTTATACGTATAAAGAATATAAAAATTAACGAATTAAACTTAACGGAGGTTGTCACTATGTTAGACGAAAAAAATTTATTATCAGATGAAATGTTAGATTCTATTGTTGGTGGTTTTAATGTTTACTGTACTATGGCTGTGGCAGAACCTGGTACACCACGTGCTGGTCAAGCATATGTAAAAATGAGAATATCTGATGCTGATAAAGCTGCTGGCTACCATGTACCTTCTCAATTTGGTCAAGATAAATGGGATTTATTCATGCAAAAATATGGTTCACAAGTAACTTTAATTGACGAAAAAACTGGTAAACCTTTCACTCCTGACTGGAATTATCAAGGTTAAAAAAATTTTTTATTTAATTTGTAATAAATGCAAAACTCATACGTATAAAAGATATAGAAAATAATATTTTAAAATACTAGAAAGAAGGTTTTATTTATGACTGCAGAAACTATGGTATGGAATATTAATTTTGAAACTCAAGAACAAGCTGATAAATTCAATTCTTTTAATAAACTTTTATCTGAAGATACTTCTACTTTAGAAGCCTTAGACAATGCTTCATCTTTAGAAGAATTCTTCAATGTATGTAAAAAATATATCAATTGTACATTTGAAGAATTTCATAAACTTTACAATCGCCTTTCAGAACAAATGTCTAATATTTATGAAGAAACATTCGGTCCTAGAGAATTAAACGATGATGAATTAGATATTGTTGTTGGTGGCAGTTGGAAAAGTTTTTGGAAAAAAGTAGGTAAAATTGCCTTAGGTGTAGTAGCTGCTGTTGGTGCAGTAGCAGCTTGTGTTGTTACTGGTGGTCTTGCTGGAGCTGCTATCGGTGCTGGATTAGCTATCAGTGCTGGTGCTAGTACAGCAGCTGCTATTGGTGCAGGAGCTGCTATTGGTGCTACTCTTGTTGGTGGTGCTGGTGCTGCTAATTGTATCTCAAACATAGTTGAAAGTGCAAAGAAATAGGAGGATTTTATTATGAATAATCAAGAACTTATTTTAGTATTACAAGAAGCTTATGAAGACAAAAATCTTAGATCTAAATTAGAAAATGCTACTGATATAAATGAAATTATTACTATTCTAAAGACAGAAAAAAATTATATTTGTACACCTGAAAATTTAAAAGAAGCTATTGTTTCTATCAATAACATTGAATTAACCGAAACTCAATTAAATCAAATATCTGGAGGAAAATATATTATTGATGATCTTGCTATGTTTTTTTCTAAATGGCTAGGTCAAAAAGTAGGCGGTTTATTTAAATAATAATATTTATTATATTTAAAATAATAGAGAAATATTGTTATAGATATTGAAAAAACGTTTCAAGATGTAGATTTTTCCCTATATAATAAAGTAAAATAGAGTCTACGAGAAAAACTATTGATTAAGAGAACATATAATTCAAATATATTATATATATAATATATTAAATATGGATAAACTAGATAATATCGTAGCAGCTACAAAAATACCTTTATACAATAACAATCATAAATAAATAAGCACTAGAAAAACTCTAGTGCTTTTATGTTTATGCTAAAATATTAATTATTATATATTATCTTGATGATTTTGCTAGTAAATATACTAAAACTTAGTATAATATTAGTTCTACACTCATAGATGCTTTATCTAAATACTCAAATATTTTTCTAAAGAAAAATAAATTTAACTATAAAATCACTTAATACTAAAAAATTTTAACAAATATTGTAATAAATACATTTTTATTACGTATAAATACTAGAAAATAATTTAATTTATAAACAAAATATAGAAAGGATTGATACAAATGATTGATACAAAAAATATGATTACAGACAAAGAACTCGATATGATAACTGGTGGCAATGGTACAGCTTTTATCCTTCCAGGTAAAATCGATGGGACTTACACTGTTATCCAATGTAAAACAACTGGTGATGCTGATAAAATGAAACAATTATTACAAGGTGGCTCTGTTGATAGCATAAATTTTACTGGTAGTTATTCTAAAACAACTATTCCTGGAAGTAAATTAGATGATTATATTAGTAGATTACAAAGTCGTGATATTGACATTATTAAAGCTTACTAAAATTTCTCCATAATTAATATTTAAACAGAGAAATTTATAAAAAATATTTTTACAGAAAACGAGTGTTTAATTATGGATATTGAAAAAATACTTCAAAATGTAGATTTTTCCCAATACAGTAAGGTAAAAGAAAGTCTACGACAAAGATTATTGATAAATAGAAAATATAAATCAAATATATTAGATACTGATGAACTAGATATGGATGAACTAGATAATGTTGTAGCAGCTGTAAAAGCACCTTTATACAACAAAGAAAACAATATAAATCATAAATAAACAAGCACTAGAAAAACTCTAGTGCTTTTATTTTTGTTTTTATGCTAAAATATTAATTATTATATATTGTCTTGGAGGTAATTTAATGAAAATAATTGTAGGTCTTGGCAATCCTGGTAATGAATATGCCAAAACCCGCCATAATGTCGGTTTTATGCTCGTTGATGCACTAGCTGAGCATCTTAATATAAATCTTTGGAAAGATAAATTCAATGCTCAAATTGCGGAAGGTCGCATTGGCACTGAAAAAATTTTACTAGTTAAACCGCAAACTTATATGAATAATAGCGGTGAAGCCGTTGGTCCTTTGATGCGTTGGTATAAAGTAACTCCAGAAGATATCATTGTAGCTCATGATGATATGGATATCCCTGCTGGCACTATTCGCATTCGCAAAAAAGGTAGTTCTGGCGGACACAATGGTATAAAATCTCTAATCGCTCATTTAGGCAGTGAAAATTTCCCACGTGTAAGACTCGGTGTTGGTAGACCTCTCCCTGGTTGGAGCGTAGTAAATCATGTTCTTGCTCCATTTCCTCAAGAAGATAAAGCAGCTGTTGATGAAGCAATTAAATATCTTATCCCTGCTGTAGAATGTATCGTTAATGATTCTGTCGATATGGCTATGAATAAATACAATCCTAAAAAAGCAAAGAAAAATAAAGTAAAACAGGAGGATAAAAATAATGGCTGATATTCGTGCATTATATGCTGATGAAGATGGTAATATCCTAGATGCCCCAAAAGGTTTCCAAGCTTTAGCTAGAACTGGAACAGATATAATCGAACTTTCCCCAGATGATTTAATTCCACTTCCAGAATCTGCTGATTTAATGTTTTTACCAGATCGTTTACCACTTGCCAAATACGGTGATGAAATCATGCCTATCATGGGCAATGCCGTAGCTGCCATCTTGCCTGCTGGTTATACTCGTTTATATATGCCAGCTTTCAAAAAAGAAGATGACGCTCAAATACTCCCACTTTATGGCTATACTGCTGTTGTTGTCTACAAAGATGAACTTTATGTAGCAGCTATGTACACTGATGAAAATGATAAATGGGACCCAGCTCATTACAATACTCGCAATTTGCATAAATTAGTTAAACGCGTTCAAAAAGATTTACCAGATAATCGCCTTGTTGAACATTTAGGTAATTGTTCTTTAACATGGCATTGTTGCACAGCTCAAAATCTATTTTATCGCCGTTGGGAAGCTGGTATTCCATCTTCTCCAGTTTGCAATGCTAATTGTTTTGGCTGTATCTCTCTTCAACCTGCTGAATGCTGTCCATCTCCACAAAGTCGCATAAAATTCCGTCCTACACCAAAAGAAATTGCTCAAATCGGTATCTATCATTTAGAAACAGCACCTGACGCTATCATCAGTTTTGGTCAAGGCTGTGAAGGTGAACCTTCTCTTGCTGTAGACAATATCGTGCCTGCTATTGAAAAAATCCGCAAAAAAACAGACAAAGGTCAAATCAATATAAATACTAATGCTGGCTATACAGAAGGTATCAAACGCATCGTTGATGCTGGTCTTGATAGTATGCGTGTAAGTATTATCAGTGCTATTCCTGAAAATTACAAAGCTTATTATCGCGGTAGTTATGAACTTGATAATGTAAAAGAATCCATTCGCTACGCTCATGAACATGGCGTGCATATTTCTTTAAATATGCTTTATTTCCCTGGCTTTAATGATAGCGAAAGTGAATTTAAAGCATGGAAAGAATTTTTACATGAAAATCCTGTAAATATGATTCAAATCCGCAATTTAAATATCGACCCTGATGCTTTTGCCGAAATCATGCCACCATTTACTAAAGCTATCGGCACTAAAGAATTTATTCGCCAATTACACGAAGAATTCCCTGATATCGTCATTGGTAATTTCAGTCATTATCAAAAAGGAGAATAAATCATGGTCATCAATCCTAGAGTAGAAATGATGCCAACTGAAGAAAAAATCGAACTCATTTTACAACGCTTTCGCAAAAATCTTCGTTGGGCATTAGAAAAATCCTCTTTCTACAAAAAGAAATACAATGGTCTTGATATTCATGCTGAAGATATAAAAACTTTATCTGATATAAGAAATCTCCCTGTAACTACTAGAGATGAACTTATTCAAGCATCTGCCTTTGATTTATTAACAGGCCCACTTAGTCAAACTTTGCGTTTTAACCGAACAATCAGCGGTTTATATCGCGGTTTTACAGCAGACGATATTGCACGCAATATCGATATCGCTATCAGACCTTTAGCTAGCAATGATATTAATAAAACATCAACTTTGATTATCTGTGGTAATTATAGCTCTCAATATTTATTGGATTTACATTATGCAGCTGAAGCATTAGGTGCTACAGTACTTCCTTGTAATAGCGTAGATGCTGCTATTGATGTTATTGGCATTTTCAATGCTACATCTTTAATCATCAGTGCTAAAAATTTAAAAACCATGATTGAACGAAATGTTGATCACTTACCGCCAAAAATCATTGTTTTAATTGATAATTTCCAAGATACAACACTTGATGAAATCGAACATCATTTCCATCATCCATTAGCTAAAGTCTATATGTCTAAGTATTTTGGCTTTGCAGGTATCATTTTCACTTGTGAACATAATCATGTTCATGTACAAGATGATTATCTCTATCCAGAAGTTGTTGATAATAAATTAGTCATTACTCCTTTAACATTTGAAGCAATGCCTATCATTCGCTTCCAGACTAAACTCACAGCTTCCATTGATTATAAACATACTTGCGAATGTGGTCGTACTTTTGCCACTATACAATTAGAAAAATAAATCTCAATATATTTAATTTAGGAAAGGGATACTTTATGAAAATCATGCATTTGTCCGACCTTCATCTCGGTAAAAATCTCAATGGTTTTTCTCTATATGAAGACCAAAGGCATATCCATAAACAAATACTTCAAATAGCAAAAGAAGAAGCTATTGACGCTGTTATGATTGCTGGTGATGTATTTGATAAATCCGTTCCTACCAATCAAGCTATACAATTATTTGATGAATTTTTAACATCTTGGGCAGAGTTACATCTGCCCGTTTTTATTATCAGCGGTAATCATGATAGCGCTCAACGTGTAGCTTTTGGAGCGAATTTATTTAAAGACAATAATATTTTTATCTCACCCATTTATGATGGCAAAATTTCTCATATTACCTTAAAAGATGAACATGGCAATATCAATTTTTATCTTTTGCCATTTATTAAACCAGCTATTGTAAGAAGTTATTTTCCTGAGGAAGAAATCACTTCTTATAATCAAGCAGTAAAAGTAGCTCTAAAACAAATATCTTTAAATCTAGATGAACGCAATATTCTAATCGCTCATCAATTCGTAACAGGTGCTTACACTTGCGACTCCGAGGAAATCATCGTTGGCGGTATAGATAATGTCGATGCTCAATTATTTCAAGATTTTGATTATGTAGCACTTGGTCATTTGCATACACCGCAAAATGTTTTAACTGAAAAAATTCGTTATTGTGGAACTTTATTAAAATATTCTTTTTCTGAAGCTAATCAAGAAAAAACTGTTACTATCCTTGATTTTCCACAGAAAAACAAATTGACCATTTATGAAAAAAAACTTTCATTTCTTCATGATATGCGTAAATTAAAAGGCTCTTATGCAGAATTAACGCTAAAGAGCAATTATGAACAAACGAATACAGATGATTATTTAGCCATAACACTCACTGATGAAGAAGATATTCCTGATGCCATTAATCGCCTGCGTTCTATCTATCCTAATATCATGCAACTGACCTATGATAACCTTCGCACCAAAACAGTCCAAAATATCGAAACTACAGATATTGCCAATTTAAAAACGCCATTAAATCTCTTTGAAGAATTATATTACAAACAAAATAATCAAAATTTAAATGATAAGCAAATAGATATTTTACAAGAATTAATCCAAGATATCTGGGAGGAAAAATAATGCGTCCTTTAAAATTAACTATATCAGCTTTCGGTGCTTATGCTGATAAATGCGAATTGGATATGAGTCTATTAGGCAATAAAGGTATCTATCTAATCAGTGGCAATACAGGTGCAGGCAAAACTACAATTTTTGATGCTATTACTTTTGCCCTCTATGGTCATACTAGTGGTGGCATCCGTGAAAATGAAATGCTTCGCAGTAAATATGCCGACAAAAACACGCCTACATTTGTAGAAATGATATTTTCATATAACAATGAATTATACACGATTCGCCGTAATCCTGAATATCTTCGCCCTGCCAAAAAAGGAAATGGCTTCGTCAAAGAAAAAGCTCAAGCAGAATTTTATCCACCTAATCAACAGCCAATAACAGGCATAAAAGAAGTGAACTCTGCCATAAATGAGTTAATCGGTCTTGATGTAAATCAATTTACGCAAATAGCCATGATTGCTCAAGGAGAATTTTTAAAATTAATCCATGCTTCGACAAAAGAACGCAGTGATATTTTCCGCAAAATCTTCAATACTAAACCATATCAACAATTACAAGAAAAATTAAAAGAACGCTTCAATGCTCTCAAAAAAGATTTTCTCTTAATTGATTATTGTGAACCGCACACTTGTGCTTTTAATCATAAGTTAGGCAAACAAAATAGTCAGCGTATATAGAAATATGTACGTAGAGATAGACAAAGAGCTATCCAATACTGTTTGAATTGCTGGAAAACCCTAAAGATATCTGAACTACAACGTAAACATGAAATAAAGTTAAGCGTGAATGTGGCGAAAGCAGAAAAAATCAGATATATAGCATAAGGTTAAATCCTAAGTGCTGAAAAATGGATAATCAGCAGCGAAGCTCCGAATAGGAGAACGTTCAACGACTATTCCTCTTGAGGGAAGTACTCAGTAAGCGATTGACTGAGGAAGTGGACAGACTCTAACAGGTAAAGCTGAGGGATAAGATATAGTCTGTGCCGTTATGAAAGTAACGGAAGTTCATAAGAGAACTGTATAGAAAGTAGCGTTTCTATATGAACGAGACCTCATAATACGACTAAAGTAGAACCTAGAGTTCTTGTATATGTTATTTAAAATAAGCAGTTAATATATAAATAATAAACACTTGCTATATTACTATAGATATGTCATGATTATATTAGATGATAGTATATCAAAAGAAAGCGTAAGTGTTTATTATGGAAAAAGCTTATAAATTTAGGATATACCCCAACAAAACA
>OOCU01000593.1_pt1 | contig 27296 bp, 19 predicted proteins | sample 1671781 | NCBI WGS metagenome assembly OOCU01 (sample SAMN06348192, study PRJEB24527) | human gut metagenome | reverse complement strand
TTAAACAAATCTGCTTCCCCCATCGTTCAGAGATGGGGGTTTTGAAGAGCTTCCTTAAGAGCCGCATAATTCCCACCGTCAGAAGCACCAACGAGCCCCCCAAAAAATGCTGATTTCTCATCCCGATGAGGACTCCGCGACTTGTTTGTGATCTCCGACAACGACCGGCTGCCCGACAGGGCGCCGCCGGTCCGGCCCCTCGCACCGGAACACCCGGACCGGTCTTTTGTAAAACAACAATCAGGAGAAACACCATGGAGCTTCAGGATTTCTTGTCCAAGCTCAGCCTGCCGCAGGACTTCACGCGCCGCGGCTTTCTTAAGGCTACGTCCGTCATGGCTGCGATCGGCATGATGAACCAGGCGCGCGCCGCGAGCGGCGTGCGTCCCTACATCGTGCTTGAGACCGCCAAGGGCATCCTCATCTGCGACCCGAACCTCTGCGTTGCATGCCACCGCTGCGAGCTCGCCTGCACCGAGTTCAACGAAGGCAAGGCCGACCCGCGTCTGGCCCGCATCAAGATCACGCGCAACGTCATGTTCGGCCATGCCGGCACGAACGTCTATCCGCCGACGAAGGGCATCTGGGGCGACGGCATCGTCGTTCAGGACACCTGCCGCCAGTGCGCCCATCCGACGCCGTGCGCCAACGCCTGTCCGCAGGGCGCCATCGTGGTCGACCCGAAGACGGGTGCCCGCCGCGTCGACAAGGAAAAGTGCATCGGCTGCCACCTCTGCGAAAAGGCCTGCCCGTGGGGCATGATGACCTTCGACGTCGAGGAGAAGAAGGCCAGCAAGTGCTTCCTCTGCGACGGGGAGCCCAAGTGCGTCAAGCACTGTCCGGCCGCCGCCATCCGCTACGTGCCCTGGATGGACCGCACGGGTGATGAACCGCGCCAGAGCATCCACGGCTACCTGCCGCAGGAAAACCGCGACCAGTGCAGCATCTGCCATCGTTGATTAGAGGAAGCTAGAAATGTCTGAAAACAAGAAATACGGCTACACCGGCAAGGGTCTGCGCGTTGACCTCACGACCGGCAAGATCACGGTCGAGCCGACCTTCCCGCGTTTTGACGGCTACATCGGCGGCACCGCCTTCGGCTACAAGGTCTTCTGGGACGAAGTTCCGCCCGAAACCGACTGCTACGCACCTGAAAACAAGCTCGTGATCGCTCCGGGCCCGCTCTCGGGCACCGGCGCCATCTGCTCCGGCCGCACCGCCATCACGACGCTCTGGCCGACCGCCTGGCCGCGCTCTCTGATCGCCTCTGCCCACGTCGGTGGCGAACTCGCCCACAAGCTCAAGTTCGCGGGCTGGGACTTCGTGATCATCGAAGGCGAAGCCAAGAGCCCCGTCTACCTCTACATCCACAACGAAAAGGTCGAGATCCGCGACGCCTCCGCCGCCTGGGGGCAGGGCACCCGCCGTTCCGCCGAGGTCCTCGCCAAGGAAACGACCTCCGAAGCCAGCTTCGGCGTGATCGGCCAGGCCGGTGAAAACCTCGTGCCGATGTCGAACATGATGGTCGACAAGAGCCACTCCGCCGGCGGTCTCGGCTCCGTGATGGGCAAGAAGCACCTCAAGGGCATCGTCGTCTACGGCAACCAGGCCATCCACATCCACGCCGATCCGAAGGAATGGGAGGAGCTCATCGACTCCCACCGCAAGATCCTAGGCGCGCACACGCACTCCATCGTCTCGCGCAAGCCGCATCCGATGTTCGAGTACCATACGCCTGCGAGCCGCTGGTCCGCCTTCCCGGGCGCCAAGTGGGGTGCCGCCAATCCGCCCGTCATGCTCACCGACGCGGACATGGACCCGCACAACCTCAATCACATCGGCTACCGCACCTGCTCGTCCGAGTTCTACATGGGCCCGACGATGTGGAACTACACGGTGCGCAACACGGGTTGCTACGCCTGCCCGATCCGCTGCTACTCCGTGATCCGCGACGATGAAACGGCCGCGAAGTACAACGTCAACGCCATCACCGAACAGACCTGCATGGCGCTCTACGGCCGCTGGTTCTTCCCGTCGCTCCTCAAGGACCTGATGAAGCCCGTCTCCCGCGAGGCCTGCCTCGTCGGCAGCCAGACGATGGACGATCTGGGCCTGTGGTGCAACTACGGCCAGCTCCACCGCGACTTCTGCACGATGTACACCAAGGGCTACTTCAAGAAGTACCTGCCCGAAGAGGAGTACAAGAGCATCGACTGGTCCAAGATCGACAATCCCGATCCGCGCATCCTCCAGGACATCCTGCCGCGCATCGCCTACCGCAAGGGCGAGTTCGGCCGCTGGATGGGCGAGACGACGCCCGTCATGCTCGAGCACTTCGGCCTCACCGAAGACGAATGGAAGAAGAACCACGACACGCTCTACTGGTCCGTCGGCCATCCGAAGCACCACGGCAATGAAAACGACGGCCAGATCGGAACGGTTCTCAACTGCATGTACAACCGCGATCCGATGAGCCACGGCCACATCAACTTCTCGACCTCCGGTCTGCCGCTGGAGCTCCAGCGCGAGATCGCCGCGAAGTTCTGGGGCGACGGCTCCGCCGTCGACGGCATCGGCGACTATCGTCCGACCAACAAGTACAAGATGATCCGCCTGCGCTGGGTCATCGCCCGCAAGGAGCTGCACGACATGCTCGGCATCTGCTCCTGGACAGCCCCGTGGGAACTCTCTCCGCTTCGCGAGCGCGGCTACATCGGTGACATCGAGATGGAAAGCAAGGTCTTCAAGGCCGTGACCGGCATCTCCATGACCCAGGACGAGCTCGACAAGGCCGGCCTGCGCGCCTTCCTGCTGCAGCGCCTCTACACGATGCGCCAGCTCAAGACGAAGGACATGCGCCACGTCCACGACCGCTATCCCGACTGGATCTTCGACGACGCCAAGGGGCGCGCCCCGTTCACGAAGGGGACGATCCGCATGGAGCACGACGACATCGAGAAGAGCTTCGACCTCTTCTTCGAGCTCATGGACTTCGACGTGAAGACCGGCGCTCCGACGGAAAAGTGCCTCAATGAGTACGGTCTCGCCAAGGCCGTTCCGGTCATGAAGAAGGAAGGTCTTCTCTAAGTCATGGGCAAGGAACGGATGAAGATGCAAGAGAACATGAATCCGGCGCCCGAAGGCGCCCAGACCCCGGCGGACGAAGAAGCTGCCCGCGAGGCCGCAAGGCTCTCGCAGCTCAAGGCCGACATGCTCGTCCTCATCGACACGGTGGCCGACAGCAGCCGCGACGTGAAGCTCATCGACGGCGACACGCTCTTTGAGCGCTTCGCAAAGAGGGCGAGCGTCGCCGAAGCGCCCGAGGTCGACGAGCTCGTGCGCGAAGCCGAAGCCGACATCGACGCGGTCCTCGGCCGCACCGACGGCGTCTCCGCCAACGTGGTGAAGTTCCGCAGCAAGAGCGAGATGAAGGCACATGCCGACGAGGTTGCGACCCAGAAGGCGCAGCGCCGGGTCTTCTCGCGCCGCGAGGTGATCCAGAACCTCCTCGCGGGCAACGTTGCGAGCGTCGTGAAGGCCGCCGAGGCGGCCGACGCGAAGACGGAGCCCGAGGGCGAGGCGCGCGAGATCACGCGCGAGTACTTCGACGAGGTGCTCTCCCGCGTGCTCGAGGGCGACTACGGCGTCTGTTCTCTGGAAAGCTGGGACAAGGTGACCTATTACCACTACCGTCCGCTGCTTTCCTGCTCGTACGCGCGCATCCTCTCGGCCGAGAACAATCCGGTCGAGCAGGTGGTCGACATGATCCGCGAGTCGAGCCGCGTCTATCCGCGTCCGGTGGCCATCGGCGTCTTTGAGGAGCCTCCCTTCGGCATCGAGGCCGAGGAGCTCCAGGAGATGCTCAAGATGATCGCCCAGGACCCAGAAAAGCAGGACATTCGATTTACAACGAGCTCCATCGGAACCGTCTTCCTGTACTCGAACAAGTACCTCGAGGACGGCTACGCTGAATTCCTTGCCGAAGAGCAGGACGTCGGCGCCGTGATGAATCCGTAGCCCGTTGTAAAACCAGGAAGAATTGAAATGAAATTCCAGATGAAATCCACGGCGAAGGCCGTCGCGCTCGGCATCGTCACCCTGGCCGCCTCCGCGGCCTTCGCAACGCAGACTCCCGTCGAGTTCGACCTCAAGGGCCACGACGAGTTCGTCAAGTCCCTCGGCAAGGACGCGATCGCGCCCCAGCAGAGGACTGCCGAAGAATCCAAGGCCATTCTCGCCAAGGTCTACAACGAGAAGCTCGAGCAGCACGTCTCCAGCTTCCACTATGAAAAGGGCGTCACCTGCATCTCCTGCCACGACCAGCAGAAGCAGGGCGGCCCGGACTGGATGGTTCCCGTCACCAATCCTCCGATGAAGAAGGAATGCGGCGACTGCCATGAAACCCAGGCCTACGTGGTGAGCCACACCAAGTCTCACAGCAAGTACGAGTGCACGGTCTGCCACATGCCGAACACGGCCGCCGGCCCCAACGACGGCAGCAACGGCAAGATGGACGCCGTGCGCCGCCTGCACACGTACAAGATCAACGTGAGCCCCGACGCCTCCACCTGGACGAAGGACAAGGACGGCGCCTGGGTCCTCTCGAAGGATGAGGACGGTCACGGCTACGTCGACCTGATGTGGAGCTGCGCGCGCAATGCGCCCGCCGACTACACGGTCGCCGAGGGCCGCGGTTGCCACTCCAAGGCCACGAGCGAGCTTGATCCCGGCCTCGTCTATCAGGACGAGAAGGAGGTCTACGGCGAAGTCATGAAGTGGCAGAAGCCCGTGAAGGACGGCTACGAGCAGATCAAGGGCGGCGTCGAGCGCGTCTCGAAGCTCCTTGAAGTGACGGCGCTGCCGTACGAGAAGCAGACGCAGATCCGCCTGCTTCTCGACAAGGCCACGGAAGTCTCCGACCTGATCGAAAAGGACGGCAGCTGGGGCGCTCATGCCTCCCACTACCTCCAGGACCGCGTGAAGTCGGCCCTGAGCTACATCGACCAGGCACAGACGCTCCTTGACAAGGGCGGCTACTGAGAGGCGCCTGAAGCGTCCTCTCGGTGAGGCGGGCGCCGCCGCGAATGCGGCCGTCGCATGACGGTCCGCGGCGGCCTCCCGCCCATTCAGGAGAATAATCGTGACGACTAAAATCACCCGACGCGCCCTGCTGGGCACAGCCGGTGCGGGCGTCGTGACCCTTGGTTCGGCCGAAGCGGCCGCCCTTGCGGCCTCTTCGGAGGCTTCGGGCAGTCGCGAGCCGCACTATGCGATGGTCTTTGACCAGAACAAGTGCGTCGGCTGCGGCGACTGCAAGGCCGCCTGCAACGAGGCCAACCATCTGCCTCCCGGCATCTCGCGCCTTCTCATGGAGCGCCAGTCGAAGTCGCACCGCGTCATCGGCAAGGAGCCGTGCCCGATCTGCGGCAAGCTCGAGGAATGCGACTGCGAGCGCAAGTACGTCCGCGTCTCGTGCCAGCAGTGTCAGGACGCGCCCTGCGTGACCGTCTGCCCGACGGGCGCGGCCCATCACGACCCGGAAACCGGCATCGTGACCATGGACCCCGACCGCTGCGTGGGCTGCAAGTACTGCATCGTGGCGTGTCCCTACAACGCGCGCTTCATCAACGCGGAGACGAAGGTCGCGGACAACTGCGACTTCTGCCTCCACACGAGGTTCGCGGAGGGCCGCAAGCCCGCCTGCGTGGAGAGCTGCAAGTACGATGCGCTCGTTTTCGGCAACGTGAACGATCCGTACTCGTACATCAGCCGCCTCATCCGCGCCAAGGACACGGTCCGCATCCGCCCCGAGCTCGGCACCCGTCCGAGCCTGAGGTACATTCCGTTCGTGAAGAAGGGGGCGTGACATGGACATGAACTTTGCAATCGGCCTCTCCCAAGGCATTGCCTGGCCCTGGCCCATCGCCGTGTACCTGTTCCTTGCAGGCATCTCCGGCGGCGCGGTTGCGGCTGCGGTCATCCTCAACCTCTACAGGAAGCAGGCGCATGAGAACACGCCCGTCCTGAAGGCGGCGTCGGTCATCGGCGCGGCGACCATCCTGCTCGGCATGGTCTGCCTCGTCCTCGACCTGACGAATCCGTTCAACTTCTGGCGCATTCTGATCTACTACAACCCCACGTCCGTGATGAGTCTCGGCGTGATGGCGCTGCTCGTCTACATCCCGACGGTCTGCATCCTCACGCTCGTGGCGCTTCGCGGCCTTCTCCCGAAGGTCGGCCTTGGGTTCCTCGACGGCATCGTCGGGTTCTTCGACGGCTGGCGCGTGGTGCTGCAGTGGATCGCGCTCGTCTTCGCGCTGACGATCTGCGCGTACACGGGCTTCCTGATCTCGGCGCTCATCCGCTTCCCGCTGATCAACCAGGCGGTGCTTCCCGCGCTCTTCGTGGCGTCGGGTCTCTCCGCCGGCATGGCCGCAACGAAGGCTTTCGCCTGCCTCGCCTTCGGCGACAGGCACGAGAGCTGCGACCAGCACCTCCTTCACGCGGCCGAATGGCCCGTGATGGCGGCCGAGGCGCTCTGCATCTTCATGATCGCAGTGGCCCTCGTCAACGGGAACGCCGCCGCGCAGGCCGCCTTTGCGGCCTTCACGACGGGCGCCTGGGCGATCGAGTTCTGGGTCGGCGTCGTGTGCGTCGGCTTCTGCGGACCGCTCGTCCTGGGCCTGATCGGCGGCGGCCTCATGTCGTTTTACCTGAGCGCTCTGTGCTCGGTGGCCGGCATGATGTGCCTGCGTCTCTTCATCCTCTATGCGGGCCAGCTCCACGGTCTCTGATGACCCGGACCCCGTGAACTCAAGCCGGGCATCCGCTCCCTTTCGGGACGGATGCCCGCATTCTGCGGAGACGCAACATGCCCTGTCTTCCGAACGATTTCCCCGGCGCGGTCACGACCGTGCCCGTCCTCAAGAACTTCATGAGCCTCGAGACCGAGGACGTGGTCGCCGAAGAGGTGCCCGTCGCGCTCGTCTACAACGGCATCTCCCACACCGTCATGATGGCCTCTCCCGTCATGTTCGAGGAGTTCGGCACCGGCTTCAGCCTCACCGAAGGCATCGTCGAGTCCGTCTCGGACATCTACGACGTCGAGGTGATTGAAGCCTGCGGCTCGGGCCGCGAGGTGAGGATCACCATCAGCTCCGAAGCCTTCCACAACTTCAAGGCCCGCCGCCGCGCCATGCTCGGGCGCACGGGTTGCGGCATCTGCGGCGTCGAGAGCCTCGGCGATGCGCTTCGCCCCGTGCCCGATCTGCCCGCCACGCAGACCTTCGACATGAGGTTCTACCGCGATGCCGTCGCGCAGTTGAAGCGCTTCGAGCGCATCGGCGCGCTCACGGGCTGCACCCATGCCTCCGTCTGGATCAGACCCGACGGCACGCCCGCGGGCGGCGCCGAGGACGTTGGCCGCCACGTGGCGCTCGACAAGCTCCTCGGCCTTCGCGCGCGCGAGGGCTGGCGGGACGGCGCGCTCGTCGTGAGCTCCCGCGCCTCCTACGAGATGGTCCAGAAGGCCGCCATGTGCGGCGTCGAGATCCTCTTTGCCGTTTCGGCCCCCACGGCGCTCGCCGTGAGAACGGCCGAACGCTGCGGGATGACGCTCGCGGCCTTTGCGCGTGCGGGCGGCCCCAACGTCTACACGCATCCCGAACGCCTCGTCGGGGCGCAGGACGAAAGGCTCTGCGCTTAAGTCGGTCAAGCTCAGGCAAGTGTTGGGAAACGGGTCCTTCGGGGCCCGTTTTTCATTCTGGGGATGGGGCCGGATGTTCTGGGACAGGAGGGAAAAGCGCAGCAACAATAAAATTTATAAAGTCGAGCCGAGAAAACCCGCGGTTTTAACCGCCGGGATGATAGGCGCTCAAATCCCCTTCGCACAAACTCGTGCGAAGCATGCGTCCTCGAAAAGGACGGTGTAGGATTGAAATCATGAAAGCCAACATCGCCTACAAGTTCGAACTGATGCCTACCCGGGAGCAGAAGCGAATCTTCGCTCAAGCTGCCGGGTGTCGGCGTTTCGTGTGGAACAAGGCGATAGAACTGCAGAAGCGGTGCCTTGAACAAGAGGTTCCTTTTCTCAAGTACACGGAGCTGGCCGGACGGTTGGTGCTGTGGAAAAAGGAAGACGACATGTTGTGGTTGCAGGAAGTGCCTTCTCAGGCACTTCAACAGTGCCGTTTTCCCGTGACGGGGAGGCGACTTGATGCAGACGACAAAAGAAACGGCGGACTCCCGAGTGGGAGCCCGCCGTTGTTACTGGTGGGTCCCGCCTCCTTGCGAGAGGAGACGGGGGAGAGAGGCTTTAGAACGTGTAGAGGACGTTCACGCTGCCGGTGCCGCCGCGGCGGTCGCCGGCATAGCCCTTGAGGCCCACGCCGATGGTCCAGGGACCGTTGGCTTCGGGTTTCATGGTGAAGCCGAGGTCGACGATGGCGCTGTCGCCCTTGAGGCTCGGCGCATCAAGCGCGGCGGTGGCGCCCGCGAACTTCAGCTCGCCCTCGGCCTTGCCGTCGAAGACGTGCTCGTATGCGAGGCCGGCGTACCAGTCGAAGGTCTGGAAGGCGCCTTCAAGACGAGCGCCGAGGCGGACCGCATGGGTCGTCGTGTCGTCCATGGAGAAGCGTTCCTTCGCATCGCTTTCGAGCGTGACGTCGTCGCCCTCGACATAGGAGAGGAGGTAGCGGCCGTAGGCGTCGAGCTTGACGTCGGGCGTCAAGTCAAAGACGTAGCCCGCGCCGATGTGAGCCGTCGCATAGAGGCCGTCGGCGTCGTACTTCGCGGTGCCCGTGCCGTAGGAGCCGTCGAATTCGGTCGAGATCTGGCCGAGGCGGACGGCGCCGTCGAGGTAGAAGGGCGACTGGAAGTCATAGCGCATCGCGGCGCCCACGCCGTAGTAGTCGTGGTCGGCGTCGGCTTCGGTGGAGGCGACGTGCGATTTGGACGAGGCCCAGCCGGCTTCAACGAAGCCTGCGAGCGTCAGGTTGTTGATGCGGCCGGCCGTACCGACGGCAAGCGAGAAGCCCTCGACGTCAACATGCGAGCCCGTTTCGTAGCGGTTGTAGCCGCCGGCCATCGCGCCGAAGGCCGTGAACGAGCCTTCCTTCGCGGCGGCGCGGATCGAGCGCATGCCTTCGTCGGCGACGAATTCGGCACCCTGCGTCACGAAGGCGACGGAGCCGAGCTGGGCTTCGGCGAGCGTCTTCGAGCTCTCGGAGACCTTCACGGAAGAGGCGCCGATCGTCTGGGCCGTGTCGCCCGTGCCGATCACGATGCCGGCATCGGTGAGGAGCAGGTCGGCGCTGTCGATGGCATCCTTGCCGAGGTCGTAGACCACGTCGCCGAAGGCGTTCTCGAGGGTCACCGTGGTTTCGGCGGCCGTCTTGTACTTGCCGTCAACGAGGAGCGTGCCCGAAGCGACGTTCCTGGCGACGATGTCCTTGTCGCCGGACATGTCGAACGAGGCGCCTTCCTTCGTGAGCGTCAGGATCGCCTCGCCGGCGGGCGTGCCGGTGCCGTCGAAGACGATTTCAGAGGCCTTGCCGCCCGTGATCGCGCCGACGGTGTTGCTGCCTTCAAGATAAAGAGACGTTTCCGTGTCCTGCTTGGCCGAAATCTGGAGCGTGCCCATCTTGGAGTTGATGAGGTTGATCGTGCGCTGGGTCTTGTTCGCTTCAGCATCACCCGCGCCCGTGTCGGCTTCGGCGAGGCGCATGAGCGCTGCGTTAACGGAGGGCTCGAAGGATTCGGTCGAAACGGTACCAGTGACATCGGCGCCGTCAAGCGTGATGACGGAGCTTTCGACCGTGACGTTGCTCTGTGCGTCGGCCTTGTTGCCGCCGCCGTAGACGTTGCCGAAGATCTTCGAGTTGGCGATCGTCACCTCGGAGGTCTTGACCGTGGAGGTCGCGCCCTGTGCGGCGTAGCCGCCGGCAAAGACGTTGACTTGAGAGTCCGCAGCACCGAGCGTGGCGTCGGCGATCGTGAGACGGGTGCTGTTGACGGAGGCAGCAGTCTTGGCGCCATGGGCAAAGCCGCCGGCGTAGATGTCGCCGGAGAGCTTGACGCCCTTGCCTGCGATCGTCATGTCGACGTTTCCAACGGTGGCTTCCACCTTGTTGGTGGTTACCGTACTCTTGGAATATGCCACGCCGCCCCCCACGACGGAGGCCGGAATCCCGAAGTCGTCAAGACCGCTGTTGTGATCCATGGTGTTGATCGTGCCGCCAGTAATATTGGCTGCCACATTTTCAACGTGGGTCGTCACAACGGCGTCGGTCAGTGCAGAGCTGGTGTACAAATAGCTCAGGCCGCCGCCGACGATGCCGTTGAGCGTGCCGCCCGTGACGTTCACGCGGGCCGTGCCCATGACGTCGGCGGAGACGTCGCGCTTGTTGGATGCGTCACCCTGGCCCGCCTTGGCGGAGCCGCCGCCGAGCACTGCGGCTTCATAGGTGCCGCCCGTGATGGTGAGCGAGGTGTCGCCGAGAACGTCGTTCGAGAGACTGCCCGTGAAGTCGTTGGACTTGCCGCCGGCGATGACGTTGGACTTGAAGGTGCCGGCCTTGAGGATGAGATTCGTGCTGCCGACCGTGGCGGAAACGAAGCTGTCTTTGTCAGTGTCCTGGACGGTCTGGCGCAGATACGTGCCGCCGATGACTTCGTCCTTCACCGTGACGTTGGCGGCGTCAACGAGGATGTTGGTTGTGCCCTTGATTTCGGAGGCCGTGTACTTTCCACCAGTGCCCCTCTTGTTTTCGGCAACATAGCTGCCGCCGACGATGCCCTTGCCGAGCGTGATTGTGCCTTCACCCGTCACGGTGACGGAGGTGTTGCCTTCAATCTCGGACTTGCCGCGGTTGGCGAGGTAGTCGCCGCCAATGAGAATGCTATTGTTCCCGAGGGTGACGGTCTTGTTCTTGGCTGCATTGATCGTAACGGCGGCGGATTGAGCCGTGGAGGAAGTTCCCTGTCCCGTGACGCCGCTGCCGGCCACGACATGGCCGTTGTACGTGCCGCCATTGATCTGCAGGGAGGAGTTGCCGGTCGTGAGCTTGAGCTGCATGTCGGGCGTATCCACGTGAGCATAGTTTTCGGCGAAGCTGCTGCCGTAGACGGAGCCCTTGACGGTTCCGCCGTTGATGGTGACGGAGGTGTCGCCGACAGTGGAGTTCGTTTGGGAGACCATGCCGGCGCTGGGACTTGAGGCCTTGATGTAGTTTCCGCCTACCACGGCGCCCTTGGACGGGTCGGCTGCGTACTCAATGAACACGTCTTCAATAACGAGCGTCGTGTTTCCGTTGACGATGGAGCCTTTGCCCATATTGTTCGCCTTGCTGCCGGCGACGATGTATTCAGTCTTGACGGCCTTGACGGTCAGCTTCGTGTCGCCGATGGTGGCTTCATGCGTCTTGTCGGCGAGGCCCGTGGGCTGCTTGATGTAGTTCCCGCCCACGATTTCATCGACCTGTTTTTCGTTGGTGAGATCAACGGTCAGGTCGCTCGTGGAACCTGCATGATTGAGATCGGTCACAGCGGTAACCAAATCCGTGTAATGCCACCAACCGCCGATGAGCTGGCTCTTATCCGTGACGTTTTGAGTCTGAGTGTTGACGGTGAGGGCGGAACCTTCACCGGCGATGCCAGTCTTGCCGTCCTGTTCATGGGTCGCCGCTGCGGCTGTCCCTGCAGCGAAAAGCGCGCCGACACAGCACGCGATTACAGTCTTTTGCATGTTTCCTCCGAGAATTTTTGTTGAAAGAAATTGGAAGAGTTGTTTCAACGATAGAAAATCTTTGGAAGGGGGGGGGGTAGGGAAAACCCGTATCCGCATTAAAGTGGCAACAAAATTGGGGAAACAGTTGGGCTTCTGAGGTGTTTTTACAACACATCGGCTTGAGAAAGCCGTTCGGGTTGCTCCCGTCACGAGAAAGTCGCCTGATTGGGAGGAAGTGGGAGGACCTATGAAAAGACGTTCTGCGCGGCTTGTACTGGCGAGGACGGAAGTGTAGGTGGGAGGACTTGAGAAATCCGAAACGACATCATCATGTCGAGAAGCTGCGGTTGGTCTTCGGCTACTTTTCGAGCGTCGTCAGCGCGGGAATTCAGGTCCGGCTGGTAGGCTTGAACGATGATGCATGGGCGGAAATCATGAAAAGGCGCGTGCTTCCGATGGCCTGCTGCTTTCTCAGTAGTGCGAAACATCTGTTTCGTTGAATTGGAAGGGAAAGCGTCTGTGCGACAGGGGTGTGTGCTGAGACGGGCGGTGGATTCGGGCTTCTGGGGGAGCTGGGGTAACACCCGCAAATCATGACGGTGTGTCGATCCGGAGTGCTGTTGCGAACCGATGCGGGAAGGAGCAGGGATGGAGTTCGTTTCTGAGGAACTCAGGACCTGACGGCCGGAGAGGGCATCGAATGCCGGGGCCGGAAAAAGGAAACCCCGCGGAGTGAGCGTTTTCATTGTCTTGCGAGAACGAAACTAAGCTTGCGGGGTGTTGTTGCTGAGATGTTAACAGAAAATAAGTCGGGCCTCCACATCAAGGTCGTTCTTCGACAGTGCCTGTTCTGAGAAGCGACAGTACATCATGCCTGAGGATTCCTTCAGTCTTCCTCCTCGTCCTCTTCGCGTGCCTGCGCAGCAAGCTCCGCCTTGGCATCCTCGGCGATCTCCATCACCTTTTCGCCCACGAGGACAAACGCCTCGAGGTTGCCGTTCATCATGCGGATGATGCGGAAGGTCGAGACGAAGAAGGTCATGAGGATGAAGCCCGTCATGCCCGCATTGAGGCTCAGCCATTCACCGGACATGTAGCCCGTGACGACCCAGATGAGCATCAGGAGCGGTCCTTTGTCACGAAGAAGGTCGGCAGGAATGCTCGAGGCCGTGGTGGCGCCCGCATCACGAAGAAAGAAGAGGACGTTCGGGTGCAGGTCGGGTGCACGCACCACCGAGTGGTTCCAGGCGAGGACGCCGAGGAACCAGACGGGAATCCAGTCGGGCATCATGTGTGCGGACTGCATGACCGCGCCGGCGCCAAGCACGGCGGCCACCATCGCAACGGTCCTGAAGAACTTGGGACGGTACGTGCGGCAGTACTTCGTGTAGAGCGTGGCGAGCTTCAGGTACATGAACGCGCGACCGCGCTTCTGGGCGGGACGGAGCCTGGCGAAGTCTGCGTAGCGAAGCTGTCGATCTCGGGGAAAGCCGAACTGCATGAGGGCCTTTATAGAAATGATTGCCTGGTTGGTTTTGATTCTGAGATGGTCCGAAGATTCTACAGGCTCGGACGACGAGAGTCACGGCTTGCTCGTCTTCTGCTTCCCGATCATGCAGACATGCGTCATGCCGTCCGCCTCCCAGAGCGCGGCAGGGAAGAGATACGAGCCGCCCACAACGGGGACCTTGACGACGTCGCGGGGAAGGTCAAGCTTGAGATCAGGCTCGAAGGACTTTTCAATGAGCGTTGTGCAGTAGAGTGCATCGGGATCGTCGGGCACAAGCCTGAAGGTTTCGCCCGTCATGCACCTTGCACGTCCTGCAGCTGCCGCCTTGAGAGCATCGCTCCAGGCGGGTCTCGCAACGCCCGCCCTGTCGCCCATGGAGAGAAACTCAGGAAGGCTGGAGCTGATGACGCTGTTAGGGTGTGCCGGATCGTCGGATGTCGTGGCGTGCACGATCATCACGGGATGCTCGGAAACAACCATGCCGACGTGAGAGAAGGGCGCCCTGTTGGGACCCTGAGCCTCGATGATGAGGCGGCTCTCCGTTCCGAAGCCCCTGCGAAAGACCAGATCGCCGGTCCTGAGGCTGCCGCAGGGGGCGAAGTCGTCAAGCGTGACGCCCGTGGGGACTTCGGCGGACGGTGCCTCCTGAAGCCCAGGAAGAAGCACCGTCGCGACTTCGATGAGCTCACCCTTGACGTCCTCATGCATGAGAACGATCCCTGTGGACATGAGAACGGCGGCTGCCGTGAGGAGAGCCGCCGTGCGGGTATTCATGAGAGTGGAATCAGAGGCCGAAGGTGACGAGCCAGCCCTTCTCGGTCTTGATGAGCTGTGCGGTCTCGACCTTGCTCGAGCCGTTGCCGAAGGCCACCTTGACGCGGGCGCGACACTTGCCGGTCTCAACAGCTTCCTTGGCGACGGGTTCCATGATGGAGACGTCGCGAAGACCGCCTTGCTTCGTGGCGGAGTCCTTGGCCTGGGCGGCGCTTTCGCTGATCTTGGCTTCGGCGATCTTCACCTCGGCGTCCCTGGCGTCGGCGGGAACGTGGAAGAACTTCGTGGCCTCGGCGGAATCACCGCGGTAAAGGGCGCGCACGAAGGCGCAGGCGACGTCTTCAGGCGTTTTGGGGCTTCCGCAGCCCGTGAGGGCGAGCGTGGAGGTGCCGGCGATGAGCAGGGCGGACGCCTGGATGAAGCGGCGGCGGTTGATCATGATGGTTTTCTCCTCTATTTTAGCTTTGGCCCGGCATGTCGATTGACAAGCATGAGGACGTGCGGGCGTTTTTCCGAAGTCTACCTAAAAGCAACGCGAAATGCGGGACGGCGTGATTTCCGAACCGTATTCAAACGCAAGAGGGACGCTGACGGGGCGTTGAGGCAGAGCAAGGGGCGTTGCTGATCGAGACAGAAAAAGGCCCCGCATCCGGTGAAGGATGCGGGGCCTTGACTTCAAGTGAGTCTGTCGTCCGAGGCCCGAGGGTCCCGGAACATCAGGTCATCAGAAGTTGTAGCGGAAGTTCGCGTTGATCTGCGTGTTGGCGCGATCGTCCGGGCCGAAGCCGTAGGAGGCGTTCAGACCGAAGGACATGTTGTCCTTGACCGCTTCAACGCCGAGGACGTTGTTGAAGAGGCCGCCGGAGAGGATCGTGATGTCGCCGGCCGTGCCGAAGGCTTCAACTTCCTTGTCGCCGAGCTGCGGAACGATCGTGAAGTCGTAGGACGGGACGAGCTTCCAGCCGGTGGCTTCGAACGTGCCCGCGAACTTGACGCCGATCGGGGCTTCAAGGACGTTCATGTTCTGCTCGTCGTTGAAGGCCACGGCATCGGTGTCGATGCGCGTGTAGCGAAGACCCATGTGCGGAACGACGGAGAAGGCGCCGTTCTGGTAGGCCGTGAAGTCGCCGCGAACACCGAACGTGATCGTCGTGGCGTCGGAGGCGTCGCCGAGACCCGTGAAGTCATTGCTGAAGTCGATGTAGCCGAGGTCTGCCTTGACGTTGAGACCGGAGAAGTCCTTCGAGGCGTAGACGGAGAGACCGACGAAGTCGGAGCTGAGCGAGTTGGAGAGAGCACCGCCTTCGCTGTCAGCGTCAGCCGTACCGACCGTAAGGGCGGCGCCGAGCGTGCCGCCGCAGGCAGCCGTGTAGTCAAAGCCGAGGACGCCACCGTAGATGTCGGCGGAGTAGCCGAAGTCACCGTAGATTTCCTTGGCTTCGTTCTTGGCGTAGAAGACGTCGGCCCAGACGCCCATGCCGGCATGCTCGGAGAGCTGGTGGCGGACGATGGCGTCGGTGACCTGGGCGTTGGCGTCGTAGGCGACGTTCAGAACGCCGGCCGTGGCGTTGCCGCCCGTGGCCTGTTCAAGAGCCTTGTTGCCGGCAGCCGTGAGCTTGTCGGTCTCTTCGTCGTAGAAGGCGGGCGTGTCAAGAGCAGACAGAATGCCGAGTTCCTTGGCGCCGACGCCGTTCGTGAAGGCGTTTTCGAGGCGAGCGTCAACCGTCGCATCAGCAACGAGTCCCTTGTTATAGGCCAGCGTCACGATGTCCGGTTTGGCGTTGTCGGGCGTGGCGAAGACGTAGATCGAGTCCGTGTCAACGTTGGATGCGGTGGCGCCGGAGAGCGCCTTGCCGATGTCGAGTTCGCCGAGCTTGTTGACGTTGACGAGTTCGAGGTCGCCACCGGTAAGGTTAACGGTAGTGTTGTTACCGAGGGCGGAGACGTCGGCCTTCGTAAAGTCGTGGCCGGCCGACTGGGTGAAGGCACCGGCGTCAATGACGAGCGCCATGCCGTCCGCAACAGTTACGGTGGATTCAGCGCGGGCCGGAGCTGCGGCGGTGAGAAGAGCACGATTCTGAACAACCGTCTTGGGACCGACCATGGCACCGTTCAGCTTGAGCTGACGGTCAACGTAGATGATGGCCGTGCTTTCATCGAACTCGCCGGCGATTGCCTTGGCGGCGGCGACATTCGTCGTGAGGACGGAGCCTTCGTCAAGTTCAACATTGCCGGAGAGCTCGGAAGCGGTTTCCTTGACGTTGCCGGTGAGGGCGAGGGTGCCGGCGACAACGGCCTTGCCATTGTTGGCGACGGCGAGGGAGTCAGCCGTGAGCATGCCGTCGATCTGGGCCGAGTTCGCTTCAACAGCGCGGGCGGTGAAGTCGCCGGCGACCGTGAGAGCGCCAGTCTTGAGCGTATCCACGTTCACGTTGCCGGAGTTGCCGGCCGTGCCGAGGACGAGGTCGCCGGTGGTGACCGTGGTGACCTTGGCGCCGAGGTTCTTGAAGACGTCGCCGCCGTTGCCGGCGAGCGTGAGCGCGGCAGAATTGCCCAGAGCAATTTCAGTGGCTTCCTTTTCCGTCACGGCCTTGAAGTCGATCGCACCGACGGTGGTCGTCTGCGTAACTTTGAAGGCGTTGTTGGCGTGCTCACCGGCAACACCGGTGTGACCGGCAAGGTTGAGACCGTTGATGGAATCGGCATCGAGCTTTTCATTCTCACCGAGCTTCAGCGTGCCGTTGGCAAGGACGAGCTTGATGGCAAAGCTACCTTCGGTGTTGAGGAGCTTCTGACCTTCCCTGAGCTCGTCGAGCGAGTACTCGAAGGCCTTGGACGTCACGTTGACGGTGCCCGTGCCCTTGATGACTTTGGCGGCATCGGTGGCCACATAGGTCTTCTTGGCATCCGCAGCAGTTTCGGCAGCTGCCTGTTCCTTGAAGAGGCTGCCGGCGTCAACAGTGAAGGTGCCGTTGGTGAGAGTGAGGGCCGGAGCCTTGTTTTCAGTGCCCTTAAAGACCGTAAAGCCCTTGTCACCCGTCACCGTGAGGGAGCCGCCATTCACATTGACATTGCCCTTGCTGAGGTGGAGGGTTTCGGTCGTGATGGAGCTGTCGGCATTGACGTTGACCGTGCCGGACTTCTGGACTTCCAGACGAGTCAGGTTGAGAGCGGAACCCTCGGAGACATTCAGTAAGCCGGAGCCCTTATCTTTACCGGAGCCGATGCGAAGCGTGCCGGTATATTCGGTGCCTGCGACATAAAGCTTGCCGCCGTGGAGATTCCAGGTGGTGTCACGGGCAAGAAGAAGCTGGTCGTTTTCCGTCGCGCCCTCGGACTTCGAGTTGAGCTTCGTGACATTGAAGATGCCGTTTTCCTTGACCGTGACGCTCTTGAACGTGTTGTCGGCACCCCAGATGGAGGCGTTCAGACGGGAATTTTCGAGTTCGACCGTTTCAAAGGTGGCAGCCTGACCGTCCTCAAGCGTGATGTTGGCGCCCTTGTCAAGCGTCAAGTTCACGGCAAGAGTTTCGCAGGGCGTAGAATTGGAGCCATAATTTGCCTGCTGTTCGGTCTTGATCGTCAGTTCGTCCTGCGTGCCGTTGAACGTCATGTTGACGGTGCCGGCGGCGAGGTGAATCAAGCCGTTGACATCGGACTTTTCACCGAAGTTGAGGGTGGTCGTCGTAGCGCCGTCCTTGACTTCAATCGCGGACGTACCCTCGGCGGTAGCGTTGATAGTGCCGTTGTTTTCAAAGGTGTTCGTGGCGGTGTTGATCAGAACGCCGTGAGCCCACTCGTCCTTACCCATATTCTTGTCGAAGACTTCGCCGACGGTGATCGTGCCGTTGTTGATGCCGATGCCCTTGACACCAGCACCGCCGAGTTCGAAGCCGGCACCCTGGCCTTCAACGACGATCCTGCCGTCGTTCTGGATGGTCGGCGTTTCAGTGCCGTTTTTGGAAGTGCCGATGAACATGCCGTAGGCGTTCTTGGCGACGATGGTGCCTGCGTTGATGGCCTTAGCACCGTCGGCGGCACCCATGGCGTGGTTCTGCCAGGAGGTCTTGCCCGTCACGTAGATCTTGCCGGTGTTCTTGATCGTGGAGCCGTTGGCAGCCCAGAGACCGGTGGCGCGGGTGTCCTTCTCAACACCGTTCACCCAAAGAGACTTGTCGAACGTGAAGGTCTTGTCCTTTTCGGAGGCGCCGAGGAAGGCTCCGGGGGCTTCGGTATTCTTCGTCGAGAAGTGGTAGGCGTTCTTGTCAAGCTTCCAATCAGCAGGGGCGGACGTCGCGGCATCCTTCGGAGCCTCAACCCATTCGGCAGCCATCGTGGAGCCGGCAACACCGGCGAGCATCGTCGCGACCGCAGCGGCCACGACCGTCTTCGTGCCCTTGCCCTGCACGGAGGACGTAACTTCATTTACAACCATCAAGGCGCCGCGCGCCTTGTTGAAAACAACCTTGAATGTCGAATTCATGTCAATTATTCCTTTTGGGAAGAAAAAACGAATGCGAAGGTTCTCTTGCGAAAACTGCGCATAGCGAAGTTTCAGGGATTGGTGTTGGCGGGGGGGGGGGTAAAAACCCTAATATGTCCAAATGAAATAGGTTGATACATATGAGATCGACTGAAACGCAGGGTATTTAAAGGGGGTGAGGCAAAATCTTTTGAGGTTGTTCGATCGTTTGATAGCTGTTGCTATTTTACAACGGTCATTTTTCGATGATCAAAATTTGACGAGTGAAACAACTGACACCAAGGAACGAAGGCCTTTGAGACTTTAAAGGTTGAAGTCCCGCTAGGGAACGGGCTTCACGCAAGGTATCGCCGGAAAAACCCTTGTGACAAAAGTATTTGAGAAAGATTCTCGCTATCGGTCCCGAACGGGAAAGTGTGGAAACGCTAGGACGACTGCGCCTGAACGCTCTGAAGGACATCGTGTTCCCGTTCAGAAAGAGGGGCGCGGCGGCTCGAATGCAATTGTGAGTGCGTAGTGGCCGGCGGTCATGAAAAACGGGCCGCGGCGGTGCAGATGTCCGCAGCGGCCCTTTGGAAAAGACAAAAAGGGGAGGAGACGAAAGCGGGGAGGCGGATTACAACGGGGCTTCGGTTGAGTGTCTGTAGTGAAGAACATCGAATTCAAGGTCCCGAAGAACCTCGGGGTTGCGGCTTCGTTTGCCCGCGGAGGTGAACGGCAGGGAGCTGACCCATGCGATGCGTCGAGGAGACTTCCAGCGGGCGAGGCGTGCGGCAAGTCCGCAGACGATGGCGTCAGACTGCGGATGGGGATCGGTGTCGGAGACGAGAAGAGCCGTGACGATCTGCCCCCACTTTTCATCGGGCATGCCGACGACGAGCGCCTCGCGAATCCCGGGGAGGGATTCAAGGGCCGACTCGACTTCGGAGGGAACGACCTTTTCACCGCCCGTGATGATCATGTCGGAGGTGCGCCCGAGGATGCGGATCGAACCGTCATGATTGACGAGTCCCGCGTCGCCCGTCTCGAACCAGCCGTCATGAACGGGTGCGGGGCGTCCCCAGTAGCCGGCAAAGAGCATCGGTCCCTTGAGGCAGAGGACGCCGTCGACGGTCCTGAACGAGGTGCCCGCGAGCGGCACTTCGCCGACAGGGACAGGCGAGAGGCGGGTTTCGTAGGCCGAGACCGCGGAGGTGCTGCCCGTTTCGGTCATGCCGTAGGTTGTCATGATGGGAATGCCGCGTCGGGCGGCTTCGGCGCGAAGACGGTCGGGGAACGGGGCGCCGCCGATGAGGATGGCGCGCAAGTGGGGCGGATTGCGCCAGTCCGGATTGCGCTCGAGGACGTCGGCCAGCATGGCGGGGACGAGCGAGGCGAACGTCACGCCGTCTCGGCCGAGGGTCTCGGGAAAGCGGGCGCCCGAAAAGCCCGGAGACAGCGCGATCGTGCTGCCTGCGGCCAAGGTTCTCATGATGATCCCGAGGCCGCCCACGCGGGCGGGCGAGAGCGAGAGCTGTAAGACGTCGGACGAGGTCATGCGAAGGGCGCGGATCATCGCTCTGGCGCCTGCCGTCAGGGACTCGCGCGTGAGGATGGCGGGCTTCGGAAGGCCCGTCGTTCCAGAGGTAAAGACCACGAATGCGGTGCCGTCGGGAAGAGGTTCTGCGATGGAGTCCGCGTGGGATTTGAGGGCGTCTTGCTCGGCAGAAGTGAGTTTGGGCGAGACGAGGACCGCGGGAATGTGCGCCTCCCAATGGGCAAGGATGTCGACGAGGCCGTTCAGGTCGGGCTTCGGGATGAGGAAGGCCGGGCGGCCGGGAGCGGGCTGCAAAAGCGAGGCCGTACGATCCGAGACGAGACGGGCGAGTTCCGCCCACGTGATGCGGCGGGAGGCGTCGACAACGGCCGTGCGGTCGGGCTCGGAGAGTGCGAGGGCGGCGACGCTCATTGAGGGGCCGGCGCCCGTGGTGAGAGAGGGCATGTCAGCCTCAGGGCAGGCGCTGGAACTTCGAGAAGTCGGGACGGCGCTTTTCAAGAAAGGCGTTCTTGCCTTCGCGGCCCTCTTCGGTCATGTAGTAGAGGAGCGTGGCGTTGCCCGCGAGCTCCTGCAGGCCCGCCTGGCCGTCGCAGTCGGCGTTGAGGGCGGCCTTGAGGCAGCGGAGGGCGAGCGGGGAGTTGGCAAGCATCTCGCGGCACCACTGGACGGTTTCGGCTTCAAGCTTCTCAAGCGGAACGACCGTGTTGACGAGACCCATGTCAAGGGCCTCCTTTGCGTTGTAGAAGCGGCAGAGGAACCAGATCTCGCGTGCCTTCTTCTGGCCGACGATGCGTGCCATGTAGGATGCGCCCCAGCCGCCATCGAAGGAACCGACGCGCGGCCCCGTCTGACCGAACATGGCGTTCTCGGCGGCAATCGTGAGGTCGCACATCATGTGAAGGACGTGACCGCCGCCCACGCACCAGCCCGCCACCATGGCGACGACGGGCTTCGGGCAGGTGCGGATCTCGCGTTGCAGGTCGAGGACGTTGAGGCGGGGCGTGCCGTCGTCGCCGACGTACCCGCCCGTGCCGCGGACCTTCTGATCGCCGCCTGAGCAGAAGGCATTTTCGCCCATGCCGGTCAGGATGATGACGCCGACGTCTGCGTCGTTGCGGGCGTCGTTGAGCGCGCGGCTCATCTCCATCACCGTCTGCGGACGGAAGGCGTTGTGAACCTGGGGACGGTTGATCGTGATCTTGGCGATGCCGTCCGAGCACTTCTCATAGACGATGTCGGTGAGTTCGCCCGCTTTGTGCCATTCGGGAACGGGAGGAAGATGTGAGGTGTCGAGCATGGGCTGCATGTCGTTAATTCCTTTTCAAACAGTCTGTATGGGTTCGGCCTTTAGCGCTGTGCGCGGGCCATGAGGGCAAGCGGGCGCCACTTGGCGGCCTCGGCCTCTATGAATTGCCTGAAGTCGGCGGGACCGCGGAACTGGGGTTCGGCGCCCATGCGCAGAAGACGGTCGCGCACGGCCTTGTCGTTGAGCGCGGCGCGGGCGGCCTTCGCGAAGCGATCGGCATCGGCGTCGGAGAGCCCCTTCGGGGCGGCGATGCCGTCCCAGGCGTAGAGCGTGACGCCGGGAAGACCTGCTTCGGCCATGGTGGGAACTTTGGGCAGAAGTGCGGATCGTGAGGGCGTCGTGACGGCGAGGGCGCGAAGCGTGCCGGCCTTGAGGTGCGGAAGGAGGTTGGGCATCACGTCGATGAGGAAGGGCACACGGCCTGCGAGCACTTCCTTGACGGCGGCAGCGCCGCCCGCGTGCGGAATGTGATTGAGGTCGAGCTTTGCTTCGCTCTCGAGCAGAATGCCCGCGAGATGGCTCGTGGTGCCGGGGCCTGCGGACGCAAAGGCGGTTTCGCCGGGGCGGGCCTGGGCGTGCTTCACGAGGTCGGCTGCGGTGTGCACGTCGGGAAGGGCCTTGGGGCTGACGGCGAGAACCAGCCCGATCGAGGTGAGGCCGGCGACGGGTGTTAGGTCCTTGAGCGGATCGAAGCTCTGCCGGTCGTAGAGGTACGGATTGACGCACATGATGCCGTTCGTGACGTATCCGATCGTCGTGCCGTCCGGCTGGGACTTGACGACCTGGCCGGTGCCGATGTTGCCGCCCGCACCGGGACGGTTGAAGATCACCACGTTTTCACGGAGCGCCTCCGAGAAGGGAAGGGATACCGTGCGCGCGAGGATGTCCCCGCCGCCTCCTGGCGGGAAGGGGACGACCATCGTCATCTGCGTCGTCTGCGCCAAGAGGGCGCCTGGTGCCGATCCCGCGGCGAGAAAAGCCCCTGCGAGCTGAAGAAGTCTGCGTCGGTCCATGTTTTTCTCCGTTTGAGTGCCTTGAATGGTACCGTATGGTACGAACGTACTGCATGATACAGATGCATCCTGAAATGCGCAAATGGCAGGCGTTGTTCCTGTGACTGCATAGGGAATGGGGCCGTGGGTGCAGAGGGATGCTTCAGTTTGGAGATGACGGATTTTGGGTATGGGATTTGTAACTGAGGAGTCGGTCTGTGATAGGCCGAATTCGAGGCTTCAGTGAATTCGGAAGAAATTCGGCGCATCACGATTCCAATGGATTGAGGTGATTTCCTGTAGTAAAGTGATTGGCAGAAATGCTTTCTCCGTCTGCTGGAAAGGGCAGATGAACTTGAGGCACCGAAGTGGATCGGAAAGCCATGAACATCAGATTGACGTGTCCGTTGGGAGCGTCGAGGAGGGCTTATGAAGCGCACGATTTTGTCAGTGGCCGTTCTGGTCGCATGTGCATCTCAGGCATCAGCCAGCCTTACGGCTCGGTACCTTCTTGAAGGTGACAAGACCTTTGCAGAAGACATCACTTGCGCAGTGGCGAGTAACTTCGGCATCTACGCACATGGTTCAGGAAACGCGGGAACGTTCACTGGTCAAACCATCTCAGTGGACGTTTCCGAAGCGGCCGGTTTGGCAACGGGTGTCTACGCAGGCAAGGGCGGCAAGATCGTCATCGGTGATCGTGACAAGAGCGTCGTGACGATCAGAACCAAAGATACGGGCGTCGTCAAGGACAGCCTGTCCTATGGGCTCTGGGTTAACGGTCAGGAGAATCTGGGCGGGCAGATGGAAGTCAAGGGCAAAAGCGTCACGATTCATGCCGAGGGTGAAGGACAAACAGACGTGCGAGCCATTCATGTGGCGACGAACACGTTGAAACCCTCTCAAAGGTCTTCGCTCCTCATTGATGCCGACACCGTCAGCATTACGGCTGATGGTGAAGGAGCTAGGGCAATCGTAGCGATGAGCACGGGTGTTGTCGAAGTCAAAGGCAAGGCGACGATTGCGGCGGACAATGCCATCGTTGCGCGCGGGGACGCGAAGGTGCTGGTCAACGCGGAAGGGAAGTACTCGACCGTCATCAACGGCAACGTCAACTTCAGCTACGACGCTCCGACCTCCAAGACGCCAGTCGACGCCACGGTGATTCTGAATCTCGTCGGCCCCGAATCAAGCTGGAGGGGCAACACGGTCGTCTCCTGGAATGGCAAGCCAACATCGGTCGACGAGTATCTCTCGGTCACGGGCATGAAGCTCGGCCTTAGCAAAGGCGCGGCGTGGACACCCGTCGAAACAGCGAAAGATTCGACGACCGCCAACGTCGGCGCGAAATACACGGCCCTCAACCTTCTCGAGAACAATGACGGCGTGATCAACATCACGGGCAGCGCCATCGACGTGACGGTCGAGAAGATGACAGGTACGGGCGGCACGGTCAATCTCGCAGCAGATCTGACGGCTGAGGAAGGAAGCCAAACCGGCAGGATCACCATCGATGAAGCCGATGCGAACTCGAAGATCGACGTCAAGCTCAAGGACGCCAAGATGGAGAGGAACCTCACTTCTGACGACCTGACGGCGGAGAAGGCGAAGTCGCTCATGGATGCGGGCATTGAGGCTGCCGAGAATGTCGGCGTGACGAGCACCGTCGAGGAAGGCATGTACAACGACGGCTTCCGGATTGACGAGGAAGGTGCCACGACGAGCACGGGACCGAACTCGGTCATGCAGTCAACGCTTGAGCTCGCCGCCGCTGCGCCGCTTGCGATCAACAGGATCCTTATGAACGACGTGAGAAAGCGTCTCGGTGACATCCGCACGTCTCAGGGTAAGTCTGGCGTCTGGGCACGCTATGACGGCGGTCGCCTCTCGGGCTCCGCTGGCCTTGAAAACGACTTCCACACGATCCAGGCGGGCGTCGATACGGTGCCCGACGACAGCTCGATCCGCTTCGGCGCAGCGCTGAGCTATACGGGCAGCGAAGCCGACTACAGGCGCGGCAATGCCGACATGGACCTCTATGGTCTTTCGGCCTACGGCCTGTGGATGGGTGAGGCCGGCCAGTTCGTGGACGTGGTGGGTCGTCTTGCCTCCGCCAAGACCGACATGACGGTTGACGGCGGCAAGAAGGGTTCGATGGACAACGTGGCGCTGAGTCTCTCGGGCGAGGTCGGTTGGCGCTTCGACGTCTCGAGCCTCTTCTACGTCGAGCCTCAGGTCGAGGCCACGTACACGTTTGTCAATGCCGATCGCCTTGAGCTCAGCGACGGCTCGAACTATGAGTTTGACGATGCGCACAGCCTGCTCGGCCGTGCAGGCATGGCCTTCGGCGTGAAGTGCCCGAACGAAATGGGCAGCGTCCATGCGCGCGTTTCGGCCGTCCATGAGTTCTTGGGCGACCTGAAGGTGACGGGCGGCAACGGTGCGATCCTTGAGACGGACGGCAAGGACACCTGGGTCGAATACGGCCTCGGCGTCAACTTCAACCTGACGCCCGCCACGTACTTCTGGGCCGACGTCGAGCGCACCTCGGGCGGCGTCCTGGACGAGGACTGGCGCGCGACGGTGGGCGTGAGGCACGCCTTCTGACCTTTCATTGACTTCTGAAGCGCAGGCCGCCCGGGAATTCTTCTCCCGTGCGGCCTATTTCTCGTGCTGCGGACGGACGCGCGTGGTGAGTGGACGAAATCTGCCTTTCGTTCAGTTGATTGGGAGGAAAACTTGGTTCGTAGGGTGATGAATGCCTGCGATGGCGGTCGATATGACCCCGAATTTGTAGTGGTACAGAAGCGGAATTCTGCACTTCAAACGGATCTTCGAAGAAGAGGAACTTCAGGAGGGGCAACTACTAAGGAATTCTTAGTTGTTCGCAAAGAAGGCCCTCGCACAGTCAAACTCCGTCCGACGAGTTCGCTCAAAACTCTCTCCCCCGAGCGGGGCCGTCGGACGGATCGCGCTACACCCGCAAGCCTGCAACGGTGACGCTGCGGGCTTTTTTTGCGGCAGGCGCCTGCAGGACGAAATTCCGCTTTCGTGATGTTGGCGACCTGTGGTAAATCCGTGCTGCGGCTTGATTTTGGACAACGCTTTTCTTCGCGCCGTCACCCGTCGGAACTCAAGCGGTCTATAGTCGAAAACCCGCAATTGCCGATCAAGACGGAGGTGCGATGATCGCCTCGGCTCCCTTTCAAGAAGTGCTTTCAAGCGCACTCACGCCCATCACGCTCATATCGGGCGTGGGCATGCTCATTCTCTGCATGACAAACCGCTACAGCCACTGCATGGATCGCATTCGCGGCTTGGTGAAGATTCGCACGCAGGGCCTCAAGGCGCTTCGCGTCGAGCCCGACATCGACCGCGAGATTCGTCTTATCTATCGACGGGCGCGCTGGTTGCGCTTTTCAATGCTCGCCATCACGCTCTCGAGCGGATGCTCCGGGCTGCTTGTGGCGACGAACGTCTTCGGCACCTACTTCGGCTTCGACGCGGCTCCTTTTGCCGCCATCTGGCTTGTGCTGGCGCTTTTGCTCATCATTGCCGCCACCGTCGCCTTCGCCTTCGAGATCAGGCTTTCGCTCCATGCGCTCGGCCTTGCCGTCGAACACATGCCCAGAGGCGACGCTCTCAAAAAGCGCCTCGAGGAGGCATCGAAATGACGTCCTTCAACGAGCTTCTCGCTTCCGCGCTCGCCCCCATCACGCTCATCTCGGGCGTCGGCCTTCTGATGCTATCCATGAGCGCCCGTTACAACCACGCGACGAGCAGGATTCGGCTCTTGATGAACGAGCGGCTCGATCCGAAGCTCACCGACGACGAACGCGCGGACATCGACGATGAAATCGACTTCATCTTCCACCGGGCGGGGCTTTTGCGCCGCGGTGAATTCTGCGTCGTTCTTTCCGCCGTAGTGTCGGGACTTCTCGTTGCGCTCTGTGTCCTCGAAGAGGCGACGGGTTTCAGCGCCGACATTCTCAACAGTGCGCTGCTGCTCGCTTCGGTGGCTCTGATCGTCCTGTCCACCGTGTTCCTGAGCCTTGAGATTCGTCTCTCCTTGAGAGCCATCAAGCTGGTCGTCTCAAAGCTGCCGCCGGTTGCGGACGCCTTCGACGATGCGGTTGCAGCAAGAGCCGCTCAGGCTGTCGAGGCGCGTCATCAATCGCACGTTCTCAATGAAGCGAGGCGGCAGGCCGAACATGCGGCGTCTCATGAGGTGAGAAAGGCCGAGGGTGGGCACTCCGCCTGAGAAGTTGGCAAGGCCTTCTTTTGCAGTGCATCTTGGGTGCAAGTCAGGCTTGGATATGCGTACGGATGATCGAAAATGCCGATGCATCCGCACGCGGCGGTCATCTGCTTCTGCCTGTCGGTTATTTCGCGGCAAAGTCTCGGTCCTCAGACCCTCAATAGGCAGATGACGATTTCGACGCTAGTCTTTGAAGCACTTGCATAAAGGATCTTCGCTCTCGATGTTATGGGCCGCTAGAAGGAAAATGGCAATTGTGCTTGCCCCTAAGATTGCCTCTAGATCTTCCATGATTCGAAGGCCGAGCGCGATCTGGTACAGGATCTGCATGATGCTGTCGGTCTTGGCATTGAGCAAGTGCGGAAAAGTCCTCGTCGGACAGATGCGTTTGCCAACAATGGAGCAACTCTTTTGGAAGAGCCTACGATCGGTGAATATGCCACCCTACGTAACGTTCCGCGATTTGCGCGGGGTTAGTATCTCTGTCGCGCCTATATGCGTACGTTCGAGTAGACCGGCGCGTTGGTCCCCGGTAACAAGATTATTTGGTGACTGCTCCCCGTCCGATTTGAAAACAAATCGGGCGAGGCTTCCTGCTTCTTCAACACAGCCCGGACGATCGTTCGGGTCTTACATGTCTCCACAGGCTTTGGCTTGTGACGTTACGAGCGCAAGACGGTCAGCCCAGCCGCCTTCAACATTCTTATGCCT